>Ga0196960_10000414_pt1 | contig 15179 bp, 19 predicted proteins | sample S3v_5metaG_FD_183187 | JGI IMG/M metagenome (GOLD analysis project Ga0196960, IMG submission 183187) | Soil microbial communities from Anza Borrego desert, Southern California, United States - S3+v_5 | ecosystem: Environmental > Terrestrial > Soil > Desert | place: USA: California | collected... | reverse complement strand
GTGAGCCCCGCGAAGCCCGCCAGCACCGTCGTCCCGGGCGGCGGCGGGCCGGTCTCCCCCGCCGCGACCCGCGCGCCCGCCAGGCCGAAGTCGGTCACGAGCGCGGCGCCGTCCGCGCTCAGCAGCACGTTGGCCGGCTTGACGTCCTGGTGGACGAGCCCGCACCGGTGTGCGTGGTCCAGGCCGCGCGCGCTGCCGATCGCGATGTCCAGCGCGCGCGCGAGCGCATCGTCCCCGTAGATCGTGCGGGCCGCGACGGCCTCCGCGACGCTCCCGCCCTCGGCCCACTCGGCGAAGACGCGCGGCAGCCCTCGGTAGCGCCGCACGTACGCGCACGCGACGACGTGCGGATGGCGGCCGAGCTCGACCCAGTGGCGCGCCTCCTCCTCGAACGCCTCCAGCGCGCCCGGCCCGGCGAGCAGCTCGAGCCGCGGCGTCTTGACCGCCAGGTCGAGGTTCCACCCGTGGTGGCGGACGCGATGCACGAGGCCCATGCCGCCGGTGTGGATGACGTCGAGCACCTCGTACTCGCCCGCGCCGTCGTTGACGAGCTCGCCGACCTCCCACTCGATCGCGGGCGTCTTGAGCGCGTCGCGCACCCGTCCCAGATCGGTCCCGATGTCGTGAAGCGCGTCGTGCACGCCGCCCTGCGGGTGCGCGATCAGCCCGCGGAGCAGGTGCTCGGGACCCGCGACGCCTTGCGTGCGTGGGTCGGCGGCGGCCAGGTCGTGCGCGGCCCCGAACGCCGGCTGGAGCCCGGTGTGCGTCCGCAGCGACGGGACCTCCGCCGCCTCGACGCGACGCGGCAGCCGCTCGCCCAGCCGCTCGCGCAGGAGCCGCGCGTCGATCCCCGCGTCGCGGAACGTCCGGGCCAGGCGCCGCAGGTCGGTGGCCAGCGCCTCCGGGTCGGCCGGCGGGTTCATCTGCCGCACGCCCTCGTCGCGTTCCTCCCCCAGCGCCGCGGCGAGCGCCCACAGAAGCACGGGCGCGACGACGTACGGGAGCCCGCCCTCGACCGCGCGCCGCCGGGCGAGCGCGAAGACGAGCCGCCAGCCGTCCGAGACGCCGCTCACCGGGCGGCGGGGCGGCCGGCCATCGGCAGCGCGCGGGTCGGGAGAAGGAGCATGCGCCCGCCTCTACCCGGTGCGCGCGTGCACCGGTCACCCGCCGGCGCCGGGCGGTCCGTCGAGCACCGTCGGGACGTGCTCGAGCAGCTGGAGCCGGTGCTCAGCGCAGGCGGCGGTCCGCGGGCGGCGGATCGGCGGTGAGGACGCGGGCGAGCGTGGCGCGGAGGCGGCCGGCGAGCGGCCCGGTGCGGCGCGGCTGGGAGGAGGAGGGCAGCCGCGCCGCAGCAGGCCTGGACGCGCGGGCGAGGCGGGCGATCACCAGCGGGACCAGGGCGCGCGGGCGGTGGTGGAGTGGACCAGGACGGCGCGGGAGGGGTCGGACGGGAGGTCGTCGCCCTCCAGGACGACGTCGAGGCCGAGGTAGCGGGTGAACCCCGTGACCGCGACGACGTCGTAGTCCCCGGCGGGGAAGACGACCGCGGCGGGCGCCTCGTCCTCCGAGAGCCCCCAGGCCGCGACCGCGTCGGGCCACACGCGCTCACCCGGCACCACCACGTCTCCGGAGCAGTGGGCGCGGAGTGGTCGGATGTCGGCTGCTGCGGGGGTGTCGGCGAGGAGCATGGGCGGCACGCTCTCGCGCGGGCGTTGCGGCGCCGTTGGCGCGACGTTGTGGAGCGCGCGCGTTCAGCCTTCGAGCGCCGCGTCCAGCGCGCAGCTCACCGCGCCGTCGCGCTTGGCCGCGTACATCGCCCCGTCCGCCGCCGTGAGCAGCGCCTGCGCGTCGCCGCCGCTCCACGGCCACGCGGCCGCGCCGATGCTGCACCCCAGCTGCGCGCGGATCTCCCCCACCACGAACGGCTCGCTCAGCGCCCGCGTCAGCTCCGCGCACGCGCGCGAGACCGCCTCCCGCACCGCGCGCCGGTCGAGCGGCAGCCCGGTCAGCACCACCACGAACTCGTCGCCGCCCAGCCGCGCCGCCACGTCCGTCCGCCGCACCGCGGCCCGCAGCCGCGCGCCCATCTCCCGCAGCAGCGCGTCCCCCACCGCGTGCCCGTGCGCGTCGTTGACGGCCTTGAACCCGTCGACGTCGAGGAAGAGCGCGGCCATCGCCCCATCCGGCTCGTGGCGCAGGATCGCGGCGTCGATCGCCTCGAAGAGCAGCGCGCGGTTGGCCAGCCCGGTGAGCTGGTCCTGGTAGGCGAGCTTGGAGAGCTGCGTCGTCGCCTCCTGCTCGCCGGTGATGTCGTGCGCGATCCCGCACATCAGGTCCTCGTCCGGCGCGACCCACGTCGTCCAGCGGACGGTTCGCCACCCCGCCTCGGCGTTCCCGTACCGGTTCACCCACGCCAGCGCCCAGTCCCCCTCGTCGGTCGCCTTGGCGAACTGGACGAGCGTCGCGTCGCGGTCGTCGGGGTGGATGTGGTCGGCGATCGACGTGCCGCGCAGGTCGCTCGAAGCGGCCCCGGCGAGCTCCGCGAACGCGCGGTTGTGGTCGATGAGACGGCCGTCGCGCGTCGCCACGGCGAAGGCCACGCGCGACGTGCCGAAGAAGGTCGCGCGCAGGTCCGCACGTGCCGCGCCCCCGCTCACGGGCCGGACCTTAGCTGGCCGTGAACGTTCGCGACCCCGGTGGATAGGCTGGGCAGTCCCGGACCACCACCGTCGACCGCCGCCGGCGCGTCCTGATCCGGTCCTCCTTCCGAAAGGGTCGCCATGAGCGACGATCACCTCCGTCTGCTGCGCCGCGTCGCGAAGTCCTGGCGCGGCCGCACCGCCGTCCACCGCGCGGCCGATCACGACGCCGGGTCGACGGGCGCGGCCCGCCAGGCGGACGCCGAGCGCTCCTCCGCGATGGCCGAGGCGCGGCTCGCGACGGCCGAGCGCAAGCGCCGCTCCGAGCGCGAGCGCGAGCAGAAGGCCAACGCGCCGAACGTGAACGAGCTCGAGGCGGTCGCCAAGCACGCCGAGCAGCGCGCCGCCCTCCAGCGCCGCCGGGGCTACCTGGGCCGCGGCGACGCGTCGAAGCTGGCGGAGCTGGAGCGAATCGCCGCCGGCGCCGCGTCCCGGCTGCGGGCCGCGCGGCGCGCCGGCCGCGACGACTGACCGCGCGCGCCGAGCGGCTCGCCGGAACGCCGGCGTTCGGGTTTCGCGCGGGCGGTTTGGCACAGTGGCGCCCGTCCTGGCGTCCAGGGGTCGTCAAGCCGCATCGAAGTGCGGCCGATTCCGTTGTCAGGTAGAGCCATGGCCGTCCGCTACGTCATCTTCGATCTCGACGACACGCTGGTGCACTCCGACGCGGTGCGCCGGGCGTTCTGCGACGTCGCCGCCCTGCGCGGCATCGACGCCGCCGCGGTCAACGCGGTCTGCGACGCCAAGCCCGGCCAGCCGGCGCTGAACATCTTCGAGGCGCTCGGCTACGGGCTGGACGAGGCGGCCGACGCCGCGGTCGCCTTCCTCGCCCGCCTGGAGGAGCTCAACGGCGAGCTGCCGACCGTGCCGTACGCGGACGCCGACGCGACGCTCCGCGCCGTCCTCGAGCAGGGCGCCGACCTCATCCTCTCCACCGGCTCGCCCGACGAGCGCGCCCGCCGCGTCCTCGACGAGACCGGCTGGGACGGGTTCGCGCTCGTCCTCGGCTCCGGCCCCACCTGCCGCAAGGGCGCCGACCACTTCTGCGTGATGGACGAGCAGATCGACGCGCCGCGCTGGATCGGCGACTCGGCCACCGTCGGCGACTCGCCGGCGGACATGCGCATCGCCGCCGAGGCGGGCGTCCCCGTCCGCATCGCCGTGGCCCGCTCCCGCGACGCCGGCACCCTCCGCGCCGCCGGCGCCACGCACGTCGTGAGCGAGCTCTCCGAGATCGTCCCGATCCTCGCCGCGGCCTAGCTGCGCGCCTGAATTTCCTGGACGGCCCAGCCGTTGCCGTCCGGGTCGCTGAAGAAGACGAACCGGCCCCAGGGGAAGTCCTGGACGTCGCTGACTTCCACGCCCCGGCCCGCCAGCTCCGCGCGCGCGGCCTCGATGTCGGCCACCACGACCTGAAGGCCCTGGAGCGTCCCGGGCTCCATCGGTGAGACGCCCTTGCCGAACGCGATCGAGCACGCCGACCCGGGCGGCGTGCACTGCACGAAGCGGATCTCGTCGCTGACCGTGTGGTCGTGGTCCGCGGTGAATCCGGCCTGGTCGACGTAGAACGCCTTGGCGCGGTCCACGTCGGTGACGGGGACGCCGATGAGCTCGAGCTTGAAGTCCATGGGCGCGACGCTATGGCCGAACCCGGTCACTTCCCGTCCGCTTCGACCAGTGGGCCAGTGTGTGAGATGCAACGTCGGCCCGCAGGGCGGTGTGAGCGGACGCGCCGTTCCGGGAACGTCCTCTTCCATGGACAAGAGCGCCACACCGTTCCCCCGGTTCTCGGTGAAGGTCACCGGCCGGTGGACGGACGAGACGACCGGAACCGAGACCGAGCACGAGGAGACCTACCGCGTCCTGGCCCTGCGTGAGGACCAGGCGCAGATGGCCGGCAAGCAGATGTTCGGCGCGGACGCCGCCAAGCAGCATTGCCGGATGTCCGGCGACGCCGTGGCGGAGTGCGCCGAGGCGTCCTGACCTAGCCGGCGGCCGCGGCGAGCGCGGGGCGGGCGAGCGCCATCAGGAGCGCGTCGTTCGCCCCCTCGCCGATCTGCGTCTGCGGCGCGTCGCGGCGCAGCCGGGCCAGCTCGTCGCCTGCCGCGTAGGAGCGCGACGCCGCCAGCCGCGCCGCCCGGTCGACCGCGTGCACCGAGGCGTCGGAGGCGAAGAGCTTGGCCGCGGTGGAGAGCTCACGCGCCTCCGAGGAGCCCGCGTCGACCGCCGCCGCGGCCCGCTCGATCAGCGCCTCGGCCGCGTCGCGCTGCACGATCAGCTCGCCGATCCGCAGCTGCGCGTGCGTGTGGTCGCCCAGCACGCCGTCGCCGATCTCGCGCCCGGTCGACTCGTCGACCGCGCACGCCAGGCAGCGGTCGAGGATGCCGAGCGCCCGGCACGCGACGTTGACGCGGCCGACGTCGAGCGCGTCGAGCATCTGCCGCGCCCCGCTCCCGATCGCATCGTCGCCGCCGAGGATCTCCGCGGTCTCCGAGCGGAAGCCGTCGAAGACGTAGGCGGCGGACTCGACGCCCCGGTAGCCGACCTTGTCGAGATCGGTGACCTTCCACGCGGCGGAGCCCCGCCCCTCGCGCGGGAGCACGACGCACGACGGCTTCTCGGAGCCCTCGATGCCGGCCATGAGGAAGACGACGTCGGACGACGCCCCGCCGGCCACCCACCGCTTCTCGCCGTCGAGGCAGACGCCCTGCGCGCCGTCCAGCCGCTTCCCCGACGTCTCCAGCCGGTGCAGGTCGCTGCCCGCCTGCGGCTCGGTGATCGAGAACGACGCGAGGATCTCGCCGCGCGCGATCCCCGGCAGCCACCGCTCGCGCTGCTCCTCGGTCCCGTGGCGGACGAGCAGCGCGGTCGCCAGCCCGGTCGGGTTCACAGCGCCGGTGAGCGAGATCCACCCCTGCGAGAGCGTGCGCCACGGCCCGACGAGATCGGCCACGCCGTAGCCCCGCCCGCCGTACTGCTCCGGCACCATCGCGCCCGACAGGCCGAGCTCCACCAGCCGGCCGAGCGCCCAGCCCGGCAGGTCGTCCGCGCGGTCCCACTCGGCCACGTTCGGCAGGACGGTCTCGTCCACGAAGCGCTGGATCGCGCTGTGCAGGTCGTCGGGCGTCATCGTGCCGCGAGAGGTGCCCGCCCCGTGGCACGACTAAGCGACGTGCGGCACACTCCCGCCGCGATGGAGCCCGTCTTCTTCACGACACCCGCCGAGCTGCGCGCGTGGCTGGCCGAGCACCACGCGAGCGCGGACGAGCTGATCGTCGGGATGTGGAAGAAGCACACCGGCCGGCCCACGATCACGTGGGAGGAGCTGGTGGACGAGGTGCTGTGCTTCGGCTGGATCGACGGCCAGGGCCGCAAGATCGACGACGACCGGCGCCAGATCCGGATCACGCCGCGGCGGAAGGGGTCGATCTGGAGCGCGCGGAACGTCGCACGGGTCGAGGCGCTGCGAGCCGAGGGACGGATGACCGCCGCGGGCGAGGCCGCGTTCGCCGTGCGCACCGCCGACCGGACCGGCGTCTACTCGCACGAGCGCGCCGCGGAGGCGGCGTTGACGCCCGCGCAGGAGGCGGAGTTCCGCGCCCACCCGGACGCCTACGCGTGGTTCACCGCGCAGGCGCCGTCCTACCGGCGTACCGCGCTCCACCTCGTCGTCTCCGCCAAGCGCGAGGAGACGCGCGCCCGCCGCCTCGCGGAGCTCATCGAGTGCTCCGCGCGCGGCGAGCGGATCAAGCAGCTGCGGCGCTAGGCGCTACGCGCGCTCCAGCACGACGATCGGGATCTTCCGATCGGTCTTCTTCTGGTACTCCGCGTAGTCCGGCCACTCCTTGACCATCTGGTCCCAGAGCGCGCCGTACTCCTCGTCCGTGGCGTCACGCGCGCGGGTGTCCCACTTCTCGCCCTTGACCTGCACCGCGCCCTCCGGCTTGTCGCGGAGGTTGAGGTACCACGCCGGGTGCTCCGGCGCCCCGCCCTTGGAGGCGACGATGATCACGTCGTCGCCGCGGTAGGCGTAGATCAGCGGGGTGATCCGCTCCTGACCGCTCTTGCGGCCGGTGTTCCACACGAGGGCGCACTGCGTGTTCTGCCACTCATGGCCTTCCTCGCCGTCCGTCGCGAGGTAGCGGTCGACGTGCTCCTGTCCGAACAGCATGCGGAGGAACCTACCCGGCGGCGGGGACGGCGATGTCCGTGGGCTCCGGCCGGCCGCGCAGCTCGACCGACCCGCAGGCCTCCCAGCGGCCCCGCTCCTCCTCGGACGCGCGCTCGAACAGCCGCGCCGCGGCGACGACGCGCCCCGGCTTCTCCTTGGCGATCTCGGTCAGCCGCGCCGCCTCGTTGACCGGGTCGCCGATCACCGTGTACTCGAACCGCGCGGTCGCGCCGATGTTCCCCGCGACCGCCTCGCCGGCCGAGACGCCGACGCCCGCCTCCAGCCCCGAGACCTCCTCGCGCAGCCGCTCGGCGATCACGCGCGCGGCGGTGAGGATGCGCGTGTCGCGGTCCTCCAGCGGCGTCGGCGCGCCGAAGATCGCCAGCGCCGCGTCGCCCTCGAACTTGTTGATCCACCCGCCGTGCTCGTCGACCACCTCGACGACGACGCCGAAGAACGCGTTGAGCAGCTCGACGACCTCCTCCGGCGGCTTCTCGGCGGCCAGGGTGGTGGAGCCGACGACGTCGACGAAGAGCACCGCGACGTCGCGCAGTTCGCCGCCCAGCTCGACGCCGCGTTCGAGCGCCGCGCGCGCGACGTCCTCCCCCACGTGCCGGCCGAACAGGTCGCGCAGCTCCTCGCGCTCGCGCAGCCCGCGCACCATCCGGTTGACGCCCGCCTGCAGCCGCCCGAGCTCCGAGCCGTCGTCGACGCGCACCTCGACCTCCAGCTCGCCGCCCTCCACCTCGCGCAGCGCGTTGCGCACCGAGCGCACAGGCCCGCTGACCGAGCGGATCGCGACCGCGGTCGCCAGCAGGCCGACGATGATCGCGACGCTGCCGAGCGAGAGCATCGTCAGCGCCAGGTCGTGGGCGGAGGCGTCCTCGTCGACCAGCGCGGCGATGCCGATGAGGACGAGCCCGAGGACCGGCGCGGCGGTGCCGAGCGCCCACGAGAGCGCGAGCTTGACGGAGACGCCCGGGGCGGCGGCGCGCGACGGCGGGCCGATCGAGAGCGCCCGCGCCGCGACGGGGCGCAGCACGTACTCGGAGAGCAGGTAGGAGACCGCGGAGGTCGTCACGCCGCCGAGGAGCACGGCGATCGCGACCCGGAGCGCGAGCTTGCCGTCGAAGATGACGTTGAGGCCGCCGAAGAGCGCGGCGGCGACGATCCACAGCGCGGCCTCGAGGCCGAGGACGACGAGCGGCGCGCGCAGGGCGCGGAGCTGCTCGGTCTCGTCCGGCTCGCGGTCGGCCTGCAGCCAGCGCACCATCGGGCGCGCGTAGGCCAGGCCGATGACGAGGCCGAGGATCAGCGCGACGAGGAGGTAGATCGCGGCCAGGACGCCGTTGAGGAGCCTGATCGTGCTCGCGTCTTCGAGATCCGTTCCCGGCAGCACGAGCGCGAGGAGGGCGAAGACGACGAGCGCCCCGATCGCGTTGGCGACGAAGAGGACGAGGACGAGCGCCGCGCGCGAGGCGTGGACCAGCGCCCGGCCGCTGAGACGGCGGCCGCGCTGGGTGAGGAGCGAGATGACCTGGCCGCCCATGGAGCGCCGACGACGCTAACGGACGGGGCTGGGCGACCGGCGGCTCGTCACGCGGGGCCTCGCTGTGGGTCGGACGGATAGCCGATCGGCCTCCCCCGATCGGTCGAGGGTCCGTTCTGCTCCACATACGTGGAACGACCGTACGAGAAACGGTTCCGTACCGATATGTTCCGGCCCGTGTCCTGCGAGGTGTGGTGGGCGTGGACGGGTGATGTCCGCGCCGAACACGAGGCGCTGCTCGACACCCCCGAGCGCCGGCGCCTGGCGACGTTCCGCCGCGATGACGACCGGTCCCGGTACGTGACGGGCTGCGCGCTGACGCGGCTCGTGCTCGGCCGCCGGCAGGACCGCGACCCGGCCGCCGTGGAGATCGACCGCACGTGCGCGTCGTGCGGCGAGCCGCACGGGCCGCCTCGGGTGGCGGGCGTCGCGCTCTCCGTCGCGCACTCCGGCGACCTCGTCGCGGTGGCGTTCGCGGACGGGGGCGCGCGGGTCGGGATCGACGTCGAGCGGATCGACGGGAGCGCCGGCGTGGTCGAGCTGGCGGGCGAGCCCGTGCTGTCGGAGGCCGAGACGCGGCAGCTCCACGCGCTCCCGCAGGCGGCGCGCCCGGCCGCGCTGCTGCGGTTCTGGACGCGCAAGGAGGCGGTGCTCAAGGCGACCGGCGACGGGCTGCGGGTCGACCCGTCGGCCGTTGCGGTCAGCGGGCCGTCGGCGCCCGCGCGGCTGCTGGCGTTCCGCGGGCGGCCGGGGCTGGAGGAGCGGGCGGTGCTCGTCGACCTCTCCCCCGCCCCCGGCTACACGGGCGCGCTGTGCCTGCTGGACGCACCTGGGCCCGCCGCCGCGCCCGTCGCCGAGCACGACGCGGGCGCGCTGCTGCGGTCGGCGGCGCTCTAGTTGTTGCTGGGGTCGGGCGCGCCCTCGCCCTCCTCCTCCTCGCCGTAGGCCTCGGCGAGGATCAGCGGCAGCGTGTGGAGGAACGCGTCCTCCAGCTCCTCCGGCACGTGCACGCGCGCGCCCGTGACGTGGACGTCGGTGCCGTGCGCGTGGGCGTCGGACGTGACGGTGGCGCCCGCGAGGACGAAGAACGGCACGAGCGAGAAGTAGTCGAGGCCGATGAACTCGTGCGGATCGATCCCCGTGCCGTCGAGGAGCTCGCGCAGGCGCGGGTCGTACTCGGAGTGGTCCTGCGTGATGTAGGCGAGCTGCTTCATGGACCCAGTGTGGCCGGGTGGGCAAGTCGGCGCGTGCAGGGCTCATGTCGCGGGCGCCGAACGCCGACACGGACGTGATGGGCGCGGACGAGACGAGCGGCATGACGACCCGGCTGGTGCTCCTGTACGTGGAGCGCCACGCGGGCCGGCGGGCGGCGGACGAGATGCTGGAGCTGGCCGGCCTGTCCGGGCGCCGCGAGGCGCTGCTCGACGAGGACGCGTGGTTCACGTACGAGACGAAGATCGACCTGTTCCGCGCCGCCTGCGACGTCCTCGGGGATCCGGGCGCGATGGTGACGATCGGGCGCTCCGTGCTGGAGGTCGAGGTCGGGCCGGGGCTGAAGCTGGGCCTGAAGGCGCTGGGCTCGCCGGGCGTGGTGTACCGGAACGTCGTGCGGGCGAACGGGCGGTTCTGCCGGTCGCACGAGATGTGGGTGGAGTCGCTTGCGGCCGGGCGGGTCGAGATCGGCTTCCGCGACGGCCACGGCCGCGGCTCCTCCCTGGAATGCGACTACGTGCGCGGGCTGCTGTCGTCCGTCCCGGAGATGTTCGGCCTCCCCCCTGCGGACGTCGTGCACGAGCAGTGCGCGGCCTCGGGCGCGGACGAGTGCCGCTTCGTCGCGCGGTGGGAGCATCGCCCGGCGCTGGTACGCGACTCGATCGTGGTCGGTGGTGGTGCCGCCGCGCTGGCCGGTCTCGGCGCGTTCGTCGCCGCCCCCGTGCTTCTGCCGGTTGCCGCCGCCGTGGCCCTCGGCGGCGCCGCGACGATCAGCCGCCGCGCCTGGAGCTCCTCGCTGCGCCGCCAGCGCTACCTCGAGACCGAGCTGGCCGACCTGACCGACGCGACCGAGCGCCTGACCGGGTCGCTGCAGGACGTCGTGGGCGAGCTGCGGCTGGACGAGGTGCTGGCGAAGGTGACGGCCAACGCGCGCGCCGCCGTCGGCGGGACCGACTTCGCGCTGGTGCTGGACGACGGCACCGGGCGCCTGGTGGTGCAAAGCGCCTCGACCGAGGTGGACGCCGAGGCGCACGCCGCGCTCGAGGCGTGGGTCGCGTCGCGGCCTTCGCTGCTGGAGCGGCCGCAGCTGATCGACGACGCGGGCGAGGGCGTGGGGTCCCTGTGCTGCGCGCCGCTGCTCGTGCGCGGGCAGGCTTTGGGGTTGCTGGTCGCGCGCGCGTCGCAGGAGCACGTCTTCCTGCCGCGGGATCTGTCCGTGCTGGCCGGCTACGCCGCCCAGGCCGCGATCGCGGTGAACAACGCCCGCATGTTCGAGGCGCAGCAGGAGCTGGCGACGAGCGATCCCTTGACCGGTTTGCTCAACCGCCGCGCCTTCCATGCCGAGCTCGACACCGCCCTTGCTGTCGCCGGCTCCGACGGCCCGGGCGTGGTCGTCCTCGACCTCGACGGCTTCAAGGCCGTCAACGACACCGCCGGCCACGCCGCCGGCGACCGCCTGCTCCGTTCCGTCGCCGCCGCGCTCCACGCCACCTGCCGCACCGGCGACCGCGTCTGCCGCGTCGGCGGCGACGAGTTCGCGATCCTCGTTCCCCGCGCCGACCCGGTCGCGCTCGAGACCCTCGCCGCCCGCGCCGCCGAGGCCATCGACGCCGCCGACTCCCGCACCGCCGCCTCCTACGGCGTCGCCTCCGCCCCAGCCGACGGCACCACCCGCGACGAGCTCATCGCCCGCGCGGACGCTCGTCTCTACCGCGCCAAGGCCACCCGCTCCGGCACCACCTCCGACCCCGACGACCCCCTCGCCGACGCGGTCGCCGACCTCCTCACCGACGTCCTCGGCTCCGCCGACGAAGCCGCCGACGAGCTCCGCCGCCGCCGCGCCCCGGACACCCTCCTCCGCGCCCTCGAACGCCGCCGCCGCGCCCGCGACTAGTTTCCGCGCACAGACTCGAGGCGCCGGCAGGCAATGGTGGCGCTGCCGCTTTCACGCGGTTGCGTCGTGCCAGACCAGCCGCCTCTCGCGCACTCGAAGCAGACGGCCCAAGTGCGTAGCGACGCTACGTTGCGACCTGCACGCGGTCCCTTCGGCGGTCCGCACGTACCGTCAAGGAGTGAACGTGGGATTCGAAGTCCGTAGCGCCCTGCCCGCCGAACTCGACGCGGTGGCCGCGCTCACGTACGAGGCCTACGAATCCGCCGGGTTCGTGACGCGCGATGACCCGTATGCGATTGCCCTTCGCGATACGGCCGCGCGTGCACGTGATGCCGAACTGATGGTCGCGGTCGACGGCCATCAGCTCCTCGGCACAGTCACCTACGCGGCCGACGGCGGACGGCTCCAGGAGATCGCTCGGCCGCGCGAAGCCGAGTTCCGGATGCTGGCGGTGGCGCCTGCGGCGGGCGGGCGCGGCGTCGGCAGCGCCCTGGTGGATTGGGTGATAGAGGCCTCCCGGCTGAGCGGACACGTCGCGGTTGTCTGCTCGAGTCGCCCGACGATGCACCTCGCCCATCGCATCTACGAGCGTGCCGGCTTCGTGCGCCAGCCGGAGCGCGACTGGTCACCGTCAGAAGGCATAGACCTCCTCGGATTCGGCCTCACGCTCTGACTTCGCCTCCGCGAGCGCGAACCTACCTGTCGACGGCCGGCCTCGAAGCTGCGTGGTTCAAGGATGGCGGTTGTCCAGGCGGCGTCCGACCCGTTCGCTTCCGCGACCTCCGGCATGCCTTCTACCGGCCGACCGAGAGGTCCTTCGGCAGCCACGATCTCGCTGCTGCCGCTTCTCATGACTCGCTGCCGTTGAGGGTCGTCCTGGCAGCGGGGCACTTCGGGGCGTAGTCCGTCAGCGCCGCTTGCGCTTGCCCACTGGCCGGTCCGTGACGCTCAGCGGCGCTTGGCGCGGAGCGTCAGGTCCACCTTCGTCGTGCTGCCGCGGACGAGCAAGGCCTTCGTGACGACCAGGCGGGTCCCCTTCCGGACCCTCGTCGGGCGCTTGACCTTCCCGACACGGCAGCCGGACCGGCGGATCGCGGTGGTCGCCGCGCTCAGCGACTTGCCCTTGACGGCGAGCGCGCACCGCGGTGTCCGTGAGGGCGTCGTGACCACGGGCGCGGACAGGGCTGGCGTCGGGACGAGCAGCGGCGCCGGGGCCAGCAGCGGCGCCGGGGCGATCGACTCCGGCGCCGCTGGACCCGGCACGGCCGGCCCTGGAGCGTCCGGGACGGGCGGTCGGGAACACCCGGGGCGGGCGGATCTGGGTCGCCCGGAGCGGGCGAGTCGGGAGCGGGCGGGTCGGGGACCGGCGCGACCGCGTCGTAGGTGAACGTCCGCTTCGTGGCGCCCTCGCGGTTCGTGAACGTCACCTCGACCGGGCCGGCCGTCCCGGGCGGGGTGACGAACGTGAGGGTCGTGTCGGACTTCGCGCCGACCGTGGCGTCGATGTCGCCGAACCGCACCGTCGACACGTCGGCGAGGAACGTCCCCTGCACCGTGACCGTGGTGCCGCCCGCCGCCGGACCGTGGTCCGGGCTCAGCGACGTGATCGCGGGCGGGGTGACGACGTCGAGGAACCGGTACGGCGCGGCGCCCCAGCCGAGGTCGGGTGCTTCGACGGTGACGGTCGAGCCGCCCGGCCGGCAGCGCGGGGTCCGGGCGAACAGCGACGACGACGTCTGGCGGAGGATCGTCGCGTCGCGATCCCCCCGTCGCATTGGAACCGGACGCGGGTGACGCGGTCCAGGCCCTCGCCTTCGATCTGGACCTCGGTCCCACCGAGCTGCGAGCCCTGGTTCGGCGCCATCGAGTTGACCATCTGGAAGTACCGGTAGTTGAAGGCGCCGTCGGCGCCTCCGGTCGCGGTCCCGGCGATGACGGTGGCGCCGTCGGCATCGTCCGACGCGGGCGACCGGACCTTGAGCGTGGTCGGGGTCGCGGACACGACCTTCCCCGGAGCCGCGCCGAACCAGACTCGGGTGATCTGGTCGAGCTCTGTGCCCGTGATCGTCGCGATCGTCCCGCCCGACATCGGCCCGGCCTGCGGCGACATGGCCGTCATCGTCGGGGCCGCCTCCGCGGCCGGGACGAGCGGGACGCCGACGAGCGACACGACGGCGAGCAGGAGCGCGCGCAGGGAGCGGCGGCGGACCGTCATGTCAGCGCCGCTTGGGCTTGGCCACCACGACCGTCGCCCGCGCCGTGCCCTTCCGCGTGTCGCCGTCCCCTCGTACGGCAGACTGCGGCCGTGGAGACCTGGCGCCTCTCGCTCGCGTCCTGGGTCATCCAGGACGGCAACTACCCCGACCTAAGGCGAGGTCAGCGGGTCGAGTTCGCCGTCGAGTTCCACGCGCCTGAAAGGTTGATCCCGTGTAGGAGCGCAGCGAGAACCGCTCGACACGAAGGCGGCGGCTGGTACTCCGCCGAGGCGGTGGTCGTCGCAGCGACCGAGACCGCCTGGGTCATCGACTGCGGGCTCCTGGCGTACGCCGAGCAGCCGCCGCCCGAGGGCGTGCGCGTCGGGGATGCCGTCAAGGGCCGCGTCCTCTTGGGCGTCGACCCGTTCATCTACTTCGAGGAGCTGGCGACGCAGCCCGACGTGCCCGCGCTGATCTACACCTGGGATCTGGATCGCATCCAGCGCGAGACCGCACCGTACGTCCTGGATGCCGCGCAGAGGATGTACGTGCGAGACGAGATCAGGCGCGGCTCGGCGGAGATCGACGCGACCGACGCGTGGAACGACGACGACGGACACGCCGAGTACCTCCTCGAATGCTCCCGGGTCGACGCTGCACCAAGGCGGACGAGGACCACGACCGCGTAACGTCGTCACATGCCAGCTTTCGAGACGGAGGTCGCGCCGGGGCGGTTGCTGTTCGGTCCGGGGCGAAAGCAGTGGCTCGCCATGCTGGGCGCGGTGTTCGGGCTTGCCGGTGCCGGTTCGGTGACGACAGTCCAGGCGGGGGCGCGTACCTCGCCGAGCAGCGTCGCGGACAGCTGGGAGACGCCTGAGCGGTGCACGCCCGTTCCGGGCGTCATCATCTTGATCCCGAGCTGCGTTCCGCCGACGACGCTCCCGGCCCTTCCGAACGACGACGCGGTGCTCGCGCGCAGGGCGACGCTCGTGAGACCCGGTGTCACGTCCGCGGACGACCTCGGCTGAGCTCGAGCCCGCGCTGCGGCGACGGTAGGCGGGGCAGCGCGGGCCTACCAGCCGGGGCGCATCTCCAAGGTCGCGCTCACGAGCAGGGCGACGGAGAGGAGGAAGAAGCCGACGGCCCAGACGCTGGCGAAAATCGCGGTCCCGGGGCCGCGGCGGCGGACGCCCCACGCGGCCGCGGCGATCGACGTGGCGCATCCGATGGCGATCACCGCTTCTGCCGGCAGCGACGTTCCCCGCGCGGCGGCGACGCACGCCGCAAGCCCGGCCAGCGCGCTGACGGGCGCGACGACCGGCGTCCATGCCCACGCCGGGGGCACGTCGTGCTCCGCCTCTCGAACCATGGCGCGGACGCTAGCGCCGGGCGATCGTGAAGCGCACCGTGCGCACGGCCGAGCGGTTGCCGGCGGCGTCCGTGGCCCGGACGGTGAGGCGGT
>Ga0196960_10000413_pt1 | contig 15183 bp, 20 predicted proteins | sample S3v_5metaG_FD_183187 | JGI IMG/M metagenome (GOLD analysis project Ga0196960, IMG submission 183187) | Soil microbial communities from Anza Borrego desert, Southern California, United States - S3+v_5 | ecosystem: Environmental > Terrestrial > Soil > Desert | place: USA: California | collected... | reverse complement strand
AGCCGAGCACCACCGCGCTCCGCACGCTCGCGTCCGCGATCGCCACGTCGGAGGCCTTCGGGGTGACGTTCCTGACCGAGGCGATCCGCCGCGCGCCCGGCACGCCGTCGGCGCAGTTCACCGACGTCCTCAAGGCGGCCAACACCGCCGAGTTCGACCACATCGTCGGCCTGCGCAAGCTCGGCGGCCGCCCGGTCACCGAGCGGTTCTGGATCCCGGACGCGCTGTTCGGCGGCGGCGGCGCCGGCGTCTTCACGTCGATCGAGATCGTCGAGAACATCGAGATCAGCGCCTACCTGCTCGCCGTGACGCAGTTCGCCCGTGCCGGCCAGTCGACCGGCGCGCGCACGCTGGCGGCGGCGATGGGCGTCGAGTCCGAGCACCGCGCGCTGGCGCGCTTCGCGCAGAGCGCCCTGGGCAACAACCGCGGCGTCCCGGACGACCGCTCGTTCGAGGCGTTCCCCTACCGCAGCACGAAGCAGATCCAGGGCGCGATCGCGAGCAACGGCATCGGCTTCGGCGTCCAGGGCAAGGCGCCCGGCAAGTTCTACGAGTACCCGGGCGATCCGACGAAGAACGGCTCCGGCCTCGCGAACAACATCCGCCGGCCGCAGTAGCCCGCGGCGGCGGTGGGGCCCGCGCGTGGCACCCCGAGACCCGGGGCGCGGCGCGCGGGCGAAGGCCGTTCCTGGCTAGCTGCCGGCGGGCAGCTGGACGTCGCTCACCTTGGCGGCGGCGGCCATCGCGTCGCGCGCGGCCTTGCGCGACGTCTGCGCGGCGCCCGTCAGGCGCTGGCGCGGGACCTCGTCGGCGACGCCGGAGAGGCGCTCGGCGGCTTCGGCCAGCTTCAGCTGGCTCGCGGAGAGGGACTCGAGCGCGGCGGCGAGACGCGCGAGCGGATCGTTCGATTCAGGCGAGTTGGCGTCCATGCTGAGGGCCACCCTACCCCCGGCGACCGGCTGCCGAAAGCCCTCTTGGCGCGGCCCCGCGAAGTTGGACGCCCAGGCTCACAGAGCCGTTGCGTCCATGGACGCGGGCGCCTAGAGCGCCGAGGCGTCCAGGCGCCCGTGCACGACGGCGTCGCCCGTCCACAGCGCCGGCACCGACGTCACGCCGCGCTCGCGCGCGACCTCGGTCGCTCGCGTCAGCCGTCGCTTGGTCCCCTGCGTGTCCGCGCCGATGAGCAGCGCGCGCGGGTGCGTCTCCACCGCCGCGGCGGCGATCATCACGTTCTCCACCGCCGAGAGCGGGCGGCCGCCGCAGAACGCCTGGCGGAACGCGGCGAGCGTGTAGCCGACGACCTTGCCGCCCTCCTTGAGGTACGTCGCCGCGCGGTTGGCGAAGTCGCTGTCGAAGGGGAACGGGTCGGGCCACACGACGTTCTGCAGCTCCTGCGCCCGCGCCGCCCGCTCGATGTCCTCGCGGTAGGCCTTCTCCTCCTCCGCGCAGCGGAACGCCGGGTCGAAGGGCATCGACACCGGGATCCACTCGCACGGCTGCGGCACCACCGCGAGCACCTGCTCGGCGGCGAGCCAGCACTCGGGCGAGGAGAGGTCGAAGTAGAAGGCGCGCCCGACCTCGTCGGCCGCCGCGCCCTCCTCCTCGATCTCCGGGCTCCCGCCGCCCGAGTGCACGACCTCCATGGCGGAAGCGCTCCGCCTAGCCGTGGATGAGCCAGCCGTCGGCGTCGCGGGCGGCCTCCATGACCGCCTCGGACAGCGTCGGGTGGCCGTGGACGATGCGGCCGACCTCGGCGTAGCCGCCCTCCAGCGCGCGCACGTTGACGAGCTCCTGGATGAGCTCGGTCGCGCGCGTGCCGACGATGTGACCGCCCAGCAGCTCGCCGTACTTCTTCTCGCCGACGACCTTCACGAGGCCCTGGCGGTCGCCGTAGACGGTGCCGGCGCCGACCGCGCCGTACTGGATCTTGCCGACGACGACGTCGTAGCCGGCGTCCTTCGCCTGCTGCTCGGTGAGGCCGAACGAGCCGACGTTCGGCGTGCAGAACGTCGCGCGCGGGATGTCGACGTGGACGATCGGGTGCGTCTTGCGGCCCGCGGCGGCCTCGGCGGCGATGACGCCCTCGTCGGACGCCTTGTGGGCGAGCGCGGGGCCGGCCACGATGTCGCCGATCGCGTAGATGTTCGCCGCGCTCGTCGCCTGCGTGGCGTCGACCGCGATGAGCCCGCGGTCGTCGAGCTTGACGCCCGCGGCCTCCAGGTTCAGCGCCTCGACGTCCGGCCCGCGGCCCGCGGCGATGACGAGGTAGTCGGCCGAGAGGTCCTCGCCGGCGGCGGTGAAGGTGACGGAGGTGTCGGTCGTCTGGACGTTCTCCACGAACGTCTTCGTCGCGACCTTCATCCCCTGCTTCTTGAGCCCGCGCTCGACGAGCTTGGAGATGTCGGGATCCTCGGTGGGCAGGACGCGGTCCAGGCCCTCGAAGAGCCGCACCTCGACGCCCAGGCGGGCGTAGGCGGAGGCGATCTCCGAGCCGGACGCGCCCGCGCCGACGACGGCCAGCGACGTGGGGAGCTCGGAGAAGGCCCAGGCCTCCTCGGTGCCGATGACGCGACCGCCGAACTGCGTGCCGGGGATCGGCTTCTTGACCGAGCCGGTGGCGAGGATGACCTTGCCGGCGGTGTACTCGGTGCCGTTCACGACGACGTTCCCGCCGCTCGTCAGCGAGCCCTCGCCCTCCAGCACGTCGATCCCGTTCTTCTGGAACAGGCCCTTGACGCCGCCGGTGAGGGTCTTGATGACCTTGAGGCGCCGGTCGTTGACGGCGCCGAAGTCGACGGTCGGCTCACCGACGGTGATGCCGAAGTCGCCCGCCTCGCGGACCTCGGTGAGGATGTCGGCCGAGCGGAGCACGGCCTTCGCGGGGATGCAGGCGTAGTTGAGGCAGCGCCCGCCCACCACGTCGTCCTTCTCGACGACGGCGGTCTTCAGACCCAGCTGGGCGGCGCGGATCGCCGCGACATAGCCACCCGGGCCGGACCCGATGACGATGCAGTCGTAGGAGCTCTCGGCCATAGGCCTTGAAAGCTATCGACCTGTCGTCGAAACGCCCGTCAGCGTGCGGGCATCTGCAGCCGCGCGAGGGCCCGCACGAGCTTCCAGAACAGCCAGCCGCCGAGCAGCAGCACCGTGAGGCAGATGACGACCGCGAGCGCGTTGGACGCCAACGGCAGCGAGAGCCCCGCGAAGATCAGCGTGATCCCGAGCAGCGCCTGGAAGCCGATGACCGCCCAGTAGCGGGCCTTCCACATGAAGAACGCGGCGACCCACATGACGGCCGCGAACGCGAACGTGCCGAACGCCGGCGTGCCGTCCGTGTTGTCGCTGCTGGTGGTGTCGACACCGACCGCCCAGAGGACGATGTTCAGCACGCCGAGGCCGGCGGCGACGAGGGCCGCGACGGTCACGGCGCCTGGCCGCTCGCCGGGCTGGAGCGGCTCGAGCGACTGGCGGATCGCCTCGTTGCGCGCCTCGCTCCGCGCGTATCCGCGCTTGAGCGACGCGTTCTTGTCCTCGGGCGGAGCGGTAGGCGGCCCGTCGGGCGTGCCGGGCACGCCGGCGGGCGGCAGCGCGGACCCGATGCCGGCGGCGGCGCGGACGGGGTCGACGGGGGCGGAACCGGGCGCGGGCTCGCCCGAACCGGCGCCGCGTGGCTTGCGTGTGCGCTTGCCCATGTGCCTATCCAGTCTGCTCGATCAGGCGCCGGAGGGTGCGCGCGGCCGCGCCGGGGTCGTCCGCCTCGGCGATCGCGCGGACCACGACGATCCGCCGCGCGCCCGCGTCGAGGACCGCCTGCGTCGTCGCGGGGTCCAGGCCGCCGATGGCGAACCAGGGCCGCGCATCGCCCACGGTGCGCGCCGCGTGCTCGATCGGGCCGAGCCCGATCGCCGGCCGCCCCTGCTTGGTCGGCGTCGCGTGGACCGGGCCGACGGCGAAGTAGTCGACGTCCGCGCCGCGCGCGCCGTCGACCTGCACGTTGGAGTGGGTGGAGAGGCCGACGATCCGCTCGCGGCCCACCGCGCTGCGCGCCTCGTCCACCGGCGTGTCGTCCTGGCCGACGTGCACGCCGTCCGCGCCCGCGCGCTCCACCAGGTCGGGCCTGTCGTTGAGGACGAACGTCGCGCCCGCCTCGTCGCACAGCCGCCGCGCGACCTCGGCGTGGCGGAGGATCGTCTCGTCGTCCGCCTCCTTCTCGCGCAGCTGGAAGAGGTCGACGCCGCCCGCCAGCGCGGGTCGCAGCACGCCCTCCAGCGCCCGCCCGCCGGGGCGCGCGCCGCAGACGAAGTACAGCCGGGCGTCTTCGAGATTCCGCACTACCCTCAGCGTGACACGGGAGCCCGCCGCGACGGGCTGAGAGGGCATCCGCCGACCGTCATCACCTGATCCCGATCATGCGGGCGCAGGGAGCGAACTTGAGCGACACCACCTCCTCACCATCAGCCGATCTCGCCGTCGTCGGCGGCGGCCTGATCGGGCTGGCGATCGCCGACCGCGCCGCGCGCGCCGGCCTGAAGACGCTCCTCTTCGAGCGCGAGGCGCACCTCGGCCTCGGCGCGTCGTTCTACGCCGCCGGGATGCTCGCGCCGGTGAGCGAGGCGGAGATCGGCCACGCCGACCTCCTCGAGGACGGCCTCACCGCCGCCGCTGCCTGGCCCGCGTTCGCCAAGGAGCTGCATGTCCCGCTCCACACGAAGGGCACCCTCCATGTCGCCCGCGACCTCGACGAGGCCGTCGCGCTGGAGCGCGAGCTCGCGTTCCGCCAGCGCCGCGAGCTGCCCGTCGAGCGGCTCGTCCCCTCCGACGCGCGCAAGCTCGAGCCCGCGCTGGCGCCCACCGTTCGCGTCGCGCTCCACATCCCCGACGAGCACGCGGTCGACCCCCGGCTCGTGCTGGAGGCGCTCGAGCAGCACGCGCGCGACGCCGGCGTCCGGATCCGCCTGGGCGCGCACGTGACCGGCATCGCGCACGGCAACGGCTACGCGGAGCTGCAGCTCGCAGGCGGCGCGGACGGCCCGCGCGCCACCCACGTCGTCGTCGCCTGCGGCGCCTGGTCGCCGCAGCTCATGCCCGGCCTCCAGGTCCGGCCGGTCAAGGGCCAGATCCTCCGCCTCCGCGACCCGGCGCACGAGACGACCGGCCCGCTCGTCGAGCGCGTCCTGCGCTTCGCCGGCGGCTACCTCGTCCCCCGCGGCGACGGCCGCTACGTCCTCGGCGCGACCGTGGAGGAGAAGGGGTTCGACCAGACCGTCACCGTGGGCGGCGTCTACGAGCTGCTGCGCGACGCGACCGAGCTCGTCCCCGGCCTGTCCGAGCTGGTGATCGACGAGTCCGGCGCCGGACTGCGGCCCGGCTCGCCCCAGAACCTGCCGATCGTCGAGCGCCGCGGCCGCGTGCTCGTCGCGACCGGCCACTTCCGCAACGGCGTCCTGCTCGCGCCGCTGACCGCGCAGCGCGTGGTGGAGCAGCTGACCAACGACCGAGGCCCGGTGCCCGCATGACCACGATCTCGCTCAACGGCGAGGACCGCCCGCTCGCCGACGGCACGACCGTCGCCCAGCTGCTCGAGACGCTCGACGTCCCGGAGAAGGGCCGCGGCGTCGCGGTCGCCGTGGACGCCGAGGTCGTCCCGCACAGCGCCTGGGACGCCACGACGTTGCCGGACGGCGCGCGCGTCGAGGTCGTCATCGCCATCCAGGGAGGCTGAACCGCACGCCATGGCCACCACTGCCGCCGCTCCCCTGACCATCGCCGGGCGGGACTTCACGTCCCGCCTGATCCTCGGCACGGGCGGCTTCCCCTCGCTCGACCTGCTGGAGAGCGCGATCGCGACGACCGAGACCGACATGGTCACGGTCGCGCTGCGCCGCATCGACGCCGCCGGCCGCACGGGCCTGGTCGAGGTGCTCGACCGCACCGGCGTCCACGTCCTGCCGAACACCGCCGGCTGCTTCACCGCGCGCGACGCGGTCCTCACCGCCAAGCTCGCCCGCGAGGCGTTCCAGACCGAGTGGATCAAGCTCGAGGTGATCGGCGACGAGCGGACGCTCCTCCCCGACGCCGTGGAGCTGGTCGCCGCCGCCGAGCAGCTCGTGGCGGACGGCTTCATCGTCCTCCCCTACACGACCGACGACCCGGTGCTCGCGCGGCGGCTGGAGGACGTCGGGTGCGCGGCCGTCATGCCGCTGGGCTCGCCGATCGGGAGCGGGATGGGGATCCGCAACCCGTACAACCTCGCGCTGATCGTCGAGCGCGCGGGCGTGCCGGTGATCCTCGACGCGGGCGTCGGCACGGCCTCCGACGCGACGCTGGCGCTGGAGCTGGGCTGCGACGCCGTTCTGACGGCTTCCGCCATCTCCCGCGCGGAGGACCCGGTCGCGATGGCGCGCGCGATCAAGCTCGCCGTGGAGGCGGGCGCGCTGGCCCGCGGCGCCGGCCGGATCCCGCGCCGCCTCTACGCCGAGGCGTCGACCACGCCCGAGGGCCTGCCGCACTTCGGCGCATGAGCGAGCGCCCGAGTGAGAGCGTGAGCCGCACCGCCGACGACGTCCTCGACGCGTTCCAGGCCGCCTGGTCGGGCCGCGACCCGGGCGCCTTCCACGAGTGCTGCACGAGCGACGTCCACTACGAGGACCCGGTCACCGCGCCGATCACCGGCCCGGACGCGCTCGCCGCGCACGCGCAGCGCCTGTGGCAGGGCTTCCCCGACGCGCGCGTGGAGCGGACCGGCCCACGGATGGAGCACGGCGACCACGTCAGCGCGCCGCTCAAGATCGTCGCCACCCACAAGGGCGAGCTCGACGGCCTCCCGCCCACCGGCAAGTTCGTCGTCATCCAGGCCGTCGTCGTCGCCGAGCGCCACCCCGACAACGGCCTCCTCTGGCGCGTCCGCACCTTCTTCGACGCCTACGACGCCGGCGTCAAGCTCGGCCTCCTCCCCGAACGCGGCTCCATGGGCGGCAAGGCGCTGCTCATGCTCCGCGGCTTCGGCCTGCGCGCCAGAGGTTGACTCCCACCGCACGGGTCTAAGGATCCGCGCGCGGCTGCCGAAGATCGGACCATGGCATCCATCGCGACCAAGCATCGTCTCGTCACCCGCTCCGACTTCGACGGTCTGGTCTGCGCCGCCCTGCTGAAGAAGCTCGGCATGCTCGAGGACATCCTCTTCGTCCACCCGAAGGACATGCAGGACGGCAAGGTCGACCTGCGTCCAACGGACATCACGACGAACCTCCCGTACAACTCGGGCGTCTACCTGGCCTTCGACCACCACCACTCCGAGGAGGAGCGGGTCGGCAAGGACAACCCGAACCAGGTGCTCCTCGAGGCCGACTCCGCCGCCCGCGTCGTCTACGACCACTTCGGCGGCCGCGACGTCTTCGGCTCCGAGCCGTGGGACGAGATCCTCGAGGCCGTCGACAAGGCCGATGCCGCCAAGTTCTCCCAGGAGGAGATCCTCGACCCGAACGGGTGGATCCTCCTGTCGTTCCTCATGGACCCGCGCACGGGCCTGGGGCGCTTCCGCGACTTCCGGATCTCCAACTACCAGCTGATGATGCAGCTGATCGACGCGTGCACGGAGATGAGCGTCGGCGAGATCCTCGACTCCCCGGACGTGTACGAGCGCGTCCACGTCTACCGCGAGCACGCGGTGCCGGCCGTCCGCCAGATCCGCAACCGCGCGGTCCTGGAGGGCGACGTCGTGGTCCTCGACCTCCGGGACGAGGAGATCATCCACCCGACGAACCGCTTCGTGATCTACGCGCTCTTCCCGCAGGCGCGCGTCTCGATCCACGTCATGTGGGGCCTCAAGCAGCAGAACACCGTCTTCGCCTGCGGCAAGTCGATCGTCGATCGCACCTCGCCCGCCGACATCGGCCACCTCATGCTCGAGCACGGCGGCGGCGGCCACGAGGCCGCCGGCACCTGCCAGGTCCCGAACGACGACGCACCCCGGGTCCTCCCGGAGCTCGTCGCCCGCCTGCGCGGCCGCTAAGCCGGCACCTCCGCACCGGTGTAGAAGGCGGCCGTCCGCGCGGCCGCCGTCCGCGCCTGCTCGGGCTCCTCGCCGCCCGCGATCGCGGCCTCGCCCCAGCTCGTCGCGCTGCCCGCGATGAGCGCGCGGCCCTCGGGCGACGTGGCCAGATCCTCCTCGCTGAGCGCGGGCTTCTCCACGCCGCCGCTGTCGATGAAGAGGGAGAGGCCGAGGAGCCCTAGCTCCCACCCGACGCCGACCGCGCCGGGGCCGAACCGCGCCCAGTGGCCGCCGTCGTCGAGGCCCATCGTGTGGACGAGCTTCAGCTCCGTCCGGCCGTCGTCGAGCGCCGTGAACGAGACCTCGATCCAGCTCAGCGCGCCGCCGAACTCCCACGTGGCGGCGAAGGAGCGGGGAGGGTCGCACCGCTCGACGGTGCCGCCCGCGTTGCCCTCCAGCTGGTAGCGGCCGCCTTCGCGCAGCTCGCCGGTGACGGGCAGGAACCAGCGCGGGATCCGCTCGGCGTTCGTGCACGCGTCGAAGAGGTCGTCGGGCGTCGTCGCATAGGCGCGGGTGAGGGTGACGACCCGGCCCGGCTCCCCGGCCGGGACGGTGCCCGGGCCGACCTCGCGCCCGACGGCGCGGATCTCGTGCTCGACGTTCATCAGCTGCTCTCCTCGTTCTGGCGGCGTTGACGCTTGCCCCGCGCGATTTCGGTGTCCAGCGCGTCGAGCGCCGGGCCCCAGAAGCGGCGGAAGCGGTCCAGCCACGCGTCGACGTCCTGCAGCGGCGCGGGGTCGACGGCGTAGAGCCGCCGCGTGCCCGCGGGCCGAACGGTCGCGAAGCCGTTGTCGCGCAGCACGCGCAGGTGCTGCGAGACGGCGGGCTGCGAGATCCCGAACTCGGCCTGGACCGTCGCGCCGATCTCCCCCGCGCTGCGCTCCTGGTCGGAGAGCAGCTCGAGGATCCGGCGGCGAACCGGGTCGCCCAGGACGTCGAACGCATGCATCGGCGCCGGACCGTATCAGCACTCGCTTATATAAGCGAGCGGCGAAGCTCGGCGACGACCGGCGCGTGGTCGCTGAGCGGCGCGTGGTCGAGCACGTCGCCCCGCCCGACCCGCTCCAGCCGGCGCGCGAAGAGGTGGTCCACCCCGTTCCACGAGAGGTGGGTGAGCTGCGGCAGGACCGTCTGCGGATCGCGCACGTTGAGGTCGCCGCCGAAGACGAGCGGCGCATCCGGATCCGCCCACTCGCCCACCGCCGCCGCCCCCGCCGCGACGTCCGCCAGTGCCCGCGCACGCGGCTCCTGCTTGGAGGCGTGGAGGTTCCCCAGCCACGTGCCGTCCTCCAACCGCACCGCGTGGACCACCCGCCGCTCGGGCTTTCGCGCGACCTCCAGCTGCTCGTGCGCCGTGATCCCGCCGCCCCGCACGAGGATCGCGTTGCACCCGCCGCCCTCGCTCTTGAGCAGGTTCGGCAGCGCCCGCGCCAGCGCCCGCCGCACCGGCAGGAGCTGGTTGCGGGAGGTCAGCGCGCTGCGGACGGACGCGTCGCACGCGCGCGCCAGCGGGATCGGCCACCACGGCGGCACCTCCTGGAGCAGCGCGACGTCCCAGTCCCACCCGCTCAGCGCGTCGGAGAACTCCGGCAGCAGCTCCGGGCCGCGCCACCCGCGCGCCTCCGTCGAGCGGCCGTGGAAGAGGTTCCACGTGAGCACCTTCATACTCCGGACCTTGCCACGTCACTTCCTCACCGGCGACGAGCTCAGCCGCGACGAGCTCCTCGCGCTGCTCGACCGTGCCGCGCAGCTCAAGCGCGAGCCCCTCGCGTCCCGCGCCCTGGAAGGGCGCAGCGTCGCGCTCCTGTTCGAGAAGCCCTCCACCCGCACGCGCCTCTCCTTCGAGGCCGGCGTCTTCGAGATGGGCGGCCACCCGATGATCCTCACGCCCGAGGCGACGCAGCTCTCGCGCGGCGAGTCGATCCGCGACAGCGCGCTCGTCTTCTCCCGCCACGTGGCGATGATCGGCGTCCGCACGCATGGCGACGAGCGGCTGGAGGAGCTGGCCGAGCACGCCTCCGTTCCCGTCTTCAACATGCTCAGCGCCGGCCACCACCCGGTCCAGGCGCTGGCCGATCTCCTCACGCTCCAGGAGACGTTCGGCCGCCTGGAGGGCCTGAAGGTCGCGTACGTCGGCGACGGCAACAACGTCGCGCGCTCGCTCGCGGTGCTGGGTTCGAAGGTCGGCGTCGACGTGTGGGTCGCGGCGCCGGTCGGCTACCAGCTGGAGGAGAGCGTCCCCGCGACGCTCGTGTCCGAGCCGGAGGCCGCGGCGCAGGGCGCCCACGCGATCTACGCGGACGTGTGGGTCTCGATGGGCGACGAGGAGACCGCGGACGAGCGGCGCCGCGCCCTGACGCCGTTCAAGATCGACGACGCGCTCCTCGACCGCGGCGCCGAGGGGTGCGTCGCACTGCACTGCCTTCCGGCGCATCCGGGCGAGGAGATCACCGCGGAGGTGCTCTACGGCGAGCGCCAGCGGATCTGGGACCAGGCGGAGAACCGCCGCCACGCCCAGAAGGCGCTGCTCGAACTGCTCCTCGCGTCGGAGTAGGGTGCGGCGCATGACGGGGTCGAAGCTGGCAGCGGCAGTCGCGTGCGCGGCGCTCGCGCTGGGCGCCGCCGCGTGCGGTTCGGACGACGGTGGCGGAAGCGGCGGAAGCGGCGGAGGCGGCGGGAACGTCGCCGGGAACCCGGGTGGGGCGTTCGCCTCCACCTGCGGCGGTTGCCACACGCTGAAGGCGGCGGGCGCGAGCGGCCAGGTCGGGCCGAACCTCGACGAGCTCGAGCCGGATCAGGCGACGGTCCGGTCCGCGATCGAGGAGGGTCCGGGCGTCATGCCATCCGACCTCTTCCAGGGCGCCGACGCGGACGCCATCGCGGCGTACGTCGCGAGCAACGCCGGCAGCTAGCTAGGCTCCGCCCCGCATGGCCCAGCCCCGCCAGCCCGCGGCCGACGTCTCCTCCGAGGAGGACGTCGACCAGGACGAGCGCTCGACGCTCGCGTCCATCCGGGAGCTCCTCGCGAAGTCCGTGATGCTCCCGAGCGACCGGATCCGCGAGACGCTCGACGACGCCGTCACCCGCGGGCGCATCACGCGCGACGACGCGGAGGACCTCGTCGACCGGCTCGTCGCGCTCGGCCGTCAGCAGACCGAGGACGCGCTCGCGCGGATCGAGGCGATCGCGGGCGCTCCGGCGCGCGCGTCGGACAAGGCCCGCGGCGCGGTCCGCAAGTCGCCGGGCGGCGAGCGAGTGCTGCGGGAGGTCGACCGGATGCGCGCGGTCGCCGGGCTCGCCGCGCCGTTCCCGATCGAGGACTACGACGACCTGACGGCGGCGAAGGTGATCGAGCGGCTCGAGCAGCTCGACGCGGGCGACCTGCGGCTCGTCGCCGAGTACGAGAAGCGCAACGCGAACCGCAAGTCGGTGCTCGCCGCGGTCGAGAAGCAGCTGCGGTAGAGCCCACAGACGGGAGCGGAGGCGCCGCTACCGTCTAGGGCATGTCTGCGACGCCTGTCACGAAGCGCCCCGAGCGAGGCGAGGAGCTCGATCTGCGGGTCGAGTCGCTCGCCTACGGCGGGGCCGGCGTCGCGCGGCTGGAGGGGTACGTCGTCTTCGTCAGCGGCGGCATGCCGGGCGACCGGGTGCGCGCCGTCGTCACCAAGCGCAAGCGCGGCTACGCCGAAGCGCGCGTGGTCGAGGTGACCGAGCCGTCTCCCGAGCGCATCGAGCCTCTCGCTCCCGGCCACCCGGGCGCGTCGTGGCAGGTGCTGCCGTACGAGACGCAGCTGCGCATCAAGGCCGAGCAGGTCGAGGACGCGCTGCGGCGGATCGGCAAGCTCGACGGGTTCGAGATGGAGCCGATCATCCCGGCCGTCGACCCGTGGCGGTACCGCAACAAGCTCGAGTACTCGTTCGGCACGTCCCCGGAGGGGGAGCTGATCTGCGGCTTCCACAAGCCGGGGTCGTGGGAGGACATCGTCCACGTCGAGGACGACCTGCTCGCCTCCGAGGCCGTGAACGCCGCGCGCCGGGACGTGCTCGAGTGGTGCCGGGCGCAGGGCCTCTCCGCCTACGACCGGCGCTCGCAGGATGGCTTCCTGCGCAACCTCGTGATCCGCGAGGGGCGTCGCACGGGCGACCTGCAGGTGCGGCTCGTGACGTCCGAGGGCTCGTTCGACGACGACGCGTTCGCGGACTCCGTCCACGCGGCCGGCACGTTCTGGACGCGGATGCAGGACGTCGGCGAGACCACCGCGGGCGGTGAGACCGACCAGCTCGGTGGCGCGCCGCAGATGCGCGAGGAGCTCGCCGAGCTCGAGTACAAGATCTCCCCGCAGGCGTTCTTCCAGACGAACACGGAGATGGCGGAGAAGCTGTACGCCGTCGCCGTCGAGTACGCCGGGCTGAAGGGCTTCGAGCGCGTCTACGACCTGTACTGCGGCATGGGCACGATCGGCCTGACGCTGGCCCCGCGCGCGGGCGAGGTCTTCGGCCTCGAGGTGATCGAGCCCGCCGTGTCCGACGCGATCGCCAACGCCAAGCGCAACGGCATCACCAACGCGAAGTTCTTCGCCGGCGACGTGCGCCTCGCCATGCGCGACCTGGTCGAGGAGGCGGGCAAGCCCGACGTCATCGTCCTCGATCCGCCGCGGGCCGGCCTCTCGCCCAAGATCGTCCGCCGCGTCATCGAGGCCGCCCCGCGCCGGATCGTCTACGTCTCCTGCAACCCGACCACGCTGGCGCCCAACGCCGCCCAGCTCACCGAGGCCGGCTACGTCCTCAAGAAGGTCCGCCCGGTCGACATGTTCCCGCAGACGCACCACATCGAGTGCGTCGCGGTCCTCGACCGCGTCGACTAGCGCAGCAGGAGCCGTTCGAGCGCGAGCGCCGCGACGTCGCGGCGCGTGCGCCCGCCGTGGCTCGCGGCGATGAACGGGCTGCCGACGAAGACGGTGAACGCGATCAGCGCCCGGGCCTCGACCTCGTCGTCGTCGCCCGGGGCGAGCGGGCCGAAGAGCTCGCGCAGGTAGGCCATCCGGCGGTCGTCGACGCGCTGGAGCCGCCGCTTGACCGCCTCGTCCCGGCGTCCCCAGTCGCGGATCGCCAGGTCGATGCGCAGGAGCCGGTCGCCGGCGAAGGCGATGGCGAAGAGGCCCCTGAGGCGGTCGCGCGCGTCGCCGCCCTCCGTCTCCACCCGCGCGATGACCTCGTCCACGCCGGTCTGCTCCCAGGCGTCGAGCAGCGCGTCGAGGAGCGCCGCCCGGTCCTTGAAGTGCCAGTAGAAGCCGCCCTTCGTCACGCCGAGCCGGGCCGCGAGCGGCTCGACCTTGACGGCGTCCGGCCCGCCCTCCGCCAGCACCTCCAGGCCGGCCTCGATCCAGGCGGTGCGCGGGGTGCGGGGCGGGGCCATCGCGGCGCATCTTGACAGGTCGCCATACGCAGGCGTATGGTCGGCCATACGGTTCCGTATGGATGGAGGTCGTACCGATGAGGCTCCCGAGCAGCGCGCACACGTCCCGGCCCTGGCGGATCCACGCGGTAGCGCACGACTTCGCGCTCGAGGACGTCTGGGCGCTCCCCACGCCCGGCGGCCCCGGCGACTTCCCGGAGCTGGTGCGGCTCGCGGTCGCCCTCGACCCGGAGGAGGGCGCGACGGGCGCCGCGAAGCTCCTGTGGGCGCTGCGCTGGAAGCTCGGCGGGCTCCTCGGGTGGGACGACGAGCAGGACGGGATCGGCGGCCGCGTCCGCTCGCTCCGCGACCGGCTCCCGGCCGACCTGCGCGCCACGTCCGCGCCCGGCTTCCCTGCGCTCCCCTTCCAGCCGCTGTATGTCACCGACGACGAGCTGGCGGCGGAGATCGCCAACGCCACGGTCCACGGCGTCATGCATCTCTCGTGGGTCGAGGACCCGTCCGCGCCGGGTGGCCACCGGGGCCAGATGGCCGTCCTCGTCAAGCCCAACGGCCTCTTCGGCCGCGCCTACATGGCCGCGATCAAGCCCTTCCGCCACGCCATCGTCTACCCCCAGATGCTCACGCGGATCGAGCGCGACTGGGCGCGGGCGCGACGGAGGAGCGAGGTTCGCCGACGCGGCGCACCGCCGCGCCCGCGGTCTAGCCCGGCCGCGGGGAGCGTGCCGCGCGGGGCGGCTGCCGCGTGGGTCGGGCGGGTAGGCGCCGCCGGGTGACCACCATCGCCGCAGCGCCCGCTCGGCAGCTCTCGCCTCCGGGCCTCCGGTGGGTGTGGGCGTGCCTTGCCCTGGCCGGCGCCGCCTCCGTCTGGGAAGCGATGGTCGATCCGCACGAACGGGGGGACCCGGCGGACACGGTCGGGCATCAGCTCCTCGCCGTGATGCCCTTCGTCGCCGCGGTCGCGGCACTCCTCGCTGTGGCGGCGCTGCGTCTGCTCCGTGGGAGGGCGGACGAGCGGATCGGTGCGCCGGAGGCGCTGCTGGCCCTCGGGGCGGTCGACGTGCTGATCTCGCTGGTGCGCCTCTCCGTCGGCGACGTGACCGGCCCGCACGACAGCGACTACGCGTCGCTCTTCGATGTCGGGGTCCTCTCGGTGGTCTGCGGTCTCGGTTGGGCGACCGTGCGCCACCGGCGTGGTCGCTCCCCGGCCGGCCGCGTCGTCCGCGACCACACGAGTGTCGCCTTCGTGGTCGTCTTCGCCGGGTCCGCGGTGATCGCGCTGGTCGGGTGGGCCGTCGGACCGCCGGGGCCGGCGATCGCCGCGAGCCTCCTGTGGATCGCCGCCGTGATGTGGGGCTTCGTCGCTGTCGTCCTGCGCTTCGTCGAGGGGTGAGCCGCTCCAGCGCTCGCCCCCCTCAGCCGGCCGTCAGCGTCACGCGCACCGCCTGCGCGCGGCCGGGCACCAGGACCGTCGCGCGCACGGCGCGGCCGCCGCGCACGAGCCGGCGCCCGCGCGTGCTGAGCCGGAGCCTGACCGCCTTCCGCGCGCCCGGGCGGAGGTTGACGCGGCCCGTGGCGAGCGTCGCGCCGCGCGCCCGGAGCCGGAGCGTGCCGCGGCAGGCCCGGGGGCCGGTGCACGCGAGCGGCACGGCGACGCGCCCGCCCGAGACGCGGAGGCGCCCGCTCGAGGTCAGCGACAGCCCGGGCCGGGCGGGGG
>Ga0196960_10000412_pt1 | contig 15222 bp, 13 predicted proteins | sample S3v_5metaG_FD_183187 | JGI IMG/M metagenome (GOLD analysis project Ga0196960, IMG submission 183187) | Soil microbial communities from Anza Borrego desert, Southern California, United States - S3+v_5 | ecosystem: Environmental > Terrestrial > Soil > Desert | place: USA: California | collected... | reverse complement strand
CGTGCCCGGTGACCGGATCGCCGACTGGGAGTGGGCCAAGTGGCTGCCGCACCTCCTGGACACCGAACAGCTCGACGGCCCGGTCGCCGCCCGCCGCATCGCCCCGTCGGTCCCTCAGCTCGCGCGTCGGCTCGGCGCCGACCTGAGCCGTCGCGCGTCCTACGCGGCGGGGGTGCCCCGGGGCCCAGCCGGCCGTGAGGCCCTGTCCATGACCTCCCGGCTCCTCGTCGTCACCGACGGCCACGGTGAGGACGCCGTCGATCTGCCCCGCCCCGACGACACGGTCGGCCTGCGGGGCATGGGTGTCACCGTCGTGCACCTGCTCGAACAGCGTGTCCAGGAGCCTGGACACGTCGGCGTCCGGATCACCGTCGAGGGCGACCAGGTCGTCATCGAGGACCTGCGCGAGCCCGAACCCTCCGGCGCCCACGGCACCGTCGACGAGGTCGGCGTCTCCTTCGCCGAGGGCCTGGCCCGGATGCTGGCGCCCCTGCGGCTGTCCTCCGAGGCGCTGGGGGGCTCCCCTCTGCCGGGCACCACCGACTTCGCCGGTCTGCTCGGGATCGACGACGTGGCGCGCCTCGACCTGGCACAGCTGTGGGCCCCACGCGGTGAACGCGCCTTCCTTCGCGTGCCCCTCGGCATCAGTGACACGCACGAGCCGGTGCTGCTCGATCTCAAGGGCCCCTCCGAGCTCGGCACGGGCCCGCACGGGCTGTGCGTCGGAGCAACCGCTTCGGGCAGGTCCGAGCTGCTGCGCTCCCTCGTCCTCACCCTGGTGACCACGCACCCGCCCGAGGACCTCGCCCTGGTCCTCGTCGACCACGGGGGCGGTGCGGTCTTCGCCCCGTTCGCCATGCTTCCCCACGTCGCCGGTGTCATCACCGGCCTGGAGAATCACGCGTACCTCATCGAGCGTCTCCACGCCTCCCTGGCCGGTGAGATGCGGCGCCGTCGACAGGTCCTCGACGACGCGGGCGACGTCGCCGACATCGGTGAGTACACCGCGCTGCGCTCCGAGGAACGGCCCGATCTGGACCCGCTGCCGCATCTGCTCGTCGTCATCGACGAGTTCGACGAACTCCTCGGCACCAAGCCCGACTTCGTCGATCTGCTCCTTTCCATCGGACAGCACGGCCACTCCATCGGTGTGCATCTGCTCCTGTCCGGCCAGGACATCGAGGACGACAGCCTCAACGACCTGGAGGCATGTCTCTCGTACCGGATCGGTCTGCGCACCTTCTCCGGAGACGAGTCGCATACGGTCCTGGACACCACGGACGCGTTCCGCCTGCCGCCGCTGCCGGGCTTCGCCACCCTCAGGGACGGCACGGGTCATGACGAGCGCTTCAAGGCCTGCTATGTCTCCGGCGGCTACCGGGGCCCCCGGAAGCCTGCGGACGAGGTGATGGGCAAGCCTCTCGCCTTGGCGTACGAGGCGTTCAACACCCTCTCCGCACCGGATGCCCCGGGCCCGGTCCAGGAGGCGTCCGGGCACCGCGGGACCGGGCCGACCGAGTTGGACATCGTGGTCGAACAGCTGGAGGACGCCGCCGCGGCGGTAGACAGCATCTGGCTGCCACCGCTGCCCGCCGCGCTCGCCCTCGACAAGGCCGCCGGCCCGCTGGAAACCGGCCCACGCGGCATGCAGCTGGCCGGACGGCGGGGCCCGCTCCAGGTTCCGCTCGGGCTGCTCGATGATCCGGCCGCACAGTGGCAGGGACAGTGGTACCTGGACCTCACGGCTGCCGGCGGCCACGCCGCCGTCATCGGCGGCCCGCAGTCCGGCAGGACGACTCTCCTGCGCACGCTGGTCCTGTCCCTCGCGCTCACCCACACTCCGCAGGAGGTCGGTGTCTACGGCCTCGACCTGGCCGGTGACGGCCTCCAGGTGCTCTCCGGCCTGCCGCACGTCGGCGGCGTCGCGGGACACGCCGACCGCGAACGCGCGGCACGTACGGTCGAGATGGTGCGGGGCATGCTCGAATCGCGCGAGGACCTCTTCCGCGAGCACGCCGTCGAATCCGTCGGGCATCTGCGCGCCCTGCACCGGACGGGTGGGCTGCCCCAGCTGGCGTCTGCGGAGATCGTGCTGGTCATCGACGGTTTCGACGCACTGCGCGACGACTTCGACGAACTGGACGACACGGTCGTCGAGCTCCTGGAGCGGGGCGGTGACTACGGCATCCACATCGTCGCCGGGGTGCCCAGCTGGAACGACGTGAACACGGTCGCCCAGGCCTCGTTCGGCACCCGGGTCGAGCTGTGCCCGGAGGACCCCGGCGAATCCGGCATCGATCACCAGCACGCCGGGACTCTGTCACCCGACGGACCTGGCCGCGTCCTGACCGACAGAGGGCTCTTCGCTCGGACCGCGCTCCCCCGTACGGACGGACTCGCGGACGCCACCGATCTGGAGGCGGTCCTCGACCGCACGGTTCGTACGGTCCGCGCCGCCTGGAACGGCGAGGTCGCCCAGCCCGTCCTGGTGCTGCCCCGCGTCCTGGAACCGCACCTGCTCCCCGGCCGGGCCGCCGAGCCCCGGCAGGTGCCGATCGGCCTGGACCAGGACGCACTCACCCCTGTGCTGCTCGATCTCTTCCGCCAGGACCAGCACCTGTTGGTCCTGGGCGACAGCGAGTGCGGCAAGACGACTCTCCTCAGGACCGTCATCCGCGGTCTCGTCGACCGCTACAGCGAGGACGAGCTGGTCTTCGCCGTCATGGACCCGAAGCAGGGTCTGCGCGGTGTGGTCCCCGAGGAGTTCGACGGCGGTTACGCCTACAACGCCAAACTGTGCGAGGGTCTCGCCGCCGGACTCGCCATCGAGCTGGAGAAGCGGCTGCCGGACGACAGCACTCCGCTCGAAGACCTGGAGCCCGGCAGCTGGGGCGCCGGCCCACGGATCGTGGTGATCGTCGACGACTACGACGTACTGATGACGGACCGCCATTCACCGCTCGACCCGTTCGTACCGTACATCCACTCGACGGTGGACATCGGTCTCCACTTCGTCCTGTCGCGCCAGGTGACAGGCGCGTCATGGGGCATGTACGAGCCGCTGGCCCACGGCCTGCGCGAGTCGGGAGCAACCGCCGTCCTCATGTCCGGCGACCACAGCGAGGGCCAGCTGTTCCCGGGGGTGTACGCACGCCGGCAGCCGGCGGGCCGAGGCGTGCTCATCCGCAAGGGCTGGTCGAACCGCCTGATCCAGACGGTGTACACGCCCGAATGAGACAAGGCCCCCGGCCCGCGGCTACGAACGGCCGAAGTGTACGGGGCCGGCGGTCCGGGCTCGGGCACCCCGGCCCCGCCACCGTCCGGGCGCGAGACACCCGGAGGCTCCGGCCTGTCCAGCGCCACGCAGGTCAGCTGCGGGGCAGCACGCCCAGGAGGGTCGCCGTCAGGGCCGACTTCAAGTTGTCCTTCAGCTCCAGGTGGAAGCGGGCCAGGTCGGGCTCGGCCTGGTAGGCCGCCTGCAGGCTGGGCGGCGGTGTGCTGTACGCCGACAGCGCCCCTGCCATGACCATGGTCTGCAGGCTGAACAGCGTCGCGTTCTCGCCCAGCTCCGGCAGGTACTTCCGGATCAGGGCGGTCATGGTCGTCAGGCGGTCCAGGGAGGCGCGCTTGTAGCGTGCCACGACCTCGACGGAGACGTTGTGTTCCAGGACGCTGCCCTGCGCACCGAAGAGCTCGCACAGCACCACCCGGCCGGAAAGCGAGCGGCTGAGGACCTCGGCCACCGCTGACGCCCGCTCGGTCATGGGCAGGTCTTCGTCGGTCCCGGCGGCCAGTTCGCCGGCCAGCTCCGTCAGCCACTCCCGCAGGAAGCGGTCCAGCAGCTCCAGCAGCACCGCCTCGCGGGACTCGAAGTAGCGCAGCACGTTCGGCTTCGCCAGGCCTACCCGGCGGCTGAGCTCGTTCAGGGTGACCGCGGCCACGGGCATCTCGTCGAGCATCGCCGACGCCACGTCGAGGATCGCCCGTCGGCGGATCTCCCGCTGCTCCTCGGTTCGCGCCCGCTGGAAAGTCACGACCACCAGCCTAACTTAGGTACCTGCGGTACGTTGACAACGTACCGAGAGTACTTTAACGTCACCACCACAAGATACCTTCGGTACGTTAGACAGTGGGGACCTGACATGAGCGAGAAGTGGACGACGGCGGACATCCCGGACCAGCGCGGGCGGGTGGCCGTGGTGACCGGGGCCAACACCGGACTGGGGTACGAGACGGCCAAGGCGCTCGCCGAGCGCGGGGCGTCCGTGGTGCTCGCCGTGCGCGACGTCGAGAAGGGCGAGCGGGCGGCGGCCCGTATGACCGGCGACGTCACCGTGCAGGCGCTGGACCTGACCTCGCTGGACTCCGTCCGGACCGCGGCGACCACGCTGCGGTCCCGGCTGGACCGGATCGACCTGCTCATCAACAACGCCGGCGTGATGTACACCCCGAAACAGACCACCCGGGACGGCTTCGAGATGCAGTTCGGCACCAACCACCTCGGCCACTTCGCGCTCACCGGGCTGCTGCTGGACCTGATGCTGCCGGTGCCCGGCTCCCGCGTGGTGACGGTCAGCAGCACCGGCCACCGCATCCGGGCCGCGATCCACTTCGACGACCTGCAGTGGGAGCGGTCGTACGGCCGGGCCGCCGCCTACGGCCAGTCCAAGCTGGCCAACCTGATGTTCACGTACGAGCTGCAGCGCCGGCTCGCCACGCACGGCACCACCGTCGCGGTGGCCGCGCACCCCGGCATGTCCAGCACCGAACTCGCCCGCAACACCCCCGCGGCCCTCCGGCTTCCCCTCACCTGGCTCGCGCCGCTGATCGCCCAGACACCGGCGATGGGCGCGCTGCCGACCCTGCGCGCCGCCACCGACCCCGCCGCGCTCGGCGGCCAGTACTACGGCCCCGGCGGACGCAACGAGGTCATGGGCCACCCCCGGCTGGTCACCTCCAGCCCGAAGTCGTACGAGAGAGCCGTCCAGCAGCGGCTGTGGGCCGTCTCCGAAGACCTCACCGGGGTGAAGTTCCCCGTCGTCGGAGCCGAGCAGAGCTCGTGCGCGTCCGGAGCCGCGGTTCGTCGAGCGGGTCACCATGCCGATCCTGACCCGCGAGGCTGACCGCCCCCGCGAGCACCCGACGCACCGACGCGCTCGTCCGTCCGGTACCTCTGCGCGGGCACCGCGTCCTCTCCGAGCGCGGGCCCCTGCCGGGAGTCCGGCAGGGGCCCACGGTGCAGGGAGCCGCGGAGAGCCACGGCCTGTCCTCGACGAGCGGCAAGCCGGCCGGTATCGGCTACTGCCCGCTGCCGGCCCGGCGGGCCGGCCTCACCTCAGATGCCGGGTGAAGAACCGGGCTGCGGCGTCCCCCGCGAACTGCGGGACACCGGTGTGCCCGCCGAGATGGGCGTGCAGGGACTTCTCCTCGGAGCCGAAGGCGTCGAACAGGTCCAGGGCCGCCTGCCGGTCGTTCCCTTCGTCGTCCCACTGCACCAGGACGTGCGGTGAACAGGCCGGGTCGAAAAATGACGGGAAGCCCAGGCCGCGGTCTGCTAGGAATACGGACTCCAGCCCGTCCCCAAGGACTTGGATGCCATGCCTCGCGCCGTCACGCTCATCCGTTCCACCGCCCTGTCCGACGTGGCCGAGTACGCCTACGCCGCCACCGCTCCCGCCGGCGCACGGCTGATCTTCCTCGCCGGGGCGTGCCCGCTGAACGAGGACGGGTCCACGGCGGCGATCGGTGACTACGCCGGCCAGGCGGCGAAGGCCGTCGAGAACATGAAGACCGCGCTCGCAGCAGCGGGGGCCGGCCTGGAGGACGTCGTCAGCACACGCGTACTGGTCGCCTCCACGCGGCAGGAGGACCTGGGGACCGCCTGGAAGGTGGTCCGGGACGCCTTCGGCGACCACGACGTCCCGAGCACGCTGTTCGGCGTCACCGTTCTCGGATACGCCGGCCAGTTGGTGGAGATCGAGGGCGTCGCCGCCGTGCTCGACTCCTGATCGCCCGGCGGCCCCCCTCCACCGTGAGCCACCCAGCGGGTGAAGACGCGCCCGTGAGACGCCCACAGCTGCGAAGACCGGGCAGAGCAGGGCCGGCCGGCGGACACCGTGCAACAGGCGGCAGGAGGGGTGGTCCAGGCCGTGCCGCATCGGCGCCGAGCCGGGGGCACAGGCCGGCGCGCCGGCGTACGAGGGGGCGGCCTCCGTCGCCATGGCCCCGGGGGCCGCCGCCCCGGCCGGCTCCGCCGGTGCCGATACGGAGCATTCGGTTCCCCACTGCTTCCTGGGCTTTTGCGGCACAGCGGAACACCCTGGCCGACCGGCCTCGCGTCGGAGAAGCTCAAGGAGCGAACGGCGCGGGGGACCGCGCCACAACTCGGGGGAGTTCTTGCGCTATGAGGCGAGCTTTCGTTTCGGCATGCACAGCCGCGGTGATGACCGCGCTCACCCTGGCCGGCTGCACCACCGGCCCGAGCGACCGGTCCGGCCCGCCCCGGCAGCAGGACGGCACGGCGGCCCTCAGCTCCACGTCCCAGGGCCGCGAGCTGACCGAGGCCGAGTCGATCCTGATCGAGCACGCCGAGCACATCCTGGTCGCGAAGTGCATGGAGAAGGAAGGCTTCCCGTATTCGGTGGCACCGATGGCGAACGCCGCGGAACGCCGAGGCGGAGGCTTTGTGCTGAGCGACATCGACTGGGCCCGCACCCACGGATACGGCGGCCGGCTCGACAAGAAGGCCGAGCAGGCCCGGCTGAGCGATCCGAACAACGCGTACGCGAATTCCCTCCCGGAAGCGGAACGCATCCGCTACTCCAGAACCCTCGACGGCGACCCGTCGCACGGCATGCTCTCGGTCGAACTGCCCGCAGGCGGAACCGTGGAGACTCCCCGCAGTGGCTGCTGGGCCGATACCCGGGAGCAGCTCTACGGTGATGCCGCGACCTGGTTCCGCGCCAGGAAGACCGCCACGAGTCTGACACCTCTCTACGTACCTGACCTCGTCAAGGACAAGCGCCTGGTCAAGGCGGTCGAGGCGTGGTCGCGGTGCATGCGTGAGGCCGGCCACGCCTACGCCGGGCCGGACGAGATCCGCGAGAAGCTGCACGCGCTCACGCAGGGGCTGAGCCCCGCGCAGGCGCACGCGACCGAGGTGGACCTGGCGGTCGCCGAAGCCACCTGCGCCGTGGAGACGTCGCTGGCCACGACGGCACGCTCCCTCGAACGTGAATACCGCCGGACCGAACTCCGGCGCTACAGCGACGCCGTCGCGACCTATCAGCGGATGAGGCTCGCCGCGCTGAGCCGGGCCGAGGACGTCATCGCCTCGGAGTCCTGAGGTCACCGGGCCGTCCGGGCACTCCAGGAATTCCATTCTTCCGCAGCCTCCCGGCTGCGGGACGCCCCATCACGCACCACGACAGAAGGAGCCACCCCATCATGCGCAAGATTCCCGCCGCTCTGGCAGCTCTCGCTCTTGCGGGCCTCGGAGCGATCGTGCCCGCCACGACCGCGCAGGCGGCCGAGACCTGCAGCGACAACTACACGGGAGCACTGTCCGGATACATGTATGCCTATGAGCACGCCTACTGCGTGAATCACATCGGTAACTCCGCGAGCTGGGACTCGGACTGGGGCAACAGTTCCGGTCCGTTCCAGGGCAGTGACACCAACAGGGCGTCATCGATCCTGAACAAGGGGAACAGCTCCGAAATCCAGTTCTTCAACGGAACCGGGCAGGACTGGGCAGGTGGGCACATCTGCTTGTCGAGGAACGAGGCCTACGCCTCCAACCTCAACAACGACGAATTCCACAACAACATCGACGACAACGGCAGTGCGAACGACGCCATCAGCTCCCACCGCTGGGTGACCCCGGGCGACAACAACTGCGACCGCTGGGCATCGTGACCGAGGAGTCGCACGCCTGAACCCGTACGTCCCACCATGGCCCGCCGGTCACCACCGGCGGGCCGTGGCGCGTCGGTGGTCCCGTCCGACGGCGACGACGCCGGCCCCTCGGGCGAGCGCGACGGCACGAGAAGTCACACCGCCGTCCTCCTCGTGCCGTCGCCGCCGTTCACGACGGCGCTCGGCCGCCGGTCCTCCGCAGGAACGAGGACCCGGCTGCGGGCGTCACTTTCACGCCGGTGCGCACGGGCGCACCCCACCGTGTCAAGGAGACCTCGCGCGCCCCCCTTTCGGCCCTGTCCGTGCAGGTCACCGGGGTGCCACGCTGCCGTTGACCACGGGCGACGCCCGGCCACCGAACAGCGAAAGGCTCCCTTCGTGAACCGCTTCACCGCACTCGCCGCCGCCGCAGTCCTCCTGGCCTTCGGGCTGGGCGCGAGCCCCGCCCCGGCCACCGACGCCGGCAGGTCCGCCACCGCCGGGGCCACCGCTCCGGCCGCTCCGGCCGCCGCGTTCGCCCGGTGCACCCACGGCTACTTCTGCGCCTTCGACGGCTGGAACGGCGAGGGGACCCGCTGCCAGTGGTCGGCCCGCGAGATGAGGAACACCGCGGACAACTGCTCGTTCATCCGCAACGGGAAGAACGTCCTCTCGGTGTGGAACAAGACCGAGCACCGCGTCCAGTACTACACACAGACCAACTTCAACTCGCGCGTCGGCTCCACCCTCGCCGGGCAGGGCGGCAACCTCCAGGGCAACTACCAGATCCGTTCGTTCAAGCCCCAGTAGGCGGCCGGGGCGCCGACGGCGGCGGCCCTCCACACGTGTCCAGGCCGGGCGGGCGAGGTGCTCACTGCACGCGCGCGGCCGCCCGGCCGCCCGAGCGGGCCTCGTCGCCGTCGTCCTCGTCCTCGTCGGGGACGTGGACGTCGAAGACGTGGATGTTGATCTCGACGACCTCCAGGCCGGTCATCGTCTCCACCGCGTCCGTCACATTCGCCCTGATCCGGTCCGCGAGCTCGTGGATCGGGATGCCGTAGTCCACCTCGACGTCCACATCGATCGCGGTCTGCTTCTCGCCCACCTCCACCTTGACGGACCGTCCGGCCCCGGAGGACCCGGACCTCCGGTTGGTGACGGCGCCTATGGCTTTGGACGCCCCCCGGCCCACCGCATGCACGCCGTCGGTCTCGCGGATGGCGATTCCGGCGATGGTGGCCACGACGCCGTCAGCGATGGTCGTCGTACCGCGTGCGGTCTGTCCCGCGCCCCCGTCCGCGAGTGTGCTCCCGCCCGGGGTCCCGACATCAGCCATGACTACCTCACAGAGAACAGAGAGTTGATGCGACGAGGCCGCTCGCGCCCTCGTCCGCTCCTCATTTCACTGTGCGCCTGCCTGCCGCCGACCGCCATCGAGGCATACGCAGTGCTCGCCGCGACCACGCTCCGCGACCACGGGCGCCCCTGGACGCGCCAGGTCGCTCCGCCTGGATCCCTGCGGGGCCCGGGCGTGCTCAGCATCACCCTGGACAGTCACCGTGACCGCCGGGTAACTTTTGACCAGGACTGAGCAAGCGCTTAGCCACTGCGACCGAAGCCGAAGCTGACACCAGGAGGCACCCCGTGCGCCGTACGGTTTACAACGAGGACCACGAGGCGTTCCGGGAGACCATCCGCGCCTTCATCGAGGCCGAGGTCGTCCCCGTCTACGACGAGTGGTTCGCGGCGGGCCAGGCGCCTCGCGACTTCTACTACAAGCTCGCCGAGCTGGGCATCTTCGGCATCGAGGTGCCCGAGGAGTACGGCGGCGCGGGCGAGGAGTCCTTCAAGTTCGAAGCCGTCCTCTACGAGGAGACCGCTCGCGCGGGCATCTCCTTCGGCGGCTCCGGTGTGCACGTCCTGCTCTGCCTGCCGTACCTCAAGGCGTACGCCACCGAGGAGCAGAAGAAGCGCTGGCTGCCGGACTTCGTCTCCGGCAAGTCCATGTACGCGATAGCCATGACCGAGCCGGGCACCGGTTCGGACCTGGCCGGCATGAAGACGACCGCCAAGCTCTCCGAGGACGGCACCCACTACGTCCTCAACGGCGCCAAGACCTTCATCACCGGTGGTGTGCACGCCGACAAGGTCATCGTCTGCGCCCGCACGGACGCCCCGAAGCCCGACGACCGCCGGCACGGCATCTCGCTCCTGGTGGTCGACACCAAGTCCGAGGGCTACTCGGTCGGCCGCAAGCTCGACAAGCTGGGCCTGAAGGTCTCCGACACCGCCGAGCTGGCCTTCGTGGACGTCAAGGTGCCCGTCGAGGACCTGCTGGGCGAGGAGAACAAGGGCTTCTCCTACCTCGGCCAGAACCTCCCCCAGGAGCGCCTGGGCATCGCCGTCGGCGCGTACGCGCAGGCAGCCGCCGCCGTGCGGTTCGCCCAGCAGTACACGCAGGACCGCACCGTCTTCGGCAAGACCGTCGCGTCCTTCCAGAACACCAAGTTCGAACTGGCCGCCTGCAAGGCCGAGGTCGACGCGGCCGAAGCCGTCTGCGACCGCGCGATCGAGGCCCTGGACGCCGGTGAGCTCACGCCCGCGGAGGCCGCCTCGGCGAAGCTGTTCTGCACCGAGGTCGCGCACCGCGTGATCGACCGCTGCCTCCAGCTGCACGGCGGCTACGGCTTCATGAACGAGTACCCGATCGCCCGCCTCTACACGGACAACCGCGTCAACCGCATCTACGGCGGCACCAGCGAGGTCATGAAGTCGATCATCGCCAAGTCCATGGGGCTCTGAGAGCGGCGGCGTTCCTCCTCCATGAGCGCAGCACTCGACTCCCTGCTCGATCTGCTCGACCTGGAGCGGATCGAGCAGGACATCTTCCGGGGCACGAGCCGTCCGGCGGTCGTGCCCCGTGTCTTCGGCGGCCAGGTGGCGGCCCAGGCCCTGGTCGCCGCCGGACGTACGGTCCCCGGCGACCGGGGTGCCCACTCGCTGCACGCGTACTTCCTGCGTCCCGGTGATCCGGGCGCGCCGATCGTCTACAGCGTGGACCGGATCCGCGACGGGCGGTCCTTCACCACCCGCCGGGTCGTCGCCGTCCAGCACGGCAAGCCGGTCTTCCACCTCTCGGCGTCGTTCCAGGTGCACGAGGAAGGCATGGACCACCAGGCGGTCATGCCTTTCGCCCCGGACCCGGAGACCCTGCCGACCGCGGCGCGGATGCTGCCCCGGTACGCGGACCGCTTCACCGACCCGCGCGTGGTGGACCGGCTGCTGGAGGCCCGGGCCGCGGTCGACCTGCGCTATGTGGACGCCCCGCCGTTCGCCACCGCCGGTGAGCCGCGCGAGCCTCGCTCCCAGGTCTGGTTCCGGACGCACGGCAAGCTGGCGGACGACCCGCTGCTGCACGTCTGCATGGCGACGTACGTCTCCGACATGACGCTCCTCGACTCCGTGCTGCTCGCCCACGGGCGCGGCGGCTGGTCGGTCGGGGACGTCGTGGGCGCCAGCCTGGACCACGCGATGTGGTTCCACCGCCCCTTCCGGGCGGACGAGTGGCTGCTGTACGACCAGGAGTCGCCCTCCGCGTCCGGTGGGCGCGGTCTCGGCCAGGCCAGGATCTGGACGGCCGACGGGAAGCTGGCCATCACGGTCATCCAGGAGGGCCTGGTCCGCGTCCCGAGGCGCTGAGGTCACGTATTCGGACATACTGCCCTCCATGGATGACGCCACGGGTGACCCGGGAAGCGGTGCCGGGAGTGACGCCGGCCGGGACGCCGGGAGCGACGAGCAGAGCGGTGGCAGCGAGTCCACGTCCACCGTCGTCATCGCTGCGGCGGCCAATCTCGGCATCGCGGCGGCGAAGCTGGTGGCGGGGCTGATCAGCGGTTCGAGCGCGATGCTCTCGGAGGCCGCGCACTCGGTCGCCGACACCGTCACCGAGGTCATGCTCCTCACCGCGCTCAAACGCAGCGAGAAGCCCGCCGACGAGGACCACCCGCTGGGCTACGGCCCCGAGCGGTACATCTGGGCGATGCTCGCCGCCGTCGCGACGTTCGTCGGCGGCGCGGTGTTCTCCCTGTACGACGGCATCCACACCCTGCTGCGGGGCGAGGAGCTCGGCGATCCGCTCGTCTCGTACCTCGTGCTCGCGGTCGCCTTCCTGCTGGAGGGCTTCTCGCTGCGCACGGGTGTCCGGCAGGTGCGCGGGGAGGCCGCACGGCTGCGGATGCCCGCGCCGCGCTATCTCCGCCGGACCCCGGACACGGCGGTCAAGGCCGTGGTGATGGAGGACTCGGCGGCCCTGGCCGGGCTGCTGCTGGCGGCCGGGGGCCTGCTCGGCGGGCAGCTCTCCGGTTCCGGGGTCTGGGACGGCGTCGCCTCGGTCCTCATCGGCGTACTGCTGGTGTACGTGGCGTGGGTGCTCTGCCGGTCCAACGCCCAGCTGCTGATCGGCCGGCCGCTCCCGGCCGGGATGCGGGCCGGGGTGCGCGAGGAGCTGCTGTCCGTGCCGCACGTCGTCGAGGTGGTGGAGCTGACCACTCTGATCCAGGGGCCCTCGGAGATGCTGGTCGCCGCGAAGATCGACTTCCGGGACACGTCGACGGCCGCACAGATCGAGTGGGCGTGCGAGGAGGCGGAGCAGCAGCTGCGGGAGCGCTACCCGTCGATCCGGCGCGTGTACCTCGATCCGACCCCCGGGCGCACACAGCGGCCGACGGCGCGCTCCGGCGGCTGAAAGGGAGCGCGGGCGCTCGTACGCGCGCCCGGCATGGGCCAGTGCTGCAAGAGACGGGGTCCGCGCTTCCTGCCGACGGGTAGAACCGTGCCGATCGCTTCCCCTGCCTAGGAGAACCGGCCGTGCCCCAGCATCCCGCCCCCTTCGTCCTTGATCCCGCCGCCCGCGACGCGGACGCCGAACACGAGCTGTTACGCGCCCGGGGCCCCGCGACGCGTATCGACATCCTCGGAGTGGAGGCCTGGTCCGTGTCCGACCCGGCCCTGCTGAAGGAACTGCTCACCAGCCCTGACGTGTCCAAGGACGCGCGCCGGCACTGGCCGGGCTTCGAGGAGGCCCTCCAGACCTGGCCGCTGGCCCTGTGGGTCGCCGCCACGAACATGTTCACCGCTTACGGGGGTGATCACCGCCGGCTGCGTCGGATCGTCGCCCCGGCGTTCAGCGCCCGGCGCATCGCGGCGCTGAAACCGGCCGTCGACGGCGTCGTGGAGGACCTCCTGGATGCGCTGGAGGCCACGCCTCCCGGTGAAGTCGCCGATGTCCGCGAACTGTTCGCCTACCCGCTGCCCATCACGGTCATCGGCAGGCTGCTGGGTGTCCCCGACGACCGGGCCAAGGAGTTCCGCGTCCTGGTCAACGATGTGTTCGCCACCACCCTGTCCCCCGAGGAGGCGGCCGCCAACACCGCGCAGCTGTACGGCATGCTCGACGCCCTCATCGCCGCCAAACGTGCCGCGCCGGGTGAGGACATGGCGTCCGTGCTGATCGCCCTCGGCGGGGAAGGCGCCGACGGGGGACAGGGTGGTGGCGGGGAAGGTGCCGGCGGGGCCGGGCTGACCGAGGAGGAGCTGCGCGACACGCTGCTCCTGATGATCAACGCCGGTTACGAGACCACCGGCAACCTGCTCGACCAGGCCATCACGGCCCTGCTCAGCGATCCGGTCCAGCTCGCCCACATCCGGGAGGGCCGCGCGTCGTGGCTGGACGTCGTGGAGGAGACCCTGCGTCACTCCCCTCCGGTCAAGCACCTCCCCCTGCGGTTCGCCGTGACCGACATCCCGCTGCCCGACGGGCGGACCATCGCCGAGGGGGAGGCCATCCTCGCCTCCTACGCGGCGGCCAACCGCCATCCGGGCTGGCACGAGGACCCCCATGCCTTCGACGTCACCCGCATCACCAAGGAGCATCTCGCCTTCGGCCACGGCATCCACTTCTGCCTCGGTGCGGCCCTGGCCAGGATGGAGGGGGAGGCCGCGCTGAGCGCCTTCTTCGCCCGCTTCCCGGACGCCGAACTCGCCCCTGAGGAAGGGGACATGGGGCTGGTTCCCTCACTGATCAGCAACGGCCACCGGTCGCTGCCCGTCCGCCTGCGGCCGCGGGAGGACCGGTCCCGGGCGGCCGGCTCCACCACGCCCGGGTGACGGAGCCGGCCGGACCGGCCGCCCGCCCGAGGGGGCCGGCGGCGCGTCACACCCGGTCGGCGGAGGGAAGCAGTCCGGCCGCGTCCAGCAGGTAGTCGGTCATGGGGTCGTAGTAGCGCGGGTCGGCGACATGGTCGTCCAGCGGCACGGTGACCTGGAGGGTGCCCTCCGCCTCGCCCAGGAAGAGGGCGGGGTCGTTGCAGTCCGCGTAGCCGATCGAGTCGATCCCGCGCTGCCCCGCGCACCCGGCCCAGCCGTGGTCGGCCACGACCAGGTCGGGCTGCGGCCGGCCCTCGCGCTCCAGGCCGTCCAGGATGGCGGCCATCGGGACCGGCGAGTGCGTGTGCCACAGGGTCGCGCCGCGCTCCAGCACGGCGACGTCGGCGAACTGGAAGACCATGCCCTCGTCGGCCATCAGGCCGCCGGGGATCCGTACGATCTCGCAGCCGGCGGCCCGCAGGGCGTCCGCGGTCCGCCGGTGCACGTCGAGCAGCCCGCCCGGGTGCCCGGTCGCGAGCAGCACCCGCTCCCGGCCCGCCGCCGCCTTCCGGAGCCGGGCCGCCATCCGGTCGAGGGCGTCGACGGTCAGCTCCGGGTCGATGGTGTCCTGCCCCTGCCGGTGTCCGGGGTCGTCGTTGACCCCGCATCTCTCGGCCATCACGGCCAGCACGTCCTGCTCGTCGGCCCAGCGGTCGCCGAGCTCCAGCCCCAGCCAGAAATGGCGGTTGCCGTTGGCGAGCTGGCGGTAGTGGGAGAGGTTGTTGTCGCGGGGAGTGGCGACATCGCCCGCGATGCGGGTGCGGAGGAGGTGCTCGACGAGGGCAGCGCGGCTGGATATCGGCATGCACCCATTGTGCCGTCGGCGACGCGCTGTGTACCGGGTGTCTCGTACGGCGAAATCCATCCGCCGGCCTGACGCGCCCGCAGACCTACAGGGCTCCCGCCCGCACCGGGTCACCACGCAGGGGGCCGTCGCTCACCGGCGAGGCACCCACCGGCCCGTCACCCACCGGCGGGGCGCTCACCGGCGGGGCGGAAGCCGACAGGGCAGGAACCGACAGGGCAGGAGCCGACGGAACGAAGGCCCGCGGGGCGGAGGCCGACGGGGCGGGGGCCGACGGGGCGGGGGCCGGTCCGGGTCCCGCGGCCGCGGCGGGC
>Ga0196960_10000411_pt1 | contig 15222 bp, 11 predicted proteins | sample S3v_5metaG_FD_183187 | JGI IMG/M metagenome (GOLD analysis project Ga0196960, IMG submission 183187) | Soil microbial communities from Anza Borrego desert, Southern California, United States - S3+v_5 | ecosystem: Environmental > Terrestrial > Soil > Desert | place: USA: California | collected... | reverse complement strand
GAGCTCCTCCCGCAGCGCGCCGAGGTTCGCCTCGGCCGACGTGCGCTGGTCGCGCGCCGCCGCGGCGGTCCGCTCGGACGCCTCCAAGGACTCCGTCACGCGTGCGAGCTCGGCCCGCGCCTCCTCCAGTTCCCGCACGGCGGTCGCGTGCTCGGCCGCCAGCGCCTCCCGCGCGCGCTCGTGCTCGGCCGCCTGCTCGACCCGCACCCGCTCGTGCTCGCGCGCGACCGCCGCCTCGTGCGCCTCGGCCTCGGCGACGGTGACGGCCTGCTCGGAGATCCGGTGGCGCAGCTCGTTCGCCTGCCGCGCGAGCCGGACGTACCGGTCCTCCTCGGCGACGGTGGTGGGGGAGGGGAGCGCGAAGAGCGGCCCGCGCCCGAAGCTCAGGCCCCACTCGGCGCGCGGGTCGAGCGCCAGCTCGATCGGCACCGCGAAGCTCGCCGACCACGGCTCCTCGACCACGTCGGCGGCCGGCGCCTCGACGGTCCGGTCGCGCCGCTCGACCACCAGCACCGGCCGGCGCGCGGGGCGCGGCCCGCCGAAGTCCCCGTCGAGCTCGACCACGGCGACGCGGCCGGTGACCGGCACCGCCTCGAACCGGAGGACCTCGAACTCGCTCACGATCCTCCGGTCTTCGGGCGCGACGTCAGGACTCCTCGCGGAGCGGCGGGAGCGGCTGCGTCGCGTCAGGGTCCACGTCGTCGAGCAGCGAGCGCCGGCGCGGCGGCTCGTCGTCGCCGGCCGCGGTGGGGGAGGGGGAGGCCGGGCGCGACGGCGCGGCGGACGCGGCCGGGGTGGACGAGCCCGGGCGCCGGTCGACCGCCGGGACCCGCCGCCGCGTGTCGCGCGCGCCGACGCTGACGGTGACGTCGATCGACGCGACGCGCAGGATCCCGCCCACCACGACCAGCAGCGACCCGGCGAGCGCGAGCCACCCGCCGGTCTCGACGTCGAGCGAGTCCGGCACCACCGGCGGCGGCTCGACGAGCTGCACGAGCACGATCAGCAGCAGCACGACGCCGAGCGGCAGGAGCGTGCGCGGGTTCAGCCCGCCGATCGTCCCGAGCCCCGCGCCGCCGGTCGCGATCGCGACGATGGCGAGCGCGGCGATGACGAGATCGAGCGACTCGAACACCTCCCAGCCCGTCGCCGGCCCGAACCACTCGAGGAACAGGGCGACGAACACGAGCAGCCCGCCGAGCGCGGCGACCAGCTCTCCTGCATCGATCTTCCGGGGCATCCCGCGGCCTCCAACCTCGCTTGCGAACGGCCAGTCTTCCACGGCCGTCCGGCTGGACGTCTGGCGAACGAGGGCCCGCCAGGCGGCTAGCCGCGAATGATGTCGCCGGAGTCCGGGTCCACCCGCGACTGCGCGGGCTCGTCCGAGACCTCGACGTCGAAGACGCCCTCGGGGCGCTTGCCGCCGACCGCCACCGCGCGCGCCTTGCCGTCCAGGCCCGCCGCGACGCGGTAGTTGACCTTGAAGTCGCCCGCCTTCACGGGCGTGAGCTGCCACTCGAAGGTCTTCGACTGCCCGGGCGCGAGCCGGCCCAGCGCCCACGTGTTCGTGTACGCGGTGGTGCCGCCGCGCGGGCCGTCGTCGACGATCCACGTCGGCCGTCCGCCGTCGGCGAGACCGGCCTGCTCGGAGCGGCGCGCGAGCCCCTCGACGGTGACCGCGACGTTCGGGACGGCGCGGTCCTCGGTGTTGCGCACGCGGATGCGCATGGTCGTCCGCTCGGCCAGCCGCTGCTGCTTGGCGAACTCGGCCTCGACGACCTGGATGCCCCAGTCGCCCTTCGGCTCGTCGGCGTCCTGGCGCGCCGACCCGCCGCCGCCGCAACCGGCTGCCGCGAGCGCGCTGACGCACAGGGCGATCCAGGGACCCCTCCTCATAGAGCCGCGAACGTACCAGAAGGTGCGGAGGGCGGCGCCGGTGGTTTGTTAGGCGACGGTTGCCTGTTGTCATGGCGCGCGGCGATTGCGTACGCTCCCGTTCGGCATGGCGGCCGTCCCGCCGTCCTGCACGTCCAAGCGCGAAGGGGAGAGGGTTGGTCAGAAGCGTCGCCGATCGCGGGTTCCTCCCGATGAAGAACCTGCTCGAAGAGGTCGGGGACATGATGATCCTCACGGGCAAGACGATCGTCTCTGCCCTGAGGCCTCCGTTCCCCTACGGCGGGGAGTTCGTCAACCAGTTCCTCTTCGCCCTGAAGCTCTGCTGGTTCCCGCTGCTCGTCAGCACGATCGCGTTCGGGTACGGCGCGCCGGGTCTGCAGGGCGCGAACTTCCTCGTGCTCTTCGGAGCGCTCGACCGCCTGGGCGGCTTCTTCGTCCTCGCGTCGATCCGCGAGTTCGCCCCGTTCGTGACCGCGATCATCGTCGCGGGCGTCGCCGGCACCGCGATCACCGCGGACCTCGGCGCCCGCAAGATCCGCGAGGAGCTGGACGCGCTGCAGGTGCTCGGCGTCGACCCGGTGAAGAACCTCGTCGTCCCGCGCTTCCTGGCGCTGATGCTCATCACGGGCCTCTTCGACATCTACGCGCTGCTCTTCGGCATCTTCGGCGGCGTCGTCGCGACGCTCGTGTACGACGCGCCACTCGGGCCGTTCTGGGCCACGTTCTTCACGAACGCCTCCACGACCGATCTCTGGGGCTCGGTCGTGAAATGCACCGGCTTCGGCGCGATCGTCGCCATCGTCTGCTGCTACAAGGGCATGACGGCCTCCGGCGGCGCCGAGGGCGTCGGCCGCGCGGTCAACCAGGCGGTCGTGATCGCGTTCCTCGGCGTGTTCGCCTTCAACTACGTCTTCACGCAGACCCTGCTGGCGACGCACCCCGAGATCCAGGTCATCCGATGACGAAGGGCATGCGCTGATGCAGGGCTGGCTCGACGTCCCGCGCGACTGGCTCGCCTCGCTGGGCGACATCGCGAAGTTCTGCGGCCGCATCGTGGCGATGGTCTTCACGCTGCGCGTCACGAAGTTCTTCGGCGAGGCGCTGCGCCAGGCGGGGATCCTGATCCTCTCCTCGACGATCGTCATCTGGGGCCTGGTCTTCATCATCGGCCTCCAGTGCGGCATCGAGGGCGCGTACTTCACGCGGGCCCAGGGCGCGCCGGCCTACGCCGGCGTCTTCGCCGCGTGGTGCGACCTGCGCGAGCTCGTGCCCTACGCCTTCGGCTACATGATGGCCGCGAAGGTCGGCACCGGCATCGTCGCCGAGCTCGGCTCGATGCGGATCTCGGACGAGATCGACGCGCTCGAGGTCATGGGCATCGACTCGGTGCTCTTCCTCTGCGCCACCCGCCTGCTGGCCGCGTGGGTCACGCTGCCGTTCATCTACATGGCCTCGGTCGGCGCCGGCTTCTTCGCCAGCTACCTGGCGGTGGTCGAGCAGATCGGCGAGGTCTCGTCCGGCGGCTACTTCCTCATCTTCTGGATGTTCCAGAACCCACCAGACCTCCTGTACTCCGTGATCAAGGGGATGACGATGGCCACGGTCATCGTGCTGGTGGGCTGCTACTACGGCTACCACGCGGGCGGAGGACCGGTCGGCGTGGGAGCGGCAACGGCGAAATCGATGGTGCTCAACATCGTGCTCGTGCATCTCATCGGGATGCTCGGCACCCAGCTGTTCTGGGGCGCCAACCCACGAGCACCGATCGGAGGCTGACGGCATGGCAAGCGACGACGACCGCACCCGCGACCGCGAGGCGAACCAGCTGCCCTCGGACCGCGAGACGCCGGCCGACGCGCCGGACTCCGGCGCGGGCTACGACGAGCCCGAGGCCGCGTCCCAGGAGACCTCGCGCGTCTCGGTCATCCGCGAGCCGCGCGACGGCGGCGGCGAGCCGTCCGAGGACGACGAGTACAAGTGGCACACCGGCAAGCAGCGCCCTCACGGCGCCGCCGACGCGGTGGAGTTCATCGACGTCCACAAGGCCTTCGGCCGCAACAAGATCCTCCGCGGGCTCAACATGGGCCTGCCCGAGGGCAAGATCTCGATGATCCTCGGCCCGTCCGGCACCGGGAAGTCCGTGTGCATCAAGCACATGGTCGGCCTGCTGTACCCGGACGAGGGCGACGTCCTGGTCCACGGCGAGTCCGTCCCGAACATGCAGGACGACGAGCTGTTCGAGATGCGGAAGAAGTTCGGCGTCCTCTTCCAGGACGGCGCGCTCTTCGGCTCGATGAACGTCTGGGACAACACCGCCTTCCCGCTCCGTCAGCACACGGACAAGGGCGAGGACGAGATCAAGGACATCGTCGACCGCCGCCTGGCCGAGGTCGGCCTGAGCAACGCGGGCGACAAGATGCCCAACGAGCTCTCGGGCGGGATGCGCAAGCGCGCCGGGTTCGCCCGCGCCCTCGTGCTCGACCCGGACATCGTCCTCTTCGACGAGCCCGACTCCGGCCTGGACCCGGTCCGCACCGCCCTCTTGGGCGAGCTGATCCAGGAGATCCACGCGGAGATGATGAGCGATCGCGAGGGCACCGACCGGCGCATGCCGGCCTTCTCGATCATCACCCACGACATCATGACCGCCCGCCGCGTCGCCGAGCACATCTCGGTGCTGTGGAAGGGCCGGATCGTGGAGTCCGGCCCGGCGGAGGAGCTGTTCGAGTCGGACAACCCCTTCGTGCGGCAGTTCCTCTCCGGCGAGTCGCAGGGCCCGCTGGGGATGGAATAGAAGCTCGACGACGAACACGTCTCCACGTAACGCCGGGTCAACACTCGGTGACCACCATTACCGCCGCGACCACCTAAGCGGCACCCCGCTGGTCCGCAGGTCCCACCCCCACCCCACCTGACTCTGTCCCGCAGCGTCCCCACCCCACGCGCCAGGAGAGCCGGATGACCGCTGCACGCGCAGCCGTCCTCGGCGGGCTTCTGATCGCGGTCGTGCTGTTGGCCGTGCTCCTGCTCGGAGGCGGGTCGACGACCACGTACAAGCTCCGCTTCGACACGGCGGGCCAGCTCGTCGACGACAACGACGTGCAGATCGGCGGGCGCCGCATCGGCAGCATCGCCGACATCAAGCTCACGCCGGACAACCAGGCGGAGATCACGATCGAGGTCCAGGACGAGTTCGCGCCGCTGCACGAGGGGACGACCGCGCAGATCCGCGCGACGTCGCTCTCGGGCGTCGCGAACCGGTACATCCAGCTGCGCCCGGGCCCGAACAACGCCCCGGAGCTGGACGGCGGCGCGCTGCTCGACACGTCGAAGACCGAGACGATCGTCGACCTCGACCAGCTCTTCAACACGCTCGACGCGAAGACCCGCCGCGCGCTGCAGCGCGTCATCCAGGGCTCGGCCGAGCAGTTCGGCGACAAGGGCGACAAGGCCAACGAGGCCGCCGAGTACTTCAACCCGGCGCTGTCGACCACCCGCGCGCTGGTGAGCGAGGTCAACCGCGACTCGCAGACGCTCTCGCGGCTCCTCGTCGACGGCGGCCGCGCGATGACCGCGCTGGCCGAGCGCCGCACCGAGCTGACCGACCTCGTCTCCAACGCCAACAACGCGGCGGCCGGCATCGCGCAGGAGCGCACCGCCCTGTCGGAGGCGCTCGCGGAGCTGCCCGACACCATGCGCCGCGGCAACTCGACCTTCGTCAACCTGCGCGCCGCGCTCAACGACCTCGACGAGCTGGTCGAGGAGTCCGGGCCGGCCACGAAGGACCTCGCGCGCTTCATGCGCGAGCTGCGCCCGCTCGTGCAGAACGCCCAGCCGACGGTCCGCAACCTCCAGCAGGCGATCCGCCGCGCCGGTGCCGACAACGACCTCGTGGAGCTGACGAACCTCACGCCGCGGCTCCAGCAGGTCGCCTCGCCGGCGCTGAAGAACACGAGCCGCGCGCTCAAGAGCTCGGTCGACGTGCTCGACTTCGCCCGGCCGTACGCGCCGGAGCTCGTCGGCTGGCTGCGCGACTTCGGCGGCGCCGCGGCCAACTACGACGCGAACGGCCACTACGCCCGCGTCGCGCCGGTCACCGGCACCTTCTCCTTCACCGACGACGCCGCCGGCGGCACGCTGACGCCGCAGAGCCCGAACAGCCGCCTCACCGGCCTGGACGTGCTCACGAACAACCGGCTCAAGCGGTGCCCGGGCGGCGCCTCGCAGCGCCAGACGGACGGCTCGGCGCCGTTCCGCGACGACAACCTCGACTGCGACGAGAGCTCGTCGCCCCCCGGCCCGTGAAGCGCATCCTCGGCATCGGGCTCCTCGCGGTCGCGCTCGTCGCGGTGGTCGTCCTCGGCGCCCGCGCGTTCGGCGGCGACGACGACGGCGGCTACAAGGTCCGTGCGATCTTCGACAACGCCTTCACGGTGATCCCGGGCGAGGACGTCCGCATCTCCGGCGTCAACGTCGGCAAGATCGACGCGCTCGAGGTCACCCGGGACAACCGCGCCGCGGTGGTCCTGAAGATCACGAAGGCCGGCTTCCAGGACTTCCGCCAGGACGCCTCCTGCATGATCCGCCCGCAGTCGCTGATCGGCGAGCGGTTCGTCGAGTGCTCGCTCACCAAGCCGCGCCAGGCGGGCGAGCAGGCGCCGCCGCCGCTGAAGGAGATCCCGGACGGCGAGGAGGGCGCCGGCCAGCTTCTGCTGCCGGTGACGAACACGGTCAAGCCGGTCGACATCGACCTCATCAACAACGTCACCCGCCTGCCCGAGCGCCAGCGCCTGGCGATCATCCTCAACGAGCTCGGCGCCGGCCTGGCGGGCCGCGGCGAGGACCTCAACGAGACGATCCGGCGCGCGAACCCCGCGCTCGGCACGACGAACCGCGTCCTCAAGATCCTCGCCGACCAGAACCAGGTGCTCAGCGACCTGGCGGAGAACTCGGACGAGGCGCTCGGCCCGCTCGCGGACGACCGAGAGTCGGTCGCCAGCTTCATCGAGGAGGCCAACGACGTCTCCCGCGCGACGGCCGACCGCCGCGCCGACCTCGAGCGCAACTTCGAGCTGCTGCCGCGCTTCCTGCGCGAGCTGCGTCCGACGATGACGCGCCTCGAGGGCTTCGCCGACGAGTTCGAGCCGGTCCTCGACGACCTCGGCGACGTCGCCCCGCAGCTCAACCAGGTCTTCCAGAACCTCGGGCCGTTCAGCGAGGCCGGCACCGAGGCGATCACGTCGCTCGGCGAGGCCGCCGAGGTCGGGCGTCCGGCGCTCCAGGCGACGCGGCCGATCACGCAGGACCTGCGCGGGCTCTTCCAGGACGCGCGGCCGGTCGCCGACGACCTGGAGAAGCTGACGACGAGCCTGCGCGACACCGGCGGCATCGAGCGCCTGATGGACGTCCTCTTCTTCACCGTCGCGTCGACCAACGGCTACGACGAGCTCGGCCACTACGTGCGCGCGGGCCTCCTCGTGAACACCTGCACCACGTACGTGACCGACCCGCAGGGCGGCTGCTCGGCGCGCTGGAGCCAGCAGGACACCGACGCCGAGACCGCGCAGGCGGCCAGCGTCAAGGCGGTCCAGGCCAAGTACGCCACGCGCGAGGCGCAGAGCACGAACGTCACGCCGACCGCGGCGGGCCAGGACCAGTCGGCCGAGGCGGTCGCCGCACGGGGCGCGGCCAAGGCCGAGGGCTCCGACGGCGCGGCGAAGCAGGAGGACTCCAAGGCGCTGGCGCTGCCGAAGAACGTGCTGCCCGGCGACGACGCGAAGGCCGAGGCGCCGAAGGCGCGCACGTCCAGCGCGGGCTCGGGCGCCATCAGCGACGAGCAGGCCGGCCTCCTCGACTACCTCCTCGGGGGGAACAAGTGAACCGGCGCGGCGCGGCCTCCATCGCGGCGAACCCCGTCCTCATCGGCGCGGCGACCACGCTGATCGTCGTCGTGGCGGTCTTCCTCGCCTACAACGCGAACAACGGCCTGCCGTTCGTGCCGACCTACGACCTCAAGGTCGTCGTCCCGAACGCGGCCAACCTCGTGCCCGGCAACGAGGTGCGCGTCGGCGGCTCGCGCGTCGGCGTCATCGACGAGATCACGCCGCGCCGCGAGCCCAACGGCGCGGTCAGCGCGGTGCTCAACCTCAAGCTCGAGACGGTCGTCGACCCGCTTCCGCGCGACTCGACGGTGCTCGTCCGGTCGCGCTCGGCGCTCGGCATGAAGTACCTCGAGCTCAACCGCGGCGACTCGACCGAGGGCTTCGTCACCGGCGACACCGTGCCGCTGGCCCAGGCGACGCCCGCGCCGGTCGAGATCGACGAGGTGCTCGGCACGTTCGACGAGCCGACCCGCGCGGCCTCGCGCACGAACATGAACGAGTTCGGCGGCGCGCTCTCGGCCCGCGGCGAGTCGCTCAACGACGCGCTCGGCTCGCTGCCGGGGCTGCTCCGCACGCTCCAGCCGGTGATGGCCAACCTCGCCGACCCGCGCACCGACCTGGAGGGCTTCTTCCGCGGCCTCGGCCAGGCCGCCGCCGAGGCGGCGCCGGTCGGGCGCGAGCAGGCGTCGCTCTTCCGCGGCCTCGACACGACCTTCACGGCGCTCTCCGACGTGCGCGAGGGCCTGCAGGAGACGATCTCCACCGGCCCGCGCACGATGCAGACCGCGATCGACGAGCTCCCGAGGCAGCGGCCGGTCCTCCGCAACGCCGAGGCGCTGTTCAGCGAGCTGCGCCCGGGCGTCCGCGCGATCAGCTCCGCCGCGCCCGACCTGGCCCAGACCTTCACCCGCGGCCGCACGGTGCTCCGTGAGTCGGTCGAGCTGAACGAGCGGCTCGAGCCGACGTTCCGCTCGCTCCAGGAGTTCGCCGAGGACCCGCTGTCGACGCTCGGCATCCGCTCGCTACGGACCACGGTGCAGATCGCGCGGCCGACCGTCGCCGACCTCGCGCCGCTGCAGACCGTCTGCAACTACGCCTCGCTCTTCTTCCGCAACGCCGCCAGCGTCCTCTCCGAGGGCACCGCGACCGGCACGTGGGGGCGGTTCATCATCATCAGCTCGCCTGAGGGCCCGAACAACGAGGGCACCGCGTCCAGCTCGTTCGCCAACGGCGGCACCCCGGAGAACTTCCTCCACACCAACCCGTACCCGAACACGCCGGGCAACGGTCGCACGAACGAGTGCGAGGCCGGCAACGAGAACTGGGTCAAGGGCCGTCCCGTCATCGGCAACGTCCCGGGCAACCAGGGCCGCAACGTCGACCGCACGGAGCGGGCGACGACGGACGGCGGCGGGCTCTCGCAGTCCATCCCCGGCGACCAGGGGGGAGGCACGAACGGTGGCTGACGCAGCGAAGCCGCGCGTTCCGCGCAAGGACCGCCGGGGCCGCTCCCCGGTCGCGGTCGCCCTCGTCGTGCTCCTCGCCGTCGGGATCGGGTGCTACCTCGGGTTCACCAAGGACGTCCCGTTCACGCAGGGCTACCGGATCACGGCGGTCTTCGAGAACGCGAACTCGATCCGCCCGAACTCGCCCGTCCGCGTCGCCGGCGTCGACGTCGGCAAGGTCAAGGAGATCCGCCGCTACCAGGACACCGACATGTCCGAGGTCGTGATGGAGATCCAGGAGAAGGGCCTGCCGATCCACAAGGACGCCACGCTCAAGATCCGGTCGCGCATCTTCCTCGAGGGCAACTTCTTCGTCGACCTCTCGCCCGGCAGCCCCGGCTCGCCGACGATCGAGGACGGCGACACGATCCGCGTCACGCAGACCGCCTCGCCGGTCCAGCTCGACGAGATCCTCACGACGCTGCAGAACGACACGCGCGAGGACCTCAAGACGCTGCTCGACGAGTTCGGCCGCGCGCTCGACGGCGACCCCGCGAAGTCCGACCTCGTCAGCGTCCCGCAGGACCCGTCGGCCCGCGGCGAGACCGCCGCCGAGTCGGTCAACGACTCGTACGACGACGCCGGCCCGGCGCTCCGCGGCGTCTCGATCGTCAACGACGCCTTCCTCGGCGAGGACCCGCGCGACGTCTCGCGGCTGATCAAGGGCCTGCAGCGCGTCACCGCCGCGCTCGGCCGCAACGAGAGCCTGCTGCAGGACAACATCACGAACTTCAACCGGACCGTCTCGATCTTCGGCGACGAGCAGGACAACGTGCGCGAGGCGATCAGCCTCCTGCCGGAGACGACGCAGACCGCGAACGCGGCGTTCGCGTCGCTCAACCGCGCCTTCCCGCCGACCCGCGCGTTCGCCCGCGAGATCCTCCCGGGCGTCCGCGAGACCGACGCGACGATCGACGCCTCGTTCCCGTGGATCGAGCAGATGACGCGGCTCATGTCGCAGGAGGAGCTGGGCGGCCTGGCCCGGCAGCTCGCGCCGGCCGCGCGCGACCTGGCCTCCGCGGCGCGCGCGGCGACCGAGTTCTTCCCGCAGCAGGACCGGTTCGCCAAGTGCGTCGACCGCGTGCTGCTGCCGACCGGGGACATCAGGATCCGCGAGACCGGCGACCGCGCGAAGTTCGACACGAACACCGAGAACTACAAGGAGTTCTGGTACGCGCTCGTCGGTCTCGCCGGCGAGAGCCAGAACTTCGACGGCAACGGCCAGATGGTCCGCTTCCAGACCGGCGGCGGCACCACGACGCGCCAGACCGGCCCGTCGAACACGACGAAGGTCCCGTCCTTCTTCAACGCGGCGATCGCGCCGCTGGGGACGCGGCCCGCGTTCCCGGGCTCCCGCCCGCCGTACCGCCCCGACCAGGACTGCTACAAGCAGCAGCTCCCGGACCTCAACGGCGCGAAGGTCGGCCCGGCGGACGGCACGCCGACCGGCCGCGGCATCACCGCCTCGGCCGCGAAGGCGGGTGGTGGCCGGTGAAGCGCGCGATCCGCAAGCACCTCCTCGACTTCGTCGCGATCATCGGGCTGATCGCCGTCGCGGCGCTCGTCTCGTCGGTGATCCTGTCGAACCAGCGGTTCTACCTGCCCGCGTGGGTGCCGGTGCTCGGCAGCGACTTCTTCACGATGAACGCCGAGTTCGACACCGCGAAGGCGGTCACGCCCGGCCAGGGCCAGACCGTGACGATCGCCGGCGTCAACGTCGGCGAGATCTCGCGCGTCGACCTCGTCGACGGCCGTGCCCGCATCCAGCTGAAGATCCGCGGCAAGTACCGGGACCGCATCCGTACCGACGCGACCATGCTCCTGCGCCCCAAGACGGGCCTGGAGGACATGACGATCGAGATGTCCCCGGGCGTCCGTGGCAAGCGGATCCCCGAGGGTTGGACGGTGCCGGTCAAGAACACCCTCCCCGACGTCAAGTTCGAGGAGATCCTCTCCAGCCTGGACCGCGACACGCGCGACTACCTGAAGCTGCTCGTCAACGGCGCCGGCCAGGGCCTCGAGGGCCGCGGCGACGACCTGGCGGCGACGCTCAAGCGCTTCGAGCCGGGCGCACGGGACCTGCGCAAGCTGACCTCCGCGCTCCAGGAGCGCCGGACGAACATCAAGCGGTCGATCTCCAACCTGAGCAAGCTCGTGTCCGCCGTGGGCGAGAAGGACGACCAGCTCGCGCAGCTCGTCGACAGCTCCAACGCCGTCTTCCGCACCTTCGCGGCGCAGGACCGCAACCTGCGCAGCGCGCTGCAGGAGCTGCCCGGCACGCTCGAGCAGACGAACACGACGCTCGCCCGCGTCGACGGCCTGGCCGACGAGCTCGGGCCGACGCTCCAGGCGCTGCGCCCCGGCGCCCGCGCGCTCGGGCCGTCGCTGCGCCAGACGCGGCCGTTCCTGCGCGAGACCACCCCGGTCATCCGCGAGCAGCTGCGCCCGTTCGCCCGCGACGTCCAGCCGACGATCGAGACGCTCCGCCCGGCGGCGCGGGACCTCGCGGCGACCGCGCCGGATCTCAACACCTCCTTCGAGGTCCTCAACTACCTCGTCAACGAGCTGGCGTACAACCCGCCCGGCGACGAGGAGGGCTACCTCTTCTGGGCGTCGTGGGCCGGGCACGTCGGCAACCTGCTCTTCTCGACGCAGGACGCGCACGGGCCGGTCCGCCGCGGCTCGGTCTTCCTCAGCTGCGACACGGCCAAGGTGCTCGACCCGATCATCGCCTCGGACCCGCGCCTGGGCCTGATCGCGCAGCTCACCGGCGTGCCGCAGAGCGCGCAGACCTGCACGGCCGACCCGGCGACGGCGGCGACCACGCCGACGGGGCCGAGCTCGCCGGCCGGCACGGCGCAGAACCCGACCACGGAGGGGACGCGCTAGATGCAGAAGCAGGCCCCGACCCTCGGCCGCATGCTGCTCATGGTGGGCTTCGCGCTCTCCTGCTTCGGCCTGCTGCTCTTCCTCTGGCTGGCCTTCGGCGGCTCGATCCCGCTCAAGCCCAAGCAGTACCGCTTCCAGGTCGCGTTCCCCTCGGCGACGCAGCTCGCCGTCGAGGCCGACGTCCGCATCTCGGGTGTCCCGGTCGGCCGCGTGAAGTCGGTCGAGGCGGACAAGACCTCCGGCCGCTCCAACGCCGTCATCGAGCTCAAGGAGCAGTACGCGCCGCTGCCGCGCGACGTCCGCGCGATCCTGCGGCAGAAGACGCTGCTGGGCGAGACGTACGTCGAGCTGACGCCCGGCACGACCAACGGCCCCAAGCTCCCCGAGGGCGGCACGCTCGCCAGCGCGCAGGTGTCCGAGACGGTCGAGCTCGACGAGATCTTCCGCGCGTTCGACCCGAAGACGCGCGAGGCGTTCCAGGTCTGGATGCAGCAGCAGTCGCGCTCGCTCAACGGGCGCGCGCAGGACATCAACGACGCGCTCGGCAACCTCGACCCGTTCGCCGAGGAGACCACCGAGCTGCTGCGCGTCCTCGACACCCAGGACGGCGCGCTGCGCCAGCTCGTCAGCAACACCGGCGTGGTCTTCGACGCGCTCTCCGAGCGCCAGGGCCAGCTCCAGGGCCTCATCCGCAACGCGAACGACGTCTTCTCCACGACGGCCGAGCGCGACCAGGAGCTGCGCGAGCTGTTCACCGTCTTCCCGACCTTCAACCGCGAGGCCGAGCAGACCGTCCGCCGCCTGAGCCGCACGGCGCGGATCAGCGACCCGGTGATCACCCAGCTGCGGCCGGCCGCGCGCGAGCTGAGCCCGACGTTCCAGGAGATCGACGAGCTCGCGCCGGACCTCAACCAGCTGATCGAGAACCTCGATCCGCTGATCGACGCGTCCGAGCGCGGCCTGCCGGCGCTGCGCCGCTTCCTCGACGACCTGCCGCCGGCGCTCGGGGACTTCGAGCCGACGCTCAAGCAGCTCAATCCGCTGCTGAGCTACCTGTCGTCGCACCGCAACGAGCTGCGCGGCTTCCTCGCCAACGTCCCGGCCGCCACGCAGGCGCGCCAGGAGGGCATCCACTACCTGCGCACGGCGAACCCGCTGCTGCCGGAGAACGTCGCGACGTATCCGCGCCGGCTGGGCTCGAACCGCTCCAACCCGTACATGAAGCCGAACGGCTACCTGGACCTCGCCGAGGGCCAGCTCAAGAGCTACGAGACGCGCCAGTGCGGCCGGGGCAACCCGTCGCCGGGCACGGCCGAGGAGCTCGCCGGGCGGATCGGGACCGCGTTCCCGTACGTGGTCAACCCGCTGCCGCAGACCAACCCGCTGGCGCCGCCAATCCCGACGACGCTCCAGCTCTCGCAGAACATCCTCACGTACGTCTTCGCCAACGCCGACCGCAACACCCCGGCGCCGAAGTGCGTCGACCAGGGGCCGTACACGGTCAACGAGGGCGTCATCGGCGCGGAGGGCGGGGAGTCGTCGCGCTACCCGCACGTGCGCCAGTCGGCGTCCGGCACCCGCGTGCCGGCCGCCCCGTCGAAGTAGGACCGGATCGGCGCGTCCCGGCCGCCGGGACGCGTACCTTGCGACCCCAGGCACATGCCCGCCCGTCTGCGCCGCACCATCGCCTTCGCCGCCCGCCGGCCCGTCCCGGTGCTGGTGGTGTGCGCGCTCCTGACGCTGGCGGGGGCGCTGCTGGCCGCGCGGCTGACGCCCACGACGTCGACGGAGACGCTCGTCGGGAACGGCTCGTCGTCCTACCAGGCGTCCGAGCGGTACTACGAGCACTTCGGCGAGGACGCCGTCTACGTGCTCGTCAAGGGCGACCTGACCAAGCTCGTCCTCACCTCCGACCTCGCGCGCGTGCTCGGGCTGGAGGGCTGCATCTCGGGCAACAAGCCGGCGGACGTGGAGCCGCGCGGTGGCGTGAACGGGCCGTGCGGGAAGCTGGCGAAGAGCAAGCCGGTGAAGGTGGTGCTCGGGCCGGGGACGTTCGTCAACGAGTCGGCCAACCAGCTCAGCGCCGAGCTCGAGCGCCAGACGACGACGACGCAGCAGCAGGCGGCGCGCGCGCAGGAGGCGGCGGAGGCGCTGGCCCGCAAGCAGGGCAAGCCGGCAGCGGAGGTGAAGAAGCTCGGGCAGCAGGCGCGCGAGGCGGTCAACGCGCAGTTCACGACGACGCTGCTCACCACCGCCGTCCGCTACGGGCTGACGAGCGCGCCGCGCGTCGACGACCCGAACTTCGTCACCCGGCTCGTCTTCGACGCGGCCAAGCCGGCGGGGACGCCGAAGGCACGGTTCGCCTACCTCTTCCCGACCGCGTCGTCGGCGCTCGTGCAGGTGCGGCTCAAGCCGGGGCTGTCGCAGACCGAGCGCGAGGACGCGATCGCGCTCGTCCGTCAGGCGGTCGCGATGCCCGACTGGCAGCTCGAGAACGGCGGGCGGTACGTCGTCACCGGCGCGCCCGTGGTCATCAGCGACCTGGCCGACGCGGTGCAGCGCTCGATGATCCTCCTCTTCGGCGCGGCGCTGCTGGTGATGGCGGGGACGCTGGCGCTCGTCTTCCGCGCGCGGCTGCGGCTGCTGCCGCTCGGCGTCGCGCTCGCCGCCGCGGCGCTGACGTTCGGCGCGCTGTCCCTGAGCGGGGCGTCGCTGACGATGGCGTCGATCGCGGTGCTGCCGGTGCTGCTGGGGCTCGGGGTGGACTACGCGATCCAGTGGCAGTCGCGGGTGGGGGAGGGCGACGTGGAGCGGGCCGCCGCGCTCGGCGCGCCGACGATCGTGACCGCCGCCGCCGCGACGATCGCGGGCTTCCTCGTGCTGCTGTTGTCGCCGGTGCCGATGGTGCGCGGGTTCGGCCTGCTCCTCGTGCTGGGCATCGTCGTGGCGCTGGCGCTGGCGCTGCTGGGCGGGACCGCGGCGCTCGCGCTGGCGGGCCGGGCGGGCGCTGGGCCTCGGCGCGCGTTCCCGGGCGCGGCGGCGGTGCGGGG
>Ga0196960_10000410_pt1 | contig 15226 bp, 13 predicted proteins | sample S3v_5metaG_FD_183187 | JGI IMG/M metagenome (GOLD analysis project Ga0196960, IMG submission 183187) | Soil microbial communities from Anza Borrego desert, Southern California, United States - S3+v_5 | ecosystem: Environmental > Terrestrial > Soil > Desert | place: USA: California | collected... | reverse complement strand
TGGCCCAAGCTGGCAAGTGCCTCATGAACGCGCTGCACGAGAGTGCCCACGTCACTCAGCGCAACGGTGTTGTTCGCTACGTGAGCAGCAACGATATCAGCCGTCAGACTGATCAAGCTTTCATTAGTCAAAATCATCTCCAGTTCCACAAACTTGGGTTGTTAGTTTTCGAGCTACTTTATGCAGGCTGGCGGGTCTATCCCTTTCGAGCTGTAGTCGCTGCAGATGAACCAAATGAAGCGGGCACATGGTTACCGCGCTCGACGTCGCCTCAGTCCCGCGCGCGTTCATCGGAAGCGCCACATGCTTCAATCAGGAAAGCGCAAAGGTCCCGAACTGCGTCGGGACAGGCGGTATAGGTCACAACGCGACCTTTCTTTGAGGAGGTAACCAACCCAGCTCGTGAGAGGATCGCTAGGTGAGCGGACATCGTGTTTGCCGGAGTGTTGGATTTGGCCGCGATCTCACCTGCGGAGAGACCTGCCGGCTGCTGGCCAGCTAAGATGGTGAACACATTCAATCGAGTAGGTTGGGCGAGCGCACTCATCATCTGCATAGCTGACATATTTTCCATACCTCTAGAATAATCGAATGATGCTCCGCGTCAATGAGCGGGCGCGGGACTTCCGGCCGCCAACGAAGAAAATAACATTCGATATTTCCAGAAGCATTGAAGTATCGTTAACAGCTGCCTAATTGGGTGCTAGCCGTGCTGCTTTATCGCCAGGCGCACGCACCCCTAATCACAGGCGACATTGGAGTCCGCTATGAACGCGATGACCTTTCCGGACACGATTTCTGCCACCATGGCTGCGCAGACTGAAAGACTTACCCCAGGTGATCCTCTTGATGCTGACGCTCCGTTTGACGAGGTGGTTGTCACGACCAGCCGAGCATTGTGCCGGCTGGCGCTGATTGCGTCCGAGACTGGTTCCCGCTTTCAGCGAGAGGGCGAGCCGCATGATCCGATGGCATGGCTCTTGGCGCCGCGCCGGATGTTCGGCGGGTCCACGGCGCTCGAGGCCTGCTTGAAACGGGAACACTTCATGCGGGCATTGCTGCTTCATGGCCTGTCACTCGGCCTCGATGCCGATCCGGAAGACATCGACGATCTCCTGAACGACAACCCGAACGATTGTGACACCGGCCCCCTCAGCCTTGATCAAGGAACTGCCCACCCGGTTTCACCGGTGAGGCTCTACACCGCGAGCGTCTTGCGCTCAGCTTCTGGTTCCATGCTGCAGGCCTTTCACGCGTCGGTGGCATCGTCGGCGGAAGAGTGCCGGGCGAGGATCGAGGCGAGGCTGGGCCCTGCCGCGGCTAAAAGCGCGGAGATACGTGTGGGCTTTGATCCTGCGGCCCCAATGGTCCTTGCGTTGGTGCCGGCGCCACTCGTCAAAGTGCTTCGGGACGCAGAGCGGCGGAGTGCAGAGCCCGGTTACGCGGACTTCGCCGTGACCATCGAGCACCGCGTCGAAGCCTGAGGTCGCGCCCTCGCTGGAAAATCCGAAATTGTCACCGACGGACACCCTTGTGCTCCCATTCAATGGCGAGCGCAGGGGGAGGGAGCTTGCAACATGTGCGATGGAAAACCCGGTGGGCACGTCCCACCATCAGCCACGGAGAATTGTCGGATCCTGCACCGCGTCGACGTGCGCGAGGGGTTCACCGGCGAGGGCAATCACGCCGACGCTCCATTCGTTGGTATTGCCGTCGACGTTGAGACGACCGGACTCGTCCATTCTGCCGATCGCATCATAGAACTCGCGCTGCGGCGCTTCCGGTACGACCGTCAGGGCGTCATCACGAACATCGACCGTGCCTACAGCTGGCTGGAAGACCCTGGCACCGCCATTACATCAGACATTTCCCAGATAACCGGCCTCCATGATGCGGATGTGGCTGGCAAATCGATAGATGATGACGAAGCGGTGCGGCTCCTTGGCACCGGCACACTGATCATCGCCCACCATGCCCGCTTTGACCGCCCCTGGATTGAGGCCAGGCTTCCGGATGCCAGGGGTCTAGCCTGGGCGTGCTCCATGGAGGGTATCGACTGGAGATCGAGAGGTCTTGAGGGTGGGAAGCTGGGCTTCCTGCTGATGCAGGCCGGCTGGTTCCACGATGGTCACCGAGCCGGTGTCGACGTGGATGCCGTCGTCCAGCTGCTCCGTCACCGCTTCGATGACGGGCGCACCGTTCTCTCCGTTCTGACGGAGAAGGCGGCCGTACCGAGCTGGATTGTTCGAGCCACCGGCGCGGACTTCAGCGTGAAGGATCTGCTTCGCGGCCGCGGCTACCGCTGGGACGCTGATCGAAAGGTCTGGTGGCGCGAGGTTGCTGATGAGGATCGCACGCCCGAGGAGTTCTGGCTGGCGGCGAACGTCTACTCGATGAGTGCCAACCCGAAGGCAATTGGTCCGACCTTCGATGAGGTATCTGCCTTCACAAGGTTCCAGTGACCTTCGTCACGGCAAGGCGGCGACCGCTGCCGACGGGGAGGGTGCGTGCCCGCTCAACGTTGAACAAACGGCCTCGCGGAGGCTGCGTGGCTTTGTTCGTCTCTTTTGAAGGATCTAGACCATGAAGCACCCTTTGCGCTTGCTCATCCATGTGCCCGACCGCGTGAAGCGCGACTTCAGGCAGACGCTGGTCGGGTTCAAAAACGCCCTCTGTGTGTCCCAAATCGGAGACGTCACCTCGTATGACCTGTTGCCATCGTTCAAGCCGCGTAAGGGACAAGAGCACCAACTCGTTGCCAATGTGGCTGAGCAACTGAATCAAGGGTGGACACTGCTCGTATGGGATGTCGAGAAGCTCTGGAGGGACTTCGAGCAGATTGTGAATGGCGTCAGCCCTCGGCGCCCGGCCGTGAAAGCTGCTGTCGATGAAGCGTGGCACATCATATCGACTGCTGACGAAGAGCAGATCGTCGATCTGAAGCTTTTCGAGAGATTTCCGAACGGCCATTATGTCGGCCTCGTCGCCGCGCGGGAAGACTTCGACTATGACGCATACCCACCTCGCCGCCGTCGGCGGTTGATGGCTTATAGCACGCAGAGTCGACCGACCTGCGAGGACTTTTGGTGTGTCCTAGTTCCTTTGCTTATGAAAAAGTCCGATGCCGACCGTGCCGGGAACGCGTACCAGCGCTGGATCAGGAACAACCGACCGCACCCTCCTCGGACGGATGCCCTCTAGCCGGCACAGCTTCAACGCCCGTCTGTCCGTCTGTCTGCGATACCGGATGCAGGTCAACCGGTATCGTGAGGGGGCTGCTCTGCAGCACTCACGTCCGGCTGGCGAAGCGAACATCGATAAGGCAGTCTCTCCTCAGGAGTCCCTAGAATGAAGCTTCACGACGGAAACATTCGGCTGAGTTCGCGCGACCTGACCGGTCACGTGAATTGCCAGCATCTTACCCAGCTTGAACTACAGTCCGCGGCAGGCGCCCTGAGGCGCCCAAAGCCTTGGGACCCGACGTTGGAGGCGTTGTGGGAGCGCGGCTTCCGGCACGAGCGGGACTTCGTGCAGTCGCTTCGCGAGCAGGGCCTGCGGATCGTCACAATCGAAGGCGTCGACGTCGATGACGCGTCTGTCGAACTCACCGTCGCAGCCATGCGCGACGGTGCCGATGTCATCGTGCAAGCGGCGCTGCGGTCAGGCAATTGGATCGGGCGTGCTGACGTTTTGCGGCGGGTGGAAACGGCGAGCAATCTTGGCGCCTGGTCGTACGAGCCCTACGATACGAAGCTATCTCGCGAGACCAACGCCAGCACGATCCTGCAGCTGTGCCTCTACTCAGAGTTGCTGTCTGCGATGCAGGGCACCGCTCCTGAACATATGCATGTCGTGACCCCCTGGTCCGAGTTCGTGCCTCAAACCTACCGAGTTGCAGAGTTCGCAGCTTATTTCCGGCGTGTGAAGGAGGGGCTGACCACCACGATCGCCACTGTCCCGGCTCCGGCCACCTATCCGCATCCGAACGCGCACTGCGACATTTGTTCATGGCGTAACGATTGCGACGTCCGGCGGAGGGCAGACGACCATCTATCGTTGGTGGCCGGCATCTCGTCGCTGCAGATTGCCGAGTTGAATGCTCATGACATCGCGACCGTGGCTGCGCTAGCGGCTATGCCGTTACCTATACCCTGGCAGCCGCAACGCGGCACTCGGCAAGGCTTTGAGCGAGTTCGGGAGCAGGCGCGCCTACAGGTTAAGTCTCGTGACGCCGGCGTGCTTTGCTTCGAGACGCTGCCGGTCGAACCAGGCTTTGGGCTTGCAGCACTTCCGGAGCCATCGACCGCGGACATCTACCTCGACTTCGAGGGTGACAGCTTCGTTGGAGAGCATGGCCAGGAGTATCTCCTCGGCTATGCCTACCAGGGTGACGACGGAGCTATCGAGTATGTGCCTCTATGGGGGCTTACCCGTGAGGATGAGAAGCAAGCCTTTGAGACATTCATCGACTTTGTCATGGCGCGGTGGGAGGCCCACCCGGATCTCCATATCTACCATTATGGAGCGTATGAGGCTGCAGCCCTCAAGCGCCTGATGGGCCGCTATGCAACCAGAGAGGACGAGCTCGACCGCATCCTGCGCGGGCTGCTGATGATCGATCTGCTCAGTGTTGTTCGGCACGCAATTCGAGCCGGTGTGGAAAGCTACTCGATCAAGCGGCTAGAGCCGCTTTATGGCTTCGGGCGCCAGACGGACTTGCCCGATGCCAACCTGGCGCTCACCCGGCTCCAGACGGCGCTGGAGCTCGGCGACCTCGACGAGATCACCCCTAAGGAGCGGGAAATCGTCGCGAGCTATAATCGGGATGATTGTGTCTCAACCCGGCATCTCCACCTTTGGCTTGAGCGGCTGCGGGCCGACGCCATTGCAGCCGGCGCCGCGATCGACCGGCCGGTGCCCGGTGATGGATCGCCTAGCGAGAAGGTAGCCGCTTGGCTGGCTCGAATCACGCCACTGGTAGAAGCGCTGACGCTTGATGTGCCTGTGGATACGTCGGACCGCACACCTGCTGAGCACGGCCGCTGGTTGCTCGCGCACATGCTCGACTTCCACCGTCGTGAGGAGAAGGCGAATTGGTGGGAGTTCTTCCGGCTGAGGGATCTCGATGCCGAAGAGTTGGTGGATGAGAAGGCTGGTCTCAGCGGGCTTACGCTGCAGGCGACGGTTGGCGGAACGGCCAAGTGCCCGATCCACCGCTACTCTTTCCCGCCCCAGGAGACGGATCTCCGGCCGGGCAAGAAGCTGAAGAAGGTCGGCGGAGACAACCTTGGTTCAGTTGAGGCGATCAGCGTCGACAACCGGACTGTCGATATCAAGAAGACCGGTGCTTGCGCCGACGTGCATCCGCCCGCCGTCTTTGTACACGACCACGTCGGGTCCGAGCCGATGATGGAGGCGCTGGTAAGGCTGGCAGAACATGTTGTGGCGAATGGCATAGAAGGGGAGGGGCCACACCAAGCCGCCCGCGAGCTGCTCCTCCGGGTGCCTCCAAGATGCGCGGGTGGCGGACCGCTGCGATCGGAAGGTGAGGACACGCTTGAAGCTGCCCTTAGGATCGCCGGCACGATAGAGGTTGGTGTGCTGCCGGTCCAAGGGCCTCCCGGAGCGGGTAAGACGTATACCGGGTCGCGTATGATCGCTGAGTTGGTTCGCCGCGGCAAACGCGTAGGGATCGTAGCGAACAGCCACGCTGTGGTCCGGAACCTCATCGATGAGGTCATCTTCCGGGCCGATGAGCAGGGGCTCGATTTGACCTGTGTTCAAAAGCCAGGCGAGAAGGAGCCGGATCGACACCGGCTTCGCATCGCACGCAAGAATGCTGACCTGTTTGCGGCCCTGAGCGCTGGCTGCCGAGTCGGGGGAGGAACTGCCTGGCTTTGGTCGTGCCCTGAGGCTTTCGAGAGCGTCGACGTGCTGTTCGTCGATGAAGCGGCGCAGATGTCGCTCGCGAACGTGCTGGCGGTGTCCCAGGCCGCAAAGGCCGTCGTGCTGCTAGGTGACCCGCGCCAACTCGATCAGCCGATGCAAGGCAGCCATCCAGAGGGAACCGACACATCCGCTCTCGATCATATCCTGAACGGGGCACAGACGATCGGACCAGAGGAAGGGCTATTCCTTGAGGAAACCTGGCGCCTGCACCCATCGATCTGCGAGTTCACATCGGAGCTCTTCTACGAGGCGAAGCTGAGGTCACGTCCGGGGCTGGAGGTGCAGACTGTCCAGGGTGGGCCGGCCGGCGGCAGCGGGCTGCGATATATTCCGGTGAGCCACGTCGGGAACCACAACTGCTCCCCTGAAGAGGCGGATGTGGTCGCCAAACTGGTGCGCGGGATCATCAATGCGGGTGCAAGCTGGACGAGCAGGGAAGGGGCTGTGCTGCCCGTCACCCTGGATGAGATCCTGATCATCACGCCGTACAATGCGCAGGTTTATGAGATCCAGCAGCGCCTGCCTGGCGCCCATATCGGTACGGTGGACAAGTTCCAGGGGCAGGAGGCGCCGATCGCGATCTATTCGCTGGCGACGTCCAGCCATGCCGATGCGCCGCGCGGCATGGAGTTCCTATACAGTCTCAACCGGCTCAATGTGGCAACGTCTCGCGCGCGATGCCTGTCGTACCTCGTCTGCAGTCCGGTCGTTTTCGAGGCCGAGTGCCGCAGCCCGCGTCAGATGCAGCTCGCTAATGCCTTTTGCCGCTTGCTCGAGATAGCGGAATGAGGTCGGGGATCGTCTGAACGCAACCGGGTTCTGGGCGATTGCGCCGTATCGACGCGTGCGAGGGGTCGACGGAGGAGGCGACCCAGCCGACGCTTCGGTTCAAGCACAGTCGCCGATGACGGGACTAGTACCGCGTAGCCTCCAGGATCTGTTTGGTCTCGGAGACATGATCGCTGCGGAGGAGCCGGCTGCAGGTGGATGCCACCCACGGTTTTTCGCGAGAACAGCAAGTTTTTCTTAATTGAGTGCTAATCGACGATGATGTCAAGGTCACCGGCTTCACCGAGATTAGATCCCTGCCAGGAAACTTGACCGTGACGGGCTTATGCGACCTGATTTGTCACAGCGGGGCCACTCTATGTCGGCGCCGCTTGCAACTCGGAACTCCTCAAGCGGGTCTGATTCATCGGCGCCGTCCTTATTCCGATTGGGTCTAAAAGCTTCTTGCGATCAGAATTCGAAATTGAGATGCTGGTAAGACCTCGCCGGTAGCATCTCCGAATGACATCGATTCGCAACGACCGGAGGCTCTTAACCTGGAAAAACGTCCGTGTGGCATTCTTGATGGGTGGCAGCGTTATCGTGCTGCTGGCACTACTGGTCGGGCTACCCGGCTACGTCGGCTATAGCGAAATAGAAGACCTCCGCCAGCAACAGAAGACCTATCGCGGCTATGACCCCACCGTAGATGATGTTAGTCTTCGGGGATCGGCTCCATCCTTTCCCCAGGCAGAGCATGAGAAGCCCCGCGCAAATCGCGCAACTTGCAATAACCCCTATAGCCGCGAGGATGCCGACCTGTGTGCCCAGTGGGCGGCTGTAAAAGCTGTCTCGACCGGCAACACGATCGCGATTGCCGGACTGCGTTCTACGCTGCTCGGGACCCTTGTCACCACAATCGGGATACTGCTCAGCGCTACTGGGTTGGTGATCGCCACGCTCGCTTCCCGTGACGCTGCGCGCGCCGTGCGAGCGACGGAGAACCTGGAGCGAGGCTACCTCAACGTTGAGGTGGCGAGAGCGGCCGCTGGCACGGCGCGGGTTAAGCTCGTCAACATCGGCAGAACGCCAGTCTGGATTGCTTCCGTGACTGACCAAGTTCGAGGTGTCATCCACAAAAGGGAAGCTGACGGGATTCGCTGTGTGCCGGCTGGCGGATCTTACAAATTTATCGTCAGGCGGGCCGCTGATGGGAACCGGGGCATCATCGATGTCGTCATTCAATTTAGCGACGTTCTGGACCATCTCCGCACCGTAGAAGCCCATCTGAAAATTACGGACGGCGTATGGCGCCTTCTCAAGCTGCATGAGAAGGATGGCAAGTAGAAATTCCATTTTCATCTCCTAGATTGTTTTGCAAAGAACTTCCTATTTGGCTGGATTGACGGGGCGCGTTGCCGCGAACGGACGACCGAATCGAAGATTCTGCCAGGAGCACTGGTTCAAAACCATTTTTACTTTTATGGAATTTGCTGCGGCTCGGTGCAGTATCGCAGCTGCGGCGGCGGTGGGGTTCGCCTAGTTCCGATTATCGGCACGGGGGAGACCGTCGCGCATCAGAGAATTGCGGCGAGGAGGTCATAGTCTGGCTAGCCGGCAGTCGACAACTTCCCAGAAGCCTTGTTCGGTAGCGGATTTGTCGTGGGAGCCAACGGGCGGTAGCCGGAGTAACGGTGTTGGGATTGATGCGGTTGCGGTCTCACGTCGACAAGCGATAGAGTGGGCATATGGCCACTCCCTACAACGACTATATCTACTTCACCCGCCTTGAGATCGAGAACGTGAAGTCGTTCGGTGAACGACAGTTTCTTGACCTGACCACTGACGGGCAAAAACCCGCGCGCTGGACTCTTCTCCTCGGTGAGAACGGCGTCGGCAAGACCACGGTTCTCCAGTGCCTGGCGCGGATGCGTCCCGACTTTGAAAATCGGCCAAATACGGGCCCTGAAGAGGAGGAGTGGGGTCCGGAGATAGCGGCGGAGGACGACAACGCCTATTTCGACGACTTAATGCGCAACGGTCCGGAGGTCGTGACGCGCCTTGAGGCCCACATGGTCGCGGGTTTCAAAATCGACGGGACGGGCGGTCGCCCGAACGTGATCAGGTGCGAGGCGATCGCCGAGCGCCGAGGCGGAAAGTTCTATGCTTTCGACTCCAAAGGCACTCGGCGGAAATTGTGCCCGCAACCGGTGGTGTTTGCATATGGAGCGGGCCGGCATGTCAAGCTCGTGAAGTCTGAAGCCGAGATGCCTGGCCCGGTCGAATCACTGTTCGATGCCGGCGTTGAGCTTGTGGACGCTGAGGCCATATTGCAGCGCCTAGATTATCTCGTGGCGAAATCGCGGGATCGCGGACCGCGGCGCCGCCTGAGATCGCTTACGAATATGCTTGCGGCGATCTTGCCGGATGTCGATCGTCCCGAGGATATCAGCATCAATCCACCTTTGACCGCAGGGTTGGGCACCGGTCCGGCGGGGGTTCAGGTTCGAACCCCGTATGGCGAGGTTGCGCTCCACCAGCTGAGCCTAGGATATCAGACCGTGACAGCCTGGACCATCGACATCGCCTGGCGGTTGTTCAATCAATATCCGCACAGCCCGCACCCAATGAAGGAACCGGCTGTGGTGATCGTCGATGAGATTGACCTTCACCTTCATCCCCAGTGGCAGCGGCATATCCGGGAGCACCTGACGGACCATTTCCCGAACGTGCAGTTCATCGCAACCGCGCATAGCCCACTGATTGCCCAAGACTGCTTAGAGGAAAACTTGGCGCTTCTGCGGCTGGACGAGAGCGAGCACCAGGTCGAGATCGTAAATGAGCCTGCCGTCGTCCATAGCTGGCGGCTCGATCAGGTGATCACCAGTGAGCTGTATGGCTTCAATTCGGCGCGCAATGATCTGACTAATGAATTCATCGAGCGGCGCCTCGAGCTGCTGAGGAAACAGGAACTCGACGAGACCGAGCAGCGCGAGCTGGAGCAGCTGGAGGTGCGGGTTGCCTCTCTGGGACCGGGGTGGACGGAGGACGATGAGGTCGCCCGTCGGGTGGTGGAGCGAACCACTGAGATCCTGCGCCAGCGCCGCAGGATATGATCCGAATCCAGAGGCCTGTGATGGTCCCTGCAGGGCTGGCTGGCGGCATGCCGCTAGTTACGGACGCCTGTGCCGTCCATGACGGCGATCCTCAGCTTTATGCGTCATCGAAGGGGAGGTTCCACTTCGATGACAGCGTCTATGGATGTGAGACCGTGCGCACCTCGTTGAAGACTGCGCAGAACTATAAGTGCTGCTACTGCGAAAGCAGGGTGGAGCATGTCAGCTACGGAGAGGTCGAGCATTTCAGGCCCAAGGCGGCCTGGAGGCAGGAGCGGCGCGCGCAGCTCACCCGGCCAGGTTATTATTGGTTGGCTTATACGTGGGATAACCTCCTTTGGAGTTGCAAGACCTGCAACGGGCGCCACAAGGGCACGATTTTTCCTCTTGAGGATCCGGCGGCGCGTGATTGTGTAGGTCGTACAATCAACGGCGAAACACCTCTTCTCGTTGATCCAACGCGTATGGATCCGCGCGATCACATCAGGTTCAAGCTGGAAGAGGCAATCCCTCTGACCAACTGCGGCGACATCACGATCGAGGTGCTGGCTCTAAACCGGGAAAGCTTGCGCGAGGAACGGCGCGGCCATCTTGAACGGTTAGTCGCTCAGTGGCATAACGTGCAGCTGGCGCGCGAGCTGGGAGGTGAGGCAATGGTGCGCGAGCAGGTGCTGGACGCGATGCGTTCACTTGAGCACGCGGTGCTCCCTCGAGCGTGCTACAGTTCCATGGCCACCGACCTCATAGCGGATCTCGACGCCACGCTCCTATGAGGAAGAGGGGCCGGTCCGTAGTTGATCGAGCCGACGCGAATGCCATATCGCTGGTATGGAGAAGGATCATTATCAGGCTTGGTACACTTCCCCCCTAGGTGTGCACTCGCCGCTTGACTCGATTTCGGCCTCTGACGACCAGGAAGCGCAGCTGCTGCTGGGCAAGGTAGCGCGGCGCAGAAGCGAAGAGCTTGATGCCGAGGGCCTATTGAGCCTGACCAACTCGGCTGGGGAAGATGTCGGGATGTCCTCCCGCGTGGGCGAGCACCTAATACAGGGATAAGGTACTGCCCTGGCTTCCCAACCATCATAGAGCGCATATTCTAAATATCGCATTTGGATTGCCCAAAGGATTGGTAACAATGCGCCTTGTCTCTGCGCTGGAAGATCAGGTCGCTTGGGCTGATAGGAAGTATGGCGAAGCATACGTTTAAGAAAATGACCACGTTAATCGCGGCTATCATAGGACGAGAACTTTCACTAAGGGATTGCGTATCCCTTTCAAGGCGGCCCGACCTGATCGTGCCTGCATTAAGCAGGCGAGGAATATTTGCCCAATCCGAAACTTTCGATCGCTGCGGCTTCGCTCCGGAGGTCAGGCGCGCTAAATCTGGCTCGCCAGAAGTTTACGTTCTAAAAACGAATTTTCCCGTGGAACACTCGCGAATTGCGGTTGAAGTCGGCGAATTGGGCGATTAGGGTTTGGCCCCGTTTAGGAGAACGAACCATGTCCGCGGCGTCTGCATCCCTCCGTTCCGCTGTCCTCGGTGCCCGGCCGGCGAATCCGGCTCTCCAGCGCCTCCAGCAGCGCGTGCTGGCTGAGGCCGAGGCCAGCGAGGTGATCACCAGCTACGACCGCATGCATCACCGCCACAGCCGCTCGTAGGAGCGGCTTCATGGCTGCGGCGAGGATAACGTCGTTCCTCGTCAAGCTCGCGTCGAGGTGCAACCTCGATTGCGATTATTGCTACGTCTATCATCATGCCGATCAGGGCTGGCGATCATTACCTAGGCTGCTCTCGGCGGATGATTGTTCTGCGTTTGCGGCTCGGCTGGGCGCCTATGCACGCGAGGCGGGCTTGAAGCGGGCGGCGGTGATCTACCACGGCGGGGAGCCCCTTCTCGCTGGCGCGGAGACGATTGTCAGGTTCACCCGTGAGCTGAGGGCTGTGGTCGGCCCGGATGTGGAACTTGAGGTCGGCATGCAGACGAACGGTCTGCTGTTGACAGACGAGGTCCTGGATCTTTTGGAAACTGAGCGGATCGCCGTTTCGCTCAGCCTTGACGGCCCGAAGGCGGTGAATGATCTCCATCGCACCACCCGCCGCGGGCGTTCGAGCTTCGACAGGGTGGAGGCAGCTCTAGGTCGCCTGAAGAACAGACCCGGCACCTTCGCCGGTGTGATAGCAGTGATCGACGCCGGGGTGTCGCCGCGCACCTTATTCGAATATTTTGCCGCCCATCGGCCACCGAAGCTAGATTTCCTGCTGCCGGACTCTCATCACGGGCGGCTGCCGCCCGGCCGCGAAGCGGATCCGCAGCTGTACGAGCGCTGGTTGATCGAAGCCTTCGATCTTTGGTTTGACGAATATCCGGAGCTGCCGGTCCGGACGTTCGAGGCATTGCTCGACTCGATCACCGGGTTGAATTCGGGTACCGATGCTTTTGGTCTCGGCGACGTTAGCCTGATCACGATCGAAACTGACGGGACTTACCACGATCTTGATGTTTTGAAGGTGGTCGGTGACGGCGCAACCCGGCTCGAGGGCTCGGTCCGTGATACTCCCATTGCCGCCGTGGCGGCATCGGCTGCGATCGCAGCCCATCGCCGCCTCCTTACGAAAGACGGATTGAGCGCCGTCTGCCGCGATTGCGCGGTGGTGGACATTTGCGGCGGCGGCTCTGTTCCTCACCGCTACGGAGGTGAGGGTTTCGAGAACCCGACCATCTACTGCGGAGAGATGAAGACGCTTATCGCGCACGTTCGCATGCGTCTCGAGGGTGGCTTGGCTGAGGCCGCCGCCGTCGCTGTTCCGGTTCGCGAGTTGAACGTCGATTTGTCTCAGTTTGAGCTGGCCGAGCGAGCGTCGCCGGTGGTCGAAGACCTCTGGGCCGAGGCCTGCGCGGAAAATGAGGTGAGCCTCCAAAAGGTCTTCGAAGAAATACGCCGGGAGGTTCTCGGGAGTGCCCTTCTGCGAGCTCGCATTGAGACACTTACGCCGGAGGCGAGGCGGGTCCTGGCCGTGGAACCCGGTCTTGCGGCATGGCAGCGGGCATTCATGGATGTGCGGGCCGGCCGGCGGGTCTACGATGTGGATGGTGCTCCTATCGTGCCGGACCTCTCCTACCTTGAGTGGGTCCTTGACCGGCCGATGCAGCGAGGATGGCGCGTCGGCGAGGACAATGCATGGCTACGAATCCCCTTTGGCTCTTCCATTCAGTTCGAGGGTGGGGAAACAACTAAGCTTGCGGCGCCGGTCGTTATCGACGCGCTGGAGATCGTCCGTGCTTGGCGGCCGGCGCTTTACGAAGAGATGTCGCAAATTTGCAGAGCTGTTCAGTTCGTGCGCGACCCAGCGGCGCATCCCGAGAAGATCGTCTCCTTCAGCGACAATACGGTGCCCGGGGCTCTCTACGTCTCTGTGATGCAAGGCGAACGGGTGATTGATGCTTACGATCTCGCCGACTCGCTGATTCACGAACACCGCCACCAGAAGCTTTATCTGCTCGAACGGCGCTTTCCGACAACCGAACCTGGAGAACTGGTCGTGTCGCCCTGGCGCGAGGATTTGCGGCCGGCATCGGGCCTCCTCCATGCCATCTTCGTTTTTGTCGAGCTTCGCCGATTCTGGGAGCATGTTCGCGACAACGGGCCGGAGCGCCTTCGGCACCGGGCGCTCAATCAGCTTGCCGACACGGATTGCAATCTGATCGAGGCGTATGAGACGTTACGCTCCTGCCCGTTGACGGTCGCAGGGCGCTCGCTTGCCGACCTACTTGAGCGCCAGTGGGCGCGCCAGCTGCTGGCGGCCTGACGATGCTGAAGGTCCCGCTCGATATCTTGCCGGAGGATGCTACCGATCGTCATCGGGCACTTCGCGACTATTTTTGCGACAAGGATGCGGAGGCGCTTCGCAACGGCGATGGCTGGGAGCTCAAGCTTTTCTGGCCAGGCGGCGAAGAGCGTCATGTCGATCCAAAGCTAGAGGAAGGTCTGAGGCTCTGGGGCGGTATTGGTCTCAATCAGATGCCGATGGCACAGCGTCGCAGTGGTCGGGTCCTGAGGGCGCTTTACGATACTTGGACCCTTCATAGCTGGAGCGAGTGGTTCCGGGGCACCGACCACGCTTCGGGTGAAACGCTGACGATCCTCCACATCGACGATCACCGCGATCTCGGCTCACCGCGATTATTTCGGAGGAGCGGGCGCTGGGTGGATTCGATCACGGGAGCAGTCTTCGAGTTCGACGATCCTGCAAGTGTCCGCTCGGCAATCGAGAGTGGCGCGGTCGGCATGGGCAGCTTCCTCACTCCGGTGCTTCATCGTTTCCCAGAGGCCGATGTGCGTCAGCTGGGGCAAGCGCCGAAGGTGACGGGGACGACCGATTATCGAGTCGAGCTCACGACGGAGCCGGATTGCATGCTGGAGCCGGGCGCTGAGCGACCGGCTGTCAAGCTGCATACAGGTGTCGAAGGCACCGGGCCTCGGCGTTACCGGATCACCGACGATCCCGCGCGATGGGTGGAGGATGTGCGGCCCGGACCGGTGCTGCTCCACATCGACATGGACTATTTCAACAACCGGTATGACGGTGACGGCGACTGGCGCGAGCGCGCGGAAGTGCTCGATCCTGAGCTGAACAAGGTGCTGGTGGAGATTGACCGCGTCACGGCCACTTTGAGAGATTCCGGAATTGTATCGCAGATAGGCGACGCTGTCGTCGCCTTCTCACCCGGCTTCTTTCCCGCAGAGCTTTGGGAACCGGCCGACCGGAAGCTTCAGGAGGGACTGGAGGAGCTCTATGGCTGAGAAGCGCAATCCGCCGGCTCGGCCGCGGACTCCTAAGCGGCCCACACCCAAGCCCAAGGTGGCGAAGCCGAAGCCCAACCTCGAGAAGGTCTCGCCGTCCGATGTGGAGCTCGTTACGACGAAGGGCACGCCGGGGAAGGGGGGCGGGCCGGGAGGACATTCTTGGATAGTCATGGCGGGCGGCGAGCGCGCCGGTGTGATTTACATCAACCTAATCGACGAGCCGCCCATTGGGAAGCACGCCTCAATCCAGATCTTCTTGAACCAGAAGAGCCAAGGCCGCGGTGTCGGCCGAGTGGCCTATCGGCTTGCGAGCGAAGCCGGTCAATATGACGAGGTCTATGCCCATATGCGCAAGGCCAACGTCGCGTCGCGCCGCGCGGCCGAGGAGGCGGGTTATGCCGACGTCTCGCCGTCCGGATTTACTCAGCTGATCATGAAGTGGGAGAGGAAGCGCCAGTGAGGCGGTTCGGGGCTGCACCTTCCTGGATGCGCCCTTCGGCCGACGTCGACTTGGCTCAGCTCGCCGAGGGCATTCGGCCGGTTGTGCGCAGCGAATTTGCCGGACGCCCTGACATGGTTCGAGTGAG
>Ga0196960_10000409_pt1 | contig 15416 bp, 12 predicted proteins | sample S3v_5metaG_FD_183187 | JGI IMG/M metagenome (GOLD analysis project Ga0196960, IMG submission 183187) | Soil microbial communities from Anza Borrego desert, Southern California, United States - S3+v_5 | ecosystem: Environmental > Terrestrial > Soil > Desert | place: USA: California | collected... | reverse complement strand
CGAGCGCACCGCGCCCGCCGCGGCGCCCGCGTCCGACGGCGGCGACGTCGAGGGCGCGCGCCTGATCGCGCTCAACATGGCGCTCAACGGCCAGTCGCGCGACGAGACCGACCGCTACCTCGCGGAGAACTTCGACCTCGCCGACCGCCCGGCCCTGCTCGACGAGGTGTACGAGAGCGTCGGCGGCTGAATACCGGTCAGCATCTGACCTGTTGAGGTGATCGCGCCCGCACTTTGCGGGCGCGCGTCGTTCCAGAACGTCTGTTCGCCGTCCTATGCTCCATAAGCAATGCGGCAGGACGACATCGTCATCTCGGGTGCCCGCGAGCACAACCTCAAGGACGTCAGCCTCACGCTGCCCCGCGACTCGCTCGTGGTGCTCACCGGCCTCTCCGGCTCCGGCAAGTCGTCGCTCGCCTTCGACACGATCTACGCGGAGGGCCAGCGCCGGTACGTCGAGTCGCTGAGCGCCTACGCGCGCCAGTTCCTCGGGCAGATGGACAAGCCCGACGTGGACTCGATCGAGGGCCTGTCGCCGGCGATCTCCATCGACCAGAAGACGACCTCGCGCAACCCGCGCTCGACGGTCGGCACGGTCACGGAGATCTACGACTACCTGCGCCTGCTGTGGGCCCGCGTCGGCACCCCGCACTGCCCCAACTGCGGCGCGGTCATCCAGGGCCAGTCCGCCGAGCAGATCATCGACCAGGTGATGATGCTCGAGGAGGGGACCCGCTTCATGGTCTCCGCGCCGGTCGTCCGCGGCCGCAAGGGCGAGTACGGCAAGCTCCTGGAGGAGCTGCGCGCCGAGGGCTACACGCGCGTCAAGGTCGACGGCGAGCTGCGCATGCTCGAGGAGGAGATCGTCCTCGACAAGAAGTTCAAGCACGACATCTCGGTCGTGGTCGACCGGCTCGTCATGCGCCCCGAGGTCCGCAAGCGCCTGGCCGACTCGATCGAGACGTCCGTCGCGCTGGCGGCGGGCATCGTCGAGGTCGAGATCGTCGGCGGCGACAACCCCGAGGTGCGCACGTTCTCCGAGCGCTTCGCGTGCCTGGAGTGCGGCACGTCGATGCCCGAGCTCGAGCCGCGGATCTTCTCGTTCAACTCGCCGCACGGCGCGTGCGAGCGGTGCACCGGCCTGGGCTCGCAGATGGAGATCGACCCCGACCTCGTCGTGCCGGACCCGACGCTGACGATCGGCGAGGGCGCGCTGGCGCCGTGGGCCGGCTCGTCGTCGCAGTACTACGAGCAGGTCATCCAGGCGATCGCCGAGAAGTACCGCGTGGACCTCGAGTGCCCGTGGGGCGAGCTGCCGCGCGACAAGCGCGACCTCTACCTCTTCGGGACCGGCACGGACCGGATCCAGGTCTCGTACAAGAACCGCTACGGGCGCCGCCGCTCGTACGCGACGCAGTTCGAGGGCATCGTCCCGAACCTCGAGCGCCGCTACAAGGAGACCGACTCCGAGCTGCAGCGCGAGAAGATCGAGGAGTACATGTCCCTGATCCCGTGCCCGGTGTGCAAGGGCTCGCGCCTGCGGCCCGAGTCGCGCGCGGTGCGGATCGGCGGCCTGGGCATCCACGAGTTCTCGGCGCTGAGCGTGCGCCGCGCGCGGGTGTGGCTGGACGAGGTCGAGCTGACCGAGCAGCAGCGCGCGATCGCCCGCCTGATCCTGCGCGAGATCGAGGAGCGGATGCGCTTCCTCGACGACGTCGGCATCGGCTACCTCTCGATGGACCGCGCGGCGGCGACGCTGTCGGGCGGCGAGGCGCAGCGGATCCGGCTCGCGACGCAGATCGGCTCCGCGCTGGTCGGCGTCCTGTACGTGCTGGACGAGCCGTCGATCGGCCTCCACCAGCGCGACAACTCGAAGCTGATCGGGACGCTGGAGCGCCTGCGCGACCTCGGCAACTCCGTGCTCGTGGTGGAGCACGACGAGCAGACGATGATGGTCGCCGACCACGTCGTCGACCTCGGGCCGGGCGCCGGCGAGCACGGCGGGCACATCATCGCCCAGGGCACGGCCAAGGAGATCATGGCCAACCCCGACTCGATCACCGGCCAGTTCCTGTCGGGCAAGCGGTCGATCGCGGTGCCGGCCAAGCGGCGCAAGCCGATCGGCAACCTGGAGATCGTCGGCGCGACCGCGAACAACCTGCGCAACGTGTCGGTGAAGGTGCCGCTCGGCGTCCTGACCGCCGTCACCGGCGTGTCGGGCTCGGGCAAGTCCACGCTGGTCAACGAGATCCTCTACAAGTCGGTCGCCAACCGGCTGCACCGGGCGCGGCAGCGGCCGGGCGCGCACCGCGCGGTGAAGGGCCTGGAGCAGGTCGACAAGATCATCCAGATCGACCAGTCGCCGATCGGCCGCACGCCGCGTTCGAACCCGGCGACGTACACGGGCCTCTTCGACGTCATCCGCGACCTGTTCTCCAAGACGCAGGAGGCGCGGGCGCGCGGCTACAAGCCGGGCCGCTTCTCGTTCAACGTCAAGGGCGGGCGCTGCGAGGTCTGCCGCGGCGACGGCCAGATCAAGATCGAGATGCACTTCCTGCCGGACGTCTACGTCCCGTGCGAGCAGTGCCACGGCAAGCGGTACAACCACGAGACGCTGCAGGTCCGCTTCAAGGGCAAGACGATCGCGGACGTGCTCGACATGCCGGTCTCCGAGGGCGTCGAGTTCTTCCAGAACATCCCGAAGATCAAGCGCCGGCTGGAGACGCTGAACGACGTCGGCCTCGGCTACATCCGCCTGGGGCAGCCCGCGACGACGCTGTCGGGCGGCGAGGCGCAGCGGGTCAAGCTCGCGACCGAGCTCTCCAAGATCGCGACGGGGCGGACGCTCTACATCCTCGACGAGCCGACGACCGGTCTGCACTTCGCGGACGTCGAGCGGCTGCTCGAGGTGCTGCACCGCCTGGTCGACGCGGGCAACTCGATCGTTGTGATCGAGCACAACCTCGACGTCATCAAGACCGCCGACCGGATCATCGACATGGGTCCCGAGGGCGGCGACGAGGGCGGCGTGCTCGTCGCGGCCGGCACGCCGGAGGAAGTTGCGGCCACCGAGGGCTCCCACACCGGCGAGTTCCTCCGCGACCTCGTCACCCCGGCCGGCAAGCCCGCCCGCGCCGCCCGCACCAACGGCGCCGGTTCGAAGCGCCGCGCCAAGCAGCCCGCCGCCGCCTAGCCCGGTACTGGGTCGCCGGACTCGCGCCGCGCTCCTGAGCGGCGCGGTCCTTCGGGTGTGTGGCGCTTTTGTCTCGCTCTGCGGGACAAAGGCGTCACACGCTCACAGGGCAGTGCCGTGAGCAGGCGCCGGGAGATGGCGGTCCGGGAGAAGAGGGGCACGCCGAAAAACCCTGGGGTGGGTCCCCAGGCCGGGGTGGCGTAGCGTCGCGAGGGAGCCGGCGGGGGTGCCGGCCTCGTCGTTCGACACGGAGGTCCCGGAGTGCCCCGCACCGCTGTCCTGCTGGTCGTCGCGCTGTGCGCGGCGCTGCTCGCCGCCGCGCCCGCGCAGGCGGCGAACGTCACGGCGCTCGGGTCGCTCGTCGTCGTGTCGACCGCCCCGGGCGACGCGGACACGACGCTCACCGTCACGCGCGCGACCGCCACCGCGACCGAGGTCACGGTGACCGAGAGCGGCCCGGGCGCGGCTTTGACCGGCGGCGGCACGTGCACCGTCGCGGCGAACACCGCGACCTGCGCGGTCCCGGCGGACGTCGAGCTCTCCGCCGACCTCCAGGCCAACCCCGACGAGGACCGCATCCTCATCATCAACGGCCCGCTGGCCGGGGAGCTGAACGGCGGCGCGGGCACCGACCTCATCCGCGGCGGCGCGCTTGCCGACACGATCCAGGGCGGGCCGGGGAACGACACGCTCCGCGGCGGCGACTCGCCCACCACGCCCGACTACCTCAGCGGCAACGAGGGCGACGACACGCTCGACGGCGAGAACGGCAACGACCGGATGGCCGGCGGCCCGGGCGGCGACACGATCCGCGACACGAGCACGCAGGAGACGCTCGACGTCGCCGAGTACTTCTCGCGCCCTGGCTTCCCCGACGAGTTCCGTACCACCGGCGTGACCGTGACGCTCGACGGCGTCCGCAACGACGGCAGCGCCGAGGACGGCCCGCTGCGCGACAACGTGGAGCAGACCGTCACGTCGATCACCGGCACCGAGCTCGCGGACGACCTCACCGGCGGCTCCGGCCCGAACCGGATCCTGGGCTACGGCGGCGACGACGTCCTCACCGGGCTCGGCGGGGCGGACGAGCTCTCCGGCCAGCTCGGCTCCGACACCCTCCACGCCCGCGACGGCGAGCGCGACGCCACCATCGACTGCAACAACTCCGACCTCTCCCGCGGCACCGGGCCGAACACGGCGATCATCGACGGCGCACTGGAGAGCGCGACGGACTGCACGGATGTCGACACCGGCCTCGGCGCGGGCGAGACACCCGGCGGTGGTGGCAACCCAGGGGGCGGCGGCGGGGGTGCGACCCCGGCAACCCCGCTCGGCGGCGGCAAGACGCCGGTCACCGCGTTCCCCAAGCCGGTCGTCAAGGTCGTCGAGCCGTTCCCGGTCGGCACCGTCACGATGCCGGACTTCACCCGCGGCACGCGCATCTGCGGCGCCAAGCGCGGCTGGTGCACCGCCGCGATGGTGAAGGCGCGGCTCGACAGCCGCCGGGTGAACGCGCGGTACGAGATCAAGGAGGCGACGGCGAAGGCGCTCGAGGCGGCGGCGGACCGCGACGTCGAGATCGGCGAGGTGCTCTACACCGACCCGCAGGCGGGCGAGAAGTTCGCCACCGGGCCGAGTACGCAGGAGAAGATCCGCATCTACGAGTTCGCGCCCAAGACCCTCGCCGGGTGCAACCTCGAGCGGCCGTTCGTCCGCGTCGCCAAGCGGCTCTACCGCCTGACCGACTACCTCAAGGGCATGACCCCACGGCGCGCGGAGGAGACGCTCGAGGATCTCGGGTGCGCACGCTCGAAGTGGGAGATCGTCGACAAGGTCAGCACGAAGGTGAAGGACGTGACGCTCACGTCGGTGCGCGTCGTCAAGCGGCGCGTCGAGCTGACCGTCACGGCCCCGGCCGCCCGGCTGCGGCTCTACGACGTCAACCCGAAGCCGGGCGCCGGCGTGCTCCCGCCCGTCTTCACCGGCAAGGGCGAGCTCGCGCTGCCCGACCAGCCGTTCCGCATCGCGATCCGGCCGCTGACCGAGACGGGCGTCGGCTTCACGAACGTCGAGGTCGTCCTGCGCGACAGCTCCGGCGTGTGGCAGGGCGGGAACGTGACGAACGCCGACGGCGTCGCGGCGTTCGTGCGGCGCGAGCCGCTCAAGCCCGGCAACTACGAGCTGTGGGCGCACGCGTGCGACGCGGACGGCGACTGCGTGGTCGGCACGCGGCACGTCGACGTCGTCAAGATCCGCAAGGACCGGCAGTACCTCGGCCTCGACGGCAAGACGTACGGCGCGAGCGGGACGCGGGCGCGCGCGGCGCAGGCCGGCGAGGTGGACGCGCAGAAGGCGCAGCTCGGCCAGGTGATCGGGCAGATCGTCGCGAAGGCCGCGTCGAGCCCGCTCTTCATCGAGGCCCAGCGGCGCCAGCCGGCCGGTGAGGTCGCGCAGGCGGTGAAGACGCTGAACGCGGCGGCGAACACGGCCCGCGGCTCGTTCGCCGGCTACTACGACGCGCTGATCGCGGCCGGAGTGGAGGTGAACGCGATCGGCGGCGCCGGGGGCGTGACGTCGATCGGGCCGGGCTCGGTCGTCAACAAGACGGGCGTGATCAGCGACGGCCGGCGGGTCGCGACCGCGACGACGGCGGCGGTCGACGTCGGCGGCGGCACGCTGACGCTGAAGGTCGGCCGCGTGCTGATCATCCCCGGCGGCATGTTCTACGTCGCCGACGGCGGTGGGAAGGCGCTCGGCACGCCGGCGCGGGTCAAGGTGGACGTGACGAGTCCGAAGCTCGACCTCGTGCCGCTCGCCGGCGCGATCGCGGTCGGGATGCACGGGACGGGCGGCGCGGCGTCGCTGATCGGGCAGGACGGCGCCTCGCTGATCGGCCAGGACGGCAGCACCCTCATCGGGATGGACGGCGGCACGCTGGTCGGGATGGACGGCGGGACGCTCATCGGGATGGACGGCAGCACGCTGATCGGCAACGACGGCAGCACGCTGATCGGGATGGACGGCGGCACGCTCGTCGCGGCCGGCGGCGGGAACCTCGTGGCGGCGGGCGGAGGGAACTAGCACCTGTCAGGCTTGGCGTCGCCGTGATCCCCTACGACGACGCCAAGCTCTGGCTCCAGAAGTGGCGCTGGTACGAGCAGAACACGCTCCCGTGGAACCGCGTGCGGATCCACGCCGAGCTCGCCCGGCGCCGCGCGTTCGCGCGCTGGCCGATCAACGGCAACGTGCTCGAGGCGCTGCAGCAGGGGCGGCTGGAGGTCGGCGAGCACACGCTCTTCGAGCAGGGCGTCTGGATCACCGCGCCCGGCTCTGCGCGGGTGCGGATCGGGAACGGCTGCTTCCTCAACCGCGGCGTGATGATCGCGGCGCAGGAGCTCGTCGAGATCGGCGACCACTCCATGTTCGCCAACGGCTGCTTCATCACCGACGGCAACCACCGCTTCGACGACCCCGACACGCCCGTGCCCTACCAGGGCTTCACCTCCAAGGGCCCGACCCGCGTCGGCGACAACGTCTGGTGCGGCGCGAACGTCGTCATCACGAGCGGCGTCACCATCGGCAAGCGCTGCGTCATCGGCGCGAACTCCGTCGTCACCACCGACATCCCCGACTTCACCATCGCGGCGGGCGTGCCCGCCAAGCCGCTCAAGCAGATCGAGTATCCGGCGTCAGCAGAGGGCTGAGGAGCGGACCCAGCCGCGGACGCCGGCGTCGGTCTTGATGCGCCACCAGCGGCGGTTGGCGGTGCGCTTGAGGCGGGTGACGGGCTGGCCGCGGAAGACGGTGCCGACGACGAGGCCGTCCGGGGTCTCGTAGAGGTAGGAGCGGCGGGCGCAGACGCGGTGGACGCGGGTGGCGGCGGAGAAGAAGACCGGCGCGGCGAGGATGGAGCCGGCCGCGTTGGGGCGCTTGCAGACCGTGCCGACGGTGATGCCGGTGGCGGCGGCGGTGTGGGGCGCGCGGGAGAAGACGACGCGGGCGACGCCGGAGGAGCCGACGACGGTGGAGGGCGCGAAGCCGTGCGAGACGTTCGCGCCCGCGTGGGGGAGCAGGCCGGCGACGCGCATGCCGGACGGGCAGCGGAGCTGGACGTCGGGCGTCTGCGTGCGGACGCGGACGGTCTTGCGGACGAGCGCGGTGCCGGGCGGCATCCGGTCGCCGGCGTAGACGACGCCGCCGAAGAAGACCGCGCTGCGGACGGTGGCCGGCGCGGGCTGGCCGGGGAGCGTGACGTGGGCGACGCCGTACGCGCCGCCGACCGCGGCGGCGGTGAGGGCGGTGGTCGCGACCGCCTTCGAGCCCGCGCCCGGCAGCGCCGACGCCGCCGCGCCCTTCACCGAGGCGAGGATCGCGCCCGCGAGCGGCAGCGGCGAGAAGATCCGCAGTCCGGTGCGGGTGGCGCCCAGAGCGCTCCGGTAGCGGCGGCAGTCCGAGCACACCGCGACGTGCCGGTACGCGTGGGCCGACGCGCGACGGCGGCCGTCGTGGGCGCGGAGGAGGTCGCGACGGACGGCGACGCAGCTCTCGTTCCGCGCCTCCGACGCCTTGACGAGGTTCTCCCGCGCGCGGTTGGCCAGCTTCTTCGACGCGGGCACCGTGATCCCGAGCTCCGCCGCCAGCGCCTCGTGCGACTGGCCGTCCAGCTCGCGCCGCAGCAGCACCTCGCGCTGGCGCTCGGGCAGCGCCGCGATGTCCGCCACGACCTCGCGCAGCGCCTGCCGCCGCTCGGTCACCGTCACCGGGTCGGCCAGCGGCGCGACCTCCACAGCCGCGTCGCCCCCGTCGTCCAGCGCCACCGGCGCCCCGGCGCGCGGCCGCGCCTTCAGCTCGTCCAGGCACCGGTTCCGCACGAGGCGGTAGAGCCACGGCCGCAGCTCGATCTCCCGCTCGTCGCGCAGCAGCGCCTGGTGCGCGCGCACGAACGCGTCCTGCACCGCGTCCTCGGCGGCGGCGGAGGAGCCGAGCATCCGCACCGCGTACCGCTCCAGCGCCGCGCGGTAGCGGGCGTGGACGGCCGCGAAGGCCAGCTCGTCGCCACGGCGGATGCGCGCGACCAGCTCGCGGTCGTCGCCGGGGAGGCGACGGGAGCGCAGGGGTGCGGGGACGGCGGCCATCAGACGGTCAGCCGCGCGGCCGGCAGAGGACGTACGTGCGCCCGCGCGCCGGCCGGTTCTCCCGGCGGACGGCCGGGGCGGGGAAGAGCTCGAGCCGCAGCGTGCGCCGCGTCGTGTACCGCGCCTGGTCCTTCGGCACGACGAAGCCGATGTCCGACGGGTCGTTCAGCGCGAGCGAGTGGATCCGCATCCGGCGCGGGCAGGTGAACGTCGTCTCCGCCCGCCGCTCGCCCGGCGCCAGCTCGATCGTCCGGCGCAGCAGGACGGCGTCGCGGGGGATCGGGGCGCCCTGGCGGTAGCCGCCGAACATCGCGACCGGGAAGGTGCGGGGCGCACGCAGCTCGGCCTGCGGCGAGATCGTCGCGGCGTCCGCGACGGCGGCGGCTGAGCCGGCGCACGCCGCCGCGACCGACAGGGCGGCCGCGGCGGCGAGCGGGCGGGGGAGGGAGGAGAGAGACATGTCGCTTCAGTCAGGTGAACGACGCGATGGGCGGAAGGTGACGCACCCTCCGCCCACCCGCATCGGGGAGATCCCTACGGCTTGCGCGCCGGCTTGACGCGCTTGACCTTCGCGCCCTTGTGGGCGCCCATCGCCATCCGCGCGGTCACGGCCGGCGCGGCGTCGAGCTGCTCGAAGACCGAGTACGTCTCGGTCTGGCGGTACTCGCCGTTCGGCACGCCGGTGCTGCGCTCGTACAGGACGAACGTCTCGGCGTCGATCGTGGCGGTGGTCCGCGACGCGGGGTCGTCGCTGCGCCACTTGCCGGGCACGGACTCGACCAGCAGCGCGCGGCGGCCGCGGACGGTCGTCTCGCCGATCACGCGCGTGATCCCCTGCTCGACGTACGCCTTCTGGACGGCGGCCTCGAAGAGGAACGAGTTCCACGGCGGTGTGGTCGTGCCGCGCTCCTTCAGGACTGTGACCGTGTGCTTCTCGGCGTCGTACACGCGCGACTCGCCCGGCTTGTACGTGATCTCGCGGACGACCTTGCCGGTACGCACGTCGGTGACGACGTTGCGGGCGCGGTCGCGCGCCATCCACAGCTCGATCCGCTCGTGGCGCGGGAGGGCGTTCGAGCCTTCAACCCGAACGACGGTGACCGTGTGCTCGACCTTCCCGGCCGGGACGAGGAACGCCGCGTCGCCGGGCTGTGGGAGGTTCTGGTTCGCCACCTGGGCCGAGGCGGCCGGCGCGCTCACGAACAGCAGCGCCAGGGCGGCGAGGAGGAGAGGGAGGGACATGCGGTTCATGCCCCTCCCAACGACACCCCGCGGACGGGGTCCCGGACTATCCGGGCAGGTGCGTCAGCCGCCGAAGCGGCTGCGCAGCGCCATCACGTTGTTCACGTACTGCTGGGTCTCGGGGAGCATCCCGATCTTGCGGACGGACGAGAGGCCCTGGTAGTAGCCGGCCGCCGCGGTGACCGGGTCGCCACCGGTCTCCTTGAGCAGGTGGTTCAGGTAGAGCGTGCCGGCGCGGACGTTGTCCTCGGCGCTGGACGGGTCGAGCTGGCGGTCGGCGAGGTTGTCCTGCACCCAGTCCCACGTGCCCGGCATGACCTGCATGACGCCGCGCGCGTTGGCCGACGAGACCATCGCGTTGTTGAAGCCGCTCTCCTGCCAGCCGATCGCGGCGGCGAGGGAGCCGTCGACGCCTTGCTCGCCCGCGACGCGGTGGATGTCGGAGGAGGTCACGCGGCCGGGCGTGGCGGCGGGGCCGTCGGCGTCGGCCGGCGGGTTGGCCTGCGTCGGGGCGTTCCCGGCGGCCTGCTCCTGCTGGACGGGCGCGGACGCGGGCGGGAGCTTGATCGTCGTGCCCTCGACCAGGAAGCCGTTGACGTCGAGGCCGTTGACGCCGGCGATCTGCTCGGGGGCGACGCCGGCGCGCGCGGCGAGGGAGGAGAAGGTGTCGCCGGGCTGCACCTTGTAGGCGCCGGGCGGCGGGGGCGCGGAGGAGCCGCCGGAGCTGGAGGACGAGCCGGACTCCGCGCTCGTGCCGCCGGTGGAAGCGGGCGCGGCGGCGCTCTCGATCACGACGCCCGACGGCTGGGGCGCGCCGTTGGCGATCGCCTCGTTCACCTTGGGCAGCGCCTCGGCGCCGCTGGGCACCATCACCGTGGTGCCGGCGATGACGTTGGACTCGGGCGGGAGGCCGTTGTAGGCCGCGAGAGCGCCCGTGTAGAGCCCGTTCGCGGCGGCGATGGACCAGAGGGTCTCGCCCGGCTGGACGACGTGGGGGACGGCGGCGCTCGCCTGGGCCGGGAGGGCGCAGGCTCCGGCGACGAGCGCGGCCGTGACGAAAGATCGACGCATGGTTCGTCGACCGTCCCCATACCTCACCATCCCTGCAACCCCAGAAGCGGGGTTCCGGAGCCTCGCACGGCCGCTTGCGTGCTGCAAACGGCCGTGCAGACTGGATAACCCGGATTCAGGTGCGCCAGTTCAGCAGGAGAACCGAGGCTTATGCGTGCCGGAAGCGCTCCAGCTCCTCGGGCGGCATCGTGTACCCGTGCTCGGGCGCCGGGAAGCGCCGGCCGCGCACGTCGGCCGCGTAGGCGGCGACGCCGGCGGTCATCTCGTCGAGCAGGTCCGCGTAGCGCTTGACGAACTTCGCCCCGCGCCCGTGGCGGATGCCGAGCAGGTCGTGGAAGACGAGCACCTGGCCGTCGGTCGACGGGCCCGCGCCGATGCCGATCACCGGCACCTGCATCTTCGGCATGATCGCCTCGGCCACCGCGGACGGGATCGCCTCGAAGACGATCGAGAAGCAGCCCGCCTCCTGCAGCGCCTCCGCCTCACGGGCGACGCGGCGCGCCGCCTCGGCGTTGCGCCCCTGCGCGCGGTAGCCGCCGAGCGCCGTGGCGGTCTGCGGCGTCAGGCCGACGTGGCCCTGCACCGGGATGCCGGCGTTGACGATCGCCCGGGCGCGGGCGACCGACGTCGGGCCGCCGCCCTCGAGCTTGACCGCGTCGCAGCCGGCCTCCTTGACGAACCGCATCGCGGTCGCGATCGCCTGCTCGTCGGACACCTCGTAGGAGCCGAACGGCAGGTCGCCGACGAGGAACGGCACCGTCAGCCCGCGGCGCACGGCCTTGGCGAGCATCAGGATCTCGTCCAGCGTGACCGGCACGGTGGAGTCGTAGCCGAGCACCGTCATGGCGCCGCTGTCGCCCACGAGCACCATGTCGACGTTGGCGGCGTCGACCGCGAGGGCGCTCGGGTAGTCGTACGCGGTCACCATCACGACCGGCTCGCCGAGCGCCTTCTTCTCGGCCAGCCGCGGCAGCGTCATCGGGATCCGCGACGCGTCGTTCGGCAGCTGCAGGTTCTGCGGGAAGGTGGACATGGCCTTCTTCCAGTGGGGCTAGTGGGTGAGGAGCGTCGCGACCTGTGCGTCGGCCGCGATGATCCCGTTGTCCGCGTCGACGTGCACGACGCGCGGCTCGTAGTGCTCCATCTCCTCCCGGGTGTACCCGGCGTAGGAGATGACGATGATCGTGTCGCCGCGATGGACCAGGCGCGCGGCAGCGCCGTTGACCTTCATCTCGCCGGACCCGGGGGTCCCCGCGATCGTGTACGTCTCGAAGCGGGCGCCGTTGTCGACGTCCACGACGTGCACCTGCTCGTGCTCGAGGATGTCCGCCGCTTCCAGCAGGTCGGGGTCGACGGTGATCGAGCCGACGTAGTGCAGGTCGCAGCCGGTCACCGTCGCGCGGTGGATCTTGGACTTCAGCATCGTCCTCTGCATCACGGGCTCCCAGTGACGTGGATGAGGGTGTTGTCGATGAGGCGCGTGCCTCCGAGCCGCGCGGCGACGGCGACCAGGACAGGTCCGTCGAGGGCGGCTACGGGCACGAGGGTCTCCGGGTCGACGAGCTCGAGGTACTCGGGCTCGACGTCGAAGGGCTGCATCGCGCTCAGGGCGGCGGCGCGGACGCGGGCGGCGTCGCGCTCCCCGTTCGCGGCGGCGCGCTCGGCGGCCTTCAGCGCCTGGCTGAGGGCGAGCGCGCGCTCGCGGTCGGCGCCGTCGAGGCGGATGTTGCGGGAGCTGAGGGCGAGCCCGTCGGGCTCGCGGACCGTGGCGACCGTCTCGATCCGCACCGGGATGTCCAGGTCGCGGACGAACCGGCGGATGACGGCGGCCTGCTGGGCGTCCTTCTGGCCGAAGAACGCGACGTCGGGGCCGACCATGTTGAGGAGCTTGGTGACGACCGTCGCGACGCCGTCGAAGTGCGAGGTGCCGCGCTCGGCGCCCTCCAGCGTCTCGGTGATGCCGGAGACGGAGACGGTGGTGGCGAAGCCGGGCGGGTAGACCTCGTCGACGGACGGGGCGAAGAGGAGGTCGGCGCCGGCTTGCGTGGCGAGCTCCGCGTCGCGCTCCTCCGTGCGGGGGTACGCGGCGAGGTCGGACGCCTCGTTGAACTGCGTCGGGTTGACGAAGATCGTGGCCACGACCGTGGCGCACTGCCCCTTGGCGGTGCGGATCAGCTCCAGGTGGCCGTCGTGGAGGGCGCCCATGGTGGGAACCAACCCGATCGGGCCGGGCGCGGCCTTCACGGCGGCGCGGACGTCGGCCACGGTGCGGACGATCCTCATGCGGCCGCCTTCGCCTGCGCCGCGAGCCGGCGCGTCTCGTCCGCGAGCGTGTCGAAGAGGCGCAGCGTCCCCGGCTCCTTCGCCGCGACCGCCGCGCGCTGGCGCTCCACCGTCGCCTCGTCGCCGCGCGCGATCGGGCCGGTGAGGGCCTGCGCGGCCCCCAGCTCCGCCCAGTTCTCCACCGTCTGGCGGACGAGCGGGACGAGCACGGCGCGGTCGGTGCCCGCGGGGAGGAGCCGCTCGGCGGCGGCCTGGAGGGCGAGGAGGTAGTTCGAGGCGACGGACGCGGCGGCGTGGTAGGCGGCGCGGTCCTCGTCGCCGACGGTGAAGGGCCGCAGGTGCAGCGCTTCCGCCAGCTCCCGCGCGTACGCGCGCGCGTGATCGGTGCTGCCCGCCACCGCGGCGCCCGCGCCGGTGAAGTCCGTGCCGGGTCCGGTGACGGTCATCAGGGGGTGGAGGGAGAAGCGCTCGGCGTGCGGGGCGAGCGGCTCGAGCGTGGTCGCGCCGGAGCAGTGGCCGACGAGCCGGCCGGGCGCGACGTGGCGCGCCGCCTCGGCGATCGCGCCGTCCGGGACGCACAGCAGGACGGCGGGCGCGCCCGCCCCGTCGGAACATCGTCCGTGGGGTCCGGAGACGCGGAGGCCCGACGCGCGCAGCGCCTGGGTCAGGGCACGGCCCATGCGGCCGTCACCGATGATGGCGAGATCGATCAACTCTGCGGGTCCGGTCCGCTGGGGTACCGGCCTCTGGAAGGTGACTCCGCCGTCACTGTACCTCGATATCCCGCTCTGTGCGACGTGTGACCCCTCGCACGTCCGTCCGCCCGCCTAGCATCGGTGGTCTGATGCTCTCCGCCGAGGAGCGACGCGAGGCCCTCAAGTCCGAGCTGTTCGCGTGCCGCGACTGCACGCGCTGCCCGCAGCTGGCCACGACCCGGACGACCGTCGTCTTCGGCGCCGGCAACGCGAACGCCGACCTCATGTTCGTGGGGGAGGCGCCGGGGGCGAACGAGGACCGCGAGGGGCTGCCGTTCGTCGGCCAGGCCGGCCAGCTCCTCAACCGGCTGCTCGGCGAGATCGGCCTCCTGCGCGAAGACGTGTTCATCACGAACTGCCTGCGCTGCCGCCCGCCCGGCAACCGCGACCCGCATCCGGCCGAGATCGAGAACTGTCAGTCGTGGCTCCTGCGGACGATCGAGCTGGTGGAGCCGCGGGTGATCTGCACGCTGGGGAACTTCGCGACGAAGCTCCTGCGCGGCGACCAGACCGGCATCACGCGCGTGCACGGGCAGGACGAGGTGCGGACGATCGGGCGGCGCGCGGTGCGGCTGATGCCGATGTACCACCCGGCGGCGGCGCTCTACACGGGCGCGATGCTCGACACGCTCCGCGCCGACTTCGCGCGGATCCCCGAGGTGCTCGCGCTCCCGCTGCCCGAGCAGCCCGCGATCGAGGTGGAGGAGCCGGCCGCTCCGCGCGCCCCGGAGCAGGATCCCGCGGCCGAGCTGCTGATCGAGCACGTCCCGGTGCCCGCGCCCGAGCCGACGCCGGACGAGGTCGAGGCTGAGCGCTCAGCGGCCGAAGAGCGTCACGATCCTCCCACCGAAGCCCCCGCCGCGCAGGCCGCGGAACCGGCCGCGCCGCCCGCCGAGGACCCGGCGGAGCCCGCCGCGCCCGAGCAGATCGCGCTCTTCTAGACGACCGCGGAGTCGTCCCGCTGACACACCCGGAGACTTCGGTGTCCCCGGGCTTGACGGTGTGTCGGAAGGTTGGTTATCTCAGCCCTGAAAGCGGTTCACTGGTGGAGGATCTTCGCCGGGTACTGGGCCGTGCTCGTTCCCCCTCTCACCTCCGTCAGCGAGGAGCCCGCATGGCCGTCAGCCCCACCTATCCGGGTGTCTACGTCAGCGAGACCGCAGCGGTCCCGCACAACGTCACGCCGGCCACGACGAACCTCACCGCGTTCCTCGGCGAGTTCCCGCAGGGCTCGACGACCGAGGCCGTGTACGTCACCTCGTTCGGGGAGTTCGAGCAGGAGTTCGGCCAGCTCACCGCCACCTCGTCCTACGCGGCGTACGCGGTGTCGCAGTTCTTCGCGAACGGCGGGATCGCGGCGTGGATCGTCCGGCTGACGGCGGACGACGCGAAGGCCTCGGCGGCGACGATCACGCCCACGGCGGCCCCGGACGCGGAGATCGCGCTCGCCGCCAGCAGCCCGGGCGTGTGGGCCGACGGGTACGTGGTGACGCTGACGCCGGCCAGCTCGCCGGCGTCGACGGCGCCGTTCGTGAACCTCACGGTCACGGCTCCCGGGGCATCGTCGCCGGTGGAGACGCTCAACGGCATCTCGCTGACGGGCTCGGACGGCAACACGATCACCGCCTACGAGCTCGCGCAGACCATCAACCACCGCTCGGCCTACCTCAGCGCGAGCGTGCCGACGGGCGGTGGCGCGGCGCCCGCGGCGCCCGCGGCGGGCGACGGTGGCGGGGA
>Ga0196960_10000408_pt1 | contig 15443 bp, 15 predicted proteins | sample S3v_5metaG_FD_183187 | JGI IMG/M metagenome (GOLD analysis project Ga0196960, IMG submission 183187) | Soil microbial communities from Anza Borrego desert, Southern California, United States - S3+v_5 | ecosystem: Environmental > Terrestrial > Soil > Desert | place: USA: California | collected... | reverse complement strand
CCGCCGCCTCCACCACCGGAGCGGCGACGGACGCGATCACGCCGGCGGCGGGGCCGGCCGAGCGGCGGCTCGCCACGGCGGTGACCGCCACCGTGGCGACGACCACGGCGACGACCAGGGCGACGAGCAGGGCGATGACCCGGGCGATGACCCGGGCGGGGGCGGCGGCGATCCCGTGCCGGGGGGTCGGGCCGGGCGCCTCGAGGCGGCCGATCACCCCGTCCAGCGTCGTCCGCGAACCTGGCAGGAAGCTGTGAAACGGCGCGGTTCCGGCCGGTCGTGACCCCGATCTGACGGCGGGCGGTCGGTCGTGACCGGCCGCAGCCTCAGGACGACGCGCGGTGGCCCGTCCCCTCAGCGGTCGGCGAGCCAGACGGCGGTGTCCGGCGGCAGCGCCACGCTGGCGGCCGAGCGGCGCACGGCGGTGCTCGAGGACAGCAGCACCGTTCCGCGCGACCGGACGAGCGCCGTTCCGGAGCCCATGTTCACCACGCACCGGACGACGCTGCCGTCGTCGGCGGTGCACCGGACGGTGAGGACGTTCCCCCGGGTGCTCACCGTCGCCCGGCCGGAGCCGAGCGCCGCGTGCGCCTCCCGCAGGGCCAGCGCCCGCCGGTAGAGCGTCAGCACCGAGCCGCCGTCGCGGGCCTGGCGCGAGACCGCGAACCGGTTCCACTCCCCGGGCACCGGCAGCCACGGCTGCTCGGCACCGGCAGCGGAGAAGCCGACCCCCGGGGAGTCGTTCCACGGCATCGGGACGCGGCAGCCGTCCCGGCCCGCGCGGGCCCCGCCGCTGCGGAGGAAGATCGGGTCGCGCCGGGCCTCGGCCGGGACGTCGGCCTGGGGGAGCCCCAGCTCGTCGCCGGCGTAGACGTAGGCCGAGCCGGGCAGGCTCAGCATCATCAGCGCGGCCGCGCGTGCCCGGGCCTCCCCGACCTCGCCGCCACCGAACCGGGTGACCTGCCGGTCCTTGTCGTGGTTGCCGAGCACCCACGACACCGGCGCGCCGACCGTGCCGAAGGCGTCCAGCGCGCTGCGCACGCCGTCGGCGAAGGCCTCGGCCGACCAGCCGGACTTCAGCAGCCGGAAGCAGAAGGACTGGTGCATCTCGTCGGGCCGGGAGTAGAGAGCCACCTGCTCGGGGTCGGCGAGGCACACCTCGCCCACCAGCATGGTGCCGGGGTACTCGTCGCAGACCGAGCGCCAGCGGCGCCAGACGTCGTGCACCTCGGGCTGGTTCCACGTCATGGCCTGCTCGGGTCCGTGGCCGAACAGCGTGGGGGAGTAGCTGCCCGGGTTGTCCCGCAGGCCCGGGTCCTTGAACAGCCCGTACGCCACGTCCACACGGAAGCCGTCCACCCCCCGGTCCAGCCAGAACCGCAGCGTCCGCTCGAAGTCCTCCGCGACGGCCGGGTCCCGCCAGTTCAGGTCCGGCTGCTCGGGTGCGAACAGGTGCAGGTACCAGCGGCCGTCCGGGGTGCGCGACCACGCCGGCCCGCCGAAGAGGGACTGCCAGTTGTTGGGCGGCTCCTCCGACGCCGGGGCGAAGTGGTACCGCCCGGCCTCGGGGGAGTCGGGGTCGGCCAGCGCCGCCTGGAACCACGGGTGCTGGTCGGAGGTGTGGTTGGGAACGATGTCCAGCAGCACCCGCAGGCCCAGTGCGCGGGCGTCCGCGACGAGGGCCTCGAGGTCGGCGACATCGCCGTACTCGGGGTCGACGGCGCGGTAGTCGCTGATGTCGTAGCCGCCGTCGGCCCCGCCCGAGGGGTAGTGCGGATTGATCCAGAGCGCGTCGACGCCCAGCCAGCTGAGGTAGGGCAGGCGGGACCGCAGGCCGGCCAGGTCACCGATGCCGTCGCCGTTGCCGTCGGCGAACGAGCGCAGGTAGACCTGGTACACGACCGCCGTCCGCCACCAGGGGATGTCCGTGCGCGTGCCCGGTGCGGCTGCCCCTGCCGGGGCGTGCCGCTGAGCCGGGGACCGCATCGTCGCGAGCCGAGCTGCCATGTGCACTGGATCGGCAGTCCGACGTGTCCGGTCGCCTGCCGGGATCGACGAACGCATCGGCCGCCTTCGGCTGTTTCCCACAAGGAGCGCGGCGGCGGCACCTCATCCGGCGCACGAATCCCGTCCGTCGCGCGCGCCCCACGCCGGGCTCGTCGCCGGGCCCGGGCGCCCGTTCACGGGTGGGCAGCGGCCTGCTTGACTGCCGACCGGGACCTGCACGGTCACCGGCCGGCCGGCCGGCGCCGTTCCCTGACTCGCGGGAGGACCAGACATGCACCTCGGCGTCGACAGCTTCGTCTCGGCGGTGACCGATCCGGGCACCGGCCGGCTGATCGGACCCGAGGAGCGCATGAGCCACCTGCTCGAGGAGATCGCCCTCGCCGACGAGGTCGGGCTGTACTCCTTCGGCATCGGGGAGCACCACCGCAGCGAGTACTACGACTCCTCGCCCCCGGTCATCCTCGCCGCCGCGGCCGCCCGCACCTCCCGCATCCGGCTCGGCAGCGCCGTCGCCGTGCTCAGCGCCGCGGACCCGGTGCGGGTGTTCCAGCAGTTCGCCACCCTCGACCTGATCTCCAAGGGCCGCATCGACCTGGTGGTCGGCCGGGGCTCGTTCACCGAGGCGTTCCCGCTGTTCGGCCTCAGCCTGGCCGACTACGACGAGCTGTTCGCCGAGAAGCTGGACCTGCTGCTGCGCATCCGGGAGTCCGAGCACGTGACCTGGTCGGGAAAGCACCGGCCACCGCTCACCGGGCAGGGGATCTACCCGCGGCCCCTGCAGGACCCGCTGCCGATCTGGGTGGGCGTCGGCGGCACACCGGAGTCCTTCGCCCGCGCCGGCCTGCTCGGGCTGCCGCTGATGGTGGCGATCATCGGGGGCGAGCCGCGGCAGTTCGCGCCGCTGATCGATCTGTACCGCCGGGCCGGCGCGCACGCCGGGCACGCCCCCGAGACACTGCAGGTGGGGTTGCACGTGTTCGGCTTCGTGGCCGAGAGCACGCAGGCCGCCGCGGACACCATCTATCCCGGCTGGCACGAGCTGTTCAGCAAGGTCTCGCGGGAGCGCGGGTTCGCTCCGCCGAGCCGTGCGCAGTTCGATGCCACCAGCGGTCCGGACGGCGCGTTCTTCATGGGGGATCCGGAGACCGTCGCGGAGAAGCTGGTGCGGATCGCCGGCCAGCTCGGCGGGGTGGACCGCGTCGCCCTGCAGATGACCAACCCGCGCCTGGCGCACGCCGACCTGCTGCGCGGCATCGAGCTGCTCGGCACCGAGGTCGCGCCCCGGGTGGCGGGGGTGCTCGGCCGCTAGCCGCCGGCCTGCGCCCGGAGGTGGTCGCGAGCTCGCCGGCGGCGGCGTCGACGACAGGCGCTCCGTCCGGTTTCAGGGCCCCTGGTCCCTGGGCAGGCACCCGGCGTCGGCCGGGCATCCCGGCCGGGATGTGCGAGGAGTGCCGCGATGCGAGCGATGGTCTACCGGGGGCCCTACAAGATCCGGGTCGAGGAGAAGCCCGACCCGGTGCTCGAGCACCCCAACGACGCGATCGTGCGGGTGACCCTGGCTGCCATCTGCGGCTCGGACCTGCACCTCTACCACGGCCTCATGCCGGACACCCGGATCGGCCACACCTTCGGTCACGAGTTCATCGGCGTGGTCGAGCAGGTCGGCTCCTCGGTGCAGAACCTCTCGGTCGGCGACCGGGTGATGGTGCCGTTCAACATCTTCTGCGGCAGCTGCTGGTTCTGCTCCCGCGGCCTGTACTCCAACTGCCACAACGTCAACCCCAACGCCACCGCCGTCGGCGGCATCTACGGCTACTCGCACACCACCGGTGGCTACGACGGCGGTCAGTCCCAGCGGGTGCGGGTGCCCTTCGCCGACGTCGGCCCGGTGAGGATCCCGGAGTGGATGCACGACGAGGACGCGGTGCTGCTGACCGACGCCGCCGCGACCGGCTACTTCGGCGCCCAGCTCGGTGAGATCGCCGAGGGCGACACGGTCGTCGTCCTGGGAGCGGGGCCGGTCGGGCTCGTGGCGGCCCAGTCCGCGTGGCTGATGGGTGCCGGCCGGGTGATCGTCATCGACCACCTCCGGGAGCGGCTGGAGAAGGCGCGGACCATGGCGCACGCCGAGACGCTGAACTACGACGAGTACGACGACATCGTCGTCGAGATGAAGAAGCAGACCGACTACCTGGGCGCCGACGTCGTCATCGAGGCGGTGGGCGCCGAGGCCGACGGCAACCTGATCCAGCACGTCGCCGGCACCAAGCTCAAGCTGCAGGGCGGCTCGCCCGTCGCGCTCAACTGGGCCATCGACGGTGTGCGCAAGGGCGGGAACATCGCCGTGGTGGGCGCCTACGGGCCGATCCCCAATGCGGTCAAGTTCGGCGACGCGCTGAACAAGGGCCTGACCCTGCGGATGAACCAGACCCCGGTCAAGCGGCAGTGGCCGCGGATGTTCGAGCACGTCCGCAACGGCTACCTGACCCCGCGGGAGATGGTGACCCACCGCTTTCCGCTGGAGGACATCGCCGAGGCGTACCACGTCTTCTCGGCCAAGCTGGACGGCTGCATCAAGCCGCTCGTCCTGCCCAGCGCGTCGTGAGGAGCGAGCCGACATGACCGATCCCGAGATCCCCAGCGCCTACGTCCCCGACAAGCGCACGCCACCTCCGAGCCGGGAGGAGCTGCGGGCCCGCATCCCCGGCTGGGGCGCCGACCTCGACCCCGCGGACCGGCCCTCGTACCCGAAGCTCCGACCGGCCGACAGCGGCGCGCGCTGGTCGTTCCCGGAGCGGCAGCCGGGCGCGGAGGGGCGGGAACGCTCCATCGAGCACGCCTTCGTCACCCCCGTCTTCGGCACCGCCCAGCCCTTGCACGGGGCGTCCGGAGCCATCCGCAGGCTGGCGTACGCGCGGTTCAGCGAGGGGCGGCTGGCGCACTGGATGCTGCTGATCGTCGGCGACCGGGTGGATGCCTGGGGCAGCCACCTGCGCTCCTTCGCGACCACTCGCCCGGACAACCCGATCACCCAGACGGGGATCCGCGGCGAGTTCACCCACTCCGGGCTCTCCTCCCGCTCCGGGCGCAGCGACGCGCGGCACCACGTGCTGGACCCGTTCCTCGTGGCGGGGCCCTGGATCGTCGGTGCGGGTGCGGCCGTCGCCGGCATGCGGAAGCTGGCCAGGGCCGTCCGCCGCTGACCAGCCGACCCGGAGACGGCCGTGGAGTGGCTCTCGGACCCGGGGTACTGGGCGAGCCGGTGGGTCTTCACCCGCGGGCTCGCCGTCATCTACCTGATCGCCTTCGTGGCCGCGCTGCGCCAGTTCCGGCCGCTGATCGGCACCCGCGGCATGCTCCCCGCGCCGCGCCACCTGGCCCGCACCCCCTTCCGTCGCGCACCGAGCCTGTTCCACCTGCACTGGTCGGACCGGTTCTTCGCCGCCGTCTGCTGGGGCGGCATCGCCGGCTCCGCCGCCGCCGTCGCCGGCCTGGTCGACCGGCTGCCGCTCGCCGGGTGGATCGCGGTGTGGGCACTGCTCTGGGCGCTGTACCTGTCCATCGTCAACGTCGGGCAGACCTGGTACGGATTCGGCTGGGAGTCGCTGCTCGTCGAGGCCGGCTTCCTGGCGATCTGGCTCGGCCCGGCCGACGTGGCCCCGCCCGTGCTGATCCTCTGGCTGCTGCGCTGGCTGCTGTTCCGGCTGGAGTTCGGCGCCGGCCTGATCAAGCTCCGGGGCGACCCGTGCTGGCGGGACCTGACCTGCCTGCACTACCACCACGAGACCCAGCCGATGCCGAACGCGGCGAGCCGGTGGTTCCACCGGCTGAGCCCGCGGATGCACCGGATCGAGGCGCTGGCCAACCACGCGACCCAGCTCGTGGTGGTCTGGGGGCTGCTGCTGCCCCAGCCGGTGGCGACCGCAGCGGCCGTGGTCGTCATCGTCACCCAGGGCTACCTGGTGCTCAGCGGGAACTTCGCCTGGCTGAACTGGCTGACGCTCGTGCTGGCCACCTCGGTGGTCGACGGGCGGATCTGGGAGGCCGTGCTGCCGGTCGAGCGGCCCGCGCAGCTGGCGGCGCCCCTGTGGCACCAGGTCCTCGTCGTCGTCGTGACGGCCGGGCTGCTGGCGCTGAGCTGGCGACCGGCGCGCAACCTGTTCTCCCGCAGGCAGGTGATGAACGCCAGCTTCGACCCGCTGCGGCTGGTCAACACCTACGGCGCCTTCGGGTCGGTGACCCGCACCCGGAACGAGGTGATCATCGAGGGCACCGACGATCCGCGCCCCGGCCCGGGCACGGTCTGGCGGGAGTACGAGTTCCGGGGCAAGCCGGGCGACGTCCGGCGACGCCCTCCGCAGGTCGCGCCCTACCACCTGCGGCTGGACTGGATGCTGTGGTTCGTCGGCATCGATCCCCGCTACGGCGGCCGCTGGCTGCCCGAGTTCCTCCGGCTGCTGCTGGAGGGCGACCGGGACACCGTGCGGCTGCTCCGCTCGTCGCCCTTCCCGCCCGGTGCGCCGCCGACCTTCGTGCGCGTCCGGCTCTTCCGCTACCGGTTCAGCACCCCGGAGGAACGCCGGGAGTCCGGCGTCTGGTGGGTGCGCACCCCGGTGCGAGTGCTCGTGGACCCGGTGTCGTCGGACCGCTGGGCGCCTCGCTCCCGCTGACCGGGCGGGCGAGGGGCGTGCCGACGGCCCGCGCGCATCCGAGACGGATCGGGGCCAGGATGGGCGCGTGGCGAGAAACCGAACGGTCGGACCCGACGACGCGCGGTCGTGGCTGCTGGTCAACGGCGCCCGGCCGGAGCTCTTCGACGTCGCGCACGAGTCGCGAGCCGACCAGATCGTGCTGGACATCGAGGACGCCGTGGACCCGGCGCAGAAGGCCGACGCCCGCGACGGGGTGATCCGGTGGCTGGCCGACGGCGACCGCACCGCCTGGGTGCGGATCAACGACCACGCCAGCCCGTTCTGGGCCGACGACGTCGCCGGTCTGGCCGGGGTGCCGGGGCTGCTGGGCGTGATGCTGGCCAAGACCGAGGCCGCCGAGGACGTGACCGAGACCTTCGACCGGCTCGGTGGCGCGACGTCGGTGCTCGCGCTGGTGGAGTCCGCCCTCGGCATCGAGGAGTCGGTGAACATCGCCCGGGCCCGCGGGGCGTTCCGGCTGGCCTTCGGCAGCGGCGACTACCGCCGGGACACCGGCACCAGCGCCGACGACCTCGCCATGGCCTATCCCCGCACCCGGCTGGTCCTGGCCAGCCGGATCGGCGGGCTGCCCGGTCCGATCGACGGCCCGACGGTGAGCAGCAGCCACCCGGTGCTGCGTGAGCAGTCGGCGGTGACGGTGTCGCTCGGGCTCACCGGCAAGCTCTGTCTGGACATGGACCAGGCCCCGGTGATCAACGAGGTGATCAGCCCGCCGCCGTCCGACGTCGCCTGGGCACGGGACTTCCTCGCCGACTTCGAGGCGCGCGGTCAGGTCATCCGGGACGGCAGCGATCTGCCGCGGCTGGGGCGGGCCCGCAAGATCGAGCGTCTCGCCCGCGTGTTCGGCGTGCAGCCGGCCTGAGGCCGACGCGCTCAGCCGGTCGTGCCGAACCGGCCGCGACCGCTCGAGCGGGCTGCGTCGGACGCCGGCCGGACCTGCCCCTGAAGGGCTCGGGCGGAGGGCCACGCGGCGGCCGGCCGCCGTGCGCGCCCATACCCGACCGCGTAGCCCGGAGTGTGACGCGACACTCGTTCCGCCCGTATTCGCTCTCCGCGCATTGTCACGGACGCATAACGACGGCTACCGTGAGTGCGTCCGACCGGTCCTCACGCCCCCATCCGGGGTGTCCGGGCGGACGCCGCCGAGTCGCCCCCAGGGGCGAGCCGGGGACCCACCGCAGTACTGGGGTGAATCCCGCTCCGGGCACGAGCCCGGGGCCGGTAGGGCTGCTTCCCGCCCGAATCCGTCAGCTAACTCGGTAGGCGGCAACGGAAGAAACGGAGAGCCGCCGGATGGCGTGCCCCTGCGCGATGGCACCACCCCGCTCGACCTCCCGGGTGTGCTCCCGGATCTGACCTCGCGGAGCCGTCCTCGACGCCGCGCTGCCACGGGCTCACCGCCCGGAGCACTCCGCTCCACCGGCTTTCCGCCGCTCTCCCCGGTGATCCGCATCGGCTCCGGCCCGGTACGGCCGCGCCTGCCCGCACATCCCCCGCTGCGTGCCCCCGTCATGGGCAACGCCGCGCCCGCACCCACGGAGCAGAACCCCCCATGAACCCCCGCACCACCTTCGGTCGCGCTGTCCACGCCCGCCTCCGGCCGCCTTCGTCAGTCCGCCGCCCGGGCGCCTACCTCGGCGTCGCCGCCGCCGGTGCCGTCCTCGTCAACCTGCTGATCGGCGTCGAGCCCTCCGCGCAGGCCGAGGCAGGCACCAGCGAGTCGGTCGGCGTCGCGCAGGAGCTGGGCCTCAGCGCCCACTCCGGCCCGATCGACGTCACCGAGGACCTGCAGCCGCTGGAGCAGCTGACCGCCAGCCGCAGCTCCCGCCAGGCCGCCGAGGTCGAGGCCCAGCAGGTGCAGGCGGCCGCTGACCAGGCCGAGCTCGACCGGCGCAAGGCCGAGGAGGAGGCCAAGGCGAGGGCGGCCGCCGAGGCCGCCGCTGCCGAGGCGGCGAAGGCCGCTGCCGCTCAGGCCGCTGCCGCTCAGGCCGCTGCCGCGCAGGCCGCCGCCGCGCAGCCCACGGCCACCCAGGCGAGGGAGGCCGCTGCCGCAGGCGCGGCGGTCGCTGTCGCGTCCACCGCTGCCAGCGTCGTGGCGAAGATCAGCAACAGCGCCGGTCCGGTGTCGTCGCGGGTACAGGCCGCTGCGAACGCCGTCGTCAGCAACGTGCCCGGTGCCGACCGGATCACCCTGGGCGGCACGAGGGCCAGCGCGGCCGACCCGTCCGGCCACCCGTCGGGGAACGCGCTGGACTACATGGTCATGTCGAACGCCGCACTCGGTGACGCGATCGTGGAGTACCACCGGGCGCACTGGGACGAGCTGGGCGTGGAGTACATCATCTGGCAGCAGCGGATGCTGTCGTCGGCGAACGGATCGTGGAAGGGCATGGAGGACCGTGGGAGCGGCACCGCCAACCACATGGACCACCCGCACGTGAACTACCGCTGAGCCCGGCGGGCGCGGCGGCCGGTCAGAGCAACCGGTCCAGGTCGTCGGGCCCGGGGCCGGTGCCGCCCTTGTCGATGAGAGGCGAGGATTCCGGCCGGTCGTCGTCGGGCGGCTCGGGTGCGACCGGTCCTTCCGCGTAGAGGGTGTCCGGATCGCTGGGGTCCATCTCGCGGGGCACGTCGACCGCCTACCCGTGTCGGCATCCCGGCAAGCCCGAGGCGGTCATCCCGCTCCCGCTCGGCGGGGACGTCGTGCACGAGGGGGTTGGGTCAGGCCTCCGCGGAGTTCCTACGCACCGGTGCGCGGGTGCGCGGCGTCGGCGAGCAGCTGCTCGATCGCGGGGGAGCGGCGCACCCGCACGTCCCGGCCGGCCCGGGCGGCGGCGTCGAGGTGGTCGAGCACGAGCTCGAGGGCCGGCATCGACAGTCCGGTGACGGATCCGGCGTCGATGCCGTCCACGGGCATCGGCTCCCGCCCGTAGCGCCGCACGTGCGAGGCGACCGTCGCCGCGTCGATCTCGCCCGCCAGGCAGAGCACCCGGCCGCCGGCGGTGTTGAGCAGGCGCACGACGCCGCGCGCGGGAGCGGACCTCATCCCCGCAGTGTGCGCCGTCGCTCCCGGACGGGCAGGTCGCCGGCGGCGGTCCCGCCGGCTGTCGGCGGTGTCGGCGAGGACGCGGCGGTGAACCGGATCGTCCTCGTGCGTCGCGGCGAGGACGTCGTCGAGGCGCGGGAGGCCGATCCCGAAGGGCCGGCGACCGCGGGGACGCGGCTGCCCGCCGCCGATCTCGCCGGGTTCGTGCGGGCGCGGGAGTCCACGGCGGACGCCTGCTGCGCCCCCGGCCGGGCGGCCGGGCACGGTGGGAGAGGATGCCCGACGTGGTCGGAGCAGTTCCCAGGGTCGCGCGCGGATGACCGACCTCCTTCCGGCCGAGCTGCTCCCGGAGGGCCTGACGGCCGGCACGCTCGCCCTGGTGCTGCTCGCCGCCCTGACGGCCGGGTTCGTCGACGCCGTCGTCGGGGGCGGCGGGCTGGTGCAGCTGCCGGCCCTGCTGCTGGTGCCGGGCATCACGCCGGTCCAGGCCCTGGCCACCAACAAGCTGGGATCGGTCTTCGGCACCACCACCAGCGCCGTCACCTACTACCGCCGCGCCCATCCCGATCTGCGCACCGCCCTCCCCATGGCCGGTGTGGCCCTCGTCAGCAGCTTCGCCGGGGCGTCGGTCGCCGCGCTCCTGCCCGCCAGTGTCTTCAAGCCGGTGATCGTCGTGGCACTGGTGGGCATCGGGGCGTTCACGATCCTGCGACCGGCACTGGGCGCGACGACCGCCCTGCGGCACACCGGCCGCCGGCACCACGGTGTCGCCGCTGCGCTCGGCGCGTCGATCGGCTTCTACGACGGGATCCTCGGTCCGGGAACCGGCTCGTTCCTCGTCTTCGCCATGGTGTCGCTCCTGGGGTACGACTTCCTCGCCGCCAGCGCCAAGGCGAAGATCGTCAACTGCGCCACCAACCTCGGGGCACTGCTGTTCTTCGTGCCGCACGGGTCGGTGTTCTGGGGGCTGGGGCTGCTGCTCGGTGCGGCCAACATGGTCGGCGGCTACGCGGGTGCGCGGACGGCCACCAGCCGTGGCAGCCGGTTCATCCGGATGGCCTTCCTCGTGGTGGTCACCGCGCTCGTCCTCCGACTGGGCGCGGACGTCTGGGCGGAGAACGTCGCACCGGTGCTGCGCTGAGGGCGGCGGCCGGGCACGGGCGGACGTACGCTCGACGGGGTGAGCATCGCATCCGGCCTGCCTGTCGCCCTGGGCGATCGATTCGCCCGTGAGCTGCCCGAGCTGGCGCTGCCCTGGCGGGCGGAGGAGGCTCCCGATCCGCGCGTGCTGGTGCTCAACGACGCCCTGGCCGTGGAGCTGGGGCTCGACCCGGCCGCGCTGCGCAGCCCGGAGGGCGTCCGCCTGCTCGTCGGCACCGCGGTTCCGGAGGGCGCGTCCCCGGTGGCGCAGGTCTACGCCGGGCACCAGTTCGGCGGGTACAGCCCACGGCTGGGCGACGGGCGCGCCCTGCTGCTGGGCGAGCTCGCCGACGGCCGGGGCCGGCTGCGCGACCTGCACCTCAAGGGCGCCGGCCGCACGCCGCTCGCCCGCGGCGGTGACGGGCTGGCCGCCGTCGGCCCGATGCTGCGCGAGTACGTGATCAGCGAGGCCATGCACGCGCTCGGCATCCCGACCACCCGCTCGCTCGCCGTCGTCGCCACCGGGCGTCCGGTCCGGCGGGAGACCGTGCTGCCCGGAGCCGTGCTCGCCCGGGTGGCCAGCAGCCACCTGCGCGTGGGCAGCTTCCAGTACGCCGCCGCCACCCAGGACGTCGACCTCGTGCGCCGGCTCGCCGACCACGCCATCGACCGGCACCACCCGGCCGCCGCGGACGCGGAGCAGCCCTACCTCGCGCTGTACGAAGCGGTGCTGGAGGCGCAGGCGTCGCTGGTGGCGCGCTGGATGCTCGTGGGCTTCGTGCACGGCGTCATGAACACCGACAACGTGACGATCTCCGGCGAGACCATCGACTACGGGCCGTGCGCGTTCCTCGACGTGTTCGACCCGGCCACGGTCTACAGCTCGATCGACTCCGGAGGCCGCTACGCGTACGCCAACCAGCCGCTGGTGGCCGAGTGGAACCTCGCCCGGCTGGCCGAGGCGATGCTCCCGCTGTTCAACGAGGACCAGCAGATCGCGGTGACCATGGCCACCGACGCGCTGGGCACGTTCCGCGATCGCTACAACGCGGTGTGGACGGCGGGCATGCGGGCCAAGCTCGGACTGGCCGAGGACGCCGACGACGCCGGAGTCGAGCGCCTCGTCGAGGACCTGCTCGCCCTGATGCGCGACAACAAGGTCGACTACACGACCTTCTTCCGCCGCCTCGGGAACGCGGCTCGCGGGGACACCGAGCCCGCGCGGCTCCTCGTCCTGGACCTCGCCCGGTTCGACGCCTGGCTGGAGCGCTGGCAGGCCCTCGAGCCGGACGCGACGGCGATGGACCGGACCAATCCCGTCTACATCCCGCGCAACCACCTGGTCGAGCAGGCGCTGACGGCAGCCACCGCCGGGGACACCGCGCCGCTGGAGCGGCTGCTGGAGGTGCTGGCCCGCCCCTACGACGAGCGACCGGGCCTGGAGCGCTACGCGGAGCCGGCGCCGGAGGCGTTCGGGCAGTACGTGACCTTCTGCGGCACCTGAGGCGGCACCTGCAGGCGGCACCTCCGGGCGATCGCCCGGGGTCGAGCCTCCGCCCAGGCCGGGCCGGCCTGGGCGGAGGGAGGGACGTCAGTTCGCGGAGAGGCCCTTGGCGACCTCGCCGGGGCGCTGCTGCTCGCCCGCGTAGGAGCTGATGGCGACCAGCGTGCCGGTGAGCGCGGGGATGACCCACTGCAGGGTGTCGAGCTGCTGCTGGGCTGCCGCGACGTCGGCCTGGACGACCTTGGTGCGCTTGCTGGGCCTGGTCCCGGACTTCGACGGCACCGCGCCGGCCTGCGACACCCGCATGCCGAGGACCCGGCTGTACGCGGTGGCGCCGAGGGCCGCCGCGGTGATCAGCGTCTTGAGGGTCGACATCTCGGCGACGCCTTCCTGGGCCGCCACCCGCTGCTTGTTGGCGCGCAGCTGACCCACGCTGCCGACCAGGTGGGCGCCGATGGCGACGAGGTTGACCGGGGTCCAGCGGTCCCAGCCGGCGTTGGCGACCCGGCCGGTCGCGGCGTCGCTGCCGGCCTCGCCCGCGGCTGCGTTCAGTGCCACGGCGTTGGCCAGGGTGCCGCCGAACCAGGCGGACAGTCCGACGTCGTGCAGCGTGCGGGACAGGGTGTTACGAGCCATGGGGTTACTCCTCGGCAGGGGATGGTCCGCCTCCCCTACCCGTGTCACCGCAGCCCATGCCGGTTGCGCGCAACCGGCGGACGCGCGCTCAGGCGCTGATCGCCGCGATCCGCTGCTGACGCAGCCGGCGGCGCTCGCGCTCGGACAGGCCGCCCCAGATGCCGAACCGCTCGTCGTTGGCGAGTGCGAACTCCAGGCACTGCGCGCGGACCGGGCAGCCGCCGCAGACCCGCTTGGCGTCCCGCGTGGACCCGCCCTTCTCGGGGAAGTACGCCTCCGGGTCGGTCTCGGCGCAGAGGGCGTCCATCCGCCACGACTCCGAGGTCGCGGGAGTGTCGTCCCACGCGAGGGTCTCCGCCCGACCGGGCTGCTCGGTCCAGGCCGGCTCATGGGCCCATGCCGGCTCCTGTGTCCAGCGCGGCTGCTCGGACCAGGCTGCCGTCGACCACCCCGGCTGGGCGTCCCACGCGTCGCTGTCGTGCTCCTCCGGCGCGAGGTGCGGCGCAGGCATGGCGGCACCGGCCTGGTCGTGGACGAGGGTCAGGGGAGAGCGGGCGAAGGAAGGCATGGGAAGCTCCTCGAGGAACGGGGCGCGCACGGAGTGACGGACCGGTACGGGCCGACTGCTTTCAGTAACGCTACGGACCGGATCCAGCGGAGCGCACTGGCAAGACTGAGGTGAAACCGGCCGCCCCGGTTGGCGAGATCTGTCAGGACCGGGACGCGGCTGGACCGCTGGCGTGCCGCCCGGGCCCCACGGTCAGCGGCCCAGGTGCCTCCGCAGGGCCCCGGTGACCATCCGGTGGTCCTCCAGCTGCGGCAACCCCGAGACCGTGATCACGCCGATCGGGCCCACGTCGCGCACCCAGACCGGAAAGGCGCCACCGTGGGCGGCGTACCGCGTCGGGTCCAGCCCGAACTCCGCCTCGAACGTGGTGCCGCGCTCGATGCTGGCCTGCCGCACGTGGAGCGAGCTGTGCCCGAACCGGTGCACGACCCGGGACTTGCGCTCGATCCAGGTCGCGTTGTCCGGAGTCGCACCGGCCAGGGCCGCGGCGAACAACCGGTGCCCGTTGCGGGAGATCTCCACGGCGACCGGCGCTGCGACGTCGCGGGCGGAGGCCACCAGCGCGCAGCCCAGCTCCCAGGCGTCGTCGTTGGTGAAGGAGGAGAACCGCAGCTCCTCCTCCTCGGCGGCGAGTTCGGTCAGCGTCGGAAAGGCGTCGGGCATGCGCCTTTCCTACCGTGCGGCACCGCCGTGCCCAGCGCGTCCGGTCACTGCCCGGCGACGGTCTCCTCGGCCTCGATCGCCGCGTTCCACTCGCGCTTGGTCGACTGCCAGCGGTCCTCGTCGTCGCCGCGCCGCCAGTAGCCGGAGATCGAGGTCCACGCCGGGTCGAGGCCGCGCTCGGCCCGCAGGTGCCGGCGGAGCTCCCGGACGGCGTGGGCCTCGCCGTGGACGAACACGTGCCCGTTCCCGGCGGGCAGGCGGGCCGCGCGCACCGCGTCGACCAGCGCCATTCCGGGCTCGGCGCCGCCCCGGTGCAACCACCGCAGCTCGACGCCGGGACCGACGGCGGCCAGGTCGGGATGCTCCTCCGTGGAGTCGGCCACCTCGAGGAACACCAGGGCGCGGGCGCCGGACGGCAGCCGGTCGAGGGTCGCGGCGACCGCAGGGAGAGCGGCCTCGTCGGCCGCCAGGAGGTGCCAGTCGGCGTCCGGCCGGGGCGCGTAGCCGCCGCCGGGGCCCACGAACTGGATGCGGTCGCCGGGACGGGCCGCAGCCGCCCACGGTCCGGCCAGGCCCTCGTCGCCGTGGTGCACGAAGTCGATCGTCAGCTCACCGGCCGCGCCGTCCCAGACGCGCACGGTGTAGGTCCGGGCGACCGGCCAGTGGTCCTTCGGATGGTCCGCCCGCACCTGCTCCATGTCGAAGGGCGCGCCGTACGGCGCGCCGGCCGGCGGGAACAGGAGCTTGACGTAGCGGTCGGTGAACTCGCCGTCGGGAAAGCCGGCCAGACCGGGCCCGCCCAGGACGACGCGGACCATGTGAGGGGTGACCCAGGAGGTGCGGACGACCTCGCCCACCCGGGGAACCCGTGTGCGCGGGGAACGCCCGTTGCCGTCGGGTCGTGGCTCACTCATCGTCGCTCTTCTCTCCTCCGGGCGGATGCCCCGGCCGTCCGGCCGGCCCGCACGAGGGACGACGGTACATAGGCGACCCTTACCGGCCGACGGGGGAGCGCCGACCCAGGTTCCCGGCTCGGCCACTCGGAGCGGAACGGACCGCTCACCCCGGGGAGGCCCGGACCGCGAGCCGCACTGCAGCCCGCGGTCCGCGTGCGGACGGTCAGCCCCGGCGGGAGCGCCCGCGGGGGCCGCCCTGGCGCCCGCCCAG
>Ga0196960_10000407_pt1 | contig 15461 bp, 13 predicted proteins | sample S3v_5metaG_FD_183187 | JGI IMG/M metagenome (GOLD analysis project Ga0196960, IMG submission 183187) | Soil microbial communities from Anza Borrego desert, Southern California, United States - S3+v_5 | ecosystem: Environmental > Terrestrial > Soil > Desert | place: USA: California | collected... | reverse complement strand
GAGCGCGCGGCCGTCGCGGACCTCGATGCCGCGCTGGGCGCCGTCGCGCTCGCGGACCATCAGCGCGGGCGTGCCGTCGTCGGCGCCCTTGCGCGGCGGGAGGACGGTGACGCTCACCTCGAACCGGTCCGCGGCGACCTGGCGGGTGACGAGCGCGTCCGTGTCGCAGCCGAGCCGCAGCTCGCCGGCGCCGACGGTGATCAGCGGCGCGTCGCGGCGGATGATCCACTGCCACCCCGGCGTCAGCGCCGGCGCGGCGAAGTCGTCGGCGAACGTCGTCTCGGGCGGCGCGCCCGGCTGCTGCTGCGCCGCCGCCGCGCCGCCCAGCGGCGCCTCGCCGCCGGGGTCGGGCAGCCGGTCGGTCCCCATCCGCAGCCAGCCGTCGTCGTCGACCCACGCGCGGGTCAGCACGCCCTGCCGGCGCCGGTTCAGCACGTCCGCCGCCGCATAGGCGTGGTGGAGGAAGAAGAGCCGCCCGTCGGGGAGGTCCACCAGCGTCCCGTGGCCGGGGCAACGGAGCGTCGGCGAGCTCTCGAGGATCGGCCGGCGCGCCTTCTCGTACGGCCCGAGCAGGTTTTGCGAGCGCGCCACGGCGGTGACGTACGTGCACGGCGGCCGGCAGCAGTTCCCGCCGCTGTAGACGAGGTACCACCACGGGCCGCGCTTGACCAGCGACGGGCCTTCGGTGACGCCGCGCTCGTACGTGCGCTCGGGCGCGATCAGCGGGAGCGCGGTGCCGAGGACGCGCAGCCGCGCGAGGTCGACCTGCTGCGCCGACAGGCCGCCGCCGTGCCCCTTGGCCTTCCAGACGAGCCAGTGCGTCCCGTCCTCCCGCCGCACCGCCACGGGGTCGATCGCCCCGCTGTCGCGGCACGTCAGCGGCCCGCGATCCCGCCACGGCCCGGCGGCCCGCGCCGCCGTCGCGACGCCGATGCAGAACCGCCCCGGCCGCTGGAGCCCCGCGTACAGGACGACGAACCGCCCGTGCGCGTACGTGATCTCCGGCGCCCAGAACCGCTTGCCGCCCGCCCAGTCCGGCGCGTCGGAGAGCACGGAGCCCACCTGCTCCCAGGTCACGAGGTCGCGCGAGTGGAGGACCGGGAAGACGGGCGCCCACCGGTCGCTCGTCGCGGTCGCGTAGAAGTCCGCGCCGACCCGGACGACGGACGGGTCCGGGTAGTCGCCCGGCAGCACCGGGTTGGTGAACGTCGCGGCGCGCGCGGGCGCTGCGGCGGCGGCGAGGAGGAGCGGGACGGCGAGGAGGAGCGCGGCGGCGCGGAGGCGTCGGAGCACGGGACGCCGCAGGGTAGCTACGCCGCGACGGGCTCCGGCCGCTCGGCGGGCTCCCGGCGCCGCGCCGCCACGCGCGGCGCGACCAGCAGCCACAGCCCCGCGACCCCGCCCGCCACGAGCACGGGCATCACCGGCAGGTTGTGCCGCGCCTCGCTCACCAGCGCGATGTTCGCGAGCGTCACCCACCCCACGACGATCCCGACCGCCGCGAAGTCCACGCGCCGGCGCCACAGCCCGGCCAACAGGCCCGCGAACCCCAAAGCGACGAGCAGCAGGTGATAGGCCGTGATCCAGATCCGGTGGTTGCGGTACGTCCCGACCGTGTAGTCGCCCCACAGCCGCCAGACCTTCCGCGCGCTCATGGCGGTGAACCCGACCGGGTCGCCGAGCACGTGGTCGCCGATGTTCTCGAACGCCGCTGCCCGCAGCGCGCTCTCGCGATCCAGCTCCGGCCGCCGCGCCGCCACGGTGTCGATCACCTTCTGCTGCGGGAGCCGCCAGAACGGCTCATCCGCCAGCGCCGGGTCGCGCGCCCGCACCTCGTCCGCCAGCTCGCGCTTCAAACCGAACATCGACCCGTCCCCCGGCGTGAACGTCCCGACGAAGAGGTTCGAGGCGCCGCCGCTCGACACCGGCACCGGCTTCCCCGCCACCGACGACGCGTAGACCGACCACGGCAGCGTCAGGAGCAGGATCCCGCCGAGCATCCACGCCGCGCCGCGCAGCGCGACGCCGCGCCCCGCCCGGCGCCACTCCACGAACGCGAACAGCGCCAGGATCAGGAACGGCACCGCGACGAGGTCCACCCGGACGAGCACGGTGATCCCCAGCGCCAGACCCGCGAAGGCCGCGCTCCACCGCGACGGCCGCCGCAGCGCGAGCACCACCGCGATCAGCGCGCACGTCAGCACCAGGGCCCCGAGCGGCTCGGTCAGCAGGTCGCCCGTCACCCCGATCAGCGGCGGGTAGAACGCGATCGCCCCCGCCGCCAGCAACCCCGCCACCGGCCCGGCCAGCAGGAACGCCAGCACGAAGACCGCCGGGATCGTCGCCGTCGAGAACGCCCACTGGAGCGGGTAGGCGGACGGCACGTCCCACCGCTCGCCCTCCGTGATCACCGGCCGGATCTTGTGCGCGGCCGCGAAGACGAACGGCGCGCCGGGCGGCCAGCGGACCGGGTCGGCCATCTCCGGCGCGTCGTAGGTGCCGCGGCGGGCGAGGTTCCGCGCCAGCCGCGCGTACGCCCGCTCGTCCACCGACTGGTACTTCGACGGGTTCGCGGCCGGCTCCACGCGCAGCGCGCCGCCCCCGATCGTGACGAGGCAGAGCAGGCCGAAGACGACGGCGTTGGCGGCAACCCAGGCGCGCACGCGCCACAGGGTCGCAGGCCGCCCGGTCGGTCCCTACGCGGCGGCCACGTCGCGCGCGGTGACCCACGCGACGACGTCGTCGGCCCACATCGGCCGCGCGAAGAGGAAGCCCTGCGCGAGATCGCACCCCGCGTCGGCCAGGGCGCGGGCGATCTCGGGCGTCTCGATGCCCTCCCCCACGGCCTCCAGCCCGAACCGGTGCGCGATGTCGACCACCGAAGACAGCAGCCGCCGGTCGCCGATCACCAGCGAGCGGTCGATCTTCATCTCGTCCAAGGGGAGCTGCCGGAGCTGCCCGAGCGACGTCTGCCCGGTCCCGAAGTCGTCGAGCGAGAGGCGCACGCCCAGCGTGCGGAGGTCCTCCAGCACCTTCAGGGCGCCGGGGAGGTCGCTCATCATCGTCTCCTCGGAGATCTCCAGCGTCAGCGCCGTGGCCGGCACCCCGTGGTCGGCGAGGAGGTCCGCCACCGCGCCCGGGATCCCGACGTCCATCACGCACGGGCCCGCGAGGTTGACGGCGATCGGCAGCTCGATCCCCCGGTCGTACCAGCCGCGGTACGTCCGCAGCGCGGCGTCGACCACGTGCAGCGTCAGCGGCCGGACCAGCGACGTCAGCTCCGCCGCCGGCACGAACTGGCCTGGCGGGATGAGGCCGTGCTCGGGGTGCTGCCAGCGCACGAGCGCCTCGACGCCCTGCACCTCGCCGGCCATCCCGGTCGGGCCCAGCGTCACCTTGGGCTGGTAGGCGAGGACGAGCTCGCCGCGGCGGATCGCGCCGCCCAGCTCGCCCAGCAGCGCGAGGCGGTCGCGGCTCGTGTGGTCGCGCTGCACGTCGTAGAGCTCGACGGAGCTGCGGCGCCGTTTGGCGACGTACATCGCCACCTCGGCGCGGCGGACGATCGTGGCGGCGTCGCTGCCGTGCTGCGGCGCGAGCGCGACGCCGACGCTGGCGTCCACCACCACGGCGGTGCCGCCGGCGGACATCGGGGTGCGGAGCGTGTCGACGAGCGCCGCGGCCAGCACGCGCGCCTCCTCCTCCGTCGCCCCGCGCGGGCGGAGCACGCCGAACTCGTCGCCGCCGAGCCGCGCGACGATGTCGCCCTCGCCCGCCGCCGCCGACAGCCGCGTCGCGACGTCGACGAGCAGCTCGTCGCCGTGGTCGTGGCCGAGCGTGTCGTTGATCTCGCGGAAGCCGTCGAGATCGATGATGAGGAGCGCCGCGGTGCCCTGCGCGACGGCAGCGCCGACGCGCTCGAAGAGGAGCGTGCGGTTGGGCAGGCCGGTCAGCGCGTCGTGCGTCGCCTGGCGGCGGTTCTCGCTCATCTGGCTGCGCAGCGCGCCGCTCACCGACCCGACGAGGCGGAAGAGCGCGAGCCACAGCACCACGAACCCGCCGGCGACGAGCCCCCACATCGTCCAGATGTCGTTGCGGGTCGCGGCGGCGGCCGCGGTGTAGTCGAGGTAGACCTCGAACGCGCCCGCGGGCTTGGCGCCGGCCTGGTAGCGCAGCGGCGAGTAGACCGACATGACCTCCTCGCCGGACCCGTCGTCGTCGGTGCCCTTGGCGACGGTCTTGACCCGCTCGCCCCGCAGCGCGACGGCGACGCTGGAGCTCGGCGGCTCGGGGTTCCCGACCGGCTCGCCGGCGCTGGAGTAGACGAGCTCGCGCTTGGGGTTGAAGACCTCGACCTCCTTGACGCCGAGGCTCGCGAGCTGGCCGCCCTGGAGGTGGTCGTCGAGGTGGACGGTGGTCTGGTACGAGATCCGGCCGCCGCGCAGCTCGCCCTCGGGGATGTAGCGGCGGACCGCGATCTCCCCCAGCAGGCCGGCCTTGTCGGCGGCGTTGTCGAGCGCGCGGGCGCGGATCCGGTCTTGGAGCACGAAGCCGAGCACCGCCGCCAGCGACGCCATGGTGACGAGGCTGACGACGCTGAACACGGCAACGGGCGATCGGCGGACGGCGTCCATCTCACCTCTACATCGGCCGGTTGCGAAGGAACTTCAGCGCGAACGCGCCAACGCGGGTGAGCCGCGGTCAGGCGAGCGGGGCGCGCTCGGGCGGCGGGAGCGGGTCGTACCGGTCGAGCAGCCGGGCGACGGGCAGGACGACGACGCCCTCGCGCGGCGCGCCGACCCACGAGCCGAGCCCGGCGGCCAGGCCGTACGCGGCGAACGCGGCGGCGCACGCGTCCAGCTCGTCGAGCGTCCGCGGCCAGAGTCCGCCGTCCGGGTCGACGATCCCCTTGAGCTTGAGCGCGGCGATCCGCTGCTGGAGCCCGTACGGCGTCCGCTTGTTCGGCGGGCGGTGGCCGAGGAGCGCGCAGAAGACGGCGTCGGGGTAGGTCTCGGCCAGGCGGCCGAAGCGCAGGTCGCCGGTGCCGATCGGGCCTTCGAGGTCGCCGTCCGGCCCCGGCTCCGGGCGGAAGAGGCCGAGCGGCGCGAGCGCCTCGTACAGGTCGAAGCCGACGCTCATCCACGACTGCCACTCGGTCAGCGCCTCGCTCGCGGACGGCACCGGGTAGAGCGGGAGCCGGCGGCGGAAGAGGAGCATGTCGCAGACGCGGGAGCGCTCGTAGCGGCCGGGCTTCAGGCCGAACCGCTCGCGGAGCGGCTCGCCGGGCGCGAGGAGGTCGAGCCGGTGGCCGGACGGCGCGTCGATCGCCACCACCGCGTCGCTGCCGAAGCCGCGGACCGTGCGCGCGACCTGCTCCACCGTCCCCGGCTCGTAGAACGTCGCGAGCAGCTCGTGGCCCTCCGGCCCCGGCCGCTCCTCGAGCGTGCACAGCTGCTGGTTGCCGGGCTTGGCGGAGACGTCGATGCCGCAGTACCTCATAGCCTCCCGTTCATGGTTGCCGAGCGCGTGGCCGCGCGCACCCTCGAGCTCATCGACGTCCCGTCCGAGTCCCACGACGAGGGGCGCCTGGCCGAGCACGTGCTCGCGGTCCTCCGGGACGGTGGCGTGCCCGTTCGCGACGCGGGCGACACGTGCGTGATCGCAGGGCCGTCCGATGCCCCGATCGTGCTCGCGGGCCACTTCGACACGGTGCCGGCGCAGGACAACCGGCCGGGCTCGCGGGATGCGGAGACGGTCCACGGGCTCGGCGCGTGCGACATGAAGGGCGCGCTGGCGGTGATGGTGGAGCTGGCGCTGGCCGGCGTTCCCGCCCGGTACGTCTTCTTCGGGCGCGAGGAGCTGCCGTTCCACGACTCGGCCCTGACGCCGCTGCTCGCGCGCGAGCCGGGGCTGCGGGAGGCCGAGCTGGCGGTCGTGATGGAGCCGACGACCAACACGATCCACGCGGGGTGCGTGGGGAACATCAACGCGACGCTCACCGCGCGCGGGAAGGCCGGCCACAGCGCGCGGCCGTGGAACGCGGACAACGCCGTGCACCGGCTCGCCGCCGCGGTGAGCGCCGTCGCCGCGCAGCCGTGGGTGGAGCGGGAGTTCGAGGGGCTCACGTTCGTCGAGGCGATGTCGGTGACGAAGATCGCGGGCGGGATCGCGCAGAACGTGATCCCGGACGTGGCGACCGCGCACGTGAACTACCGGTACGCGCCGGGGACGAGCGCGGCGAACGCGGAGGCGGCGCTCGCCGACGTGATCGGGGCGGTGAGCGGCGTGGAGCTGGAGATCATCTCCAACGCCCCGTCCGGCGCCGTGCCGCCGCGCTCGAACCCGTGGGTCGCCAAGCTCCTCGACGCCGGCCTTCCGTGGGAGCCCAAGCAGGCGTGGACGCCGGTCGCGGAGTTCGGGCTCGCGGGCGTGGACGCGATCAACCTCGGCCCGGGCGAGCCGCGCTTCGCCCACACGCGCGAGGAGCAGGTCTCCGTCGCCGCGCTCGTCCGCTCCTACGAGCTGCTGGAGGCGCTGTGCCGCGGCTGAACCCGGTCCTCACCGGCCTCAAGACGTACCCCTTCGCCCGGCTGGCGGAGGAGAAGGCGCGGCTGGTCGACGCCGGCCGCCGCGTGATCGACTTCGGCGTCGGCGAGCCGCGCGAGGAGACGCCGGCCTTCCTCCGCGCCGCGGTCGCGGACGCCATCGAGGCCGAGCCGATCAGCTCCTATCCCCTTGCCGCCGGGCTCCCCGAGCTGCGGACCGCCGCCGCCGGCTGGCTCGGCCGCCGCTTCGGCGTCGAGCTGGATCCCGCCACCGAGCTGATCCCGACGCTCGGTTCCAAGGAGGCGATCTACGGGCTCATCACCGTGCTCGACGGCGCCGTCGCCGTGCCGACGCCCGGCTACCCGGTGCAGGAGCGGAGCGCGCTCTTCGCGGGGCGCGACGTCGTGCAGATGCCGCTGCGCCCCGAGAACGGCTGGCTCCCCGACCTCGACGCGCTGCCGTGGAAGCGGCTCGCGCTGCTGTGGCTCAACTTCCCCGGCAACCCGACCGCCGCCGTCGCGCCGCTGGAGTGGCTCGAGGAGGCCGCGGCGAAGTGCCGCGAGCACGACGTGGTGCTGGCGAGCGACGAGGCGTACTGCGAGCTGTGGTTCGAGGGCGAAGCGCCCCCGTCCGCGCTGCAGGTGTCCGACCGCCGCGGCGTGCTCGCGTTCCACACGCTCTCCAAGCGCTCGTCGATGCCCGGCTACCGGAGCGGCTTCGTCGCCGGCGACGCCGAGCTGATCGCCGCGCTCAAGCGCTTCCGCCCCAACGTCGGCACGGCGCCGCAGCGCTTCCTCCAGCGCGGCTCCATCGCCGCGTGGGAGGACGACGAGCACGTGGTCGAGATCCGCGAGCGCTACCGGCGCAAGCGCGACGCGCTCCTCCCCGCGCTGCTCGAGGCGGGGCTGACGCCGGCCGGCGGCGACGCGTCGTTCTTCCTCTGGCTGCGCGTGCCGGACGGCGTGCTGGACGAGGCGTTCGCCAAGCGCTGGCTGGACGAGCACGGGCTCGTCGTCACGCCGGGCAGCTGGCTCGGCCGGGGCGGCGAGGGCCACGTCCGCGTGGCCCTCGTCCCGACCGTCGAGGAGTGCGCGGAGGCCGCGCAGCTCCTGCGCGACGCGCGCTAGTCGTTCGCGTGCAGGGCGGCGTTGAGGCCGCCCCAGTCGCCGCTGCGCGGCAGCGCGCGCACGGCGCCGGTCTGCGAGTCGCGGCGGAAGAGGAGGCCGTTCGCTCCGCTCAGCTCCGCCGCCTTGACCACCTCGTCGTCCGGCGTCGTCACGCGCGTGCCCGCGGTGACGTAGAGCCCGGCCTCGACCACGCAGTCGTCGCCGAGCGAGATCCCCACGCCCGCGTTGGCGCCGAGGAGGCAGCGCTCGCCGATCGCGATGACCTCCTTGCCGCCGCCGCTCAGCGTCCCCATGATCGACGCGCCGCCGCCGACGTCCGAGCCGTCGCCCACGACGACGCCCGCGCTGATCCGCCCCTCGACCATCGAGGAGCCCAGCGTGCCGGCGTTGTAGTTGACGAAGCCCTCGTGCATGACGGTCGTGCCCTCGGCCAGGTGCGCGCCGAGGCGGACGCGGTCGGCGTCGGCGATCCGCACGCCGGACGGCACGACGTAGTCGGTCATCCGCGGGAACTTGTCGACGCCGTAGACCTCGAGGTGGCGGCCGCCCGCGCGGGCGCGCAGGCGCACGTGCTCGACCTTCGCCACGTCGACCGGGCCGAGGCTCGTCCACGCGACGTTCACGAGCACGCCGAAGATCCCGTCGAGGTTGACCTCGTGGGGCGCGACGAGACGGTGTGAGAGAAGGTGGAGCCGCAGGTACGCATCGCGCGCGTCCTCCGGCGGCGCCGAGAGGTCGGCGATCCGCGTGATGACCGGCTCGACCCGCACGCCGCGCAGCTCGTCCGTCCGCGTCGTCTCCGGGAGGCCGTCGACGCGCTCGGGCTCGGCGTCCACCACCGGAGCCGGGTACCACGCGTCGAGGACGCGCCCGGAGTCGAGGTCGACGGTGCTCAGGCCGGCGCCGGCTGCGCCGCGGGTCTCGTAGCCGCTCATGGGCGACGAACCTAGCGAGCGCCTGCCGTGGGCGCGGGCCACTCGCCCGCGAAGACCGGCACCGCCCACCCCGTGAGGTCGACGTGGAGGTCCTCCGCGACGTCCACGATCAGCTCGCCGCCGTCGAGCTCCACCGTCACGGGAGAGTCGCCGCCGCGCAGCACGTGCGCGATCGCCGCGCCCGTCGCGCCGGTGCCGGACGACATCGTCTCGCCTACGCCGCGCTCGAAGATCCGCGCGCGGATCCGGTCCGGCGCGAGCGGCGTCCAGAAGGAGACGTTCGTGCGGTTCGGCCAGCGCGGGTCGTGCTCGATCGGCGCGCCGACCGCGGGCAGGTCGAGCGCCTGCAGCTCCGCCCAGTCGGCGATCCGGATCGAGCACTGCGGGTTGCCGACCTCCAGCGCCACGTACCGCATCCCTTGGATCTCGCCGGCCTCCTCCACGATCCGCGCGCGCCCCATGTCGACGCGGCACGAGCGGTCGTCGAGCACGTGCGCGCGGATCTCGCCGGCGATCGTGCGGATGGAGAACTCGTTCCCCCGCGCCCAGCCGTTGTGGTGGAGCCACATCAACGCCTCGCGCGCCCCGTTCCCGCTCAGCTCCGCCTCGCTGCCGTCCGGGTTGAAGATGCGCAGCCGGGCGACGAAGCCCGGCTCGTCGGTGCGCTCGACCAGCAGGACGCCGTCGGCGCCCACCCCGAGGTGCCGGTGGCAGATCGCCTGCACCGCCTCGCTGTCGAGCTCCTCGGTCACGATCAGGTAGTCGTTGCCGAGCGCCTGCCACTTCTCGAACCTCATGCGTCCAGGATCATCGCGGCAACGTCCTCCGGCTGCGTCGTGGTCACGTCGATCAGCGTCGCGTTGGGGAGCTTGCGCATCCACGTGAGCTGCCGGCGCGCGTAGTTGCGGGTGCGGCGCTTCATGCCCTCGACGTCGTCGGCGAGGAGGTCGTCGAAGCCGAGCGCCTTGCGGGCGGTGTCGGACGCCCCCGCGTGGTTGGCCGCGATGACCTCGTCGCGCGCGCCGGCCGCGATCATCTGGTCGATCCGCCGCTCGATCCGGCCGTACAGCGCCTCGCGCTCCATCGTCAGGCCGACGAGCCGCGTCGGGTGGCGCGTGTTCGCCGTCCACAGCTGGTTCTCATCCTCCGCGCGCGGGGGCTCCAGCTCGCCGAGGTCGCTCAGCTCCAGCCAGCGGACGACGCGGGAGCGGTCGCGCGGCGCGACCTTCTCCGCCGCCCACGGCGCGCGCCGCACGAGCTCGGCGTGGAGCGCCTCGACGCCGTGCTCGGCCAGCGCGCTCTCCCACTTCTCCCGCAGGCCCTCGGGCGGGGGCGGGCGGAGGTCGAGCTCGGCCAGCGCCGCCCGGAGGTAGAGGCCCGTGCCGCCGACGACGATCGGCGTCGCGCGTTCCGCGATCAGCCCGTCGATCTCCGCGTGGGCGAGCTTCGCGTACTCGCCGACGCTGAACGTCGCGTCGACCGGGAGGAAGCTGATCAGCCGGTGCTCGAGCCGGCGCTGCTCCTCCGCGCTCGCCGCCCCGGTCAGGACCTCGAGGCCGCGGTAGACCTGCAGCGCGTCGGCGGAGACCGCGACCGGCCGCTCCCCCTCCGCCCGCAGCCGGTCGGCCAGCGCGAGGGCGACGTCGGTCTTGCCGACCCCGGTCGGGCCGAAGAGCGCGAACACGGTGGGCACGGCGCACCAAGCTACTGTCGAGAGCCATGGCGGTACGCATCGGCAGCGGCATGACGATCGGCGGCGAGCCGCTCAGCGCCGCGGTCGAGGCGGCGGTCCAGGCCCGGCAGGGGCTCGGCGGCGAGCCGGCGGACGTGGCGATCGTCTTCGCCTCCGGCGACCACCTCCTCTCGCCCCACGCGACGCTCGAGGGCATCCACGAGGGGCTCTCGCCCCGGACGCTCATCGGCTGCGGCGCGAGCGGCGTGGTCGAGGGGCGGCGCGAGCTGGAGTCCGGCACCGCGATCTCCGTCTGGGCCGCATCGTTCGGCGGCGGCGAGGCGTACGCGTTCCACTCGCGCGCGGTCGAGCAGGAGGACGCCGTCGCGGTGACCGGCCTGCCCGAGATGAGCGGCGCGTCCGGCGCGATCCTCCTCCCCGACGTCACGACCTACCCGGCCGAGCTGGTGCTGGCCGAGCTGCACGACCGCGCGCCCGGCGTCCCGGTGCTGGGCGGCGTGGCGAGCGGCGCGTCCGCCTCAGGTGGCGCGCTGCTCTTCCGCGACGACGAGGTGCTCTTCGAGGGCGCGGTCGGCCTGCGGCTGGAGGGGGTCGAGCTGCTGCCGTGCGTGTCGCAGGGTGCGACGCCGGTCGGGCCGGAGCTGACGATCACCGCCTGCTCGGGGAACATGATCGAGGAGCTGGCGGGCGCGCCGGCGCTGACGAAGCTGCGCGACGTGATCCTCGCGCTGGAGCCTGCGGAGCGCGAGCTGCTGTCGCGCGGGCTGCTGCTCGGCGTGGTGATCGACGGCGACAAGCCCGACTACCTGCACGGCGACTTCCTCGTGCGCGGGCTCGCGGGCGCGGACCCGGACGAGGGCTCCATCGCCGTCGGCGCGATGGTGCGGCCCGGGCAGGTCGTGCGGCTCCACGCGCGCGACGCGATGTCGGCCTCCCGCGATCTGGTGGAGGCGTTGGGGCTGCGGCGCGAGGCGCTTGGCGGGCAGGGCGCGGCGGGCGCGCTCGTCTTCACCTGCAACGGCCGCGGGCGCGGGATGTTCGGGCGCGGCGACCACGACGCGGAGGCGGTCGGCGAGGCGTTCGACGACGTGCCGGCGGCGGGGTTCTTCGCGGGCGGGGAGATCGGGCCGGTCGGCGGCGGGTCGTTCCTGCACACGTTCACGGCGACGGTCGCCGTCTTCCCGCGCTGAACCGCCGCGCCTGCAAGGCTTCCGACCCATGGACATCTCGGGTTCGAAGATCCTCGTGACCGGGGCGACGGGCGGGCTGGGGCAGGCGATCGCCGCCGCGCTCGGCGACCGTGGCGCCAAGCTGGTGCTGACCGGCCGCCGGACCGAGGTGCTCATGCCGCTCGCCGCGCCCTACGGCGCCGAGGTGATCGGCGTCGACCTCGCCGACCCGCGCGCGGTCGCGCGGCTGGCGGAGGAGTGCGGGAGCGTGGACGCGGTCGTCGCCAACGCGGGTCTGCCGGGTTCGGGGCGGCTCGAGTCGTACGCGGTGGAGGAGATCGACCGGCTCCTCGACGTCAACCTCCGCGCCCCGATCATGCTCGCGCACGCGTTGGCGCCGGCGATGGTCGCGCGCGGGCGGGGCGCGTTCGTCTTCATGTCGTCGCTCAGCGGGAAGTCGGCCGCGCCGGGCACGGCGCTCTACAGCGCGACGAAGTACGGCCTGCGCGGGTTCGCGCTGTCGCTGCGGGCGGATCTGCACGGCAGCGGGGTCGGGGTGAGCGTCGTCAACCCGGGCTTCATCCGGGATGCCGGGATGTTCGCCGAGTCGGGCGCGGAGCTGCCGGCGGGCGTCGGGACGAAGACCCCGGCCGACGTCGCCGCCGCGGTCGTGCGCGCACTCGAGAAGAACCCGGCCGAGCTCGACGTCGCCCCGCTCCCGTTGCGCGCCGGCGCCGCGCTCTCCGGCCTCGCCCCGGGCTTCGCCGAGGCGATCACCCGCCGCCTCGGCGGCCACGAGATCGCCGACCGCATCTCCGCCGGTCAGGCCGACAAGCGCTAGCCGCCCGCCGCCCGCCGCTGCCCCCGCGCCGCGGCGCGGCCGGGTCAGTCGGTGCCGGAGTCGAAGTCGACCTGGGCGTGTGGGACGGTGGTGGAGACGTGGCGGTCACGCTGCTCCTCGCGCTCGAACCGGCGGGTCTCCGGGCCGATGGCGGCGAGCACCTCGCTCGCGAGCTTCGGCCCTTCCGCGTTGACCTCGGGCGCGGCGATGATGCGGACGATCACCTCGTCGCCGTCGATCTCCTCCAGCAGCACGCGCGGCTCGCCGCGCAGGCGGGTCTCGACCGTCTCCTGCAGCAGCTGCTGGATGTCGAGCGGCGTGACGCCGGGCCGCAGCCGCGCGCGGAGGTTGATCGCGGCGGGCTCGCGCAGCGGCACGATCGCGACGTTGAGGACGCTGCGGTTCGGGACGAGCATCGAGTCCTCGCCGTTCGTGAAGACCGTGTGGAGCAGCCCGAGCGACGACACCGTCCCCTCCAGCTCGCCGGCGAGGTCGCCGCCTTGGAGCCGGACGCGGTCGCCGACGACGAATGGCCGCGCGCTGAGCAGGACGACGCCCGCGAAGACGTTGCCGAGCGTCTGCTGCGCCGCCAGACCGAGGATCACCGCGGACGCCGCCGCGGCCGGGACCAGGCTCTGGTTCGTCACGCCGCCGACCCGCAGCGCGCACAGCAGCGCGACCACCGCGAAGAAGAGCCGGATGAGGAACCCGATCGTGCCGGCGGTCCCCGGGTCCATCCGGCGGAAGAGCGCGGGCGCGAAGATCCGCCCGAGGTCGCGCGAGATGCCGAAGCCGAGCAGGAGCAGCGCCGCGGCGGCCGCGAGCCGGATCGGCACGTCGATGCCGAACAGCTCCTCGCGGAAGACGTAGAGCGCGACCGTCGCGGCGGTCAGCAGCGTCAGGATCAGCACCTCGATCCGCGCGCGCTTGACCGCGCGCACGCTCAGCTGCCGGGCAAGCCCGACCTCCCGCCATGCGTGGCTGCGCGTCTCGAACATCTTCCCCATGTCGTGGTCGTCGTGGCGCGCCATCCAAGCGAGCCTCTGCCCTCGATCCTTAGCAGCGGAACGTCAGCGATCCGTGCGAACCACGACCATCGGTGCGCGCACCGTGACGCACACCACGCAAACCTCGCCCGTTCGCCCCGCACGGCTCCCGCCACCCCGCCGCACGCGCCTGCGCGACGACCCTCGCGCGGCTGCGGCGACGGGGCGAGCGGGCTCTAGAAGAGGGCCTGCTGCGCGGGCTCCGGCGCAGACGCCGCCCGCCGCGACGCCCCGGCCGCGCGCGCCGGCGCGGCCCCGGGCGCCGCGCGGACCGGCTGGGCCATCGCCCGCGCGCGCACGACCGGCCCGACGCCCTCGGTGTCCTGCGCGGCGTTGCGCAGATCGGTCGGCCACGTCGAGTGGCGCCCGCCGGGTCGCACGCCCGTCCGCTTCTGCACGTTGTCCTTGCCGCGCTTGAGCGTCCGCGCGATCCGCTCCCGCTCGGCCGGCGGCGCGTACGAGCGCCGGCCGCCGTACAGCTCCTCGTACCGCGGCACCAGCTCCGGCCGGTACGACCGCAGCCAGTCCATGAAGACCTCCTTCACGCCCGGCCGCAGGTGCAGCGCGATCCCACCCACGCCCGTCGCACCCGCCTCGGCCGCCAGCTCCAGGATCCGCTCGACCTGCTTGGGCGAGTCGTTGATCCCCGGCATCAGCGGCGCGACGAGGATCCCGCACGGGATGCCCTGCCGGTTCATCTCCGCCACCGCCTCCATCCGCGCCTTCGGGTTCGGCGTGTGCGGCTCAGTCGCCCGCCACGCCTTCTCCTCCATCGTCGGGATCGAGAGGTTCGCGCTGATCGTCGTCCGCTCCGCGATCTCCTTCATGAGATCCAGGTCGCGCAGCAGCAGCGGCGACTTCGTGAGGATCGAGCACGGGTTCGCGAAGTCCCGCATCGCCTCCCACACCCCGCGCATCAGCTTGTACCGCCCCTCGACCCACTGGTACGGGTCGGTGTTCGTCCCCAGCGCCACGTGCTCGCCCTTCCACGACGGCTTCGCCAGCTCCGCCCGCAGCACCTCCGGCACGTTGACCTTGACGACGATCTCCTTCTCGAAGTCCCGACCAGCGTCGAAATCCAAATAGGTGTGCGTCGGCCGAGCAAAACAGTAAACGCACGCATGGCTGCAGCCCCGGTACGGGTTGATCGTCCACCGGAACGGGACCTGCGATGCGGCGGGGACGCGGTTGAGCGCGGACTTCGCGCGGACCTCGTAGAAGCGGGTCTCGAGCGCCTCGGGCGCGTCGAAGCGGCGGACGACCGCCTCGTCGCGGTAGCAGGGGAGGCGGGCCTGCTCGTCGGCGGCGATCGTGAGGTTGCTCCAGCGCACGAACACATGTTCGCATAGCTCGCGGACGTGACCGAGCCGGAACGTACGATCTCGAACCACCATGTCCCCGCTCGCCATCCAGCCGGCCACCGCGGCCGACCTCCCCGACGCGCTCCCGCTCTTCGCCGCCTACCAGCGCTTCTACGGCGAGCAGGCGCCGGACGACGAGCGCAACCGGAAGTTCCTCATCCGCTTCCTCGCGCCGAGCGACACCGGACTGCTGCTCCTCGCCCGCGACGAGGAGCGGCGCGTGGTCGGGTTCGCCAACCTCTACTGGACGTTCGAGTCGGTCGCCGCGACCGAGCACGCGCTGATGAACGACCTGTTCGTGGTCGACGACGCGCGCGGCCAAGGCGTCGGGAACGCGCTGATCGAGGCCGCGAAGGCGGCGGCGCGCGAGCGGGGCCTGCCCACGTTCAGCTGGGTCACCGCGCTCGACAACCGCACCGCGCAGCGGCTCTACGAGCGCACGGGCGCGGAGCGCAGCGCCTGGTTCGAATACGCGATCGAGCTCTAGAGCGCGCGCCAGGCGTCCGGGTAGCGCATCGTCCCGCGCACGTCCTCGCTCCACCCCGGCAGCCGCAGCGCGCGCCAGGCGGCGACGTCCTCGAGCTTGAACGGGGCGCGCACGCCCAGCCGCCGCGCGGGCTCGAACCCGAGTTTGCCGTAGAACGCCGGGTGGCCGAGGACGACGACGAGCGGGTAGCCGGCCGGGTGCTCGCGGGCGCGCGCGATCGCCTCGCGGGTGAGCGCGCGGCCGAGGCCCTGCCCCTGCG
>Ga0196960_10000406_pt1 | contig 15465 bp, 15 predicted proteins | sample S3v_5metaG_FD_183187 | JGI IMG/M metagenome (GOLD analysis project Ga0196960, IMG submission 183187) | Soil microbial communities from Anza Borrego desert, Southern California, United States - S3+v_5 | ecosystem: Environmental > Terrestrial > Soil > Desert | place: USA: California | collected... | reverse complement strand
GAAGTCACACTCTACGCCGGTTTCCAGAGGCCCGCCAGGCGGACGGCTGGTCCGGCGGCCCTTGCGGGCCGCGCGGCGCAAAGAGAAAGTTACACCCCGGTGACGGGACGGTCAAACCCGGGGGTCGTGACGCCCGCCACCCCCACGGGACGTGCGGTCGGCCACCCGTCAGGGACCCGCGCCGAGCGTGCGAGGCGCGGGGGGACGGGTGGTCCTTTCAGAGGCCGAGGAAGCTCTCCAGCCCCACCGTCAAGCCGGGCCGGCGGCTGACCTGCCGCACCGCGAGCAGCACGCCGGGCATGAACGACGCGCGGTCGAACGAGTCGTGGCGGAGCGTCAATGCCTCCCCCGCTGCGCCCAGCAGGACCTCCTGGTGCGCGACCAGCCCGGTGAGCCGCACGGCGTGCACCGGCACTCCCTCGACGTCGGCCCCGCGGGCGCCCGGCAGCAGGTCGGTCGTGGCGTCCGGGGACGGCGGCATACCCGCGGCCCGGCGGGCTGCCGCGACCAGGCGCGCGGTCCGCACGGCCGTGCCGGACGGGGCATCGACCTTGTTCGGGTGGTGCAGCTCCACGACCTCCACCGACGGGAAGAAGCGCGCCGCGTCCTGCGCGAACCGCATCAGCAGGATGGCGCCGATCCCGAAGTTGGGAGCGATGACCACCCCGAGCTCGGGCTTGGGCTCCAGCCACTCGGCGATGGTGGCCAGGCGCTCCTCGTCGAATCCGGTGGTGCCGACGACGCAGTGGATGTTGTTGTCGATGCAGAACCGGATGTTGTCCATGACGACGTCCGGCCGGGTGAAGTCCACGACCACCTGCGCGCCGGCGTCCGCCACGTTGAACAGCCAGTCCCCGTCGTCCACCATCGCGACCAGCTCGAGGTCGTCGGCGTCGTTGACCGCCTTCACCACCTCGGTGCCCATCCGTCCGCGGGCGCCGAGCACCCCCACCGGGATGAGCGGGGAGGCGCCGTCGGCGGGAGCGGGCGGCTGGTCGGGAGCACTCGTGGTCACGCGGCCACATTTCCCGGCTGCGCTCGACCGCGCAAGGCAGCCCCCCGGATCAGGGGCTCCGGCGGGCACTCCAGGCCCAGGCCAGCAGACCGAGTGCGATCCCGGCCGTGTCGGCGGCGCCGTCGGCCAGCGACGCCGACCGCCCCAGGGGTGCCACTCCCTGGATCACCTCGCTGAGTGCCGCGTAGGCGACGAGCCCCAGCCCGAGCGGCGCACGCGCCACTCCGGCCCATCGGCCGGTGAGGGCCAGGGCGGCGAAGAGCAGCAGGTGCACGACCTTGTCCGTGCCGTCCGGCGCGGTCGGCACCCCGGAGGCAGGCATGAACAGCACGACGACCGACACGCCGAGCCCGAGAGCGAAGGCCGCCCGCGGCAGGGCACCGCGCCGTGCCGACGCCTGCGCGTCAGAGCCGGTCGAGATCGGACTCACGGTAGGGCCCCACGACGGCCAGGCAGGTCTCGCGGCCGTAGAGGTCCGCGGCCACCGACCGGGCCTGCGCCTCGTCGACGGCATCGATGCGGGCGAGCACGTCGCGCACCGGTACGTACTCCCCGTAGGACAGCTCGCTCTTGCCCAGCCGGGTCATGCGCGAGCCGGTGTCCTCCAGGCCCAGGACCAGCCCTCCGCGCAGCTGGCCGCGCGCACGGGCCACCTCCTCGCCGGTGAGGCCCTCGGCGGCCACGCGGGCGAGCTCCTCGCGGATCAGCCGCAGGACCTCGGGCACCCGCTTCTTCGAGCACCCGGCGTACACCGAGAACGCCCCGGCACCGGCGTAGTGCGCGAGGGCGGAGCCGACGCTGTACACCAGCCCCCGCTTCTCACGGATCTCCTGGAACAACCGCGAGCTCATCCCCCCGCCCACGGCGGCGTCGACCACCGCGGCGGCGTACCGGCGTTCGTCGAGCCGCCCCATGGCCGGGCCGCCCAGCAGCAGGTGCGTCTGCTCCGTGCGCCGCGAGATGAGCCCGGTCGCACGGGCGGGCCGGGTCACCTCGACGTCGCCGGTGCGCAGACCCGCGGGCGCTGCGGAACCGGACAGCCGCTCGCCGAAGGCCGCCGTCACCAGGTCGAGCACCTGCTGGTGCTCCACCCGGCCGGCCGCGGTCACGACGATGGAGGGCACGGCGTACCGGCCGCGGTACCAGCCGTCGACGTCGTTCCGCGTGAGTCCTTCGATCGAGTCGACGGTGCCCAGCACCGACCGGCCCAGCGAGGTGTCGCCGAAGAGGGTCTCGGCGAACAGGTCGTGCACCGCGTCGGCGGGCTCGTCGTCGCGCATGGCGATCTCCTCGAGCACGACCGTGCGCTCGGACTCCAGGTCCGCCGCGGTGTTGGTCGCCTCGGTGACCAGATCGGCCAGGAGGGTCACGGCCAGCGGGAGGTCGCTGGCGAGCACGTTGGCGTAGTAGCAGGTGTGCTCCTTGGCGGTGAAGGCGTTCATCTCACCGCCGACCGCGTCCATGGCCGTCGCGATCTCCAGCGCACTCCTGGTCGCCGTTCCCTTGAACAGCAGGTGCTCCAGGAAGTGCGAGGCCCCGGCCACGGCCGGGCCCTCGTCCCGCGAGCCCACGCCGACCCAGATGCCGAGGGTCGCCGAGAGGACACCCGGCATCGTCTCGGTCAGGACCCGGAGCCCCCCGGGCAGCGTGGTGCGCTCCACCCGGCCGCCGACCTCGTCGAGGTCCAGCAGCGCGGTCTCTCCGGCGGGCGCCGGGGCGAGTGCATGCGCACCCGCCCCGGAACCGGCCGGACCGCCGGCCGCCTCGCTGGGCGAGGAGGCGGTATCAGTGCTCGTGATCACTCACCCGCAGCGGCGGACTCGGCCGGAGCGTCGGCAGCAGCGGCGGCTTCCGACCCCTCGCCCTCGGCCACGACCGGCACGAGGCTGATCTTGCCGCGGGCGTCGATGTCGGTGATCTCCACCTGCAGCTTGTCGCCGACGTTCACCACGTCCTCGACCTTGCCGATGCGCTTGCCCGCACCGAGCTTGCTGATGTGCACCAGCCCGTCCTTGCCCGGGAGCAGGGAGACGAAGGCGCCGAAGGGCGTGGTCTTGACGACCGTGCCGAGGAAGCGCTCCCCCACCTTGGGCATCTGCGGGTTGGCGATGGCGTTGATCCGGTCCACCGCGGCCTGGGCCGAGGGGCCGTTCGAGGCGCCGACGTAGATCGTGCCGTCGTCCTCGATGGTGATGTCGGCGCCGGTCTCGTCCTGGATCGCGTTGATCATCTGACCCTTGGGGCCGATGACCGCGCCGATCTTGTCGACCGGGATGCGCACCGTGGTCACGCGCGGGGCGAACGGGCTCATCTCGTCGGGCGCGTCGATGGCCTCGTTCATCACGTCGAGGATGTGGAGGCGGGCGGCGCGGGCCTGGGTCAGCGCCTGGGCCAGCACGTCGGACGGGATGCCGTCGAGCTTGGTGTCGAGCTGCAGCGCCGTCACGAAGTCGCGGGTACCGGCGACCTTGAAGTCCATGTCACCGAAGGCGTCCTCGGCACCGAGGATGTCGGTGAGGGCGACGTACTCGGTCCTGCCGTCCACCTCGTCGGACACGAGGCCCATGGCGATGCCGGCGACCGGGGCCTTGAGGGGCACACCGGCGTTCAGCAGGGCCAGGGTCGAGGCGCACACCGAGCCCATGGACGTCGATCCGTTGGAGCCCAGCGCCTCGGACACCTGCCGGATCGCGTAGGGGAACTCCTCGCGGTCGGGCAGCACCGGCACCAGCGCCCGCTCGGCGAGCGCGCCGTGGCCGATCTCCCGGCGCTTGGGCGAGCCCACGCGACCGGTCTCACCGGTGGAGTACGGCGGGAAGTTGTAGTTGTGCATGTACCGCTTGCGGGTCACCGGCGAGAGGGTGTCCAGCTGCTGCTCCATGCGCAGCATGTTCAGCGTGGTCACGCCGAGGATCTGGGTCTCACCGCGCTCGAACAGAGCCGATCCGTGCACCCGCGGGATGACCTCGACCTCGGCCGAGAGCGGCCGGATGTCGGTCAGCCCACGGCCGTCGATGCGGACCTTGTCGCGCAGGATGCGCTGCCGGACGACCTTCTTGGTGACCGCGCGGAAGGCTCCGGAGATCTCCTTCTCGCGGCCCTCGAACTGGCCGGTCAGGGCAGCCTTGACCTCGTCCTTGAGCGCGTCGGCGGCCGCCTCGCGCTCCTGCTTGCCGGCGATGGCCTGCACGTCGGCCATCCGGGCGGCGGCCTGGGCCTCGACGGCGGCGTAGACGTCGTCCTGGTAGTCGAGGAAGCGCGGGAAGTCGGCGACCGGCTTGGCGGCCTTCTCGGCGACCGCGGACTGGGCGTCGCAGAGCGCCTTGATGAACGGCTTGGCGGCCTCGAGGCCCTGGGCCACGACCTCCTCGGTGGGAGCGGGGGCGCCCCCGGCGACCAGCTGGATGGTCTTCTCGGTGGCCTCGGCCTCGACCATCATGATCGCGACGTCACCGTCGGGCAGGACCCGGCCGGCCACCACCATGTCGAAGACGGCGTCCTCGAGCTCGGCGTGGGTGGGGAAGCCGACCCACTGGCCGTTGATCAGCGCCACGCGGGTACCGCCGACGGGGCCGGAGAACGGCAGGCCGGACAGCTGGGTCGACGCCGAGGCGCCGTTGATGGCCAGCACGTCGTAGAGGTGGTCCGGGTCCAGCGACATGACCGTGATGACGACCTGGACCTCGTTGCGCAGGCCCTTGGCGAACGTGGGGCGCAGCGGGCGGTCGATCAGGCGGCAGGTGAGGATCGCGTCCTCGGAGGGACGGCCCTCGCGGCGGAAGAACGAGCCGGGGATGCGCCCCGCGGCGTACATCCGCTCCTCGACGTCGACCGTCAGCGGGAAGAAGTCGAACTGATCCTTCGGCTGGCGGCCGGCCGTGGTGGCCGAGAGCAGCATGGTGTCGCCCATGGTGACGACGACGGAGCCGGCGGCCTGCTTGGCCAGCCGGCCGGTCTCGAAGGTGACCGAGCGGGCGCCGAAGCTGCCGTTGTCGATGACCGCGGTGGCGGTGGTGACCCCGTCCTCGGGGTCGAACTCGGCGGCCACTGTGCTGGCGGGGCTACCGCTGGTGGTGGGTGCGGACATGTGTCCTTCTCTCTTCTCGTCGCATCGGCCTCGTGCCGACCTGCGACTCCTCTGACGGCCAGTCGTGCCGTCCTGCATCCGGGGCGACCGGTGCTCGATCGAAGCCCTCGGGCTGTGCGGTTCCCCTCTCGGGGCGCGTCCACTCTTCGACGAAGAGGTTCCCGGGGGCCACTACCGAGGACCGGTCCCAGCAGGACGCGTCCGGCGGCTGGCCGGTTCTCCTCACGCGGCGGGTGCCGAACGAGGAAGGGGACCGCCCCGGCTGTCCGGGAGCGGCCCCCTCGACGTGCTAGCGGCGCAGGCCGAGCCGCTCGATGAGCGAGCGGTACCGGCCGATGTCGGTCTTGGCCAGGTAGTTCAGCAGCCGGCGACGCCGGCCGACCAGCAGGAGCAGGCCCCGCCGGCTGTGGTGGTCGTGCTTGTGCGCCTTGAGGTGCTCGGTCAGGTCGCTGATCCGGCGGGTCAGCATCGCGACCTGCACCTCGGGCGAACCGGTGTCCCTGTCGACCGTCGCGTAGTCGGTCATGATCTGCTGCTTCGTCGCGCTGTCGAGCGCCATGGTTCGCCTCCGGGGGCGGGTCACGTGTGGCCCTCGGTCTGGTTCACGAGGGCAGGCTGCACACACGCCGGTGGTACCGGCTTCCCCGAGGCTACCAGCGACGACGCCGGACTCCGATCACCGAGCGTCGCCGGGCCGACCCGCACGGGTCACGGAGCGTCGGGGAGCCCCAGCGCCCTCCGGGTGTCGGACACGTCCCGCGCCATCGCGGCGAGCAGCTCCTCCACCCCGTCGAAGGCGGCCATCGGGCGCAGGCGGGCGGTGAACTCCACACCGACGTGCTCCCCGTAGAGATCGCCGGTGTAGTCGAGGGCGAACGCCTCGACGGTGCGCCGCGTGCCCTGGAAGGTGGGGTTGGTGCCCACCGAGATCGCGGCCGGCAGCCGATCCCCGCTCGTGCCGTCGTCGAGCCGGGTGACCAGGTGCCCGGCGTAGACCCCGTCGGCCGGGATGGCGGTGAACGGCGCGGTCTCGACGTTCGCGGTGGGGTAGCCGAGCTCGCGCCCGCGCCGGTGGCCGCGCACCACCACGCCGTCGACCCGGTGCGGCCGGCCCAGCGCGCGTGCGGCCGAGTCCATGTCGCCCGCGGCGACGCAGGCGCGGATGTAGGTGGAGGAGATGGTCACCTCGCCACCGTCCGACGAGTCCTGGGCCAGGGACACGCCCTCGACGGAGAAGCCGAACCGGCGTCCCTCCTCGGCGAGCGAGGTGACGTTCCCGCCCGCCTTGAACCCGTAGGTGAAGTTCTCCCCCACGACCACCTGGGCGGCGTGCAGCCGCTCCACGAGCACCGTGTGGGTGAAGGTCTCCGGGGCCAGCCGGCTGAACTCCGGCGTGAAGGGCAGCACGCACATGGCGTCCACCCCGAGGCCGGCCACGAGCTCGGCCTTGCGGTCCAGCGAGGTGAGGATCGCCGGGTGCGAGCCCGGGCGCACCACCTCCGCCGGGTGCGGGTCGAAGGTGAGCAGCAGGCACGGGCGGCGCATCGCCCGGGCCCGGGCGACGGCCGCGCCGATCAGCTTCTGGTGACCGAGGTGCACCCCGTCGTACATCCCGACGGTGACCACGGACCGCCCGAGGTCCCCCGGGGTGGCCTCGAGCCCCCGCCAGCGCAGCACGCGACCAGCTCCGGTCAGGAGACCTGGTGCAGCCAGCCGTGGGGGTCGGCCACCCGCCCGTGCTGGATGTCGAGCAGCGCCTCGCGCAGGCGCATGGTGAGCGGGCCGGACCCGCCGTCGCCGACGGTGAAGTCACCGGTGCGGGCCTTGACCGAGCCCACCGGGGTGATCACCGCCGCCGTACCGCAGGCGAAGGTCTCGGTGATCGATCCGTCGGCGACGCCGCTGCGCCACTCGTCGAGGCTGATCTTCCGCTCGGTCACGCGGTGCCCCATGTCGCGGGCGACGGCGAGGAGCGAGTCGCGGGTGATGCCCGGCAGCAGGGTGCCGGAGAGCTCGGGGGTGACCAGCTCGGCGTCGTCCCCGGAGCCGAGGACGAAGCACAGGTTCATCCCGCCCAGCTCCTCGATGTACTTCCGCTCGACGGCGTCGAGGTAGACCACCTGGTCGCACCCCAGGGCGCTGGCCTCCTGCTGGGGCAGCAGGCTCGCGGCGTAGTTGCCGGCGCACTTGACGTCACCGGTGCCGCCCGGCGCCGCGCGGACGTACTCCTCCGACACGTAGACCGACACGGGGTGGACGCCGCGCGGGAAGTAGGCGCCCGCCGGGCTGGCGATGATGAGGAACAGGTACTCGTGCGCCGGGCGGACGCCGAGGAAGACCTCGCTGGCCAGCTGGTACGGCCGCAGGTACAGCGTCTGGTCCGGAGCCGTGGGCACCCAGTCGCGGTCCGCGTCGACGAGCGCGTCGACGCCGGCCATGAACGCCTCCTCGGGCACCGGCGGCATGGCCAGCCGACGAGCGCTGCGGACGAAGCGGGCCGCGTTGGCCTCCGGGCGGAACGTCGCGACGGTGCCGTCGGGCTGGGCGTAGGCCTTGAGGCCCTCGAAGATCGACTGGGCGTAGTGCAGCGCCGCGGTGCCCGGGTCCAGCGGCAGCGGCCCGTACTGCGTCAGCCGGGCGTCGTACCAGCCCTCGCCCTCGCGGTAGCGGGCCACGAACATGTGGTCGGTGAAGTAGCGGCCGAAGCCGGGGTCGGCCAGCAGCGCCTCGCGCTCGGTGGTGGACCGGCGGCGCACGTCCTCCACGACCACCGGCACGCCGTCGATGAACGTCCGCGAGGAGGTACGGCTGTCGGCGAGCGTGTCGGTCATGTCTCCCACCCGGGGGTGCTGGGTCGTGGCGCCGGTGCAGCGGCGCGCTGGACCGGCGCCGGCCCCACGGTGTGCGGGACCGGCGCCGTCACAGTAGTCCGGGTCAGGCCTGGTTCTGCTGGTTGGCCTTCGGCCCGGCGTACTCGAGCACCTCGTAGGTCCACACGTGGGCCGAGTGGGGGGCAGCCGAGGCGAGGGTGTCACCCCCGCCGTCGTGGGCGCGGTCGAAGTCCTGGCTCGACTGCCAGGCCTCGTAGTCCTCGACGCTGCTCCAGCGCGTGTAGACGAGGTACTGGTCGGTGCCCTCCACCGGACGGAGCAGCTCGAACCACTCGAAGCCGGGCGTGCTCTCCACCGCTCCGGCGCGCCCGCGGAAGCGCTCCTCGAAACGCTCCTGCTTGTCCTTCGGCACGGTGATCGCGTTGATCTTGACGACGCTCATGCAGTCCCCGTTCCCGGAGGGCGCCCCGGCCAACCCCGAGATCACGCGGGCGCGGCACGCCGGCCGGGTGGGCGCGGCCCGCACCGGGTCAGCCGGGCGGGAACCCCACCGCGACGCGGGCCACGCGGCCGGTGTCCTCGACGAGGGCGGCCAGCCGACCGTCGGGGTCCACGGCGGCGTGCAGACCGGCGGCACCGGTGGCCGCGACGCGCTGGCCGTAGCCGAGCGCGCGTGCCTCCTCGACGGTGAGCCGACGCTCGGGGAAGACCAGCCGGGCCGCCTCGGTGAGCCCGAGGAAGCCCGGTCCGCTGCCCGCGACGAGGGCGGCCGCGGCCTCCTCGACCGCGCCGGCCTGCGTCACCCCGAACGGCCCCGAGGCGGTACGGCGCAGCGCGGTGAGGTGGCCGCCCACCCCGAGGGCGGCGCCGGCGTCACGGGCGATGGCGCGGATGTACGTGCCCGCGGTGCACTCGACCGTCACGTCGACGTCGACGAGCCCCGCCTCGGGGCGGTCGACGCGGTGGACCTCGAGGCGGTGCACGGTGACCGATCGGGGAGCCAGTTCCACGGCCTCTCCCGCACGCACCCGGTCGTAGGACCGGCGGCCGTCCACCTTCACCGCGCTCACCGAGGACGGCACCTGCTCCAGCGGGCCGGTCTGCGCGCCGAGCGCGGCACGGACGGCGTCGTCGTCGAGGTCGGCGGCCGACGTCGTGCTCAGCACCTCGCCCTCGCGGTCGTCGGTGACCGTCGCCTGCCCCAGCCGGATGGTGGCCTCGTAGGTCTTGTCGTGGCCACCGACGTACCCGAGCAGCCGGGTGGCCGAGCCCACGCCCAGGACCAGCAGGCCGGTGGCCATCGGGTCGAGCGTGCCGGCGTGGCCGACCTTGCGCACCGACAGCGCCCGACGAGCGCGGGCGACGACGTCGTGGGACGTCATGCCGCCGGGCTTGTCCACCAGCAGCAGACCGGGCGGGACATCGGCATCGGGCCGGCGGGGACTCACCCGGTAACCGTCCCAGGCGTCAGCCACCGCCCGCCCAGCGCCCTGACCACGACGGCGACCAGACGCAGCACGATGAACAGGGTGAGGCCGGTCCACACCCCCGCGATGCCCAGGTCGAGCGGCCCGGTCAGCAGGGAGAGCGGGAGGAAGCCGGCCAGCGCCGCCGCGATGGTGACGGTGCGCAGGTAGCCGACGTCGCCGGCCCCCATCAGCACGCCGTCGAGCGCGAACACGATCCCGGCCAGCGGCTGGAAGCCGGCCAGGAACCACCACACGACGGCGGCCTGCGCGAGGACCGCCGGGTCGTCGGTGAACAGCGACGGCACGACGTCGCGGAGCGCCAGCAGGAGCACCGCGACCGCGCAGCCGGTGCCCAGCCCCCACGCGGTGACCCGGCGGGCGGTGGCACGGGCGTCCTGCGGCCGTCCGGCGCCCAGGGCGTGACCGACGAGCGTCTGCGCGGCGATGGCGTAGGCGTCGAGCACCAGCGCCAGGAAGAAGAACAGCTGGAGGGCGATCTGGTGCGCCCCGAGGGCGGCCGTACCCGTGCGGGCGGCGACGCCGGCGGCCACCAGGAAGGAGATCTGCAGGACCGCTGCCCGCAGCAGCAGGTCCCGCCCGATGACCAGCTGTGCCCGGACGGCGGCCGGGCGGAGGCGCCAGGCGACGCCCTCGCGGGCCAGGGCGCGGAGGAACAGCATGGCCGTGACGGCCTGACCGGTGACGTTCGCGACGGCGGAACCGGCCAGGCCCCATCCGGCCGGGTACACCAGCAACGGGCAGAGCACCAGGCTGACGAGGCTGCCCGCGAGGACGTACGCGACCGGTGCACGCAGCTCCTGGACACCGCGCAGCCAGCCGTTCCCGGCCAGGGACACCAGGAGCAGCGGCACGCCCAGGGAGGCGATCCGGAGCCACTGCTCCCCTGCCTCGGCGACGACGCCGCCGCCTCCGGCCAGCGCGCGGGTCAGCGGGCCCGCCAGCAGCTGGAACACCAGGACCACCGCCAGGCCCAGGCCCAGCGCGAGCCAGGTGGCCTGCACCCCCTCGGACACAGCTCCGGCCCGATCACCGCCGCCGGCCCGGCGCGCCGACCGCGCGGTCGTGCCGTAGGCGAGGAAGTTCAGCAGCCCGGCGGCCCAGGCGAGCAGTCCGCCGCCCACGGCCAGCCCGCCGAGGGCATCCGTGCCCAGGTGGCCGACGACCGCGGTGTCCACGAGCAGGTACAGCGGCTCGGCGGCGAGCACGACGAGTGCGGGCAGCGCCAGCGACAGGACCGACGGTCCGCGGAGCGGGCGCCGGAGGCCCTTCCGGGTCGAACCGTGGTCCGGCTCGGCGGCGCCGCGGGAGGGCTCCTGGTCGCGGTGCGGTCCGGTGGACCGCGACGTCATCGCGCGTGCAGCTCCCGGCGCAGCGCCTCGAGGGTGCGCTCCCGGTCGAGGTGGGACGTGTAGCCGGCGGCCGCGCGATGCCCGCCGCCGCCCAGCGCCATCGCCACCCGTGCGACGTCGGTGGCGCCGCGCGATCGCAACGACACCGACCAGGAGCCGTCGTCCTGGCCCTTGAGCACGCACGCCACGTCGGCCTCCTGGGCCGAACGGACGACGTCCACCAGCGCCTCGAGCTGCTCACCCGGCAGGCCGTGCTCGGCCGCCTCGGCGGTGCTCGACCACGTCCACACCAGGCCGTGTCCGACCTCGGCCTCCAGGGTGGCCCGGCCGGCGACGACCGACAGCAGCCCGAGCCACCCGAACGGCGCGGTGTCGAACAGCCGCCGGCTGATCGCGGCGTGGTCGATGCCGGTGCTGAGCAGCCGGGCAGCCAGCTCGTGGGTGTCCGGCCGGGTGCTGCCGAACCGGAAGGACCCGGTGTCGGCGGTGAGGCCGGCGTAGAGGCAGGTGGCGAGCTGCCGGTCCAGCGTCACGCCCAGGCCGTCGAGCAGCTCGGCGACCAGGGTCACCGTGGCCGGCGCAGCGGGGTCGACGACGCGCACGCGCCCGAAGCCCGGGTTGCTGGCGTGGTGGTCGACGACCACCGACGTGGCCGCGCGGTCCAGCAGAGGTGCGAGCTCGCCCAGGCGGGCCGGGGATGCGGCGTCGAGGCTCACGAACACGTCGGGGGACGACGGGACGGAGTCCGCCGGCACGAGCCCCTCGGCGCCCGGGATCCAGCCCAGGGACGCCGGCAGGGTGAACGGCCCGGGGAACGTGGCGAGCACGCGCGCGCCCCGGCGCCGCAGCCCCTCGGCGAGCGCCAGCGTGCTGCCGAGCGCGTCGGCGTCGGGCTGGAGGTGGCCGGAGAGCACGACGGTCGCCCGCCCCTGCGCCGCCTCGGCGAGCACCGAGGCGGCCGAGCGGGTCGCGGTGGCGAGGTCCTGGAGCGCGTGTCCCGGCGTGGTCGCCGGCGTCACGTGGGGTCGGGGTCGGCCACGCGGCCGCCCTGCTCCTCGCGGATGTCCCCACCGCCGGGCGCGTAGCCCGGCCCACCGTCGTCGGGCTCGTCGGAGACGATGCTCGGCACCTCACCGATCTCGCCGCGCCTGCCCCCGTCGGTCGGATCGCCGGCATCGGGTACGGGCCGGCCGCCCAGGACGGACGTGCCCTGGCCCTCGTCGAGCTCGTGCGGATCGGGGTCGTTCTCGCTCACGGTGCGCTCCTGGTCTCGACAGCGGCGTCCTCGCCCCTGTCATCGGCGGTGCCGGTCGCGACCGGCTCGACGGCGTCGTCGGTCTCATCGTCCTCGTGCTCGGACGGCTTCCGGTAGGGGTCGGGCTCGCCGGCATAGCTGGCGCCCTCGCGGGCGCGGGCCAGCTCGGCGTCGGCGTGCCGCGCCCGCTCCAGCGCCTCCTCGAGCTCGCGGGCGGTGTCCGGGACGATGTCGGCGACGAACGTGAGCGACGGGACGAACTTGATGCCGGTCTGCCGGCCCACGGTCGACCGCAGCACGCCCGTGGCGCTGGTCAGCGCCTTGGCCGAGTCGGCGATCGCGGCCTCGTCGCCGTACACGGTGTAGAAGACCGTGGCCTCGCGGAGGTCGCTGGTCACGCGGGCGTCGGTGACGGTCACCATGCCCAGCCGGGGGTCCTTGATCTGGGACTCGATCGCAGCAGAGACGATCTGACGGATGCGCACCGCGAGCTTGCGGGCGCGGGCCGGATCGGCCATCGGTCCTCCAGGTGACGGGATGGAACGGCCCTCTCGCAGGGTCCCGCCGCGAGCCTGCGAACGGGGGGCGAGGGGGTCCTTCGAGGGGCCCTTCTGTCAGTCGGTGTCGCTGAACAGCTGCCGGTGGGTCGACAGCAGCGTCACCTCCGGCCGCTCGGCCAGCAACCGCTCGCAGGCGTCGAGCACGTCGGTGACCTGGCCGGCGTCACCGGCCACGGTGGCGACCCCGACCTGCACGCGGCGGTGCAGGTCCTGGTCCCCCACCTCGGCGGCGGCGACGGCGAAGCGACGGCGCAGTTCGGCCAGGACGGGCCGGACCACGGCGCGCTTCCCCTTCAGCGAGTGGACGTCGCCCAGCAGCAGGTCGGCGGTCAGTGCCCCGGTGAACACCAGTGCACCTCCCACCGACCCGCTGCTCGCGACGTGCTGGAACCGGCCCCCTGCAGGGCCCCGCCGCGAGCTTGCGAGCGGCGGGGGGCAGGGGGTCCTTCAACTACTCGCGCGGCTTCTCGCGCATCTCGAAGGTCTCGATCACGTCGTCGACCTTGATGTCGTTGAACGACCCCAGGCCGATACCGCACTCGTATCCCTCGCGGACCTCGGTCGCGTCGTCCTTGAAGCGGCGGAGGGACTCCACCGACAGGTTGTCGGCGACCACGGCACCATCGCGGATGAGCCGGGCCTTCGAGTTGCGGACGATCGTCCCGCTGCGGACCAGCGAACCGGCGACGTTGCCGATCTTCGGCACGCGGAAGACCTCGCGGACCTCCGCCGTCCCGAGCTGGACCTCCTCGTAGATCGGCTTGAGCATGCCCTTGAGCGCGGCCTCGATCTCGTCGATCGCCTGGTAGATGACCGTGTAGTACCGGACGTCCACACCTTCACGGCTGGCGAGCTCGGTGGCCTGACCCTCGGCCCGGACGTTGAAGCCCAGGACGATGACGTCGTCGGCCAGCGCGAGGTCGATGTCGCTCTTGGTGATGCCACCGACGCCGCGGTGGATGACCCGCAGCGAGATGTCGTCGTCCACCTCGATCTTCATCAGCGCCTCTTCGAGCGCCTCCACGGTGCCCGAGTTGTCGCCCTTGATGATCAGGTTGAGCTGACGGGTCTCCTTGAGCGCCGCATCGAGGTCCTCGAGGCTGATCCGCTTGCGCATGGAGGCGTTCTGCGCGTTGCGGATGCGGGCCTGCCGCCGGTCGGCGATCTGCCGGGCGACGCGGTCCTCCTCGACGACGAGGAAGGTGTCACCGGCGCGCGGCACCGAGGTGAGCCCGACGACCTGCACGGGGCGGGCCGGAAGGGCTTCCTTGAGCTTGTTGCCGTGCTCGTCGAGCAGCGACCGGACGCGACCGTAGGCGTCGCCGGCCACGATCGAGTCGCCCTGGCGCAGCGTTCCGCGCTGGACGAGCACGGTGGCGACGGGGCCCCGGCCCTTGTCCAGCTTGCCCTCGATGACCACGCCCTGCGGGTCCTGCTCGGTGTTCGCGCGCAGGTCCAGGGAGGCGTCGGCGGTCAGCAGGATCGCCGTGAGCAGGTCGTCGAGACCCTGGCGGGTGGTCGCGGAGACGTCGACGAACATCGTGTCGCCGCCGTACTCCTCGGCCACGAGGCCGTACTCGGTGAGCTGCTGCCGGATCTTGGCGGGGTTGGCCCCCTCCTTGTCCACCTTGTTCACCGCGACCACGATCGGCACCTCGGCGGCCTGGGCGTGGTTCAACGCCTCGACCGTCTGCGGCATGACGCCGTCGTCCGCCGCGACGACGAGCACGACGATGTCGGTGACCTTCGCGCCACGGGCACGCATCGCGGTGAACGACTCGTGACCCGGGGTGTCGATGAAGGTGATCGGCCGCTCGTTGTGCTCCAGCTCGGTGACGATCTGGTAGGCGCCGATGTGCTGGGTGATGCCGCCGGCCTCGCGCGCCACCACGTTCGCGTTCCGGATCGCGTCGAGGAGCTTGGTCTTGCCGTGGTCGACGTGACCCATGACGGTCACCACCGGCGGACGGGACTCCCAGTCGCCCTCCTCGCCCTCCTCGTCACCGAAGGTGAGGTCGAAGGTCTCGAGCAGCTCGCGGTCCTCGTCCTCGGGGCTGACGACCTGGATGACCCAGTCGATCTCGGCGCCGAGCAGCTGCAACGTCTCGTCGTTGACCGACTGCGTCGCGGTGACCATCTCGCCCAGGTGGAACAGGGCGGTGACGAGCGCGGCCGGCTGGGCGCCGATCTTCTCCGCGAGGTCGGTCAGCGAGGCGCCGCGGGGCAGGCGGACGGTCTGCCCGTTGCCGCGGGGCAGGCTGACGCCGCCCATGCTGGGCGCCGCCATCGAGTCGAACTCCTGACGCCGCTGCTTCTTGCTCTTGCGTCCGCGGACCGGACCACGGCCGCCGGGACGACCGAAGGCGCCTGCGGTACCGGCACCCGAGCCACCACGACCGCGACCACGGCCGCCACCGCCGCCGCCGCGGAAGCCCCCACCGGCCGGGGCACCGGCGCCAGGGGCACCGCCGCCGCCACCGGGGCGGAAGCCACCGCCACCGCCGCCGCCACCGGGACCACCCGGGCGGCCACGGCCGCCGGGGCCGCCAGGACCACCACCGGGACGGCCCGGACCCGCGGCGCGACCGGGCATCATGCCCGGCGACGGGCGCTGCGGCATCATGCCCGGGTTCGGGCGGGGCCCGCCGGGGCCGGCCGCCGGACGGGGGCCACCGGGACCCGGGCCGGGACGGGGACCACCGGCACCGGGCGCGGGACGGGGACCGCCGGCACCGGGCGCCGGTCGGGGGCCGCCCGCGGCAGGGCCGGGACGGGCAGCGCCACCGGCCGGGCCGGGACGCGCGGCGCCACCAGCCGGGCCGGGACGCGCGGCGCCACCGGCCGGGCCGGGACGCGCGGCGCCACCGGCCGGGCCGGG
>Ga0196960_10000405_pt1 | contig 15536 bp, 7 predicted proteins | sample S3v_5metaG_FD_183187 | JGI IMG/M metagenome (GOLD analysis project Ga0196960, IMG submission 183187) | Soil microbial communities from Anza Borrego desert, Southern California, United States - S3+v_5 | ecosystem: Environmental > Terrestrial > Soil > Desert | place: USA: California | collected... | reverse complement strand
CGCACGGAAGGCCGAGCGGCGCCGCGCACGGCGGACGGCGCGCACCCGGCGCCCGAAGGCCGCCAAGCGGCGCACCCGCAGGCGCTGAGCCACCCGCCGCGGCGCAAGGCTGCGTCCACGCCAAGGAACGTCCGGGGGGCCAGCGAAGACGGTCGCGCGGGGCGCACGGAGTAGCCTGCGCTCGCGTGGGAGCCCGTGGCTCCCGCAGGACGGATCGAGAACCTGAGGGGCCAGGAGGCACCGTGGCAACAACGCGCTCAAGCGCGACGAAGCGCAAGGCTGCGGAGGCTCCCGCGGCCACCGGCGACGGAACGGCGGACGAGCGCGCGCTGGAAGGCATCCTCGCCGCGCTCAACCGTGCCGCCGAAGGCGACTTCTCCACCAAGATCCGGGTGCGGCGCACCGACACCCTCGGCGACATCCAGCGGGCCGTCAACGCGGTGATGGAGCGCAACGCCGCGCTCACGCGCGAGCTCGGCCGCGTCGGCCGCGTCGTCGGCCGCGAGGGCCGCATGACCGAGCGCGCCTCGCTCGGCACCGTCGAGGGCGGCTGGGCCGAGTCGATCGACTCCGTCAACGCGCTCATCGACGACCTGATCCGCCCGTCCACCGAGGTCGCGGTCGTGATGGAGGCCGTCGCCCGCGGCGACCTCAACCGCAAGATGGCCCTCACGATCGAGGGCCAGCCGGTCAAGGGCGAGTTCGCCCGCATCGGCACCACGGTCAACCAGATGGTCGACCAGCTCTCCTCCTTCGCCGACGAGGTCACGCGCGTGGCGCGCGAGGTCGGCACCGAGGGCCAGCTCGGCGGGCAGGCGAAGGTCAAGGGCGTCAGCGGCACCTGGAAGGACCTGACCGACAGCGTGAACGGGATGGCGGGCAACCTGACCACCCAGGTCCGCCAGATCGCGCAGGTCACGACCGCGGTCGCGAACGGCGACCTCAGCCAGAAGATCACCGTCGACGCACGCGGCGAGATCCTCGAGCTCAAGAACACGATCAACACGATGGTCGACCAGCTCTCGTCCTTCGCGGACGAGGTCACCCGCGTGGCGCGCGAGGTCGGCACCGAGGGCGTCCTCGGCGGCCAGGCCGAGGTGAAGGGCGTCAGCGGCACGTGGCGCGACCTCACCGAGTCGGTGAACGGCATGGCGACGAACCTGACCGACCAGGTCCGCCAGATCGCGAACGTCACGACGGCCGTCGCGAACGGCGACCTGTCGCAGAAGATCACCGTCGAGGCCAAGGGCGAGGTCGCCGCGCTCGCGGACACGATCAACTCGATGACCGAGACGCTCCGTACCTTCGCCGAGCAGGTCACGAGCGTGGCCCGCGAGGTCGGCACCGAAGGCGTCCTGGGCGGCCAGGCCGACGTCCCCGGCGCCGCCGGCACCTGGCGCGACCTCACCGACTCCGTCAACGGCATGGCGACCAACCTGACCGACCAGGTCCGCCAGATCGCCAACGTCACCACCGCGATCGCCAACGGCGACCTGTCGCAGCAGATCACCGTCGAGGCCAAGGGCGAGGTCGCGACGCTCGCCGACACGATCAACTCGATGACGTCGACCCTGCGCACCTTCGCCGAGCAGGTGACGTCCGTCGCCCGCGAGGTCGGCACCGAAGGCGTCCTGGGCGGCCAGGCCGACGTCCCCGGCGCCGCCGGCACCTGGCGCGACCTCACGGACTCCGTCAACGGCATGGCGACCAACCTGACCGACCAGGTCCGGAACATCGCCCAGGTCACGACCGCGGTCGCCAACGGCGACCTGAGCCAGAAGATCACCGTCGACGCGCGCGGCGAGATCCTCGAGCTCAAGCGGACGATGAACACGATGGTCGACCAGCTCTCGTCCTTCGCGGACGAGGTCACGCGCGTGGCGCGCGAGGTCGGCACCGAGGGCGTCCTCGGCGGCCAGGCCGACGTCAAGGGCGTCTCCGGCACGTGGCGCGACCTCACCGAGTCGGTGAACGGCATGGCGTCCAACCTGACCGACCAGGTGCGGCAGATCGCCAACGTGACCACCGCGGTGGCCGACGGCGACCTGACGCAGAAGGTGACGGTCGAGGCCCGCGGCGAGGTCGCGGCGCTCGCCGACACCATCAACCGGATGGTCGACCAGCTCTCCTCCTTCGCCGCCGAGGTCACCCGCGTGGCCCGCGAGGTCGGCACCGAGGGCCAGCTGGGCGGTCAGGCCGAGGTCGAGGGCGTCTCCGGCACGTGGAAGGACCTGACCGAGTCGGTGAACGGCATGGCGTCGAACCTCACCGATCAGGTGCGGTCGATCGCCGCCGTGACCACCGCGGTCGCGAACGGCGACCTCTCCGGCAAGATCACCGTCGAGGCGCGCGGCGAGGTCGCCGCGCTCGCGGACACGCTCAACACCATGGTCGACCGCCTGCGCTCGTTCGCCGGCGAGGTCACCCGCGTGGCACGCGAGGTCGGCACCGAGGGCAAGCTCGGCGGCCAGGCCGAGGTCGAGGGCGTCAGCGGCACCTGGAAGGCGCTCACCGAGTCGGTGAACGGCATGGCCTCCAACCTGACCGACCAGGTGCGGCAGATCGCCCAGGTCACCACCGCGGTGGCCAACGGCGACCTGACGCAGAAGGTCACCGTCGAGGCGCGCGGCGAGGTCGCCGCGCTGGCCGACACGATGAACACGATGGTCGACCAGCTCTCGTCCTTCGCGGACGAGGTCACCCGCGTGGCGCGTGAGGTCGGCACCGAGGGCGTCCTCGGCGGCCAGGCCGACGTGAAGGGCGTGTCGGGCACCTGGCGCGATCTCACCGAGTCCGTGAACGGCATGGCGTCGAACCTCACCGACCAGGTGCGGCAGATCGCCCAGGTCACCACGGCGGTGGCCGACGGCGACCTCTCCCAGAAGGTCACGGTCGAGGCCCGCGGCGAGGTCGCGGCGCTCGCCGACACCATCAACCGGATGGTCGACCAGCTCTCCTCCTTCGCGGCGGAGGTCACCCGCGTGGCGCGCGAGGTCGGCACGGAGGGCCGCCTGGGCGGCCAGGCCGAGGTCGAGGGCGTCAGCGGCACGTGGCGCGGCCTCACCGAGTCGGTCAACCAGCTCGCCGGCAACCTCACCACGCAGGTCCGTGCGATCAAGGACGTCTCCGCCGCCGTGACCCAGGGCGACCTGACGCGGCAGGTCACGGTCGACGCGTCCGGCGAGGTCGCGGACCTCAAGGACATCGTCAACCAGATGATCGAGAACCTCCGTGTCACCACGGAGCGCAACGCGCAGCAGGACTGGCTGAACTCCAACCTCGCGCGGATCTCCGGCCTGATGCAGGGCCAGCGCGACCTCAACCAGGTCTCGCGCCTGATCATGTCCGAGGTCACGCCGCTGGTCGACGCCCAGCACGGCGCGTTCTTCCTCTCCTCCGGCAGCACGAACGGCGACAACGGCAGCGCGGTCGAGGACGCGGAGCTGCAGCTCATCGCCTCGTACGGCTACAAGGAGCGCAAGTCGCTCTCCAACCGCTTCCGGATCGGCGAGTCGCTCGTCGGCCAGGCGGCGCTGGAGGCGAAGCCGATCATGATCCGGCAGGCGCCCGACGACTACGTCCAGATCTCGTCCGGCCTCGGCGAGGCGGCGCCGAACAACATCGTCGTGCTCCCGGTCCTCTTCGAGGAGCAGGTCATGGCGGTGATCGAGCTCGCCCGCTTCGGCAACTTCTCCGACGTCGACCAGACGTTCCTCGAGCAGCTCTCCGAGACGCTCGGCGTCGTGCTCAACGCGATCATCGCCAACCAGCGCACCGAGCAGCTGCTCGAGCAGTCGCAGGAGCTGACGCGCGAGCTGCAGGACCGCTCCGAGGAGCTCCAGTCCCAGCAGGAGGAGCTGCGCCGCTCGAACGCCGAGCTCGAGCAGCAGGCCCAGTCGCTCAAGGCGTCGGAGGAGCTCCTCCAGACCCAGCAGGAGGAGCTGCGCCAGACCAACGAGGAGCTGCAGGAGAAGGCGGCGCTGCTCAGCCAGCAGAACCGCGACATCGAGCTGCAGAACCGCGAGATCGAGCTGGCCCGCCAGTCGCTCGAGGAGCAGGCCAAGGAGCTCGCGCTCACCTCGAAGTACAAGAGCGAGTTCCTGGCGAACATGTCGCACGAGCTGCGCACGCCGCTCAACTCGCTGCTGATCCTCTCCAAGCTGCTGTCGGACAACCCCGACCGGAACCTCACCGACAAGCAGATCGAGTTCGCCCGGACGATCCACCAGGCCGGCTCGGACCTGCTCGCGCTGATCTCCGACATCCTCGACCTCTCCAAGGTCGAGGCGGGCAAGATGGAGGTCCACGCGGCGCCGCTGCCGATGGCCGACCTGCGCGACTACGTCGAGCGGGCGTTCCGCAGCGTCGCCGAGGAGAAGGGCCTCACGTTCTCCACGGCGCTCGACGCCGCCGCGCCGCAGTCGATCGTCACCGACGAGCAGCGCCTGCAGCAGGTGCTGCGCAACCTGCTCTCCAACGCGTTCAAGTTCACCGACAACGGCGAGGTCGACCTGTCCATCGCGCCCGGGCCGGAGAACACGCCGTACGCGGTCGCGTTCACCGTCCGCGACACCGGCATCGGCATCCCCGAGGACAAGCTGCGGCTGATCTTCGAGGCGTTCCAGCAGGCCGACAGCGGCACGAGCCGGCGGTACGGCGGCACGGGCCTGGGCCTGTCGATCTCGCGCGAGATCGCCCAGCTGCTGGGCGGCACGATCGAGGTCACCTCCACGCCGGGCGAGGGCAGCGCGTTCACGCTCTACCTCCCCGCGGTGGTGGAGATCGTGCCGATCGAGGAGGACGACGAGCCGTCGTTCCTCTCCGAGCCGCCGCCCGCGCGTCCGTTCATGCCGTCCGCGGCGCTGCCCGCCGCGACGGAGCGGGCGTCCGACTACGCGCCGCAGCCGCTCCAGCTCGACCAGGGCCCGCTCGACGTGCCGATCGCCGGCGGCGCGCCGGACGACCGCGAGGAGCTGATCGCGGGCGACCGCGTGCTGCTCGTCGTCTGCTCGGCCGGCGAGGCGGACGCCTGGACGGCCGCCGCGCGCGGCTCCGGCTTCAAGGTGCTGCTCGCCCAGGGCGGCCCGGCGGCGATCGGGCTCGCGCAGGAGTACGGCCCCGACGCCGTGCTGCTCGACCTCGACGCGGAGGGCCGCGCGCTCGAGCAGCTCAAGACCGAGCCGCGCACCCGCCACCTGCCGGTGCTGGCCGTCGGCGACGCCGGCGAGCGCCAGAACGCGCTCCGCGCCGGGGCCGCGTCGTTCCTGCCCCGCGCGGACGAGCTGGCGCCCGCGCTGGCCGAGCTCGTCGCGTTCCTGGACCGCCCGAGCCGCCAGGTGCTCGTGGTCGAGGACGACGACGACGAGCGCAACGCGGTCAGCGAGCTCGTCGGCGGCGAGGGCGTCGAGGTCACCGCGGTCGCGACCGCGGAGGAGGCCGTCGACCGCCTGGAGGCCGGGCGCTTCGACTGCATCGTGCTCGACCTCAAGCTCGGCGGGAAGGCCCAGTCCGGCTTCCAGCTGCTGGAGAAGGTCAAGAGCGACGAGCGCCACCGCGACGTGCCGGTGATCATCCACACCGGCAAGGCGCTGACCCGCCGCGAGGAGACGCGGCTGCAGCGGTACGCGGAGTCGATCGTCGTCAAGGACGCCGGCTCGCCCGAGCGGCTGCTGGCGGAGACGTCGCTCTTCCTCCACCGGCCCGAGTCGACGCTGCCGGAGGAGGACCGCCGGCGGCTGGAGTCGATGCACCAGGCCGACTCGGTCCTCCAGGGCCGCACCGTCCTGATCGTCGACGACGACGTGCGCAACGTCTTCGCGCTGACCAGCGCGCTGGAGGCGCGCGGGATGCTCGTCCGGTTCGCCGAGAACGGGCGCGAGGCGATCGACCAGCTCAAGGACGACCCCGAGGTCGACCTCGTGCTGATGGACGTGATGATGCCGGAGATGGACGGGTACGAGACCACCCGTGCCGTCCGTCAGATGCCCCAGTTCGAGGGGCTCCCGATCATCGCGCTCACGGCCAAGGCCATGAAGGGCGACCGCGAGAAGTCCATCCAGTCCGGGGCGTCCGACTACATCACCAAGCCGGTGGACGTCGAGCAGCTCCTGTCGCTCATGCGCGTGTGGCTGTACCGATAAGCACCTCGGCCCTCCCCCAGTCCACCGACCCGGAGCAGATCGAGGTCGAGCTCCTCCTGGAGGCGATCTACCGCCGCTACCACTACGACTTCCGGGGCTACGCCCGGGCGTCGCTGCGGCGGCGGCTGTGGCGGCGTGCGCAGCAGGAGCGGGTGCGCACGCTGTCCGGCCTCCAGGAGCGGGTGCTCCACGACCCGATGGTCATGGAGCGCCTGCTGCGCGACCTCTCGATCAACGTCACCGAGATGTTCCGCGACCCCGCGTTCTTCCGCGCGGTGCGCGAGCGCGTGGTGCCGATCCTGCGCACCTATCCGTACGCGCGGGTGTGGAACGCGGGGTGCTCGACGGGCGAGGAGACGTTCTCGCTGGCGATCGCGCTGGCCGAGGAGGGGCTGCTGGACCGCGTGCGGATGTACGCCACCGACATGAACGAGGACGTGCTGGGCGTCGCGCGCTCGGGCTCGTTCCCGATGGAGCGGATGCGCCGCTACACCGAGAACTACCAGCGTGCCGGCGGCACCGGCGACTTCTCGCGCTACTACACGGTGCAGGGCGACCGGGCGATCTTCTCCCGCTCGCTCGTCGAGGGGGCGGTCTTCGCCCAGCACAACCTCGCCCAGGACTCGTCCTTCAACGAGTTCCAGCTCGTCATGTGCCGCAACGTCCTCATCTACTTCGGCCGGCCGCTCCAGGAGCGCGTCCACGACCTGTTCCTGGAGTCGCTGGCACGTTTCGGCGTCCTCGCGCTGGGCCACAAGGAGTCGGTGGTGGCGTCGCACGAGGATCGGTACGAGGTGCTGGACGCGGCGGAGAAGCTCTACCGGCGCAAGCGATGAGCGGTTACGACGTGGTGGTGATCGGGGCCTCGTGGGGCGGCCTGCACGCGCTGGAGCGGATCCTCGGCGCGCTCGGCGACGACTTCCCGACCCCGATCGTGGTCGCCCAGCACCGCGACCCCGACGCCGACGACGAGCTCCTGACCGGCCTGCTCAACCGCCACACCGCGCTCTGCGTGGCCGACGCGGAGGACAAGTCGCCGCTCGAGCCGGGGAACGTGCTGATCGCGCCGCCCGGCTACCACGTGCTGCTCGACGACGGCGCGGCCGAGCTGTCGGTCGACGAGCCGGTCCAGTTCGCGCGCCCGTCGATCGACGTGCTCTTCGAGTCGGCGGCCGACGCGTACGGCGGGCGGGCGGTCGGCGTGCTGCTCACGGGCGCCAACGAGGACGGCGCGCACGGGCTCTGCGTCATCGCCGAACGCGGCGGCTACACCATCGTGCAGGACCCCGCGACGTGCGTGCGGCAGGAGATGCCGAAGGCCGCGCTGGCGGTCATGGAGCCCGACGCGGTGGTGCGGCTCGACGACATCCCGGCCCACCTGGGCAGACTGTGCCGGTGAGCCCCGTGCGCGCCGACCTCCCGAACGTCCTCCTGGTGGACGACCGGACCGAGAACCTCCTCGCCCTGGAGGCCGTCCTCGCGCCGCTCGACTGCAACCTCGTCAGCGTCACCTCCGGGCAGGAGGCGCTGCGCAGGCTGCTCCACGACGAGTTCGCGCTGATCCTCCTCGACGTCCAGATGCCCGAGCTCGACGGCTTCGAGACCGCCGAGTACATCAAGCGCCGCCGCAAGACGCGCACGATCCCGATCATCTTCGTGACGGCGATCTCCAAGGAGCGCGAGAACGTCTTCCGCGGCTACGAGACCGGCGCCGTCGACTACGTCTTCAAGCCCTACGACCCGCAGCTGCTGCGCGCGAAGGTCCAGGTCTTCCTCGAGCTGTACGAGGCCAACCGATCCGTCGCCCGCTCCGAGGAGCTGCTGCGCGCGACGTTCGACAGCGCGCCGATCGGCATGGCGCGGCTGGACGAGGACGGCGCGATCCAGCAGGTCAACCGGGCGCTGACCGAGGTGCTCGGCGTGCGCGAGGCACAGCTGCTCGGGCGCTCGATCGACGCGGTGACGCACCCGGAGGACGCGGGCCTGGATGCGGCGCAGCGGCGCGACCTGCTGCGCGGGCGGCGGGTGACGTACGAGGTCGAGAAGCGGCTGGTCGACGGGGCCGGCACCGAGATCCCGGCGCAGCTCTCGTTCTCGGTCGCGCGCGACGAGGACGGCGGGCTGCGCGCGCTGCTCGTGCAGGTGCAGGACATCTCCGAGCGGCTGCGGGCGCAGCGCGCGTGGGAGGAGCTGGTGCGCGAGCAGGCCGCCCGCGCCCAGGCCGAGGCGGCCGCCGAGCGCCAGCGGATGATCCGCGCGATCACCGACGCGGCGCTCGCGCCGCTGGGGCTCCAGGACCTGCTCGCCGAGCTGCTCGCGCGGATCAGCGACGTGCTCGGCGTCGACGGCGCGGCGATCGTGCTGGAGGAGGAGGGCCTCGGCCACGTCGTCGTGCACGCGGCGGGCGAGGCGGCGGCGTACGTGCGCGAGCACGGCCGCGGGCAGGCCGGCGGGCTGGCCGAGCGCGTCATGGCGGGCCGGCGCGCGATCGTGGTGCCGGACATCTCCAAGGACTCGTCCCTGACGGATCATCCGTTGGGCGGCGCGGTGCGGTCGCTCGTCGGCGTGCCGCTGCTCGCCGACGACCGGCCGATCGGCGCGCTGGAGGTCGGGACGATCTTCGCGCGGACCTTCAGCGAGTCGGACGTCGACCTGCTGCAGCTGGCGGCGGACCGGGCGGCGCTGGCGATCGAGCGGGTGCGGCTCTTCGAGCGCCAGCAGAAGATCGCCGAGGAGCTCCAGCGGTCCCTGCTGCCGCAGTCGCTGCCGACGATCCCGGGCGTGGCGATGGCGGCGCGGTACCTGCCCGGCGGCGCGGGGACGCGCGTGGGCGGCGACTGGTACGACACGATCTCGCTGCCCGGCGGGCGCGTCGGGCTCGTGATCGGCGACGTCGCGGGCCGCGGCGTGAGCGCGGCGGCGACGATGGGGCAGCTGCGCAGCGCGCTGCGCGCCTACATCCTCGACGGCGCGACGCCGGCGCAGGCGCTGGAGCGGCTGAACCGCTTCCTGCTGTCGCTGGAGTGGGACTCGATGGCGACGGTCTGCGTGCTGCTGCTCGAGCCCGCGACGGGGCGGCTGACGTTCGCCAACGCCGGCCATCCGCCGCCGATGCTGCTCGGCGCCGACGGCGTGGCGCGGTCGCTGAAAGAGTCGCTCGCGGTGCCGCTGGGCGCTTTGGACGTCGTCGGCTACGAGGAGGGCGGCGCGGTGCTCGACCCGGGCGCGACGCTCGTCCTCTACACCGACGGCCTGGTCGAGCAGCGCGACGAGCTGATCGACCGCGGCATCGAGCGGCTGGAGCTGTCGGTCGTCGAGGGCGGCCCCGACGAGCCCGAGCCGATGTGCGAGCGCGTGCTGCGCGGCACGATCGGCGGGACCGACAAGTCCCACGACGACGTCACGCTGGTGGTCGTGCGAGCGTCGCTGACGCTGGGCGACCGGCTGGAGATGGAGCTGATCGGCGAGCCGCCGGCGCTCACCGCCTTCCGCCAGGCGCTACGGCGGTGGCTGAGCGAGGCGGGCGCCGATGACAGCGAGGTCCAGGATGTCGTCATGGCGGTCAACGAGGCCGCGCAGAACGCGATCGAGCACGCCTACGGGCTGACCGCCGAGCCGTTCACCGTGACGTTCGCGCGCGACGGCGGCGAGGTCTCGATCACCGTGCGCGACCGCGGCGGATGGCGCGAGACGGTGAGCGACGACCGCGGCCGCGGGCTGCCGCTGATGCGGGCGCTGATGGACTCGGTGGAGATCGAGCAGCGACCCTCCGGGTCCACCGTCGTCCTGCGCCGCGCGCTCAAGGCGGCGGCGCAGGAGCCGGCCGCTACGCGCTAGCCGGTGCGGCCCGCGGCGCGTGGCGCGCGGGCCGCTCCACGCCGGGCACGAGCAGCGCCGCGAGCGCCCCGGCGATCAGGACGCCCGCCCCGATGTGCAGGGCCGGCTTGAGGCCGTCGAGGAAGGCCTGCGGCGACTCGTAGCCGCCGTGGTGGGCGAAGACGGCGGCCAGCACGGCGATGCCCAGGACGCCGCCCAGCTCGCGGATCGCGTTGGTCGCGCCGGACGCCTGGCCGGCCTCCTGCGGCTCGACGCTGCGGAGCACCGCGTTGGCGGCGGGGGCGAAGACGAGGCCCATGCCAGCGCCGCCGAGGATCAGCGGGATGACGATGTCGCCGTATGGGGTCGTGACCTCCTGCACGGCCGCCAGCCACGTGATCGCGACGGCCTGGAGGGTGAGGCCGGCGGCCATCAGCGGGCGGCTGCCGATCCGGTCGGAGAGCAGGCCGGCGATCGGGGCGACGAGCATCGGCATGCCCGTCCACGGGAGGGTCCGCAGACCGGCGTCGAGCGGGCTCATCCCCTGCACGGCCTGGAAGAGCTGGGCGAGCAGGAAGATCGAGCCGAAGATGCCGAAGTACATCGCGAAGCTGACGGCGTTGGTGGAGGCGAAGCCGCGGCTCGTGAAGAAGCGCATCGGGAGCATCGGGTTCGCGGTGCGCCGCTCCCACGCCACGAACGCGGCGAGGAGGGCGAGGCCGACGGCGATCCGCGCGACGGTCGCGCCGCTCCCCCAGCCGTCCGCGTTCCCCTCGACGATGCCGTAGGTCAGCGCGAGCAGGCCGGCGGCGGCAAGGGCGACGCCCGGGATGTCCAGGCTGCGCTGCGGGCCGGTGCTTTCGTGGAGGCGGCGCGTGGCGAGCGGGAGGAGGAGCAGACCGACCGGCACGTTGATCCAGAAGATCCACTGCCACGAGATCCCCTCGACGACCGCGCCGCCGACGAGCGGGCCGAGCGCGACGCCGAGCCCGCTCACGCCCGACCAGATCCCGATCGCGGCGCCCCGCTTCTCGCCCGGGAAGGCCTCGGAGAGGAGCGTGAGCGTGAGCGGCGCGACCATGCCCGCGCCCATCCCCTGGATCGCGCGGGCGGCGACGAGCGTCGCGGTGTCGGGCGCCAGCGCCGCCGCCGCGCTCGCGCCGGTGAAGATCGACAGGCCGATCAGGAACAGCCTGCGCCGCCCGAACCGGTCGCCCAGCGCGGCGCCGGGCAGCAGGAAGACGGTGAAGGCGAGCGTGTACGCGTTCACCGTCCACTCAAGGTCGCTCAGGCTCGCGCCCAGGTCGGTCCGGATGCTCGGCAGCGCCGTCGTCACGACGAGGTTGTCGAGCGTGACCATGAACAGCGCCAGCGACACGATCGCCAGGGTCCAGCCGGGTGAGGTCTTCCGTTCGTCCATCTCTCGCTCCGCCGTTGTGAGTGACCACTTCCTTTATAGCGAAGTGAGTCACCACTCACAAGCGGCCCGACCGCACTCTCGCGGGACGTCGTGCTGCGGCGGAGCGGGTCTGGGCGGTGGCGGGTGCGTCGACAGGCCGTTCGCGCGCTCTCCCGCCCTCGTACCGCGGCGCGCGGCGCCCGCGGTCGGTTCCACCGCCACAAGTCGCCACTCGGCGGCGTGGGTGCGGTGAGAGGCGAGATGTGGTCGTCCTACGACCACAAGTCGCCCCTCGGCGAGGCAGGTGCGGTGAGGGGCGAGAAGGCGTCCGTCTGCGACGGTTTCCCGCCCCTCGCCGAACCGCGAGCGACGCGGGGCGGGTTCGCGCGCGAGCGGAGCGCGGCACGAGCTCGCACTCCAGCTCCACCCACCGCCCAGACCACGCGCCGCGCCCCGACCACGAACGGCCGGAGCGCGGAGCGGGCCGGTCAGGCGGAAGCGAGCGAGGCGACGAGGCCCGTGAGGAGGCGGACCGGGACGCCGGCGCCGCCGGAGGGCGTGTAGGCGCGGCCGTTGGAGTCGGCGGTGCCCGCGATGTCGAGGTGCGCCCAGGGCGTGTCGCCGACGAAGTTGCGCAGGAACTCCGCGGCCGTGATCGTGCCGGCCTTGCGCCCCTCGGGGGCGTTGGTGAGGTCGGCGTACTTGCCCTTGACGAGCTCGGTGTACTCGTCGTGGAGCGGGAGCCGCCAGACGAGCTCGCCGGAGGCGTCGCCCGCGGCGGTGACGGCCGCCGCCCACGCGTCGTCGTTGGAGACGACGGCCGAGTAGGTCGAGCCCAGCGCGATGACGACGGCGCCGGTGAGCGTCGCGACGTCGACCAGCCGCTGCGCGCCCAGCTCCCGCGCGTACGCGAGGCAGTCGGCCAGCACCAGGCGCCCCTCGGCGTCGGTGTTGTTGACCTCCACCGTCAGCCCGGCCTTCGTGCGGAAGATGTCGCCCGGCTTCATCGCGTGGCCGCTGGGCATGTTCTCCGTCGCCCCGACGACCGCGACGACGTTGATCGGCAGGTCGAGCTCGGCGATCGCGCCCATCGCCTCGATGACCGCGGCGCCGCCCGACATGTCGAACTTCATCTCGTACATCTTCGCCGCGGGCTTGATCGAGATGCCGCCCGTGTCGAAGGTGACCGCCTTGCCGACGAGGCCGACGGCGGGCGCGTCGGACTCCGCGGCGCCCGTGTACTTGAGGACGATCAGCGCCGGCTCCTCGTCCGAGCCCTGCGCGACCGCCGCGAACGTGCCCATGCCCCGGGCGACGATCTGCTCGCGCCCCTCGACCTCGGCCGCCAGCTTCGGGTGCTCGGCCGCCAGCGCCTGCGCCCGCGCGCCGAGGATCGTCGGCGTCATGTCGTTGGCCGGCGTGTTCTGCAGGTCGCGCGCGCGGTTGGCGGCGCGCGCGAGGATCTCCGCCCGCGTGACCGCGGCGCTCACGTCGTCGTGGGCGGAGACGAGCAGCTCCGAGAGCCCGGCGGCGTCCTCGTCGTCCGCGCCCTTCTTGTACTTCCGGAAGCTGTAGGCGGCCAGGACAGTGCCCTCGACGAGCCCGCCGACGACGGCGTCGTCGACCTTGTGCGGAACCTCCCACGCGAGCACGGACGTGCCGAGCTCCTTCGCCCGGCCGTGGGCGGTCGCCGCGGCGACGCGGGCGCGCTCGGCATCGAACGCCGCGCGGTCGCCGAGGCCGAGGACGATCCAGCGCTTGCCTTCGGCGTGGGTGACGGCGAGCTTGCGGAAGCCCCGCTTGGCCTCGCCGCTGGTGAGGAGCCCCTGGAGGAGCCCCCCTTCGACGTCGTGGGCGACGTCCTCGCCCTCGAAGACGCCGACGACGACGGTGTCGGCCGCGGTGTCACGCGGCCCCTGGGTGGTGGCTGAGACGCGCAAGCGTCTCAGTGTACGTGCGGCCCGTGAGCCTCCGCGAGACGCGCCGACGCCTTCGGCTTGGACGCCACGGACGCCGTCCGCTCGTAGCGCCGGCCGTTCGACAGGCGCTTGAGCGTCGCGACCACGCGCAGCCCCTTGCTGCCCTCGTCACGCCGCGCGACGGCGAGACGGCAGACGTAGGGCTGCCCTGCCCGGACGAGGGCCGAGCAGGTCGGCCGGCGCCCCGACGGGAACCGGACCGCGACCTTGAGCCGCCCCGTGTACCGGGGAACGACGCTCACGGAGATGAAGCCGGTGCGGCGCAGCGTGGAGAGCGACAGCGTCGGCGTCGCCTTGCGGGGAGGCTGCGTCGCGGGTCGCTCCGGGCCCTTCGACTGCTCCACGCTCGGCCCGGGCAGGATGGCCGGCCCGTCGGTCCGGTTCTCGGTCTCCGGCGTCCTCGGCATCGGGGCGGGGTCGTTGGGCGGCGGCGCGACGACCCTCAGACGCACCTCCGCGGACGCCCCCGAGGGGAGCGAGGCGCGCACCGTGGCCAGACCGTCGGCCGGCACCTGCGCCGGAGCGACGTACCGCCCGCCGGCGCTGACCGTTCCGTGGGTCGCGTCGGGCAGGACCTGCCAGACGAGATCCTCGACGCGTGCGGTCTTGCCGGTGACGACGGCGGTCAGCTGGATCGACGTCCCGGCGATCACGTCGCCCTGGACCCCGCCGATCGCGACGGTGTCGGGCGCGGGGTCCGGCCCCGGATCGGCGGCGCGCGGCGTGAGCGTGACCTGGGCCACCGGCGGCGTGAGCGGGAACGGGGTCCCGGCCTCACGCGCGCTGAAGCTCAGCCGGTCCGCCTGCGCCGTGTCGCCCGTCGGCGTGTAGGTGAGCGCGTCGGTCGGCGCGACGGTGTCGCCGGCGGCGAGCGCCGTGCCGGCGGCCGTCGTCAGCTTCCCGTGCTCGGGGAGGTCGACCAGCGTCAGCTGTGCCGCCCCGAGCGGCCGGCCGGAGGCGAACCCCTGGGCGCTCAGCGTCACCGGGGATGCCCCGCTGCGCTCGATCGTCAGCGCCCCGGGCGTCGCGCGGTAGCCGGGGATGACGAGCGGCGCGACGCCGGGCGGGTTCACCTCGTCCGCCTCGACCACGATGTTGAAGGGATCGGCCTCGTTGCGCAGCTGGTAGGCCCCCGGCGCGACGTTCGAGATGTCGATCCACTGGAAGAACAGGTCGTACGAGTAGGTGTCGCGCCACCCGCCCGAGATCCCGGTGACGACGCTGTCGACCTGCGGCTTGCCGGGGCGCGGCGTCTTGAGCTGCGGGTTGCCCCACTGGCAGAACGTCGGGTCCTCGTAGTGCCCGAGGCCGATGCCCGACGGGTCCGGCGCCTCGACGGGCTCGCTGTCGGTGAGGCAGAAGCCGGCCTTCTGCGCGGGCGCGACCTCGGCGGCGCCGTCGCTGCTCCACAGCGAGTAGCGCGCCGCCTCCTTGAAGTGCCAGTGCTTGTGGTCGTCGTTCGTCTCGTAGACCATCGCGGCGGTCGACGGGCGCGGCACCATCGTGCCGTCGCCGCGGTCGACGTTCTGGACGACCGTCCCCATCGTCGGGGGCGCCAGGTTCGGCCCGAACGGGCTCGGGTTGCGGCCCTCCATCTCGAGCGGCCCCGGCCCGCGGTTGTGGACGTGGCCGTCGAAGCGCAGGAGCAGCCGGCCCTCGGGCTCGTCCTGCGCGGCGTCCGCGGGGACGATCAGGGGACGGGTGGGCGGGTCCGCGATGAGGTCGGGCAGCTTCTCCTGAAGCCCGTCCGCGGCCGTCGGGTGGAACCGCTCGTCGTGCGCGCCCGCTGCGGCAGGCACCCCGATGAGCATCGCGGCAGCCGCGAAAATGGAAAGGGAAGCCTTGCGCATCGGGGACACTGTGACACAGCCGTCGGCGCACCACGTATCCACCATCCGTCCAGCCGCCTGGAAAACGGTCAGTGGCGGTGCTGGGGGTCCCGGACCGGGACCCGCCGTGCCAGCCTCCCCGCGCGCACGACCACGCGCAGCGTCCCGCGGCCGGCGGCGGGGCGCCGCAGCCGGCACGTCACCGACCGCCCGGCGACGCCCTCCACCGTGCACGCGCGGAGCGTGCGGGTGCCGCGGCGCAGGACGATCCGCAGCGGCCCGGACCGGCCGGGCGTGACGCTGACGACGACGTACCGGCCGGCCCGCTCGGCCGTCGCCCGCTCGATCGCGCGGCGGGGCAGCTGCGTGGGGA
>Ga0196960_10000404_pt1 | contig 15567 bp, 12 predicted proteins | sample S3v_5metaG_FD_183187 | JGI IMG/M metagenome (GOLD analysis project Ga0196960, IMG submission 183187) | Soil microbial communities from Anza Borrego desert, Southern California, United States - S3+v_5 | ecosystem: Environmental > Terrestrial > Soil > Desert | place: USA: California | collected... | reverse complement strand
CAGCAGGTGCACGCCGGCGTCGACCGCCTCACCCACGGCGTCGAGGTCCTGCACCAGCCCGAGGTCGAACGACAGCCCGGCGGCCCCGGCGGCCCGGAACAGCGCGAGCGGCATGCGGCGGGCGCAGCAGTGCACCACCACCGGCGCCGACAGGGCCCGGACGACGGCTCCGAGCTCCTGCTCGACCACGTCCGCGGCGACGGCGGGCAGCTTGCCGAAGCCGCTCACGGTCGGCAACCCACCCTGCAGGACGGCCGGCACCGACGGCTCGTCGAGCTGGACGACGACCTGGGCGCCCGGCACCCGCGCCCGCACCTCCGCCACGTGCGCGGCGAGCCCCTCGGCCAGCGACTGGCCGAGGTCACGCCGGGCGCCGGGGTCGACGACCGCGCGATCCCCCCTCGTGCGCTCGAGGCCGGCGGCCAGCGTCCACGGGCCGGCGGCCTGCACCTTGAACGGCCCGGTCCAGTCGCCGGCCACCTCGTGCAGCGCGTCGAGGTCGCGGGCGAGGAACTCGCGCGCCCGCTGCTGGTCGATGCCCGACCGCGGCACGAGCCGCCAGCCCGCCGGGGTGAGGTCGACGGCGAGGTCGACCAGCAACGCCGCGCCGCGGCCGAGCAGATCCGCCCCGGCGCCCCGGCCGGGCAGTTCGGGCAGGTGGGCGAACTCCGGCAGCTCCCCCACCACCGTGCGCAGCGCCTCCGCGGGATCGGTGCCCGGGAGCGATCCCACGCCGGACGCCGGCCCCCACGGAGCGGGGCCGGGCCCGGCGTCGTCGGTGCCGTCGGCACCGGGGGCGGGGTCGGTCGGGGCGGTCACGACGGCGACGGTAGACCGCGGCCGCTGCCGCGCCGATCAGCGGGTGACGGTCGTCCGCCGGCGGGAGGCCGCGCGGATCGCGGCCTGCCCGAGCACCCGGTCACCGCGCTCGGCGTCGGGTTCGTACAGCACGGCGGACTGCCCGGCGGCCACTCCGCGCTGCTGGTCGCCCAGGACGAGGCGCAGGCCACCGTCGTCGCCCTCGGTGACCTCGCACGCCACCGGGGCGCCGTGCGCGCGCAGCTGCACCTCCGCGGCGAACGGGAGCTGCGGTGCCTCCGCGGTCCACGTGGGTGCGCCGGTGGTCACGACGTCGACGCCGGTCAGGTCGGCGGTGCCGATCGTGACGGTGCGGCTCACCGGCTCGATGCCCAGGACGTAGCGGGGACGCTGGTCCCCGGCGCTCACCCCCAGGCCCCGGCGCTGGCCGACGGTGAAGCCGAAGGTCCCGTCGTGCTCGCCGACGGTGGCACCGGTGACGGCGTCGACGACCGGCCCCGGCCGGCTGCCCAGCCGGCCGGCCAGGAAACCGCGGGTGTCGCCGTCGGGGATGAAGCAGATGTCGTGCGAGTCGGCCTTCGTGGCGACGGCGAAGCCCCGCTCGGCGGCGATCTCCCGCACACGGTCCTTGGTCATGCCGCCGAGCGGGAAGGCCGCGGCCGCGAGCTGCCCGGCGGTCAGGACGCCCAGCACGTAGGACTGGTCCTTGGCGGCGTCGACCGAGCGGCGCAGCTGCCCGTCGGCCAGCCGGGCGTGGTGGCCGGTGACCACGGCGTCGAAGCCGAGCGCCCGCGCCCGGTCCAGCACCGCGGTGAACTTGATCTTCTCGTTGCAGCGCAGGCACGGGTTGGGCGTGCGCCCGGCCGCGTACTCGGCGACGAAGTCGTCGACGACGTCCTCGGTGAACCGGTCGGCCATGTCCCACACGTAGAACGGGATGCCGAGCTCGTCGGCGACCCGGCGGGCGTCGTGCGCGTCCTCGACGCTGCAGCACCCGCGCGACCCGCTGCGCAACGTCTGCCGGTGCTGGGACAGCGCCAGGTGGACCCCGGTGACGTCGTGGCCGGCATCGACGGCCAGCGCGGCGGCCACGGCCGAGTCCACTCCTCCGCTCATCGCGGCGAGCACCCTCATCGTCAGCGCCGTCCCGTGCCGGCGCGGCGGGCCCGCTCCACCACCGGCGCGATGACCTCGAGCACCGCGTCGACGTCGGCGTCGGTGCTGGTGTGCCCCAGGCTGAACCGCAGCGAGCTGCGCGCCCGGTCGGGGTCGGCGCCGACCGCCAGCAGCACGTGGCTGGGCCGTGCCACGCCCGCACTGCAGGCCGACCCGGTCGAGCACTCGATGCCCCGGGCGTCGAGCAGCATGAGCAGGGCGTCGCCCTCGGCCCCCGGGAAGGACAGGTGGGCGTTGCCCGGGAGCCGCCCGGGGCCCGAGCGCACGACGTCGTCCGGCGGGGCGCCGTTCAGCTGGGCGTCGGGCAGCTGCGCGACGACGCCCGCCACGAGGCGGTCGCGCAGCCCGGCCAGCTGGGCAGCCCGCTCGACCCGGCCCTCGACGGCCGCGACCGTGGCGGTGGCGAGGCCGACGATGGCCGGGACGTCGAGGGTGCCGGAGCGGACGTCGCGCTCCTGACCGCCGCCGTGCAGCAGCGGGGTGCACTCGGCGTCGCGGCGCAGCAGGAGCGCACCGGCGCCCATCGGCCCGCCGAGCTTGTGCCCCGTCATCGTCAGCGCGTCCACACCGCTGGCCCCGAAGTCGACCAGCACCTGACCGACGGCCTGCACCGCGTCGGTGTGCAGCGGCACGCCGACGTCGTGCGCCGTGGCGGCCAGCTCGGCGATGTCGCTGACCGTGCCGATCTCGTTGTTCGCCCACATGACGCTGGCGACGGCGACGTCGGAGCCGTCGCCCAGCGCCGCGGCCAGCGCCTCCGGCGCCACCCGGCCCGAGGGCTCCACCCGCAGCCAGGTGACCTCGGCACCCTCGTGCTTGACCAGCCACTCCACGCTGTCGAGGACGGCGTGGTGCTCGGCCGGGCTCACGACGATGCGCCGACGGCGGGAGTCGGCCCCCCGTCGGGCCCAGAAGAGCCCCTTGACGGCGAGGTTGTCGCTCTCGGTGCCGCCGCCGGTGAACAGCACCTCCGACGGTCGCGCGCCGACCGCCTCGGCCAGCCGTTCGCGGGCCTGCTCGGCGGCACGGCGGGCGGTACGGCCGCTGGCGTGCAGCGACGAGGCGTTGCCGACCCTGCCCAGCTGCTCGGCCATCGCGGCGACGACCTCGGGGAGCACCGGCGTGGTCGCCGCGTGGTCGAGGTAGACCGGCTCGGGATAGGTCATGACCCGCTCAGGGTAGTCGCGCGGGCGGGAGAGCCCGCTGGAGCCGGAGCGACGCCACCCGCCCGGGGCGCCATCAGCCCACCGGCGACCGCCACGGCGGTGAGCACCGCCACACCGGCCAGGACCGCGGCCGACAGCGAGAGCGTCCCCCCGGCCGTGGCGGCCACGAGCACCCCCACGACGCCGACGCAGACGGCGCTGCCGGTGACGTCGGCGATCTGGAACGCCGCGGAGTCCGCGCCCCGGGACCCGTCGGAGGACCGTTCCAGGAGCAGCACGCTCAGGGCCGGCATGCCCAGGCCCATGCCGAGCCCGGCCACCCCCCAGCTCAGGTACGCGGACCAGCCACCGACACCGGGCACGGCCACCAGCGCCGTGGCGGCCAGCCCCGCGGCGAGCAGCAGGAAACCGGTGCGCAGCAGCCGAACCCGCGACCACCGAGGACGGCGGGCCTGCAGCTGCGACGCCGTCGCCCACCCCAGCGCACCGGCGGTGAGCGGCACCCCGGCGGCCGCGGCGTCGTAGCCGTGCAGCTCGGTGAGGGCCAGCGGCAGCAGGATGTCCATGCCGAAGAAGGCCCCGGCCAGCAGCCCCCGCCCGGCCACCACCGCCGGCAGCCCCGGACGGAGCGCCGCGGTGCCGGGCGGCAGCAGCGGGCGCAGGCCCAGGACGAGCGCGCAGACCCCGGCCACGGCGAGGCCGGCGGCCAGGAGGTCCAGCCGCTGCCCGGCGTACTGCAGCGTTCCGATGCCCACGCCGGCGAGCAGGGCCCACCAGCGCCGGGCGGAGGCGGTGCCGGGCGCTGCCGACGGCACCGGCAGGCCCCGCACCGCCGGCAGGGCCAGACCGAGTCCGAGCAGGATGAGCGGCAGCAGCCCGAGGAAGACCAGCCGCCAGGTCAGGTGCGTCGTGAGCAGACCGGCCACGGCGGGCCCGACGAGCGCGGGCAGCACCCACGCCGCGGAGAAGGCACCGAACAGGCGGGGCCGCAGCCGCGGGTCGAACGCCTGGCCGGCGACGACGTAGAGCGAGACGGAGATCATCCCGCCACCGACACCCTGCAGCGCGCGAGCAGCGACGAGCACGGCCATGGACCCGGCCATCCCGGCGAGGAGCAGCCCGGCGGCGAAGACCGTGACACCGGTCAGGAGCGCCCGCCGGGAGCCGTGCCGGTCACTGACGTCCCCGCCCAGCACCATCCCGACCACCGAGGCCACCAGGAAGGCGCTGAAGGGCCAGGCGTACCAGGCCAGCCCGCCCAGCTCCCGCACGGCCGTGGGCATCGCCGTGGCCACGGCCATCGCCTCGAAGGCGACCATGGTGACCAGCATCAGCAGCCCGGCGGTGGTCAGCCGGTGCGCCCGGTCGAAGAGCGCCACGGGTGCGCCGCTCGTCACGCTGTCGTCCTCACTCCGTCGCCAACTCCGCGCACCCCCGGGCGCTTCCCGGGCGCCGACAACCGTCGAGCGCCGACCCCCGAAGGGATCGGCGCTCGACGGTGACGTACTGGAACGGCTCCGTCCAGAGGCTCACGCCGAGCGGAGCGAGGCGTGAGGAGGACGGGGTCCTTTACTTGCGGGCTTTGATCTGCTCGGTGGCCGTCGGGACGACCGTGTTCAGGTCACCGATGACACCGAAGTCGGCCAGCTCGAAGATCGGCGCCTCGGGGTCCTTGTTGATGGCGACGATGGTCTTGCTGGTCTGCATGCCGGCGCGGTGCTGGATGGCACCGGAGATGCCGACGGCGACGTAGAGCTGCGGCGAGACGGTCTTGCCGGTCTGCCCCACCTGGAAGCTGTGGGGGTAGAAGCCGGAGTCCACCGCGGCGCGCGAGGCGCCGACGGCCGCGCCGAGGGAGTCGGCCAGGCCCTCGATGATCGTGAAGTTCTCCGCGCTGGCCACGCCGCGACCACCGGAGACCACGATCGAGGCCTCGGTGAGCTCGGGGCGGCTGCTCTTCTGCTCCACGACGCGCTCGACGACCCGGACCTGCTTGGCCTGGTCGCTGATCGACACCGGCACCGGCTGCTCGGCGCCCGCGGCCGGAGCCGGCTCCGGGGCGACCGAGTTGCCGCGCAGCGTGTAGATCGGGGTTCCGACCGTCACCTGCGAGTGCACGATCGTCTGCCCGGCGAACGCGACCTGCGTCGCGGTGCCGTCCGCGGCGATCTCGGTGACGTCGGTCAGGAAGCCGCTGCCGGTCTTGACGGCCAGGCGGGCGGCGATCTCCTTGCCCTCCGGGGAGGACGGGATGACGACGGCGGCCGGCGACTTCTCGCTCACCAGCTGCGCCAGCACCTCGGCCTTGGGCGCGACCAGGTAGTCCTCGACGTCGGCGGACTCGGCCACGTACACGATCGCTGCGCCGTACTCCGCGAGCTGGTCGCGGACAGCGGCCGCGGTGCCGGGGGCACCGAGGACGACGGCGGAGGGCTCACCGAGCGCGCGGGCTGCGGTGAGGGCCTCCAGGGTGGTCTTGCGGACGCCACCGCCGGCGGCGTTGAGCTCGGCCAGAACCAGGACCTCTGCCATGGGTTTCTCCTCTTCCTTCGATCCGGACCGGGCTCAGACGATCTTCTGGGCGGCGAGGAACTCGACGAACTTCTCGGCGCCGTCGCCCTCGTCGGTGACCTTGATGCCCTCGCCCTTGGGCGGGCGGCCGGCGAAGTCGAGGACCTTGCTGGTGGCGCTGCCCAGGCCCACCGTGGAGGCGTCCAGGCCGAGGTCGGCGAGGGACTTGGTCTCGACCGGCTTCTTCTTGGCAGCCATGATCCCCTTGAACGAGGGGTAGCGCGGCTCGTTGATGGTGTCCCAGGTGGACACGATCGCCGGCATCGGCGCCTCGACGGCCCAGTAGCCGCCGTCGGTCTGCCGCTCGATCCGGGCCATCCCACCCTCGACGGTGAGCTTCCGCGCACCGGACAGCTGAGGAAGGCCCAGGCGCTCGGCGAGGAGCGCCGGCATGACGCTGAGCTGCGCGTCGGTGGCCTCCGCGCCGCAGAGGACCAGGTCGTACTCCATCTGCTGCAGCGCAGCGGCGATGACCGCCGAGGTCTGCACCGCGCAGGACCCGTGGATGGCGTCGTCGACGACGTGCACGGCCTTGTCCGCGCCCATGGAGAGCGCCTTCCGGATGGCGTCGGTGGCCGTGTCGGGGCCGACGGTGAGGATGGTGACCTCGCCGCCCTCCCGCTCGCGCACGAGGAGCGCCTCCTCGATGGCGTACTCGTCCATCTCGTTGATGACGTTGTCCGCGGTGGCGCGGGCGACGGTGTTGTCCGCCGGGTCCAGCTTGCGCTCGCTGCCGGAGTCGGGGACCTGCTTGACCAGAACGACGATGTTCATCGCCAACCTACCTCCGCGATGGGGTCAGGGGCGCGGGCACGGGAGCGCCCGCCTAGCACCGATCATTGAGGCTACTGCCTGGTAACGGGGCAGTCCACGAGGGGTGGGTGAGGCGGCTCACACGCCGGTTCCCGGGGCGTTCCACTCCCCCGTCGACGCGAAGCGGTCGAGCACCCCGGTGGCGGGCCCCAGGTCCATGCCCTGGTCTCCGACCCATGCGTCGGAGTAGTACGTGTGGGCGTAGCGCTCACCGCCGTCGCAGAGCAACGTGACCACGCTGCCGCGCCGGCCCGCCGCCATCATCTCCGCGATGAGCCCGAAGGCGCCCCACAGGTTCGTGCCGGTCGATCCGCCGGCGCGGCGTCCGGTGACCCGTTCCAGGTGCCGCATCGCCGCGATCGAGGCGGCGTCGGGCACCCCGATCATCCGGTCGACGATCGTCGGCACGAAGGACGGCTCGACCCGCGGCCGCCCGATCCCCTCGATCCGCGACGGCATGCCCGTGGTCCAGCTCCGCTCACCCGCCGCGTAGCCCGGCAGGAATGCCGAGTTCTCGGGGTCGACGACCGCCAGCCGGGTCGGGTGCCGGCGGTAGCGCAGGTAGCGGCCGATGGTGGCGCTCGTCCCGCCGGTTCCCGCGCCGACGACCACCCACTCGGGCACCGGGTGCCGTTCCGCGGCGAGCTGGTCGAAGATCGACTCCGCGATGTTGTTGTTGCCGCGCCAGTCGGTCGCACGCTCGGCGTACGTGAACTGGTCGAGGTAGTGGCCACCGCACTCGGCCGCCAGCCGCCGGGCCTCCTCGTACATGTCCAGCGCGTTCTCCACGAAGTGGCACCGGCCACCGTGGAACTCGATGAGCGCCACCTTCTCCGGGCTGGTCGACCGTGGCATGACCGCGACGAACGGCAGCCCCAGCATCCGGGCGAAGTAGGCCTCGCTGACGGCCGTCGAGCCGCTGGATGCCTCGACGACCGTGCTCCCTTCGCCGATCTGCCCCGAGCACAGCCCGTAGAGGAACAGCGACCTGGCCAGCCGGTGCTTCAGGCTGCCGGTCGGATGGGTGGACTCGTCCTTGAGGTAGAGGTCCACGCCCCACTCCGGGGGGAGCGGGTAGACCAGCAGGTGCGTGTCGGCGCTGCGCCGGGCGTCGGCCTCCACCGCGGCGACGGCCTGGTCGACCCAGGCACGGCGGCCGGGATCGGACCGGTCGACGACGGCCGGACCGGTCACGCGGGCTCCACCGGCGCGACGAGGACGGGGCGCTCGGCGGGCACGACGGTGACCGCGGCCCCGGGGACCAGCAGCTTGCTGTCGGCGCTGGCGACGTCGGCGCGCACCTCCACCCCGCCGGGCAGCGCCACCAGCACGCGGGTGGTCGCGCCGGAGAAGGTGCGGGTGACCACCCGCCCGGTGCCGCTGCCGTCGGCGTGCACCACCAGCGACTCGGGCCGGACGAGGGCGACGACGGAGCTGCCCGACGGAGCGGCGCCGGAGATCGGGCGGTGGACGCCCAGCAGCTCCACCGCACCGCCCCGGAGCGCCGCCGGCACGCGGTTCATCGTGCCGACGAACTCCGCCACGAAGGCCGTCGCCGGCCGCTCGTAGAGCTCGTCGGGCGAGGCCACCTGCTCCAGCCGGCCGGCCCGCATGACGCCCACCCGGTCGGCCACCGACAGCGCCTCGGCCTGGTCGTGGGTGACGAAGACGGTCGTGATGCCCAGCTCCAGCTGCAGACGGCGGATCTCCTCCCGCAGCTGCACCCGCACCTGGGCGTCCAGCGCGGAGAGCGGCTCGTCCAGCAGCAGCACCTGAGGCGCGACGGCCAGCGCCCGGGCGAGAGCGACCCGCTGCTGCTGGCCTCCCGACAGCTGGTGCGGGTACCGCCCGCCCCGGTCGGCCAGGCCGACCAGCTCCAGCAGCTCCGCCGCCCGGGCCGCCCGCTCGGGCCTGCCACGACCGCGGACCCGCAGCCCGAATGCGACGTTGTCGGCGACGGTCAGGTTCGGGAAGAGGCTGTAGGCCTGGAAGACCATGCCCGTGCCCCGCTTGCTGGGCGGGACGTCGGTGACGTCCCGGCCGCCGAGCAGCACCCGTCCGGCGTCGGGCCGGTCGAAGCCGGCGATCGCCCGCAGCGCCGTCGTCTTGCCGCAGCCCGACGGCCCGAGCAGGGCGAGGAACTCCCCGCCGGCGATGTCGAGGTCCAGCCCGTCCAGGGCGACCACCGAGCCGTAGCGGCGGGTCAGCCGCTCCAGCCGGATGGGCACGCCGGGACGGTCGGCCAGACCGGTCGCTCCGGTCCGTTCCGACGCTGCGGTCATGGGGTCTCCTTCGTGCCGCGCCGGCGGTCCAGCGCGGAGATCAGCAGCAGCAGGACCCAGGTTCCGACCAGGGACAGCACCGACACCGCCACCGACAGCTGCGGCTGCGATCCGGAGATCCGCACGATCCACGTGGGGAAGGTCTCGAAGCCGAGGATGTTGGCGATGGTGAACTCGCCGAGCACCAGGGCCAGGGTGAGGAACGCAGCGTTGAGCACCGACGTGCGCAGCACCGGCAGGACCACCGAGACGAGGACCCGCGGCCAGGAGGCGCCGAGGTTGCGCGCGGCCTCGGTGAGGGTGCGCAGGTCGGCGCCGCGGACCCCGGCGTCCAGGGCCCGGTAGACGAAGGGCAGCGCCAGCACCACGTAGACCAGCACCAGGATCCACGGCAGCGCCGGTTCCTGGAGGGCGAAGAACGCCTCGGCCAGGGGGGTGTCCAGGAAGTGGTCGGGCGCCCAGGCGAGCACGCCGCGCACGCCGACGACCAGCGCGATCGGTGGCAGCACCAGCGGCATGAGCGTGAGCAGCTCGATCGCCGTCCGCAGCCGGGGCAGCCGCAGGTCCACCAGCACGACGGTCGGCACCATGAGGACCAGGGCGATCAGCACGGTGAGCCCGGCGAGGGCCAGGGACCGGGTGAACGTCTCGGCGAAGCCCGCCGCGCCGGGGATGCCGGTGTAGGGCGCGGCGGTGAAGCCGCCCCGGCCACGGTCGCGCACGGTGAACCAGACCGACGCCGCGATCGGCACCAGGAAGTACAGGCCCAGCACGGTGAGGACGGCGATCCGCCAGGCCCCGCCGCCGCGCCGTCCCGGCCGCACCGGCGCCTCCGGCGCCACGCTCCCCGCGCCGGCGACGCCCTCGGCCAGCGCCGTCACGACAGCCACCGCTGGGTGCGCCGCTGGATCCAGGCGTAGAACACCATGACCAGGCCGACGACCACGACCATGCCCAGCGCCAGGGCCTTGCCCAGGTTCTCGGCGCCGACGACGACGTTGCTCGACAGGGCGTCGGCGATCTGCAGGGTCACCAGCGGCACGCTGCTGCCCACCAGCGCCTTGGCGGTGGCGTAGGCGGCGAAGGCGGAGGCGAACAGCAGCATCGTGGCGCCGACGACCGGGGGCGCCAGCACCGGTCCGCCGACGTGCCGCCAGTACTGCCAGCCACTGGCCCCCAGGTTGTCCGAGGCCTCGCGCCACTGGGGCTTCAGCGCTTCGAGCGCGGGGATGATCGTGAGGACCATGAGCGGGATGAGGAAGTACAGGTAGACCAGCGCCAGACCGGTCATCGAGTAGAGCGAGAAGCCGCCCAGCCCCAGACCGAGGGTGTCGCTGAGCAGCGCGGTGACCACACCGGCGTTGCCGATGGTGGCGAGGAAGGCGAAGGCCAGCGGGATGCCCCCGAAGTTGGCCAGCACGCCGGAGGCGGTGAGGACCAGGCGGCGCAGCACCCGGCCGCGCCGTGACCGCACGACGGCCACCGCCAGCGCCAGACCGAGGACGGCGCCGAGCACCGCGGTGATCAGCGAGAGCTGGAGACTGCCCAGGTAGGCCCGCCGGTAGGCGCCGTCGGTGATGGCCGCGACCGAGTCGGTGGACCAGGACTCCTCGAAGGTGACGGGGTCCGTGGCACGGAACGCCTCGACCGCCACGACACCGATCGGCAGCACCAGGAACACCGCGACGTAGAGGAAGAAGGGCAGCGTGCCCAGCGCGAGGAGCGCGCGGGCGCGCCGGCCCCCGCGACGGGGGGCCGGCGCGACCGAGCCAGCGGGATCGGTGCTCAGCCCGACATCTCCTCGTTCCAGCGGGTCGTGACGACCTGCTTGGCGGCCGCCTCCTGCTCCTCGCTGGGGAACTCCGCGGTGCCCTGGACCTCCGGAAGGAGGCTGCGCGCCTCCTCGTCGGCCGTGCCGGCCTCCTCCATGGCCGGCAGCCGGACGGGCCGCGCGCCACCGCCCAGCCAGATGTTCTGGCCCTCGTCGCTGTAGAGGAACTCCTGCCACAGCCGGGCCGCGGCCGGGTGCGGGGCGAACGCGCTGATCGCCTGGCTGTAGTAGCCGCCCATCAGGCCGTCGCTGGGGACGTGCACCTCCCACGCCGACCCCGCGGCCTCCATCTCGTCGGTCTGCGCGGCGTTCACGTAGTCCCAGTCGAGCGAGATGGGGGTCTCGCCGCTGAGCACCGTCGCCGGCGTCGACTCGACGGGGTTGAAGTTGCCGCTCTCCTTGAGGTCCACGAAGAAGTCGACGCCCGGGCCGATGTCGTCCAGGCTGCCGCCGTTGGCCAGCGCGGCCGCCCAGACACCGGCGAACGCGGCCTGCGCCTGCGTGGGGTTGCCGTTGAGCGCGACCTGGCCCTGGTAGCGGGGGTCGGCCAGCTCGGCCATCGTCGTCGGGCACGTCTCGACGATGGTGGCGTTGCAGCCGATGGACAGGAAGCCGCCGTAGTCGTTGTACCAGTGGCCGTCGGGGTCCTTCTGCCCCTCGGGGATGTCGTCCCAGGTCTCGACCTGGTAGGGCGCGAGCAGGTCCTGCGCCTTGGCCTGGCGGGCGAAGGACAGCCCGAGGTCGAGCACGTCGGGGGCGCGGTCCTGGCCGCGCTGGCTGGTGACGGCGTTGAGCTCGTCCTGGCTCGAGCCGTCGGGGCTGGCGCTGTTGATCTCGATGTCGTACTTCTGGCTGAAGGTGTCGAGCATCTCGCCGTAGTTGGCCCAGTCCGGCGGCAGCGCGATCACGTTGAGCTCGCCCTCGGCCTGGGCGGCCTCGACGAGGGCGTCCAGGCCGCCGCCCGCCTCGGCCGAGGTGGCGGTGGCCCAGTCCGAGCCGCTGCCGCCCGAGCCGCCGCCGCCCGATCCGCCGTCGTCGGAGCCGCAGGCGGTCAGGGTCAGTCCCGCCGTCACGACCGCGACCGCGGTCCGCAGGGAGCTTCGTCGCACGTGTCCTCCTGGGGTGGTGCCGTGCCGGAGCGGACCCCGATGGCCCGGCACACGGCGGCAGCAGATTCTGACCGAGACGACGCCGACGTGGGAGGTCGTCACGCTGTCGGGTGGGTGAACGGACGCCGGCGACCTCAGCGGCCGCTGAACGTGGCCTTCCCGGGCCCGCTCTCGAGGAACGAGCGCATGCCGGTCTTCTGGTCCTCGCTGTCGAACAGCTCCGCGAACAGGCGGGTCTCCAGGGCGAGCCCCTCGTCCAGGGAACCGTCGAGGCCCCCGTCGATCGCCCGCTTGGCGGCGGCGAGGGCCAGTGGCGGGCCCGCCGCGAACTTCTTCGACATGGCGATCGCGGTCGGGTAGACCTCGTCGTCGGGGACGACGGCGTCGGCCAGCCCGATCTCGAGGGCCTCCTCGGCGCCGACGTGCCGGCCGGTGAAGACCAGGTCCTTGGCCTTGGCCGGGCCGACGAGGCGGGCCAGGCGCTGGGTGCCGCCGGCGCCCGGGATGATCCCGAGCAGGATCTCCGGCTGGCCGATCTTCGCCGAGGCCCCGAGGACGCGGAAGTCCGCGCACAGGGCCAGCTCGTACCCGCCACCGAGCGCGTACCCGGTGATCGCGGCGATGACCGGCTTGGGCAGGCGGGCCACGGTGCGGAACGACTCCTGCAGCTCCTGGGCCCACGACGTCATCGACGAGGCCTCCAGCTGGGACATGGCCTTGATGTCGGCGCCGGCGGCGAACACCCGCTCGCCGCCGTACATCACCACGGCGCGGACGTCGTCGCGGCTGCCGGCCTCGAGCGCGGCGGCCCGCACCTCCCGGTGGAGCTGCTCGTCGATGGCGTTCATCTTGGGCCGGTCGAGGCGGATGGTGCCCACCCCGTCCTCCACCTGCAGGGTCACGAACTCGGGCTCAGCCATGGTGGGCACACTAAGAGGACCTCACTGCCCCCCGCACCTCGCCCGCTCGGCGCGGGCCCCTGCAGCGAGGCCGTTCCAGCCCGTCACCGTGCGCGGCGGGCGGCGAACCGGCCGTCGGTGCGGGTGAGGGTCAGCGACAGCCCGAAGGTCTCCGACAGCGCGGCGGCGGTGAGGACGTCGTCCGCGGCACCCGCGGCCACGACCTCGCCCCCGCGCAGCAGCAGGGCGTGGGTGTAGCCCGGTGGGATCTCCTCGACGTGGTGGGTGACCAGCACCTGCGCGGGCGCGTAGTGGTACCTCGCGAGGTCGGACAGCCGGGCCACCAGGTCCTCGCGCCCGGCCAGGTCCAGCCCGGCACCGGGCTCGTCGAGCAGCAGCAGCTCCGGATCGGGCATCAGCGCGCGGGCGATGAGGGTGCGCTTGCGCTCGCCCTCGCTCAGGGTGCCGAACGGCCGGTGCGCCAGATCGGCGACACCCCACTGCTGCATGAGCACCGCCGCGCGGGTCAGGTCGTGGACGTCGTAGCGCTCCCGCCACCGGCCCACGACGGCGTAGCCCGCCGAGACCACGATGTCGCCGGCCCGCTCGGTGGCGGTGATCCGCTGGGCGAGCGAGGAGCTGGTGATCCCGATCCGGGGCCGCAGCTCGAAGACGTCGACGGCGCCGAGGGTCTCGCCCAGCAGCCGCACCTCCCCCCGCGTGGGGTGCAGCTGGGCGGCGGCCAGCTGCAGGAGCGTCGTCTTCCCCGCCCCGTTGGGCCCCAGCACGACCCATCGCTGGTCGGGCTCCACCCGCCAGTCGACGCCCCGGAGCAGGTGGTTCTGCCCCCGGACGACGTCGACCCCGGTCATCCCTACGACGGCCCCCGGGGAGGCGACTGCGCTCGACACGCACCCATCCAATCAAGCGCCGTCCGCTCGCGTTGCGCCCCGTCCGCCGCGGGGCAGGGCACGATCGCGTGCGTGACCGATCACTCCCGAGCCGGACACCACCCGCACGGCGCCGTCCCGGGGCTCCTGCCCGGCACCCCGGCCCCGCTCGGGTCGACCTGGGACGGGCGGGGGACGAACTTCGCGCTGTGGTCGGCCGGCGCGTCGGCCGTGGACCTCTGCCTGTTCGGCCCCGACGGCACCGAGCACCGCCACCGGCTGGAGGAGACGACCCACCAGGTGTGGCACGGCCGGCTGCCGGCCGTGGGGCCCGGTCAGCGCTACGGCTACCGGGTGCACGGCGGGTACGACCCGTTCTCCGGGCTCCGCTACAACCCGGCCAAGCTGCTGCTGGACCCCTACGCCCGGGCCGTCGACGGCGAGCTGCGGCTGCATCCCGCGCTGTTCGGCCACCCCGCCGACTCCGTCGACTCCGCCACACCCGACGACCAGGACTCCGCCCCCTACGTGCCGCGCGGCGTCGTCGTCCACGACTCCTTCCCGTGGGACGGGGACCGTCCGCTGCGCCGCTCGTGGTCGGACACCGTCATCTACGAGGTGCACGTGAAGGGCGCCACCGCCCGGCACCCGGACGTGCCACCGCACCTGCGCGGCACCTACGCGGGGCTGGCCCACCCGGCGTTCGTCGAGCACCTGCTCGCGCTGGGCGTGACCGCGGTGGAGCTGCTGCCGGTGCACCAGTTCGTCAGCGAACCGCACCTCCTCCGGCGGGGCCTGACCAACTACTGGGGCTACAACACCCTCGGCTTCTTCGCGCCGCATGCCGGCTACAGCTCGGCGGGCAGCGGCGGCGGACAGGTGACCGAGTTCAAGACGATGGTGCGGGAGCTGCACGCGGCCGGCATCGAGGTGATCCTCGACGTCGTCTACAACCACACCGCCGAGGGCGACCACAGCGGTCCCACCCTGGCGTTCAAGGGCATCGACAACGCCGGCTACTACCGTCTCGACGGCGAGAACCGCGCCCGGTACACCGACTACACCGGCTGCGGGAACACCCTGGACGTGCGCCGTCCGGCGGTGCTCGGGCTGCTCATGGACTCGCTGCGCTACTGGGTCACCGAGATGCACGTGGACGGTTTCCGGTTCGACCTCGCCTCGGCGCTGGCCCGCTCCATGCACGACGTCGACCGGCTGTCGGCGTTCTTCGACGTCGTGCACCAGGACCCGGTCGTCAGCCAGGTGAAGCTGATCGCCGAGCCGTGGGACGTCGGTGAGGGCGGCTACCAGGTGGGCAACTTCCCACCGCCGTGGACGGAGTGGAACGGCAAGTACCGCGACACCGTGCGCGACGTCTGGTCCGGCGCGAAGGTCGGCGTGCGGGACCTGGCCTACCGGCTGACCGGGTCCTCGGACCTCTACCGGTCCGACGGGCGCCGGCCCTTCGCCAGCATCAACTTCGTCACCGCGCACGACGGCTTCCCCCTCGCCGACCTGGTGAGCTACGAGCGCAAGCGGAACGAGGCCAACGGCGAGGACAACCGCGACGGGGAGAGCCACAACCGGAACTGGAACTGCGGCGTCGAGGGCCCCACCGACGACGCGGCCGTCCTCGAGCTCCGCGCGCGGCAGGCGCGCAACCTGCTGACGACGCTGCTGCTGTCCACCGGCGTCCCCATGCTGACCGCCGGCGACGAGCTCGGCCGCACCCAGCGCGGCAACAACAACGCCTACTGCCAGGACAACGAGATCTCGTGGCTGGACTGGAACGCCGTCGACGGCGACCTGCTCGCCTTCGTCACCCGCCTGGTGCGACTCCGCCGCGGCGCGCCGGTGCTGCGCCAGGAGGCGTTCTTCGAGGGCCACGAGCTGCCGGGCACCGGAGGCACCCGGGACCTCGCCTGGTTCGCTCCCGACGGAGGCCAGCTGACCACCGCGGACTGGTTCGACACCGGCCTGCAGACCTTGGGCATGTACCTCGACGGGCGCG
>Ga0196960_10000403_pt1 | contig 15573 bp, 17 predicted proteins | sample S3v_5metaG_FD_183187 | JGI IMG/M metagenome (GOLD analysis project Ga0196960, IMG submission 183187) | Soil microbial communities from Anza Borrego desert, Southern California, United States - S3+v_5 | ecosystem: Environmental > Terrestrial > Soil > Desert | place: USA: California | collected... | reverse complement strand
GCTGCGCGTGGAGGCCCGGCGCCCCCGCTTCGGCGTCGACAGCGACCACCGGACCATCCCCAACGAGCTGGAGTGGCTGACGACCGCCGTCCACCTGGACAAGGGCTGCTACCGCGGGCAGGAGACGGTGGCCCGGGTGCACAACCTGGGGCGCCCGCCGCGCCGCCTGGTGCTGCTGCACCTCGACGGCGTGAGCGAGGACCTGCCGGCACCCGGGGAGCCGGTGCTGGCAGGTGCCCGCACGGTCGGCCGCGTGGGCACCGTCGTCCGCCACCACGAGCTCGGCGTGATCGCGCTGGCCCTGGTCAAGCAGTCGGTGGCTCCGGGCACGGCCCTGACGGTGGGTGGCTCGACGGCGGCGGTGGACCCCGACGACGCGCCCGCCGATCTCGACGACACCCGGGCGGCGGCGCGTGACCGGGTCCGCGCGGTCCGGTCTGCGACGATGCGGCCGTAGACGACGCGTTGGTGGGCAGCGAGGCGAGGAGCGGAGCATTGCGGAGCCGGGAGTCGACACGGTGACCCCGCCCGTCCCCGGCGCACGCACGCTCATCACCGCCGCCCCCACGGGCGGGGAGTCGGCGAAGGCCGACGTACCGGCACTGCCGGTGAGCGTGGAGGAGGTCGTGGCGGCCGCGCGGAGCTGCCAGGCTGTCGGCGCCGCGGTCGTCCACCTGCACGTGCGCGACACCGACACCCGGCCGACCCTCGACCTCGGCCGCGTGCGCGAGGTCGTCACCGCGGCCCGGGAGGACACCGACCTGGTCGTGCAGCTGTCCACCGGGGGAGCGGTCACCGACCCGTTCGACGCGCGACTGGCCGAGCCGGGCGCCGCCTCGCTCACGCTGGGCACGGTCGACTCCGGGCGCGACGTCTCCGCCGACCCGTGGGGCGTGACCGTCGCCGCGACCGGCGTCGGGCGCACCTCGCTCCCGGTGATGCTCGCCGCCCTGTCGGTCGGTGGCCACCTGCGGGTGGGCATGGAGGACACGCTGACCTACGCTCCGGGCGAGCCGGTGCGGGACGACACCCAGCTGGTCGCGCGCGCGGCCGGATCGGCCCGCATCGCCCAGCGCCCGCCGATGTCCACCGCCGATGCCCGCAGCATGCCGGGGATCCCGCACCTGGAGGCCGCCCCGTGACTTCGAAGCCGAACCCCGCCGGGGGCGCCGCCGTCGATGCGCTGCTGGACCCGTCGTTCCTCGAGAGCGCTGTCCGGCAGCCGATGAACGAGGTGCGGCGCCTGCGCCGCGAGGCGGAGCAGGAGGAGGTCAACCTCTCCTACACCCGCCGCCTGCTCCAGGGGCGGCTGGACATCGTGCGGCGCGAGCTCCAGCGCCGGGCCGAGGACGACGGGCGGTCCCTGGTCGACCTGCTGCCCGAGATCCTGGCCGAGAAGGGGCGCGGACCGGCTCACGGGCTCGGCCGGCACCAGACCGTCCAGCCGGCCAGCCCCGCGGAGTACGAGTCCTGGGTGAACTCGCTGACCCCGGGCGCGGACCTGTCGGCGATCACCGAGCTGAGCGACACGACGCTGGAGGATGCCGCGCGGTCGCTGGCCGGGGCCGAGAGGGGCCTGTCGGAGCGGCGACGGGGCGTGCAGCAGGTCATGGACGGGCTGGCTGCCGAGCTCGGCCGGCGGTACCGCGACGGCGAGGCCGACGTCGCCGCGCTCCTGGCCGACGAGGGCCGATGAAGGACCCCCTTGCCCCCCACCACTCGCAGGCTCGTGGCGGGGCCCTGCAAGGGGGCCGTTCCAGGAGCTTGCCGTGGCCGGAGAACCCGGTGCTGGTGGAGGTCTGGCGGTCGGGGTTCCTCGAGTCGGTGCACCGGGGCGCGCTCGTGGTGCTCGGGGCCGACGGCTCGGTGTCGTTCTCGGCCGGGGACGTCGCCCGGCCGGTGCTGCCCCGCTCGTCGAACAAGCCGGTCCAGGCGACGGCGATGCTCGCGGCCGGCTGGGCGCCGCGGTCGGGCGAGGAACTGGCCATCGGAGCGGGGTCGCACAACGGCGAGGACGGCCACCGCGAGCTGGCCGAGGCCATGCTGGCGGCCGCCGGTCTGACCGCCGCCGCCCTGGGCTGCCCGCCGGCCCTGCCGCAGGACCCGACGGCCAGGGCGGCCTACGTGGCAGCGGGGCGCGAGCCGGACCGGCTGGCGATGAACTGCTCGGGCAAGCACGCGGCGATGCTGTCGACCTGCGTCGCCGCCGGGTGGCCCGTCGAGGGGTACCTGCATCCGGAGCACCCGCTGCAGCAGGCCATCGAGGCGCGGCTGGCCGAGGCGGCCGGTGAGCCGGTGACGGCGGTCGTCGTCGACGGCTGCGGAGCGCCCCAGCACGCGTTGTCGCTGACCGGGCTGGCACGCGGCGTGCTCTCGCTGGTCGCGGCGCCCGAGGGCTCCGGGAACCGGGCCGTCGCCGATGCCATGCGGGCCAACCCCTGGTTCGTGGCCGGCACCGGGCGGGAGGACACCGACCTCATGCGCGCGGTTCCGGGGTTGCTGGTCAAGGGCGGTGCTGACGGCGTGCACGTGGCCGCGTCACCGGGCGCGGGGGCCGTGGCGCTGAAGCTCGACGACGGCGGGGACCGTGGCCGCACGCCCGCGCTGGCCGCCGGTCTGCGGCGCCTCGGAGTCCCGGCCGACGTGCTTGCTCCCTGGGCACGCATCCCGGTGTCCGGCGGGCACGGTATCGTCGGCGAGGTCCGGGAATCGGCGGTCTTGCGCGCCTGATCTGCGGCTTTCGAATGTGCGTGGCGTCACAGCGCCTGCTAACCATACCGCTTGCAACTGCTAGCACACGGGGTTAGCGTCGTAGCTGTGCAGACCCCCGGCGAGTTCGTCCGCGAGCAGGTGACGACGGTCCGCGAGAAGGTGGACCGGGTCGCCGGCAGCGTGGCCGAGACGGTCAGCGGATCGATTCCGGAGCCGCCCAGCGTCTCCACGGTCAGCTCCTCGGTGGGTGACTTCATCCGCGAGCAGCGCAACGCCGCCCGTGTGTCGCTGCGCGAACTGGCCCGCACCGCCGGCGTCAGCAACCCCTACCTGTCCCAGGTGGAGCGGGGGCTCCGGAAGCCGTCCGCGGAGATCCTCGCCGCGATCGCCCGGGCCCTGAAGATCTCGGCCGAATCGCTCTACGAACAGGCGGGGATCCTCGACCGGCGTTCCGGAAATGCGGACACCGTGGCGGCGATCCGCTCGGACAACTCGTTGTCCGAGCGGCACAAGGCCGTCCTGCTCGAGCTCTACGAGACCTACGTCCGGGAGTACCGGGGTTCCTCCCCGGCCGCCAGTTCCCCGGCCGCCAGCTGAACCCCACAGCCCACACAAAGGAGTCGACATGAGCCCCACCCAGACCGTGAAGCAGTACGGCGAGTTCGCCGCGACCCAGAGCCGTACCCTCGCCGAGCAGGCCCGCACCCCCCTGCTGGCCGTCGTCGGCGCCGGTGACCTGGCCGTCGAGCGGGCCCGCACCGTCGTCGCCTCGGTCCGCTCCCGGGCCGAGGCCCTCCCGGGCGAGGCCCAGGTCCAGGCGGACCTCGCGGTGAAGGAGGCCCGGACCCGGGCCACCGAGGCCGTCGGCACGGCGCGCACCACCGCCCAGCAGCTGGCCACCGCGGTCCGTCCCGAGGCGCTGCGCACCACCGTGGTGGAGTTCGTCGAGACCGCCCGCACCCAGGCCGTCAGCACCGTCGAGTCCCTCGCCGAGCGTGGCGCCGAGGTCGTCGAGGAGCTGCGCCGCAAGCCCGCCGTCCGCCGGGTCGTCCGTCGCGCGGAGGAGGTCGTGGACACCGTCGAGGACGCGCTCGAGGAGGTCCTCGAGGAGACCGCCGAGGCCGTGACCGAGGCCTCGAACGAGGTCACCTCCATCGCGCAGAAGACGGCTGCCAAGGCTGCCAAGGCCGCCACCAAGGCCGAGGAGACCGTGCACGAGACCGCCGACTCGGCCAAGGCCACCGTGGCCGAGGTCGCCGAGGAGCCGGCGCCGGCCCCCAAGGCCAAGCGGAACAGCCCCGCCGCCGCGAAGTCGCCGGCTACCACCGCCCGCGTGACCCGGGCCCGTTCCGCCCGCCGGAGCGACCCGACCGCCGTGCCGGCCAAGAACGACTGAGCCGACCGGCCCCCCGACCAGGGCCCCGGAGCTGCGACCAGCGCTCCGGGGCCCTGTCGCGTCCCGGAGCGCCCGGTCGCTCCTTCCGAGTGGGCCGGACCGTCGGCGCCTGTCCGCCCGGCCGCGCGCGAGTAGCCTGAGGGCATGGCCGAGTTCGACTGGTTGCTGCTCACCGCCCTGACGTACGGCGGTCTGGCGCTGACCGCCTGGGCCTTCGTGGACGCACTGACCCGCCCGGCGAACGCGTTCGTCGCCACCGGCAAGCTGACGAAGCCCGCCTGGCTGGCGATCACCGGCATCGCGATCGCCGTCGTCTACCTGTTCGGGCTGATGAGCTTCCTCGGCCTGCCGGCGATCATCGCCGCGGTCGTCTACCTGGTGGACGTGCGGCCCGCGGTGCGCGGGCTGCGGCGCGGCAACAGCTGGTAGCCCGCCCGCTCACCTGCCGAAGACACCCTCCGGTGGTTCCGGGGAAGGCTCGGCGTCAGCATCCTGGACCGGCTGCGCCCTGCCGCTGAACCGGTCGAGGTCCTCGCCGTCGACCACGCGTGCGGGCATGGGATCGCGTGCGCAGGCGCGGCTGAGGGCGGCGATCGGCAGCTCGGCGCCGGAGCCGACCGCGACCAGGTTGCCGAACCGCCGGCCCCGCAGGGTGCCGGGCTCGGCGAGCACGCACACGTGCGCGAACGCGGTCCGCAGCGTGGCCACCTGGGCCCGGGCGAAGCGGAGCGGGGGGCCGTCGGCGACGTTCGCGGCGTAGACGCCGCCGGGACGCAGCACGCGGGCGACCTCGGCGACGAACTCGGCGCTGGTGAGGTGCGCGGGTGTCCGCGCGCCGGCGAAGACGTCGGTGAGGACGACGTCGGCGCTCCCGGCGTGCATCGTCGTCAGCGCCTCGCGGGCATCGGCGGCGCGGACGCGGATCCGGGCGTGCCGGGGGAGCGGCAGGTACTCGCGGACCAGGTCGGTCAGCGGCTCGTCGATCTCCACCACCCGCTGTCGCGATCCGGGTCGGGTGGCGGCGACGTACCGGGGCAGGGTCAGCGCGCCGCCGCCCAGGTGCACGACGTCGAGGGCGGCGCCCGGTTCGGCGGCGAGGTCGAGGACGTGCCCCATCCGGCGGACGTACTCGAACTCCAGGTGCGACGGGTCGTCGAGGTCGACGTGCGACTGCGGCGTGCCGTTGACCATGAGCACCCAGGAGCCGTCGCGATCGGCGTCCCCGAGCAGTTCGGCCGTGCCGCCGGCCACGGGCGTCGGGCCGGGCGGAAGTCTCACCGGCGCCATGCTCCCATCGGCTCAGACCGGGGCGACCGCCGACCAGCGGACCGTGACCTCGCCGTGCCGCCAGCGCCGGCTCGATCCCACCAGCGGCCAGCCCTGGCCGGCCAGGGCTTCCACGGCCGCGGTCCAGCGCTGCCGTGGGCCGAACGTCGACAGGCCGGCGGCCGCGGCCCAGGCCGCGTCGAACGCCCGCAGGAACTCGTGCACCGGCTGGCCGGGGACGTTGTGGTGGATCAGCGCCTTGGGCAGTCGCTCGGCGAGGTCCGAGGGCGTCGCGATGTCGGACACCCGTGCGGCCAGCGTCAGGGTGAGCGGCCCGTCGGCGTCCAGGGCGACCCAGGCCGAGCGGCGGCCCCACTCGTCGCAGGTCCCCTCGACGATCAGCCCGCCCGGGGCCAGCGCGGCACGCATGGTGTCCCACGCGCGGAGCGCGGACTCCTCGTCGTACTGGCGCAGGACGTTGAACGCCCGCACCAGCACCGGCTGCAGCCCGGCCAGCTCGAAGCCGCCCACGCGGAAGTCCACGCGCGGAGGGTCCCGCTCGGCGGTCACCGCCTCGACCCGCTCCGGGTCGATCTCCAGCCCGACGACCTCCAACCCGTCCACCTCGGAGCCGAGCCGCTCCACGAGCTCGAGGGTGGTCACCGCCGAGGCGCCGTACCCCAGGTCCACGACGAGCGGACGGGCGGAGTCGCGCAGGCGGGGCAGCTGGGTGGCCCGGATCCAGCGATCGACCCGCCGCAGCCGGTTGGCGTTCGTGGTCCCGCGGGTCGGCAGGCCGAGCGCGCGGGCCCGGCCGGCGGCCAGGCGCGGCGCGCGCCTGGGTTGCGGGGACAGCGAGGCTCGCTGCTTGTGCTCGCTCACCGGTCCGGAGGGTAGTCCCGGTTACCGTCGAACCGTGCAGGTGCGAACTGATGTCCGGCTGGCCGAGCTCACCACGCTCGCCGTCGGTGGCCCCGCGGAACGGCTGATCGAGGTGGAGACCGCCGCGGAGCTGGTGGCCGCGGTGCGGGACGCCGACGAGTCGAGCCGCCCGCTGCTGCTCATCGGCGGGGGGTCGAACCTCATCGCGCCCGACGAGGGCTGGCCCGGCGACGTCGTGGCCGTCCGCTCCCGCGGCATCGAGCGCGACGGGCACCGGCTCCTGGTGCAGGCGGGGGAGGACTGGGACGCGCTGGTGGCGTACACGGTCGCGAACGGGCTGGCCGGCATGGAGGCGCTGTCGGGGATCCCCGGGTCGACCGGCGCGACGCCGGTGCAGAACGTCGGGGCCTACGGCCAGGAGGTCGCGCAGACGATCACCTCCGTGCGCGTCCACGACCGCGCGGAGAAGGCCGAGCGCACGCTCACCCCGGCCGAGTGCGGCTTCGCCTACCGCGACAGCCGGCTCAAGCGCGAGCCCGGCCGCTTCGTCGTCCTGGAGGTCGGCTTCGCGCTGTTCCCGGGTGCGGAGTCGCGTCCCGTCGGCTACGCCGAGCTCGCCCGGTCCCTGGGCGTCGCGATCGGGGAGACGGCGCCACTGGCGGCGGTCCGCGACGCCGTGCTGGCGCTGCGGCGGGGCAAGGGCATGGTCTGGGACACCGCCGACCCCGACAGCCGCAGCGCCGGCTCGTTCTTCACCAACCCGATCGTCCCCGCCGAGCGCGCCGTCGAGGGGTGCCCGAGCTGGCCGGCGGGCGACGGCCGGGTCAAGCTCAGCGCCGCCTGGCTGGTCCAGCACGCCGGATTCGGCCGCGGAACCCGCGACGGGCGCGTGGGGACGTCGTCGCGGCACAGCCTGGCGCTCACCACCTCCGACGGCGCCACCGCCGCGGAGCTCCTCGCCTTCTCCGACCGGATCATCGCCACCGTCCGCGAGCGGTTCGGGGTGATCCTGGAGCGGGAGCCCACCGTCGTCCGGCCCTGAGCCGGCGGCTGCCAGGGCGTCCGGAGCCCGCCGGATCGCACGGGCGGGCGCGACGGCCGATCACCCGTCGCGCGCCACCTTGTGCTGGGCCGCCTGGGCCCGCGGTCGGACGACCATGAGGTCGACGTTCACGTGGTGCGGCCGGGTGACCGCCCAGACGATGCAGTCGGCGACGTCCTCGGCGACCAGCGGCTCACGCACTCCGCGGTACACCGCGTCCGCTGCCTCCGCGGACCCCAGCCGGTTGCGCGCGAACTCCTCGGTGCGCACCATCCCCGGTGCGATCTCGATCACCCGCAGCGGCTCACCGACCAGCTCCAGCCGCAGCGTCTCGGCGAGCGTGTGCACCCCGTGCTTGGCCGCCGTGTACGACGCTCCGCCCTCGTAGGAGACCATCCCCGCCGTCGAGCCCACGAACAGCACGTCACCGGCGCCCGACGCCCGCAGCGCCGGGAGCAGCGCCTTGGTCAACCGCACGGTGCCGAGCACGTTCACGTCGTAGGTGCGCGCCCACGAGTCGAGGTCGGCCTCGGCCACCGGGTTGGCGTCGAACGCACCACCGGCGTTGTTGACCAGCACGTCCACCCGCTCGAGGGCCGCGGCGAAGGCGGCCACCGAATCGGCGTCGGTCACGTCGAGCGGCAGCGCCCGCGCCCCGGTGGACGCGGCCACCTCCGCCAGCCGGTCGGCCCGCCGTCCCCCCACGACGACGTCGAAGCCCTCGGCCGCGAGCCGGGCCGCCGTCGCGGCGCCGATCCCGCTGGAGGCGCCCGTGACGACGGCGGTGCGACCGCGTCCGGGCAGATCGGGGGGCGCGGAGGAGGTGGTCTTCTCGGGGCCGGACATGCGGGCCATCCTCGCGCTGTTGCAGGATGGAGGCAGTCGGGGGTGCCGGTCCGCACCCATCCAGCACAGCGCAGAGCGGAGGTCCTCCATGCCCGCTCGCCGGTTTTCCCGTCCGGAGCTGCCCCGGAGGGTTGCGACCCTGTCCGTGCACACCAGCCCGCTCGACCAGCCCGGCGCGGGCGACGCCGGTGGCATGAACGTCTACATCGTCGAGGTCTCCCGCCGGCTCGCCGCCCGCGGCATCGCCGTCGACGTCTTCACCCGCGCCACCTCCAGCGACCTGCCCCCGGTCGTGGAGATGAGCCCCGGGGTCACGGTGCGGCACGTCAACGCCGGCCCGTTCGAAGGGCTCGGCAAGGAGGAGCTCCCGGCGCAGCTGTGCGCGTTCACCGCCGCCGTCCTGCGGGCGGAGGCCCAGCACGAGCCCGGGTACTACGACGTCGTCCACTCGCACTACTGGCTCTCGGGCCAGGTCGGGTGGCTGGCCCGGGACCGGTGGGGCGTGCCGCTGATCCACACCGCGCACACCCTGGCCAAGGTCAAGAACGAGGCGCTCGCCAGCGGGGACCGCCCCGAGCCGCGTGCCCGCGTCATCGGCGAGGAGCAGGTGGTCGTCGAGGCCGACCGGCTGATCGCCAACACCGACGAGGAGGCGCGCCAGCTGGTGCGGCTGTACGGGGCGGACCCCGCGCGCACGCTGGTGGTCCCGCCCGGCGTGGACCTCGACCGGTTCACCCCCGGCAGCCGGGCCGCGGCACGCCGCGCCGTGGGGGTGCCGGAGGACGCCGTCGTCCTGCTCTTCGTCGGGCGCATCCAGCCGTTGAAGGCTCCCGACGTCCTGCTCGCCACCGCGGCGCGGATGCTGGCCGACGACCCTGCGCTGCGGCCCCGCCTCCAGGTGCACGTCGTCGGGGCGCCCAGCGGCACCGGGCTGGACGCCCCCCGGCAGCTGGAGCAGCTGGCCGCCGACCTCGGCATCGCCGACGTCGTCCGTTTCTCCCCGCCGCAGCCGCCCGAGCGGCTGGCCGACCTCTACCGTGCCGCCGACGTGACCGTCGTGCCGAGCCACAACGAGTCCTTCGGCCTCGTGGCGCTGGAGTCGCAGGCGTGCGGCACCCCGGTGGTGGCCGCGGCGGTGGGCGGCCTGTCGACGGCCGTGCGGAACGGCGTCTCCGGCGTCCTCGTCCCCGGTCACGACCCCGCCGACTACGCCGTCGCCGTCCGCGACGTCCTGGCCCGCCGGGAGCTGCTCGCCGTGGGCGCCCGCCGGCACGCCGCCCGCTTCTCCTGGGAGCGCACCGCGGACGCCCTCGTCGACGCCTACACCGCCGCGGCCGGCGAGATGGCGGTCACCCCCGTCCGCCCGGCCCGCGAACGCGGAGGAGGCCCGCTGCGGGCGCTGCCCGGGATCTCGGTGGCCCGGTGAGCGGGCAGGGTGGTGCCAGGAGCACCGACGAGCTCGACGCCGTCATCGACCAGACGCTGCGCGACGCCGAACTGGTGCACGAGCACCCTCGGGCGGGCACCTGGCTGGTCGACCTCCCCGGCACCAAGAAGCTCAAGACCGTCTGCGGCCTGATCGTGGGCGAGCACGCCCTGCGCGTCGAGGCGTTCGTCTGCCGCCAGCCGGACGAGAACCGCGAGCAGCTGTGGACCTACCTGCTGCAGCACAACGCCCGCATGTACGGCGTCTCCTACTCCATCGACACCGTCGGGGACGTGTACCTGACCGGCCGGCTGCCGCATGCCGCGGTCACGCCCGAGGAGCTCGACCGGGTCCTGGGGGCGGTGCTCAGCTATGCCGACGACCACTTCAACACCATGCTCGAGATCGGCTTCGGCACGTCCATCCGACGCGAGTGGGACTGGCGGGTGAGGCGCGGCGAGTCCCTGCGCAACCTCGAGGCGTTCGCTGCCTTTGCTGATCCCACCCGCCGCCCGGACGCCGATCCCACCCGCCGCCCGGACGCCGATCCCTCCCGCCGCCCGGACGCCGCTCCCGAGCAGGAGGCGTGACGGCGACGGAGAAGTCGCAGCCGGGCGAGGTGTCGCCCGGCACGGAGGTGCCGCCCGGCAGGGACCTGCCCCCCGGGTACGCCCGCCGCTGGTGGGTGCTCGCCACGATGACCATCTGCCTGCTCGTGGTGATCATGGGGAACACGACGCTCAACGTCGCGATCCCGACCCTGCAGCGCGAGCTCGGCGCCACCCAGGGCGAGCTGCAGTGGGCCGTCGACGCCTACATCGTCGTCTTCGCCGGGCTGCTGTTCTCCTGGGGCGTCATCGGCGACCGCATCGGACGTCGCCGCGTCCTGCTCATCGGGTTGACCATCTTCGCCACGGCCTCGGTGCTGGCCGCCTTCTCGGACAGCCCGTTGGAGCTCATCATCTGGCGGTCGGTCATGGGCGTCGGCGGAGCGGCGGTGCAGCCGACGACGCTCGCCGTCATCACCAACGTCTTCCCGGCCGACGAGCGGGGGCGGGCCATCGGCATCTGGGCGGCCACGGCCGGGCTCGCCGTCGCCGGTGGCCCACTCGCCAGCGGCCTCGCGCTCACCCACTTCTGGTGGGGCGCGACCTTCCTCATCGGGGTGCCGGTCGCGGTGCTCGGCGTCGTGGCGACGCTGGCGTTCGTGCCCGAGTCGCGCGACCCCACCCCCGGCCGGCTCGACGTCTTCGGCGTGCTCCTGTCGATCGTCGCCCTGGGCGGGTTGGTCTACGGGATCATCCACGGTGGGTCCGGGGTGGGCTGGACGACGCCGGGGGTCCTCGTCCCGCTCGTCGGTGGCGCGCTGCTCATGGCGCTCTTCGTGTGGCTCCAGTGGCACTCCGCGCACCCGGCGCTCGACGTCTCGCTGTTCCGCAACCCGGCCTTCTCGGCGGCCGCCGTCGCGCTGGGGCTGAACTTCTTCGCCCTGATGGGCGCCACGTTCTACCTCGTCTACTACCTCCAGGGCGCCCGCGGCTACGACCCGCTGCAGTCCGGCGCCGCGCTCGTCCCGGTGGCGCTGGGCATGGCGGTCATGGCGACGCGCAGCTCCCGGCTGGCGGAGCGGTTCGGCGCGAAGGCGGTCTGTGCCACGGGCTTCGCGCTCATCACGCTGTCGTTCCTGGGCTTCCAGCTGCTCGACCAGACCGCTCCCCTGTGGTTGCTGCTGGTCACCCTCACCGTGCAGGGCATGGGCATGGGCACGGTCATGGCGCCGGCCACCGAGTCGATCATGTCGGTGGTGCCGCGGGAGAAGGCCGGCGCCGGCGCGGCGGTGAACAACACCGTCCGCCAGGTCGGCGGAGCGCTCGGCGTGGCCATCCTCGGCTCGGTCCTGGCCACCGCGTACTCGGCGAACCTCGGCCGCGCCGTCGACGTGCTTCCCGCCTCGATGCGCGGCGAGGCGAGCACCTCCATCGCCGCGACCCTCGAGACGGCCGGCACGACGGCCGACCGGGCGCGAGCCGACGGCGAGACCGAGCTCGCCGCGGCCGCCGACGCGCTGGCCGGCACGGCCCGCGAGGCATTCGTCTCGGCCATGCACCTCACGGCGATCGGCACCGCCGCCGCGACGACCGTGGCCGCCGTCGTGGTGCTGATCTGGTTGCCCGGCCGCCGGCGCGAGGTGCCGGCGGTTCCGGATCGACCCTCGTGACGACGAGCTGTCGCGGCTGCCCACGGAACAGCGCCTCCGGCAGCGGCGGGAGCCGGCTCCGGCCCTGACGGCCGGCGCTGCCTGTGCGGACGCCGTCGGGCAGGATGATCCTCGTGACGACGTCTCCGGGAACGCTGGTGCTGCTCCGCCACGGCGAGAGCGAGTGGAACAAGGCCAACCTCTTCACCGGCTGGGTGGACGTGCCGCTCTCGGACAAGGGGCGCACCGAGGCCGCCCGCGGTGGCGAGCTCCTGGCCGAGCACGACCTGCTGCCCGACGTGCTGCACACCTCACTGCTCAAGCGCGCCATCACCACCGCGGAGCTCGCCCTGGCCACCGCCGATCGGCAGTGGATCCCGGTGCGCCGCTCCTGGCGGCTGAACGAGCGTCACTACGGCGCCCTGCAGGGCAAGGACAAGGCCGCCACCCTCGCGGAGTACGGCGAGGAGCAGTTCATGACCTGGCGCCGGTCGTACGACACCCCGCCGCCACCGATCGACCCCGGCGACCAGTACTCCCAGGACGCCGACCAGCGCTACGCCTTCCTGCCGCCGGAGGCCCGCCCGGCGACCGAGTGCCTCGCCGACGTCGTCGTCCGGATGCTCCCGTACTGGTACGACGCGATCGTCCCGGACCTGCGTGCGGGAAGGACCGTGCTGGTCGCCGCGCACGGCAACAGCCTGCGGGCGCTGGTGAAGCACCTCGACGGGATGGGCAAGGACGAGGTCGTCGGGCTCAACATCCCGACCGGCGTTCCCCTCCGCTACGACCTCGACGCCGAGCTGCGGCCGGTGGAGCCGGGCGGCCGGTACCTGGACCCCGCCGCCGCCGCGGCCGCCATCGAGGCCGTCAAGAACCAGGGGAAGAAGTAGCCCCCGAGGAACGACGGTGAGCCGCCCCGGGGAGGGGCGGGAACGGCTCGGAGCACCAGGGGCACGGCACCTGGCCGCGGCGCCGTCCGGAGGACGGCAGGTGTCAGAGCCGCGGTCTCAGCCGGAGGACGACGGTGTCACGGCGTGGCGTTCGCCGGTGACGAGGTAGACGACCCGGCGGGCCACGCCGACGGCGTGGTCACCGAAACGCTCGTAGTAGCGGCCGAGCAGCGTGATGTCGATGGCGGTCTCCACCCCGTACGGCCATGACTCCGAGAGCAGCTGACGGAACAGATCGCGGTGCAGGCGGTCCATCGCGTCGTCGTCGGTCTCCAGCTCGCGGGCCGCCTCGACGTCGCGGGTCGCGATCACGGTGCCGGCCTTGGCCACCAGCATCTCGGCGACGTGCCCGGCCTCCAGGAACTGGGGTCGGACCTCCTGCGGGACGGCCTGGTCGGGGAAGCGCATCCGCGCCACCTTCGCGATGTGCTCGGCGAGGTCACCCATGCGCTCGAGGTCGCTGGCGATCCGGGTCGCCGTGACGATCGTGCGCAGGTCGGTGGCCACCGGCTGCTGACGGGCCAGCAGCGTGAAGCACCGCTGGTCGATGCTCTCGCGCTGCGCGTCCAGTTGCTCGTCACCCGCGATCACGAGGTCGGCGAGGGCGACGTCGGCGTCCAGCAGGGCGGTGGTGGCGGTGCTCATCTGGGAGCCCACGGTGTTGGCCATCTCGACCAGACAGCCTCGGATGTCCTCGAGCTCCTCGAAGTAGCTCTCGCGCATGTGTCGTCCTCCCGTTGAGCGTTCCCCGAGGGTATGACCGCTCATCTCCCCGTTCTCACTTTTCCGGTGAACGGCCGTCCACACCATGGTGAACACTGATCAGTTCCGGCGGGCAACCCCGCCGATCGCACCGTTCCAGGGTCGTACGGCCCTAGCATCGGGGCGTGAGTCCGCTGGTCGCATTGGTGGTCGGCCTCATCCTCGGGGGGGTGGTGGCCGCGACGGTCATCCTCAGGTTTCCCCGCGCGGGCCACGCCGTCCCGGCCGAGGCGAGTGCGCTGGCGCTGCCCGAGGCCGCACTGACCAGGCGCCTGGTGGACCTGATCGACCCGGCGATCGTCTTCGTCGACGCCGACGACTCGGTGCTGCTGGCCAATCCCGCGGCGCGTGCGCTCGGCATCGTCCGTGGTGACCGGCTGATCGTGCCGGAGCTCCTGTCGCTGGCCCGTGACGTGCGCGCCAGCAGCAGCCGGCGGGGCGACGTACGGCTTCCCGGTGACCTGGTCGGCTCGGGTCCCCGCCTCGTGGGGGTGCACGGTGTGCGGCTCGACGGCGGCACGGTGGCCCGCTCTGGCCCGGTCGCCCTGATCCTCCAGGACGTCACCGAGGCCCGGCGGGTGGAAGCGGTCCGTCGCGACTTCGTGGCCAACGTCGGGCACGAGCTGAAGACGCCGGTCGGTGCGCTGGCGCTGCTCGCCGAGGCCATCGAGGGTGCCTCCGACGACCCCGAGACGGTGCAGCGGTTCGCCGCGCGGATCGCCCACGAGGCCGACCGGCTCGGCCGGCTGGTGCGGGAGCTCATCGACCTCTCCCGCCTGCAGGGCGGCGAACCGCTGCCGGACCTGGTCCCGGTCGAGGTGGACCGGGTGCTCGCCGAGGCGGTGGACCGAACCCGCACCGCGGCCCGTGCCAAGGAGCTGGACATCGTCGTCGGCGGTCAGCACGGTCTGTGGGTGCGCGGGGTGGAGAGCCAGCTGGCCACCGCCGTCACCAACCTGCTCGCCAACGCGGTGGCCTACAGCGCCGGGGCGAGCCGGATCGCCGTGGCGGCCCGGGCGCGCTCGGGATTCGCCGAGATCGCCGTCACCGACAGCGGCATCGGCATCCCCCGGGCCGACCGGCACCGGGTCTTCGAGCGCTTCTACCGCGTGGACCAGTCGCGGGCCAGCAGCACCGGCGGCACGGGACTCGGCCTGGCGATCGTGAAGCATGTCGCGAGCAATCACGGCGGCTCGGTCACGGTCTGGAGCGAGGAGGGGCTCGGGTCGACGTTCACCCTGCGCATCCCGCTCGCCGGTCCGGCCGACCACCCGGCGGCCACACCGGCCGCCACCCCCACTTCTCAGGCATTGGAGAACGAGCGTTCATGACCCGTGTGCTGGTCGTCGAGGACGAGGAGTCCTTCTCCGACGCGCTGTCGTACATGCTGCGCCGGGAGGGCTACGACACGGTGGTGGCTGCCACCGGGCCGGATGCGCTCGCCGAGTACGACAGCGGCGGAGCTGACATCGTGCTGCTCGACCTGATGCTGCCGGGGCTGCCCGGCACCGAGGTGTGCCGCGCGCTCCGGGCGCGCAGCAGCGTGCCGATCATCATGCTGACCGCCAAGGACGCCGAGATCGACAAGGTGGTCGGGCTGGAGCTGGGCGCCGACGACTACGTGACCAAGCCGTACTCGGCGCGCGAGCTGGTCGCCCGCATCCGTGCGGTCCTGCGGCGGCGCGGAGAGACGCCGGAGCCCACGATGTCGGACGCGGTGCTGTCGGCCGGCCCCGTGCGGATGGACGTCGAGCGGCACGTGGTGGCCGTGGACGGTGAGCAGGTGGCGCTACCGCTCAAGGAGTTCGACCTGCTGGAGTTCCTGCTGCGCAATGCGGGCCGCGTGCTCACCCGCGCCCAGCTGATCGACCGGGTCTGGGGCTCGGACTACGTCGGCGACACCAAGACCCTCGACGTCCACGTGAAGCGGTTGCGGGCCAAGCTGGAGCCCGACCCCGCGAACCCGACCTACCTGCTGACGGTGCGGGGCCTGGGCTACAAGCTCGAGGCCTGAAAAAGGACCCCCTGCCCCCCACCGCTCGCGAGCTCGCGGCGGGACCCTGCAGGGGGCCTGGGGGAGGACGGGGTCCT
>Ga0196960_10000402_pt1 | contig 15604 bp, 14 predicted proteins | sample S3v_5metaG_FD_183187 | JGI IMG/M metagenome (GOLD analysis project Ga0196960, IMG submission 183187) | Soil microbial communities from Anza Borrego desert, Southern California, United States - S3+v_5 | ecosystem: Environmental > Terrestrial > Soil > Desert | place: USA: California | collected... | reverse complement strand
TGCGGGAGCGGGCGGAGGCGGCGCAGCCGGCCGACGAGGCCGGGCGCGAGGCGCAGCGGCGCGAGCTCGAGTTCGCCGAGCTCTACGCGACCCACGACCGCATCCTCTCCGAGTCCGGCAGCCTCGACCGCGGCGACGTCTTCCTCGCCCTCGACTGCCTGTTGGTCGAGCGGCCGGACGTGCGGCGGCGGATCGCCGAGCGCTTCCGGTACCTGATGGTCGACGAGCTGGAGGAGGCAAGCGTGGCGCAGCGCACGGTGCTGGAGTCGCTGGCGGCCGACAACCCGAACCAGGTGTTCGCGCTCGAGGCCGGCGCCGCGGAGGAGTGGTTCGCGACGGTGCATCCCGGCGGGGACAGGGTCTCCCTCGAGGAGCGCTTCCGCAACCCGCGGCTCGGCTTCTGGCGCTGCGCGAACGAGCGCGCGCAGGCGCAGGCGGTGGCGCGGGCGGTCGAGCACCTGGCCGCGGCCGGGACCGCGCCGGACCAGATCTGCGTCCTCGTCGCCGACCCCGCCCAGCAGGGCGGCGCGGTCGCCGCGGCGATGGAAGAGCGCGGCATCCCCTTCCACCTGGCCGGGACGGCGGCGCTGTTCCAGCGGCCGGAGGTGCGCGACGCGATCGCCTGGCTGCGGGTGCTGGCCGCTCCCGACGACTCGGCCGCCGCCGCCCGCGCCCTGACCCGGCCGCCGGTCGAGCTGCGCTCCGGCGACCTGGCGCGGCTGACGACGATCGCGCGGCGGCGCAAGCTCGACATGGTCGCCGCCTGCGAAGCCGCCCTCGACAGCCCCCAGTTCCAGCCCGAGGCGCGGGAGCGGATCGGGTCCTTCCTCAGGCTCTACGGCGCCGCCGCGGCGGTGATGGAGGAACGCCGCGCCGACGTCTTCGTGCGGCGGCTGATCGAGCAGGTGGGACTGCGGCGCCAGCGCCTCTTCGCCGCCCAGCCGGAGGTGGCCGAGCGGCTGCTCGGGCTCTCGCGCCTGGCCGAGCTGGCGACCGCCTGGACCCGGCGCGAGCCGCACGGCTCGACCCGCGGCTTCGTCGCCTACCTCAGCGCCGTCGCCGAGGCGGGGGTGGAACAGGAGGACGCCGAGCAGCCCCGCTCGCCCGGCGCGGTCAACGTGATGGCGGTCGACGCGGTCAAGGGGCTCGGCTTCGACCACGTCTTCGTCCTCGGGCTCGAGGCGGAGCACGAGTGGGAGGGGATGGGCTGGCCGGCGCGCAGCGAGCTGGTGCTCTCGCGGGTCGAGCGCGGCGCGAGCGGCGGCGACGCCCGGCCCTCCCGTTATTACGAGCGGGCGCTGGAGGCCGCCGCTGCCGGAGGCGCGTCGGAGGAAGTGCACGAGGAGGAGCTGTTCGGGCCCGCGGAGGGGCTCCACGCCACCTACCGCGCCCTGCGCGAGCAGGTGCTCGAGGCCTCCTGGCGGGCGGGGCGGGAGCTGTCGGAGCCGCGCCTCGACACCGCGCTCGACGTCAACCGCGCGATCGCCCGCTACCTCGAGCTGCTGAAGCTGGCGGCGCTGGCGCAACGGCCGGGGGACGAGCCGACGGCGGAGGCGATCGAGGCGGTGAACGGGCTGCTGCGGCAGGTGGCGACGCCCGAGCAGCAGGCAGAGCTCGACGCCTCCTCCCTCGACGCCTACCTTCTCGACTCCGAGCGCGAGCGCGGCCGCCGCCTGGATCTGGTCGCAGCGCGCGAGGAGCCCTCGCTGGCCGCCTTCCTGCCGCGCCGCGGCGACGGCATGCTCAGCCTCTCGGCCTCGGACCTCTCGCTCTACCTCACCTGTCCGCTGAAGTACAAGTTCGCCCGCGTCTTCGGGATCCCGCAGGAGCCGACGATCAACCAGCGCTTCGGGATCCTCTTCCACAACGTCCTCGAGCGCTTCCACAAGGAACCGCCCGAGAACCCAGAGGACGGGCTGCGGGTGCTGAACCGGCTCTTCGAGTCGGGCTGGCGGCGGACCGGGTTCGGCTCCACTGACGACGAGCTGCAGTTCCGCGACCGCGCGCGCGAGGCGCTGCGGCTCTACTGGGAGCGGGAGCGCGAGTCCGAGGGCGAGCCGGTCTGGCTGGAGAAGAAGTTCGACTTCAAGGTCGGCGACCACCACGTCCGCGGCCGCGTCGACCGCGTCGACCGCCTCCCCGACGGCGACTACGAGCTGATCGACTACAAGACCGGCGAGCGCAAGACCGAGAAGGACCTCGACTCCGACCTCCAGCTCGCGCTCTACCGGATGGCAGCGCGCGAGGCCTGGGGCATCGAGGCCAGCACCGGCAGCTACTACTACGTGCTCGACGCCGAGAAGGTCCCGGCGCCGACCCGCCCCGACGACGCCGAGCGCGTCGAGCGCACCGTCCTCCAGGTCGGCGAGGGCATCCTCGGCCAGGACTTCGAGCCCCGCCCCTCCCCCGCCGTCTGCAGCTGGTGCGACTACCGGCTCATCTGCCCGGCGGCCGAAGCGTAGGACTGAACCAGCTCAGGACAGAGGTTCCGGCGCGCGGGTCCTGTCACGGGGGGCGGGCGCCCGTGCTCTACAGACTGACTGCGCGCGGGCACCCGCCCCCCGCGCCACCCGCGCGAGGGACCCCTGCTTGAGACAGGCAGCAGGTCGATGGGAGGTCCGAGTGGACGGGGGTCCTGGTGGGGGTCGCTGGGTACTCAGCATGAAGCCGCGCCACGACTCTTGAGGCGTCAGCAGAAACGGCTACCCGCGGCGGAGGTGCTCCCAGCGACCCCCACCAGGACCCCCACTCGCCTGTGCTTCTTCAGGAAGAGTCTTTGCCGCGCTGGCGCAAGAAGCGCTGGAACTCGCGGGCAAGGGTGTCCGCGTTGGGGAGCTCGCCTTCGTCGCCGATCAGGTCGGCCTGTTCGGCCTCGATCCGGGAGACGAGCTCCTCGATCTCGGGGTTGGCGGCGACGGCGCGGCCGATCTGCTCCTCGTAGTCGGCGGTTTCCTCCTCCAGCTCGGAGGCCTCGACGGCGATTCCGGTCAGGCCCTCGAGCCGGCGCAGCAGGGCAAGGGCGGCCTTCGGGTTGGGGACGGCGGCGACGTAGTGGGGCACGGCCGCCCACAGCGAGGCGGAGTCGATTCCGTTGCGGCGGAGGAGGTCGTGGACGACGCCGACGATCCCGGTCGGGCCCTCGTAGTTGGAGCGCTCGAGTTCGAGCTCCTCGACCAGCTCGGGGCTGGAGGCGAGGCCGGTGATCGGCACCGGCAGCGTGTGGGAGACCTCGGCGATCAGGGCGCCGAGGGTGACGATCATCTCGACGCCGAGGGCGTCGGCGGCGGTCGCGATCGTCTCCGAGAAGGTGCGCCAGCGCAGGTTCGGCTCGGTCCCGTCGAGCAGGACCAGGTCGCGGTCGGCGGCGGGCACCCGCACCGCGTAGAGGTTGTTCTCGGGCCAGTCGATGCGGCGGGTCTGGCCTTCGTCCATGCTGATCGTCGGCCGCGTCGACTGGAAGTCGAAGTACTCCTCGGGGTCGATCTGCGCGATCGGCTCCGCTTCGAGCGAGTTGGCGATCGAGGTCAGCGCCGTCGAGGCGGCCGCGGCGGCGTCGTTCCAGCCGCGGAAAGCGCAGACCATGACCGGCGAGCGCAGGTGCGGCAGGTCGCCTTCCCAGGTGAGTGAATCCACGCTTCTGAGCGTAGACCATGCCGCTGGAGCGGCTGCCGCCTAAGCCGAGCGGGCGCGGCGCACGAGTTGGGCCGCCATGAACAGCGCCAGCGCCGCGAAGGAGAGCTGCAGGGCGCGTTCGGAGACGTTGTTGGCGACGAGGACGCCGACGAGGACGCCGAGCGGGGAGAGGGCGCCGATGATCGCCGCCTCGCGGAGGCGGACGTTGCCGTAGCCGTTCTGCCGGTAGGCGCCGACTATGGCGACGAGGACGATCATCAACAGCGAGGTCGACTCGGCCTCGACCTGGGTGAGGCCGATGAAGATCGTCAGCGCCGGGACGAAGAGGATGCCACCGCCGACCCCGACGAGGCCGCCGGTGAGCCCGCCGAAGAGGCAGATGAGGACCGCCGCCAGCTCGCTCATGCCGGGGTCTCGCTCACGAGAGGATCAGCTCCACGGCCATCACGACCAGCAGCAGGGCGAAGAGGTAGGAGACGGTGCGCTGCGGGATCCGCTGCTGGATCGCGGTGCCGATGACGACGCCGAGGATCGCGGGGACCGCGAGCAGGAGGCCGGTCTCGACGTGGACGTTGCCGTAGATCCCGCCCTGGGCGAGGGCGCCGAGGAGGCCGATGAGGATGATCGCGGCGAGGCTGGTGCCGGTGGCGAGGCGCTCGCCGTAGCCGAACCAGAGGATCAGCAGCGGCACGATGATCGTCCCGCCCCCCACCCCGAAGAGGCCGCTGAAGACGCCCGCGAGGGTGCCGATCGCCGCCAGCTTGAGGAGGGCGTGCTCCGGAGTCGCGCCGGCGGCGGGCATCTCGCGATACTAGAGCCGTGCCCCCCGACCCAGAGACCGGGGGCGGCGACTGGGCCGCGAGCCTGGCGCCGCTCCGCAGCGAGCCCGGCCGGACCGCGGTCCTGACCGACGTCGACGGCACCCTGGCGCCGATCGTCGAGCGGGCCGAGGACGCGGCGGTGCCGGCGGCGGCGCGCGAGGCGCTGGCGGCGTTGGCCGAGCGCTACGCGTTGGTCGGCTGCATCTCCGGGCGGCGGGCGGAGGAGGCGCGGCGGCTGGTCGGGCTCGACTCGCTCGCCTACGCGGGCAACCACGGGCTGGAGGTGCTGATGCCGGGCGAGGCGGAGCCGCGGCCCGATCCCTCGATCGCCGGGCGCGAGCGCGACGCGGCGGAGTTCCTCGCCGCGGCCGGCGACGGGCGGCTGGAGGCGGCGGGGCTGCGGCTGGAGGACAAGGGGCCGATCCAGGCGCTGCACTGGCGCGGCAGCGAGGACGAGGCGACGGCGGAGAGCCGTGCGCACGAGCTGGCGGTCGAGGCGGGCAAGGCGGGCCTGGAACCGCGCTGGGGGCGCAAGGTGCTGGAGCTGCGGCCGGCGGGCGGCGGCGGCAAGGACGGGGCGGTGGCGGCGCTGCTCGCCGACGAGCGGCTCGACCGCGCCACCTACGCCGGCGACGACCGCACCGACCTCGACGCCTTCCGGCGGCTGCGGCAGCTGCGCGAGGAAGGGCGGCTGGCGGCGGCGGTCTGCGTCGGCGTGCTCTCGGCCGAGGGACCGGCCGAGCTGAGCGAAGAGTGCGACGTGACCGTCACCGGCCTCGACGGCTGGCTGGCGATCCTCGAGTGGCTGACGGCCCCGGCGGAACCGACCACCTGAGCGATGCCCTACACCGACCTGCTCCGCGTCAGCGTCTTCATCACCGCCGCCGAGGCGACCGCGCTCGGGGCGATCACCGCGCTCGCCGCCAACCGCGACGGCGAAACGACGATCGCCCTCGTCGCCGCGGTCTGGTGGCTGGTCGCGCTCGGGATCGGCTTCTACCTGAGCCGGCCCCAGCGCGCCGCCGAGGACGTCCGCGACGCCCTCGCCCGCGCCCGCACCGCCACCTCGCTGCCGGACCACAGCCCGGCCCGGATCGCCCTCACCCGGCTCTGGCCGATCGCCGTCACCGCGATCTTCGCCGGCGTCCTCGGCATCTTCTTCCCCGGCGTGGCGGCCGTCGGCGCCGGCTACGCCCTGATCGTCTCCCTCGCCTGGCACACCCGCGAGGCCGCCGTCCTCGGGATCGAGCATCGCGACGGCGTCAAGTTCTACGTCGTCCCCTCGCCGGCGCTGAAGCCGATCGAGCTGGTGCGGACGCCGGGGCTGCGCAGCGACCGAGCCGTGATCTGAAGGTCCGGCGGACCCTAGTTCCGCATAGCGGTTAAAAGGTCCGGCGGACTTTGGTTTCAGCCCTTCGTCAGCTTCTGGAAGTCCGCCCAGCCGCGGGTGTTGGCGACGTCGTCGGGGGTGAGCCAGGCGCGGCGGGCGGTGGCGACGGCGTAGGCCATGTTGTCGAGGGTGTCGACGCCATGGGCGTCGGTGTTGAGGGCGATCTTGACGCCGGCTTCCGAGGCGAGGCGGGCGTGGAGGTCGGAGAGGTCGCGGCGGTTGGGGTTGCCGTTGATCTCGATCATCGTGCCGGTGCGGGCGGCCGCCTCGGCCACCGCCTCGACGTCGATCCCGTAGGGCTCGCGGCGGCCGATCAGCCGGCCGGTGAGGTGGCCGATGCAGTCGACGTTCGGGTTCTCGATCGCGGCGAGGACGCGCTCGGTCATCTGCTTTTCGGAGACCGAGAAGGAGGTGTGGACGCTGGCGACGACCCAGTCGAGGGCGGCGACCAGGTCGTCGGGGTAGTCGAGCGAGCCGTCGAGGCCGATGTTGATCTCCGAGCCGGAGAGCAGGCGGAAATCGTCGTCGCCGTTGGACGCGTTCCAGGCGCGCACCTCCTCGATCCGCTCCCACAGCCGCTCGGCGGTGACGTGGTCGCCGAAGCCGTGGCTGGCGGAGTGGTCGGTGATCGCCAGGTACTCGTAGCCCCGGTCGCGGGCGGCGGCGGCCATCTCCTCGATGCTGTTGCGGCCGTCGGAGAGGGTGGTGTGGGAGTGGAGGTCGCCCTTGACGTCCTCCAGCGTGACCAGATGCGGCAGCTTGCCTTCGCGCGCCGCCTTCAGCTCGCCGCGGCCCTCGCGCAGCTCCGGCTCTATATAGGAGTAGCCGAGGCGCTCGTAGACCTCCTGCTCGGTCGCGCAGGTGGTGACGTCGCCCGTCTCGGTGTCGGTGATGCCGTGCTCGGAGACCGAGAGGCCGCGGGAGACCGCCTCTTCGCGCAGCTGCACGTTGTGGGCCTGGGAGCCGGTGAAGTGCTGCAGCAGGTTGCCGAAGTTGGCCGGCGGCACGATCCGCAGGTCGACCGAGACGCCGTTGTGGGTCTGGGCGTGGACGCCGTTGGCGCTGGGGGTGCCGGCGGCGGCGATCAGCGGGTGTCCGGCGAGGTGCTCGGCCAGGGCGGCCGGCTCCTCGGCGGTCGCGATCAGGTCGATGTCCTTGCAGGTCTCGCCCCAGCGGCGGACCGAGCCGGCGACCTCGACCCGCTGGGCGGCCGGGTGCTCGCGCAGCGCCTCGGCCAGCTCCTCGGCGACCGGCTTCACCTTCGAGAGCAGGAGGCGACCGGGGCCCTCGCCGGGCTCGCCGAGCCGCTCCAGCGCCGCGAGGATGTTCTCCTCCTGCTTCGGGCCGAGGCCTTTGACGTCGCGGACCTTCTCCGCCTCGGCGGCGGCTTTGAGATCCTCCATCGAGCAGATGTCGAGCTCCTCGAAGAGGCGGCGGGCGGTTTTCGGGCCGACGCCGGGGACGCGGGTCACCTCGATCAGCGTCGGCGGGAACTTCGCCTTCAGCTTCACCGCGGCGGGGATCTCCCCCGTCTCCAGCAGCGCGTCGATCTTTTCCGCCAGGGTCTTGCCGACGCCGGGGACCTTGGTCGCCTCCCCCTTGGCCGCCAGCTCGGCGACCGAGACCGGGCTCTCGCGGATCGCCTTGGCGGCGGTGCTGTAGGCGAGGACCCGGTATTTGACCGCCCCGTCGAGCTCGTAGAGGACTCCCAGCTCTTCCAGGGCGGCGGCGATCTCGGCGTTGGTCACGCCCCAACTCTAGGCCGCGCCCCTCTGGGGGCGTGGTTGAGCTTCGGCGCGTTATCCACGTCAAAGCTCAACCACACCCCATAGCATCGCGGCGATGACCGAGTCCGCCGCGGGCCCCGCCTGGTTGGTCCTGCCGACCTACAACGAGGCCGAGAACGTGGAGCCGCTGGTCGAGGCCGCCCGTGCGAAGCTGCCGCCTTCGGCGCAGGTGCTGATCGTCGACGACAGCTCGCCGGACGGGACCGGGGAGATCGCCGACCGCCTCGCCGCGCGGCACGAGAACGTCCAGGTGCTGCACCGGGCGCGCAAGGAAGGGCTCGGTCCCGCCTACATCGCCGGCTTCCGGCAGGCGCTCGCGGGCGGCGCCGGCTTCGTCCTGGAGATGGACTCCGACTTCTCCCACGATCCCGCTTATTTGCCGGCCCTGCTCGAGGCCGCCGAGCGTGCCGACCTCGTGCTCGGGTCGCGGTACGTCGAGGGCGGCGGGGTCAGCGACTGGGGGCCGCTGCGGCGCGCGGTCAGCCGCGGCGGCAGCGCCTACGCGCGGCTCGTCCTCGGGGTCGAGGTCCGCGACCTCACCGGCGGCTTCAAGTGCTTCCGGCGCGAGGTGCTGGAGGCGATCGACCTCGACGCGATCAGCACCCGCGGCTACGCCTTCCAGGTGGAGGTGACCTACCGCGCGATCCGCCTCGGCTTCAAGGTGGTCGAGGTGCCGATCATTTTCCGCGAGCGCCGGGTAGGAACGTCGAAGATGGACCTCGGAATCGTTGCCGAGGCGGTCTGGCGCCTGCCCAAGCTGCGGCGCTATACTTAATGAAGTATTGAGCTGAAGACGAACCGCAACCGGGAGACCGATATCAGTGACTGGCAAATTGACCGACGTGACCGACGACACCTTCAAAGCTGACGTGCTCGAGGCCGATGGCCCGGTGCTTGTCGACTTCTGGGCTCCCTGGTGCGGTCCGTGCCGCGTCGTCCACCCGGTCCTCGAGGAGATCGACGGCGAGCGCGACGACCTCAAGATCGTCTCGATCAACGTCGACGAGAACCAGCAGACGGCGTCCCAGTACGAAGTCCTCTCGATCCCGACGATGATCCTCTTCAAGGACGGCGCGATCGCGAAGAAAATCGTCGGCGCAATGCCGAAGCGCCGCCTCGAGGCCGAGCTGGAGCCGGCGCTCGCCTAACCGGCGCCGCCGTCCCCCATGCCGTTCGTTCACGTCCACTGGTACGAGGGCCGCTCCGACGAGCAGAAGGCGGAGATCGCCCGACGCATCGAAGAGGCCCTCGTCGAGGTGGCGGGGGTCTCTCCCGACCACTGCTGGGTGAAGTTCTCCGACTCCTCCAAAGCCGACTTCATCATCGGCGAGAAGCCGCAGGACTAGCTAAGCCGCAAGTCGGTCACTGATCGTCACCGCTCGATCGGGAGCGGCCAGCGCTGCCTTCGCGGTGGCGATCAGCTTGTCGGTATCGAGATCGAAGCGAGCGGCTACGGCCTCCAGGAGATGGAGATTGTCGCTGGGGCAGAGCAGACCGATGTTCGCCACACGTCCTTCTGAGAAGGCGATGGTGCAGTAGTTCTCGTCGAACTCTCCGCCATCGTCCCAGCGATCTACGTCGAGCAGATCGATTGAGACGGCGTTTGCCTGGCTGTCGTAATCGGCTTTCATAAATGCCTCCTCGGGTGCACGGTGATCACGACGTTTGGGTCGTCAGCAGCCACTACCACGCGAACCAGTTCATCGCGGATGTAGCCAAGGTAGCGGGGGTTACAACTCTCATCAGCGTCTACTTTCACCGGATCTAGGACGATCGCAACGGCATCGCCCGGAAACCACCGGTTTCGACGTAACTGATTCCTTGCGTGATGACTGAATTCCACGCCTGGTTAAGGGCGCAGAAGGCAGCTTCTCTCCCCCTCTAGGCGCGAGAAACGCCGATTTTGAGGTCGCGGCCGTCGATCTTGGCGGCGGCGCCGTTCTCGGTGCCGTCGTAGGAGACGGAGGTGGCGAGGACCTCGGTGGCGAGGTAGTCCTGGTGGGCCTGGGCGGCCTCGAGGAGGTCGGGATCGCCGGCGAGGGTGAGGTCGATGCGGTCGGTGATCTCGAGGCCGGCGGCTTTGCGGGCGTTCTGGACGGCGTGGACGATCTCGCGGGCGAGACCCTCGCGGCGGAGCTCGTCGTCCAGCTCTAGCTGGAGGGCGACGGCGTGGCCGGCCTCGGCCTCGACCTCGTAGCCCTCCAGGGGCTGCAGGGCGAGGGTGACGTCGTCGGGGCCGAGGGTGTGGTCGGTGCCCTCGATCGAGATCCCGATCTCGCCGCCCTCGGCGAGGACCTGGGCGACGTGGGCGGCGTCGAGCGCCTCGACCGCGGCGGCGACTTGGGGCATCTTCTTGCCGAAGCGGGGACCGAGGGCGCGGTAGTTCGGCTTGGCGCTGTAGCTGACCAGCTCCGAGGTGTCGCTGACGAAGTCGAGCTCCTTGACGTTGAGCTCGGCGGTGACGAGGTCGGCGCGGGCTTCGATCGCCGCGCGCTCGGCCTCGTTGGCGACGATCACGGCGCGGCGCAGCGGCTGGCGCACCTTCGCCTTCGCCTGGGCGCGGGCGGCGCGGCCGAGCTCGACCGTGAGGCGGACCGCCTCCATCCCCTGCTCGAGGTCGGGGTCGGCGAGGCTCGCGTCGACCTCGGGGAAGTCGCGCAGGTGGACGGAGGGCGCGGCCTTCTCGTCGCTGAGGTTGCGGTGGATCTCGTCGGCGAGGAACGGGGTGAACGGGGCCAGCATCGCGACCGTCTCCAGCAGGCAGTGGCGCAGGGTCGCGAACGCGGCGCGGTCGCCGTCCCAGAAGCGGCGGCGCGAGAGCCGCACGTACCAGTTAGACAGCTCCTCGACGTACTCGGCGATGGCGCGACCGGCGGCGGTGCAGTCGTAGGCGTCCATCCGCTCGCGCACGGTCGCGGTCGTCGCCTGCAGCCGCGAGAGCGCCCAGCGGTCGAGGTCGCTCCCGACATCGAGTCCGCCTGAGGCGTCGCTATTCGACGCTTGTGGCGGACTCGCGCTGAAGTCCTCAGGGCCGAGGCCCTCCGCGTTCGCGTAGAGGACCCAGAACGAGTAGGTGTTCCAGAGGGTGAGGAGGAACTGGCGGACCGACTCGCCGACGGTGTCGACGGAGAAGCGGTAGCCGGCCCAGGGCTGCTGGGCGGTCAGGTAGTACCAGCGGAAGGCGTCAGCGCCGTGGGTGCCGAGCACGTCCCAGGGGTCGACGACGTTGCCGCGGCTCTTCGACATCTTCTGCCCCTCGGGGTCGAGGATCAGCCCGAGGCAGACGCAGTTGCGGTAGCTGGAGGTGTCGAAGAGCAGGGTCGACTCGGCGAGCAGGGTGTAGAACCAGCCGCGGGTCTGGTCCTGGGCCTCGCAGATGTAGTCGGCCGGGAAGCGCTCCTCGAACTCCTCTTTGCCCTCGAAGGGGTAGTGGAACTGCGCGAAGGGCATCGCGCCGCTGTCGTACCAGGTGTCGATCACCGAGAGGACGCGCCGCATCTCGCCGCCACAGTCGGCGCAGTCGAGCGTCACCTCGTCGATGTAGGGACGGTGCAGGTCGAGGCCGTCGGGGACCTCGCCGCGGGCGTGCTCGCGCAGCTCCTCGACCGAGCCGATGCAGCGGACGCCGTCGCAGCCGTCGCCGTCGCAGCGCCAGATCGGCAGCGGCGTCCCCCAGTAGCGGTCGCGCGAGAGCGCCCAGTCGACGTTGTTCTCCAGCCATTTGCCGAAGCGGCCGTGCTTGACGTGCTCGGGGTGCCAGCCGATCTCCTCGTTGTTGGCGAGCAGCTGGTCCCGCGCCTGGGAGGTGGCGATGTACCAGCTCGACTTCGCGTAGTAGAGGAGCGGCGTGCCACAGCGCCAGCAGTGCGGGTAGGCGTGCTCGTAGGTCTGCGAGCGGAAGAGCAGGCCGCGGCGCTCGAGGTCGGCGATCAGGGCGGCGGTGACCTCCGGGTCCTTGACGAACTTGCCCTCGAAGCCGCTGACCTGGCCGGTGAACTTGCCGTCGAGGCCGACCGGGTTGTAGAGGCTGGAGGCGTCGGTCGGGTCGAAGATCCCGGCCTCGGCCGTGACCCGGTAGTCGTCTTCGCCGAAGGCGGGGGCCATGTGGACGAGGCCGGTGCCGTCCTCGGTGGTGACGAAGTCGCCCGCTAGCACGCGGAAGGGCGGCGAGCCCTCCAAGCCGCTCGGGCCGCCATCGGCCAAGTCGAAGACGGGACCGCGGTAGGCGCGGCCGACCAGGTCGCTCCCGGGGAAGCGGTCGAGCACCTCGGCCTCCTCCCCCAACACCCGCTCGACCAGCGGCTCGGCCAGGATCAGGGTTTCGTGCTCGGCGCCCGCCCCGCCGACCCGCGCCCGCGCGTAGGTCACCTCGGGCGCCGCCGCGACCGCGACGTTGCCGGGGAGGGTCCACGGGGTCGTGGTCCAGATCAGCAGCGACTCGCCGCTCTCGCTCCCGTCCTCTTCCAGGAGCGGGAAGCGGACGTAGATCGAGGGGTCCTCGACGTCCTCGTAGCCCAGCGCCACCTCGTGCGAGGAGAGCGCGGTGCCGCAGCGGGGGCAGTAGGGGACGACCTTGTGGCCCTCGTAGAGGCGCTCCTCGTCCCAGAGCTTCTTCAGCGACCACCAGACCGACTCGATGTAGTCGTCCTCGAGGGTCACGTAGGGGTCGTCGAGGTCGATCCAGAAGCCGATCCGCTCGGTCAGCTTGTTCCACTCCTCGACGTACTCGAAGACCGACTCGCGGCAGCGGCGGTTGAACTCGGCGATCCCGAACTCCTCGATCTCCTGCTTGGAGGAGATCCCGAGCTGCTTTTCGACCTCGAGCTCGACCGGCAGGCCGTGGCAGTCCCAGCCCGCCTTGCGCGGGACCCGGAACCCGCACATCGTCTTGTAGCGCGGGTAGACGTCCTTGAAGACGCGCGCGAGGACGTGGTGGGAGCCGGGGCGACCGTTGGCGGTCGGCGGGCCCTCGTAGAAGCTCCAGACCGGCGCCTCGGCGCGGGCCTCCAGCGAGCGGGCGAAGACGTCCTCCTCGCGCCAGCGCGCGAGCACGCGCTCCTCCAGCTCGGGGAAGGACTGCTTCGGGTCTACGGGTTCGAATCCGGGCACGGGGTCAGGATTCTATGAGGGGTGGGAGAACCCCTCGGGGGCGGGTCACCAGACGAGGATGAACTCGTCCGGGTCGGCCGGGTCGACGTAGACCGGCAGGGTCAGCCCGGGCTGCATCCGCGCGGCGGCGAAGACCGGCATCACCTCCCGCCGCTTGACCTCGCGCGTCGGCAGCCCCGGCACCTCGAGGTCGAGTCGCAGGCTCATCAACGGCATGTCGTTGACCCGCGAGTGGCTGGCCGCGTAGAGGACCGTGGCGGTGCCGCGGATGCCGCTCTGGAAGATCCGGTCGTTGCGGGCGGCCTTGCGCTGGGAGTGGCGCGCGTAGAGCAGGAGGCCGAGCCCGACCAGGGCCCAGATGCCGCCGAGGAGCGAGGTGGTGAGGGCGGCCTCGGCAGGGATCGAGACGAAGAGCGGGACCGCGGCGATCGCGAGGCCGCCGAGCCCGAAGAAGGCGATCAAGGAGATGCCGACCTTGTTGACCTGCATCTACTCCTCGCACTCCTCGCGGATGCGGGTGGCGACGCGGGCGGTGGCGTCGCAGAGAGCGGCAAGGCCGTCGGGGCCCGGGTCGTCCTCCTCGACGCTGCCGAGCAGGGCGCCGTAGGCGAGCTCAAAGGAGAAGTCGGCCGGCTCGGCCGTTCGCAGCCAGTCGATGAAGCTCGGCGAGAACAGCTGCCGCAGCCAGATCGGGTCCTGGTAGGGGCTGGTGGTCACCGCGTAGCGCTCGTTCAGCACCGTGCTCTCGGTCCACAGCTTCGAGTGGCGCGGCCCGAAGCCGTAGAACTCGTCGTCGCGGGTACGGCGGCCGCGGCGGATGCAGAAGACGCGCGGCGCGAAGGCGGTCGCGGCCGGGACCTCGGCGAGGGCGACGTTGAAGCGGAAGGTCCTGTTGCGCGTGTAGGCGAGGTGGCCGACGACGCCCTCCACCCCCTCGCCCAGCTCGCCCCGCAGCGCCGGGCGCAGCGGCGCCCCCTCCGCCTCGACCAGCAGCGGCGTCAGCGGTCCGGGCGCGGCGGCCGGCAGCGGCTCGAGACCGCGGGCGGCGGCGAGCTCCCCGTAGCTGGACTCGAGGTCGGGCACGCCCGCAGCGTACGGCTGCGCCCGGCCGCTAGGGTGGCTGGCCGATGGAGCGCTACGACCTCAACGGCAAGGTCGCGCTGGTCACCGGCGCCGCCCGCGGGATCGGGTTCGAGACGGCGCGGCAGATGCACCTGCGCGGCGCCTCCGTCGCGGTGCTGGACCTCGACGCCACCGAGGCGCGCGAGGCGGCGGAGCGGATCGGGCCGCGGGCGATCGGGCTCGGCGGCGACGTCACCGACCAGAGCGCGCTGATGAACGCCGTCGCCGCTGTCGTCGAAGAGTTCGGCGGGCTCGACGTCGCGGTCGCCAACGCCGGCATCGCCCAGAAGCAGTTCGCCACCGTGCGCGGGATCTCCGGCGAGGAATGGGAGCGGGTCTTCGAGGTCGACATGCTCGGCGTCTGGCGGACGGTGCGGGCGACGCTGCCACAGATCGTCGAGCGCAAAGGGCAGATGATCGTCGTCTCCTCCGTCTACGCCTTCGCCAACGGCTTCGGCAACAGCCCCTACGCGGTCGCCAAGGCCGGGGTCGAGTCGCTCGGGCGGGCGCTGCGGGTGGAGCTGCGGCCGCACGGCGCCAGCGCCGGCGTCGCCTACTTCGGCTGGGTCGACACCAAACTGGTGCAGGACAGCTTCGAGCAGGAGGACTCCGACCGGATCAAAGAACTGAGCCCGGAGTGGCTGCTGAAGCGGATCACCCCGGAAGAGGCGGGCGCGGGACTGGTGCGCGGGATCGAGGAACGGGCGCCGCGGATCTTCGTCCCCAAGTGGTGGCGCTACGTCTCGGCGCTGCGCGGCGTGGTCAACCCGCTGCTCGACAAGCGGATGGAGAGCGACGCGAAGACGCGGGCGCTGATCCGCGACCTCGACGCGAAGACCGTCGACGTGGTGCGCTCGCAGGCAGGCGACTGAGCCGCGCCTAGGAGAGCGACATGCCGGGCGCGATCGGCACTTCGACCAGCTCGGGCTGGGAGGAGGCGAATGCGGCGCTGAGGGCCGCCGCGACCTCGTCGCGATCCCGCGCCCGGTGCGCCTTGACGCCGTAGCCCTCGGCGACCGCGGCGACGTCGAGCTTCGGCAGGTCGAGGCCAGGAGCGTCCTTGACCTGCTCGACCTCGGCGAACCACTTGAGGATCGCGTACTCCTGGTTCTGGAGGACGAGGAAGGTGACCGGCGCCTTGTAGGCGACGGCGCTCCAGAAGGCGGTGATCGCGTACTGGGCCGAGCCCTCGCCGAGGACGCAGACGACCGGGCGGTCGGGCTGGGCGAGCTGGACCCCGACCGACGCGGCGAGGCCGAAGCCGAGGCCGCCGCCGGCGCTGAAGTAGTAGCTGCCGGGTCGGGAGATCCGCAGCTGGTTGCGCAGCGCCAGCGTGCTGGAGGGCGACTCGAGGACGACGATCGCGTCCTCAGGCAGCACCTCGGCCAGGGCGCTGTGGACGGTCGAGGCGTCGAGCGGGTCGCCGGCCGGGGCCTCCTGCGGCCCCGGGTTCGGCTCGGGCGCCGGGCGTGAGGACTCCGGCACCGCTTCCAGCAGCGCCGCCAGCGTCAGCCCGACGTCGGCGACGATCGCGTCGCCCATCGGCGCCCGCACCGCCTCGTCGGGGTCGCCGGTGACCGCGACCAGCCGCGCCCCCTCGGGCAGCAGCGGCCCGGGAATGTGCGGGTAGTAGGGGAAGACCGAGCTGCCGACGACGAGGACCAGGTCGTGGCCCTTGAGCGTCTGCCCGACCGGGCCGATCGCCGGCGGCAGGACGCCGCGGAAGTTCGGGTGGTCCTCGG
>Ga0196960_10000401_pt1 | contig 15612 bp, 14 predicted proteins | sample S3v_5metaG_FD_183187 | JGI IMG/M metagenome (GOLD analysis project Ga0196960, IMG submission 183187) | Soil microbial communities from Anza Borrego desert, Southern California, United States - S3+v_5 | ecosystem: Environmental > Terrestrial > Soil > Desert | place: USA: California | collected... | reverse complement strand
CAGCCCGCCAGCCCGCCCGCCAGCCCGCCACCCCCCGCCAGCCCGCCAGCCAGCGGCGTGGGCGTCTGCGAGACGGGTGATCCACTCGTGTGCCGAGTGGGCTCCAGCAGCACGTTGCCGCGGGCGGGGTGCCCAGATGGGGCCGAGCAGCTCGCAGATGGATCCTCCGGCCTGATCGACGTCGAAGGGCGTCGGGCCTTCACGTGTCCAGGGTCGGGAGGTCATTCCCGCCGAGATCCGCGGCCGTAGCGCAGTCGTTCTCGAAGCCGACTGGAAGGCCCAGCGGCGGGCGGAGGGAAACGCGCCGGCTCGATGCGCGCCCGGCGGTGGCCAGGCCGTCGCCATGGACATACGCAACCAGGCCGCGCCGCGGCAGCGATGTCCGTCGGCCCGTCGGCCCGTCATCGCGCGGTGGCGGGCCCCCGCGCTGAGGTCGTGACGGGCTCGAACGAGGCAGGCACAGCAGAAGGGCCCCGGTGGAATTCCACCGGGGCCCTTCTGACGGTGCTCGATCAGTCGCGAGCGTCCTGGGGACGCCCACCGTCGGACGGACGGCCACCGTCCGAGGGACGGCCGGAGCCGGTGAGCTCCCGCGAGGCCTCGCCCGCCGCCAGGCCGCGACCCTCACCCTGCTGCTCGAGCTCCACCGCGGAGGGCTGCTCGATCGGGGTGAAGAACCCGCGGATGGCTCGCCGGGCCCCGCCGACGTGGTTCATGCGCTTGGGCACCGGAGCGCCGCCGTAGGCGAGCTGACCGTGACCGTGCTCGTCCACCGGGCCGAGGGGCTGGTGCACCTCGATGAACTCGCCGTTGGGCAGGCGGCGGATCACACCGGTCTCGATGCCGTGCTCGAGCACCTCGCGGTCGTGCTGCTGGAGCCCGAGGCAGATGCGGTAGGTGAGCACATAGGCGATCGGGGGAAGGATGATGACCCCGATCCGACCGACCCACGTCATCGCGTTGAGGCTGATGGTGAACTTGTCGGCGATGACGTCGTTGGAGCCGGAGATCGCCAGCACCACGTAGAACGTCAGGGCCATCACCCCGAGCGAGGTCCGGACGGGAACGTCCCGGGGACGCTGCAGCAGGTGGTGCGCCGCGGTGTCGCCGGTGAGCTTCCGCTCGATCCACGGGTAGAGCGCGAGGATCGTGAACATCGCGCCGGCCACCACGACCGTGGGCCAGAACAACGCCGGGATCGTGTAGTTGCCGGGCAGGTTGATGTCCCAGGCCGGGAAGATGCGCGTCGAGCCGTCGAGAAAGAGGATGTACCAGTCGGGCTGGGACGCCGCCGAGACCTGGGCCGGGTTGTACGGACCCCACAGCCAGACGGGGTTGATCTGGACGAGTCCACCCAGGGCCGCGCAGACACCGAACACGATCAGCAGCAGCCCGGTCGCCTTGCCGGCGAACGCCGGGAAGAGCCGGTTGCCCACCACGTTGTGCTCGGTGCGCCCCGGGCCGGGGAACTGGGTGTGCTTCTGCTTCACCAGGATCAGCAGGTGCACGGCGATGAGCCCCAGGAGGATCGCCGGGAGGATCAGCACGTGCGCGATGTAGAAGCGCCCGATGATCTCCGTACCGACGAAGTCGCCGTTGAAGACCGCGAAGTGCGCCCAGGTCCCGATCACCGGGATGGACAGGATGATCGCGCTGATGATGCGGAGGCCGGTGCCGGACAGCAGGTCGTCCGGCATGGTGTAACCAGTGAGGCCCATGAGCAGCGACAGCACGAGCATGACCACACCGATCAGCCAGTTGGTCTCGCGCGGCCGGCGGAAGGCGCCCGTGAAGAAGATGCGCAGCAGGTGCACCACGATCGCGGCGACGAACAGCAGCGCCGCCCAGTGGTGCAGCTGGCGCATGAAGAGACCGCCGCGGACGTCGAACGACAGGTCGAGCGCCGAGGCGTAGGCCGCGGACATCTGGGTCCCGCGCAGCGGGTCGTACTCGCCGGCGTACTCGACCTCCACCATGGAGGCGTCGAAGAAGAAGGTCAGGTACGTGCCCGACAGCAGCAGGATGACGAAGGCGTAGAGCGCGATCTCCCCCAGCAGGAACGACCAGTGGTCGGGGAAGACCTTGTTGAGCGTGCGCCGAAGAGGGCCGGCGACGATGAGGCGGTCGTCGATCTCGAAGCCGGCCTTGCCGAGCCTCGTGGTCGGGGCCCCCGGCGCCGTGGTGGTGCGAGCAGCCATCAGATGCGCTCCCGGTTCCAATAAGTCGGGCCGACGGCCTCAGGGTAGTCGCTGCGTGCGACGAAGTAGCCCTCGTCGTCGACCGTGATCGGCAACTGGGGCAGCGAGCGGGTGGCGGGGCCGAAGACCGGCTTCGCGCCCTGGGTCACGTCGAACTGCGACTGGTGACAGGGGCAGAGGATGCGGCTGGTCTCCTGCTCGTACAGCGAGACCGGGCATCCGGCGTGCGTGCAGATCTTGGAGTAGGCGACGTAGTCGCCGTATCCGAAGTCCGCCTGGCCCTCGCGCGGCCGGTCCGCCGCGGTCTGCTCGGGCCGCAGGCGGATGAGCATCGTCGCGGCGTCGGACTGCACGTTGCCGCCCGGGACGGCGGGGAACACCGTCTCCAGCGAGCCCGGCTCCTGGTCGCCGGGGCGGATCGGGCTGCCGTCGTCGCGGACCAGCCGGACACCCTCGGCCCAGGACGTGCGGCCGAGCACGTTGCCCGTGTTCGGGTTCTTGATCAGGCCGCCGAGCGGCGACAGGACCATGAGACCGACGGCCGCGCCCATGAAGCCCAGCGACCGGGTGAGCAGCTTGCGCCGCGCCAGGCCGCTGTTGTGGTAGCCGCCGGTCAGCGTCGCGCCGGTGGTGACGCGGTCGAAGTGGGACCCGTCGTGCTTGTCCTGGACCGCAGTCTCGTGGGGAAGCAGCTTCTTGGTGTAGATCACGAGGCCGACGCCCGCGAGGGTGAACGCCAGACCCATGAAGAGCCCCAGGAGCGGGGTGAACAGGGCGCTCCACGTGGTGCCCTCGCGAGCCCAGTGCCACTCGGGGAGGAACCAACCCGAGCCGACGTAGACCACCAGGAACAGGAAGGCGGAGAGGCCGGCCAGGCCCCAGACCAGGCCGACCTGGCGGACGGCCCGCTTCTCCAGGACGGAGCCGGGCTCCGGGCCCGGGTCGACGTGGAGGACCTCGACGCCGTCGTAGCGGGCACCCAGCAGGTCGAGCTCCTCGCGACTCATGGTCGCGAGCTGCTCGGGGGTGTGGTCCTCGTCCGGACCACCGTGCAGCGGGCCCGGGATGTCCTCGCCGCCGGTCGAGCCGGGGCGGGTGTCGTGCGTCTTCACGCCTTGCTCCCCATCCAGAAGATTCCGAACATCAGCGCGCTCACGCCGACGACCCAGATGACAAGGCCTTCCGCGACAGGGCCCATGCGGCCGATGCCGGCGCCGCCGGGGTCGGCCTGGGAGTTCACGGTCTGGACGTAGTTGATGATCGAGCGCTTCTCCTCGGGGGTCAGCTGGTTGTCCCCGAAGACCGGCATGTTCTCCGGACCGGTCAGCAGCGCCGTGTAGATCTCGAGGTCCGTCGCGTCGTCGAGGCTGGGGGCGTACTTGCCCGAGGACAGCGCGCCGCCCTCACCGACGAAGTTGTGGCACGAGGCGCAGTTGAGCCGGAACAGCTCGCCGCCCTCGGCCAGGTCGCCGTCGCGCAGGTCGCCGGAGGGCAGCGTCGGACCGCCGCCGTTGGCCTGCACGTAGGCCATCAGCTGGTCGATCTCCTCGTCGGAGAAGACGGCCGGCTTGTCCGGCGCCTGCTCCTGCTGGCGGACCAGCGGCATGCGGCCGGTGTGCACCTGGAAGTAGACGGCGGCCTCGCCGACGCCGATGAGGGAGGGGCCGCGGTTGGGCACGCCCTCGAGGTTCTCGCCGTGGCAGGTGATGCAGCTGTTCTCGTACAGCTCGCGGCCCGCGGCCTCGGCGGCGGACTCGGTGGTGGTGTCGTCGGCGGCCTGGGCCGGCGCGAACACCGAGTACAGCGCGCCGGTCAGCACCAGGGAGGCCATGAGGCCGGCGACGTTGGCGACGCGGCGGCGCTGCTTGGAGCGGCGGCGATCACGGGCGCGGTCCCCCGGCGTGGCTGCGTCAGCGGTCAGGGCGTCGGAGTGCGGGTTCGTGGTGGACACCGGTTCCCTAGCGGATCAGGTAGATCGTGGCGAAGAGCCCGACCCACACGACGTCGACGAAGTGCCAGTAGTAGGAGACCACGATGGCCGAGGTCGCCTGTGCCGGCGTGAAACGGCCCATGGTGGACCGGATGAGCACGTACACGAAGGCGATGAGCCCCCCGATGACGTGCAGCGCGTGGAAGCCGGTCGTCAGGTAGAAGACCGAGCCGTACGTGGACGAGGAGATCGTGGTGTGGTGCTCGGTCACCAGGACGCGGTACTCGTTCGCCTGCGCCAGGACGAAGACCAGGCCCATCGCGAACGTGATCGTGAACCAGCGCCGCAGCCCGTAGACGTTGCCGTTCTCGGCTGCGAACACGCCGAACTGACAGGTCAGCGAGGACAGCACGAGGATGACCGTGAAGATCGTCGCGTAGGGCAGGTTCAGCTCGGTGGGCTCCGGCGGCCAGCCCTCCTCGGCGCCGGCCCGGGCACGGGCGGTGAAGTACATGGCGAACAGGCCGGCGAAGAACATCAGCTCGCTGGCGAGCCAGATGATCGTGCCGACGCTGACCATGTTCGGTCGGGTCAGGGAGTGCACCCGCGAGGGATCGAAGGTGCTGCTCGCGACGGGGGCCGTTGTCACAGGGGTCATCATGGCATCGGTTGCCTGTGGTCACGACCGCGGGTCGCGGCGGCGTGGCGTCGACGTGATCAGCTCGATATCGAACCGCCGGGGAAGGCCTGCCCGGACGCGCCCGGGCACTAGTGTCGGCCGCGTGAGTGCTGCCGAGACGTCCGCCGCACCGGCCACCGTCCTGCTCTACAGCCATCGCCCGGAGGTGCGCGACGCGGTCCGCACCGCCGTGGGCCGCCGTCCGGCTGCCGACGTCGGACCGCTCACCTGGGTGGAGTGCGACACGGCCGACGAGGTGGTCGCGACCGTCGATGCCGGCGGGATCGACCTCTGCATCCTCGACGGCGAGGCGCAGCCCACCGGCGGCCTGGCGCTGACCCGGCAGCTGGAGGTCGAGGTGGCCGACCGGCCGGCGGTCTGCGTGCTCATCGCGCGGCAGCCCGATCGCTGGCTGGCGCACTGGTCCCGGGCCGAGGGGACGCTCCCGCTGCCGGTGGACCCGTTGGTCGCGCCCGGCGTCGTCGCCGACCTCCTGCGCACCCGCCTGCGGCGTCCGGTCGTGCGCCCGTGACGGCGGCCGCCCTCCCGAGCGCACCGACGTGGCCCGGCCTGCTCAACCGGCTCCTCGCCCGCGAGGACCTGACCGCCGAGGACACCCGGTGGGCGATGCGCGAGGTGATGACCGGAGAGGCGACGCCGGCGCAGGTCGCCGGTTTCACCGTCGCCCTGCGCGCGAAGGGCGAGTCGCCGCAGGAGGTCGCGGGGCTGGCGGCCGAGATGCTGGCCCAGGCGGCGCCCGTCGAGCTGCCCGTGGACTGCGTCGACATCGTCGGCACCGGGGGGGACGGCGCGCACACCGTCAACATCTCCACGATGGCGGCCGTGGTGACGGCGGCCGCGGGAGCCCCGGTGGCCAAGCACGGGAACCGGGCGGCGTCGTCGTCGTCCGGCGCGGCGGACGTGCTCGAGGCGCTCGGCGTCGTCATCGACCTCCCGGCGGCCGCGGTGGCGCGCTGCGTGCGCGAGGCGGGCATCGGGTTCTTCTTCGCGCCCGTGTTCCACCCGGGCATGCGGCACGCCGCGGCGCCGCGCCGCGAGATGGGCATCGGAACGGTGTTCAACTTCCTGGGCCCGCTGACCAACCCCGCACGGCCGGTGGCCGCGGCGATCGGCTGCGCGAACGCCCGGATGGCGCCCGTGCTCGCCGAGGTGCTCGCCGCCCGCGGCACGCGAGCCCTGGTCTTCCGGGGTGACGACGGCCTCGACGAGCTGACCACGGCCACCACCTCGTCGGTGTGGGTGGTCCGCGACGGCGCGGTGGAGCCCGATCGGGTCGATCCCTCGGTGCTGGGCATCGAGGCGCCCGGACCCGACGCCCTGCGCGGTGGTGACCCGCGCGCCAACGCCGACGTCTTCCGCCGCGTCGTCGACGGCGAGCGTGGTCCGGTGCGCGACGCGGTGCTCCTCAACGCAGCGGCGGCGCTGGGAGCGTTCGACGAGAAGGCCGCCCGGCTGCACGACGCCCTGGGCCGCGGCCTGGAGCGGGCAGCAGCGGCGATCGACGACGGGCGCGCAGCGGCCCTGCTCGACCGCTGGATCGCGGTCAGCTCCGACGCCCGTTAGTCGGCGGTGTCGAAGCCGATCGAGAAGGCGGCGTCGAGGTCGTGCCGCGAGTACGCGCGGAAGGCTATGTGCGTCTCGGTCTCCAGCACGCCGGGCACCTTGTTGATCCGGCCGGCGATGACCTCGGCGATCTGCTCGAACTCCCGCACCCGCACGATGGCGATGAGATCGACCTCGCCTGCGGTGGAGTAGACCTCGCTCACCCCGTCGAGGTCGGCGATGGCCGCGGCCACCTCGGGGATCGAGTCCGTGGCGGCGTCGATCATCACGATGGCGGTGATCACGCCGGCGATGCTATCCGCTCCGGCCGGGCACGCGTGCCGAGCGAGCGGGAGTCGCCGAACGGGTCGTGGACGGCACGCCCGGTCTCCACCTGGCCGAGGAAGCGGCTGTAGGCGCCGGTTCCTGGAGCGGGACTGGCCAGGGTGCCGGTGAGCTGGACCAGCCGGGTGCCGGGCTTCTCCAGCCAGCGCAGCACCAGCTCCGTCTCGTCCACCGACGTGGGCGGGGCGCCCTCGGCCCCGGGCAGCGTCTCGGCCGTGGCGAGCAGGCCGGGGAGGAAACTGCGCACGGTCGTGCCGCGCGCTGCGGTACCGGCGGCCACGAGCCGGCCGGACCGGACGACCGACAGCTCCCAGCCGCCTTCACCGTCGGGCCGGGCGAGGACCAGTTCCGGCACCGCGGCCAGGGACTCCAGCCGCTGACGGCGCCGGACCGCCCGGACGAGCACCGCGACCCGGTCGCGGAGGACGGCGGCGTCCTCGTACCGCTCCTCGGCGGCGAGGCGCTCGACCCGGTCCAGGAGCGGCGCCATGAGCGGCTGGGGGTCGGAGCTCACCGCCGCGGCGAAGACGGCGGCGATCCCGGCGTACTCGCCGACGGTCTGCGCGCCGGTGCACGGCGCGCCGCAGCGGCCCATGCCCGCGAGAGCGCACGCGCTGACGGGCGTGCGCGGGGACAGCCGGGCGGTGCACTGGCGCAGCGGCAGCGCCTCGTGGACGGCGGCGACCGCGGCGTCGGCCGCTCGGCGGTCGGGGAACGGCCCGAGGAAGACGCCGGCGTCGGGGCGCACGCGCCGCACGACCGACAGCCGGGGGAACGGCTCCTCGGTCAGCCGCACCCACAGGGCGCGCTCCGGAAACCGGGAGCGGCGGTTGTACCGGGGCTTGTGCTCGGCGATCAGCCGGAGCTCGCGGACGGCGGCCTCGAGCGCGTGCGCGCAGGGGATGGTGTCGATCCGCTGGGCGAGCGCGACCATCTCGGTCATGCGGCTGCGCTGCTCGCTGGAGGAGAAGTAGCTGCGTACCCGGGTGCGGAGATCGGTGGACGTGCCGACGTAGAGGGGCTCGTCCCGCGGGCCGCGGAACAGGTAGACGCCCGGACCGTGCGGAACGGCGTCGGCGAGGTGCCGCTTGCGGCGGCGTTCCGGATCGATCTGGCGGGTGAGCCCGGTGAGTTCCTCCAGGGTCGTCACCCCCAGCGGGCCGAGCCGCTCGAACAGGCCGTGCAGGACGTCGACGGTGGCGCGCGCGTCGTCCAGGGCCCGGTGGGTGGGGGAGGTGGTGGCCGAGAAGAAGGGGGCCAGCGTGCCGAGCTTGCAGTTGGGCACCTCGTCGCGGCTCAGCAGGCGCCGGGCGAGGACGGCGGTGTCGACCGACGCGGCGGCGGGCCAGGGGATCCCGTTCTCCCCGCAGGCGGCCTTGAGGAAGCCGAGGTCGAACGGGGCGTTGTGCGCGACCAGCACCGCTCCGCGCGCGAACTCCAGGAACGACGGCAGGACCGAGCCGATGCGCGGCGCCGCCGCGACCATCGTGGACGTGATCCCGGTGAGCACGCTGATGTAGGGCGGGATCTCGTGACCGGGGTCGACCAGGGTCTGGAACTCGCCGAGCACCTGGCCGCCCCGCACCTTCACGGCGCCGATCTCGGTGATCGCGCAGTCCTTCGGGGAGCCGCCGGTGGTCTCGAGGTCGACCACCACGAAGGTGACCTGCGACAGCGGCGTCCCGAGCTCCTCGATGGAGACCTGCTGGTAGCGCTGGAGTGGGGTGGAGGGTGGCACGGGGCGGACGCTAGGTGGGGGTGCCGACAGTCGCGGGGACGCGCGCCGGATGGTCGCGACGGCCGTGCGGAGCCCTGGCGCCGGGACAGCACGCCGGCACCCGGCCCGCGGCCGATCCGGCCGGCACGAAATGTCGGTGGCGCCTCCTACCGTGCGGAACGACCCACGGAGGAGAAACCGATGCTCATCGACTGCGACACCTGCACCGTCCGGGGCGCCGGCTGCGCCGACTGCGTCGTCACCGTCCTGCTGGGTGCGCCACCCGGATGGCAGGGCGTCGACCCGGTGGTGGTGCCGATGGCCGGCCGCTCGCGCGGCGGCCCCGGGGACGCCACGGCGGAGGACGCCGCCGTGCCTCCGCCCGGTGTCGTGGTGGAGTTCGACGACGTCGAGCGTCGCGCGGTGCGCGCCCTGGCGGACGGCGGGCTGGTGCCTCCGCTCCGGCACCGGGACGGCACGGCCGAGGTGGACGGCGACGGCTCGCGGGGCCGGCGGATCGGCTGACCGCTCCTCCGCACGGCCGACAGGTGCCCTTACACCTGGACGTTCTTGCCGCGGAGCAGGCGCGCCCAGGCCGGCGAGATGTTAGTCACACGTGCATCACGGCCCTGTGATTGTCACAGCCACATCACGGTCGTAGGGTCGTCGCGTCCGGTCGAGTGGTCGTCATCCGCAGAAGGATGGCCTCGTCCAGGCACCGCCTAATCACCGCACGGCGCGCAGTCCAGCGCTCGAGGTGAACCGGGGACCCACCGCAGTTCTGGGGTGAGTTCTCCCGCGGCCGGCTCGCCGGCCCGGGGGATAGGGCCAGTCTTCCCGGCCCGAACCCGTCAGCTAACTCGGTAGGCGGTCGCAGAGGAAGAAACGGAGAGCCGCCGCTCGTGGCGACCCCTCACGCATCACTGACGCATGCCCGCGAACAGCTCCACACCGATCGACTGGCCGGCTCCGCGCGTGGCCGCCGCTTCGGTCCGTTGCGTTCCAGCCTCCTGATCGGCGCCACCGCTGCGCTGACCCTGACCGCCCTCCCCGGTACCGCGTCCGCCGTTCCGGGCGACGCCGTCACCGCCGACCAGGCCGCCGCCAAGGTGGCCCAGGCCAGCCACGAGCTCGAGGTCGTCTCCGAGGAGCTCAACGAGGCCAAGGTCGTCCTCGCCGAGCAGCAGGACGCCGTCCGCGAGGCATCCGAGGCCTCGGAGGCCGCCGAGGGACGTCTCGACGACCTCGACGGTCAGATCCGCCAGCTGGCCCGCAGCGCCTACACCGGCACCGGGACCTCCCAGCTCGACGTCCTGCTCACCAGCGACTCCGTCGAGGACATGGTCTCCTCGCTGGGGACGCTCGATGCCATCGCCGGTCACAACAGCGAGGTGCTCGGAGAGGTCTCGCTGCTCGCCGAGGAGGCTGACGAGTCCCGGAAGGCCGCGGACGGAGCGGCGGCCGAGGCGCAGCGGGCCATCGACGGGATCGCCGCGCAGCAGCGCGACCTCGAGGCGAAGATCGCCGACTACCAGCGCCAGTACGACGCACTCAGCGCGCAGGAGCAGGCGGTCGTGCAGGCGTCGCACGGTGGTGGCGACACCCAGGCCGCGCCGACCGGTGGCGGCACCCAGCCCGCGCCGGCGGGCGGTACGCAACCCGCGCCGACCGGCGGCGGAACCCAGGCCGCACCGACCGGCGGGGGCACCCAGCCGGCTCCGAGCGGCGCCGTCGCGCCCAGTGCCGCAGCCCAGGTGGCCGTGGACACCGCGCTCGCCCAGGTCGGTGACGCCTACGTCTGGGGCGCCGGCGGGCCGGACGCCTTCGACTGCTCGGGTCTGACCTCCTACGCCTACGCGGCGGCCGGGATCAGCCTTCCGCACTCGAGCAAGAGCCAGGCGCAGATGGGGCAGAGCGTGCCCGTGAGCCAGCTCCAGCCAGGTGACCTGCTGTTCTACTACCAGCCGACCAGCCACGTCGCCATGTACATCGGCAACGGCCAGATGGTGCACGCCTCGACCTCCAGCCAGCCGGTCAAGGTGGTCAGCTTCGACGTGATGCGGAGCGAGTTCACGCACGCGAAGCGCATCGTCGGCTGAGGAACGACCCCGTCCTCGCCCCTCAGGGCGGAGCCCGGGCCGGCGCGACGGTCGCACGAGGGCCGGTGATCTCTCCGGAGGTCACCGGCCCTCGCCGTCGTCGCGGGGCGCCCGGCGGGCATGCCTAGGATCGGCCGGGTGGAGGGGGCCGCGCGGGACGGTGCTCGCGCCGCCCTCGGAACGGCCCTCGTCCTGGGGCTGGCCGCCCTCCTCGTCGTCGCCTTCGGTACACCGTGGGACGTCCTGCCGGTGCCATCGGGCGGCCGCACGCCCCCGGACCCGACGGCGGGGCTCGACGCGGACCAGGTGGCGCGCGCCGAGGCGTTCGCCGGTGCGCTCCGGCCGGCCTCGCTGGTGTCGCTCGTGCTGGGCCTGGCCGTCTCCGCCCTGCTGGGGCTCACCCGGCTCGGCGGGCGCCTCGTGCGCGCCGCAGGGTCCGTGGTGGGCGGGCGCTGGTCCGGGCAGGTGCTGCTGGGCGTTCCGGCGCTGATCCTGGTCGGGCGGCTGGCAACGTTGCCGGTCTCGGCCTACGCCGAGACGGTGCGGCACCGCTACGGCCTGTCCACGCGGAGCTGGGGGCTGTGGCTGCGCGACGTCGCCGTCTCGGTGGCCATCAGCGCGGTGCTGACGACACTGGTGGTGCTGGCCTTCCTCTGGCTCGTCCGGCGGGCTCCGCGCACGTGGTGGATCTGGTCGGGGCTCGCGGCCGTCGGGATGGTCCTGGTCGGCTCGTTCCTCTACCCGGTGGTCATCGAGCCGGCGTTCAACCGGTTCGAGCCGTTGCCGGCCGGGGAGCTGCGCAGCGACCTCCTGGCCCTCGCCGAGCAGAACGGCACCCCGGTCCAGGACGTCCTGGTCTCCGACGCCTCGCGACGGACGACGGCACTGAACGCCTACGTGTCCGGCTTCGGCTCCACCCGGCGGGTCGTCGTCTACGACACGGTCCTCGATCGGCTGCCCGACGCCGAGATCGAGGCGATCGTCGCCCACGAGCTGGGGCACGTCGCCAACCGGGACGTGCTCACCGGCACGCTCATGGGCGCGCTGGGGGCGGGCGCGGCGACGAGCCTGGGCGGCTGGCTGCTGTCGTGGGCCCCGTTGCTGCGGCGGGTCGGCGCCGAGTCCCCGGCCGACCCGCGGGTGGTGCCCCTGCTGCTCTTCCTGGTCGCGGTCGGCGGCCTGCTCGGCGCCCCGGTGCAGAACGGGGTGTCCCGCCAGATCGAGGCGCGTGCGGACGTGCATGCCCTGGACCTCACCCGGGACCCGGAGGCCTTCATCGAGATGCAGCGACGCCTGGCGAGCACGAACCTCGGCGATCCCGACCCGCCGGCCGCCTGGCAGTGGTACTTCGGCAGCCATCCCACGACCGCCCAGCGCATCGCCATGGCGCAGGACTGGCAGCGCCTGGAGGGTCAGCAGTGAGCCGGACCCTGGTCGTCACCAACGACTTCCCGCCACGGCAGGGTGGTATCCAGACGTTCGTCGCCGCGCTCCTGGAACGCCGGCCTCCCGACTCCCTGGTGGTGCTCGCCTCCGACTCGCCGGGCTCGACCGAGCACGACGCCGCGCTGCCGTACCCGGTCGTCCGGCAGCCCACCGGCATGCTCCTGCCCACCAGGGCGACCGCCCGCACGGCGGTGGAGCTGGCCGACCGGTTCGGCTGCGACACCGCCTTCTTCGGCGCGGCCGCCCCGCTGGGACTGCTCGCACCTGCGCTGCGGGCAGCCGGCGTCGCCCGTCTGGTGGGCGCGACGCACGGCCACGAGACCGGTTGGGTGGCGCTGCCCGGCAGCCGGCAGCTGATGCAGCGCATCGCCTCGGGGCTCGACGTGCTCACCTACATCAGCGAGTACACCCGGAACCGGCTCGCCCCGGCGCTGGCCGGCCGGACGCGGCTGGCCCAGCTCTCGCCCGGGGTCGACGTCGACCGGTTCACCCCTGACGCCGACGGCGCCGCCGTCCGCCGCCGGTGGGGTCTGGGGGAGGCGCCCGTCGTCGTCTGCGTCTCGCGGCTCGTGGCGCGCAAGGGTCAGGACGTGCTGGTCGCGGCCTGGCCGCGGGTGCTCGCCCGGCACCCCGGCGCCCGCCTCCTGCTGGTCGGGGGAGGGCCGGCGGAGGCGGCGCTGCGGCGGTCCGTGGCCGCCGCGGGGCTGCAGGACTCCGTCGTCCTCACCGGCCCGGTGAGTCACGAGGACCTGCCGGCCCACTACGCGGCGGGGAACGTCTTCGCCATGCCGTGCCGCACCAGGCGCGGCGGCCTGGACGTCGAGGGCCTGGGCATGGTGTTCCTCGAGGCCGCCGCCTGCGGACGCCCGGTGCTCGCGGGCACCTCGGGTGGCGCGCCGGAGGCGGTGCGGGACGGCGTCACCGGTCACGTCGTCGACCCGCGCTCGCCCGCGGCCGTCGCGGCGGCCCTGGACGGGTTGCTGGCCGATCCGGCCCGTGCCGGCGCGATGGGCGAGGCAGGCCGTGCCTGGGTGGCGGAGCGGTGGTCCTGGACCACCATCGCCGCCGACTTCGACCGCCTGCTCGAGCCGTAGGGGACCCGCCCGATCACTCGGCGTAGAGGGCGTCGACCTCCGGGCCGAACTGCTTCATGACGACGTTCCGCTTGAGCTTCAGGCTGGGCGTCAGCATCCCGTTGTCCTCGGTGAAGTCCGCGGCCAGGACGGTGAACTTCTTGATCGCCTCGGCGGAGGAGACGGCCTTGTTCGCGTCCTTCACCGCGGCATCGATCTCGGCGAGCACGTCGGGGTCCTCGCGCAACTGGTCGGTGGTGAGGCCGGTGTCCTTGCCCTTGGACCCCAGCCACTGCGGCAGGGCCTCCTCGTCGAGCGTGACCAGCGCCGCGATGAAGGGGCGCTGGTCGCCCACCACGATGCACTGGCTGACCAGCCGATGTGCCCGGAGCCGGTCCTCGAGCACGGCCGGGGCGACGTTCTTGCCGCCCGCGGTCACCAGGATCTCCTTCTTGCGCCCGGTGATCGTGAGGAAGCCGTCGTCGTCCAGTTCGCCGATGTCGCCGGTGTGGAAGAAGCCGTCGGAGTCGATGGCCTCCTTCGTCGCGTCCTCGTTGTGCCAGTAGCCGCGCATGACGATGCCGCCCCGGATGAGCACCTCGCCGTCGTCGGCGACCCGGAACTCCACGCCGGGCAGGGGGCGACCGACGGTGCCGATCCTCAGGGCCTCGTCGTGGTTGACCGAGGCGGCGGCGGTGGTCTCGGTCAGGCCGTATCCCTCGAACACGGTCACACCGATGCCGCGGTAGAAGTGGCCGAGCCGCTCGCCGAGCGGGGCGCCGCCGGAGATGGCCCCGAGGCAACGGCCCCCCAGCGCGGCGCGCAGCTTGCCGTAGACGAGCCGGTCGAACAGGGCGTGCTGCACCTTCAGGCCGAGCCCGGCGCCTCCCTCGTCCTGGGCGCGGGACCAGTCGATGGCCACCCGGGCGGCCTGGTCGAAGATCGTGCCCTTGCCGTCGCCCTCGGCCTTCGCCTTGGCGGAGTTGAAGACCTTCTCGAACACGCGCGGAACCGCCAGGACGAACGTCGGCTTGAACGCGCCGAGGTCCTCGACCAGGTTCTTCACGTCCGGCGTGTGACCGATGACGGTGCGGGTCTTGACCGCGCCGACCTGCAGGACCCGGGCCAGCACGTGCGCCAGGGGGATGAACAGCAGCAGCGAGCCCTGCGAGTTCATGAAGCGGGCCAGCAGGCTCATCCCGTTGTTGACCTCGAACAGGAAGTTCGCGTGGGTGAGCTCGCAGCCCTTGGGCCGACCCGTCGTGCCGCTCGTGTAGATCAGCGTCGCCAGGCTGTCGGCGTCCAGCGTGGCGCGACGGGCGTCGAGCTCGCTGTCGGGGACGGCCGCGCCGGCCACGATCAGCTGCTCGACCGCGCCGTCGTCGATGACGTGCACGGTCCTGAGGTCGGGCGCCTGGTCGCGGACCGAGGCGATCGCCTCGGCGTGCTCGTCGCGCTCCACCACGGCGGCGGTCGCTCCGGAGTCGGAGAGGATCCAGGCCATCTGGTCGGCGCTGGAGGTCTCGTAGACCGGCACGACGACGGCGCCGGCGGTCCAGATGGCGAAGTCGAGGACCGTCCACTCGTACCGGGTCCTGGCCTGCAGCGCGACCCGGTCCCCGGGGGCGACGCCGGAGGCGATCAGCCCCTTGGCGACGCCGCGCACCTCCTCGCCGAACCGGTTCCAGGTGACGTCGGTCCACCGGCCGTCGACCTGACGGCGCAGACCCACCTCGTCGCCGTGCTCGGCGACGTTGGCCGCGAGCATGTCGGTCAGGGCCTCGCCGGTCCCGACCTCGTAGGTCGCTGGAACGCTGAACTCGCGCACGCCCGGTCCTCTCCTCCCCGTCCGCCGCTGGGCACCGTCGCCCGCGACCCCGACCCGGGGACGTCGGCGCCAATCTAACCGGCAACCACCATGCGGGAGCAGCGGTGAACCGCGTCCATGCTCCTTCGGGGGAGCGGGAGCGGATAGCCTGCAGCCCATGGCCGACCAGTCCACCCAGTCGATCGTCGTCGAGGCGCCTGCGGCGGAGGTCATGGCGGTCATCGCCGACTTCCCGTCCTACCCGCAGTGGGTCGCCGCCGCCAAGGTGGTCGAGGTCCTCGAGACCGGGGAGGACGGGCGGGCCCGCCGGGTGCACTTCGTGCTGGACGCCGGCGCGGTGAAGGACGACTACGTCCTCGAGTACACGTGGGACGACGACCGCCGCGTCTCCTGGACCCTGGTGACGGGCCAGATGCAGAAGCGGCAGGAAGGCTCCTACACGCTCAGCGAGAACGCGCGTCGCACCGAGGTGACCTACTCGATCACCATCGACCTCTCCATCCCGATGCTCGGCATGATCAAGCGCAAGGCGGAGAAGGTCATCCTCGACACCGCTCTCAAGGAGCTCAAGAAGCGCGTCGAGGGCTGACCGGCGTGCGCACCCTGCTCGTCACCGGCCCGGGTGGGGCCGGTTCCTCCACGGTGGCCGCCGCGGCCGCGGTCCGGGCCGCCCGCGCGGGGCGACGCGCGGTGCTGCTCACCCGTCAGCTCCCGGCCGTGCACGGTCTGGACGC
>Ga0196960_10000400_pt1 | contig 15643 bp, 16 predicted proteins | sample S3v_5metaG_FD_183187 | JGI IMG/M metagenome (GOLD analysis project Ga0196960, IMG submission 183187) | Soil microbial communities from Anza Borrego desert, Southern California, United States - S3+v_5 | ecosystem: Environmental > Terrestrial > Soil > Desert | place: USA: California | collected... | reverse complement strand
CAGCGCCTCCCAGGGCTCCGTGAGCCAGGCCACCGGTCCGGCAGCGGCACCCGCGCCTCCGGCCGGTGCGGCGGACGCCGACACCGCGAAGGACGCCGGCGCCGCGAAGGACGCCGGCGCCGCTGGACGCGTGAAGCGGGCGGCCGGCAGTGCGGACGCACCCTGGCACGACGCGCGCCCTGCTTTCGAGGACTCCCGGAAGGAGCCCGGACCGGAGCCTGCGCCGAAGCCCGAGCGGGCTGCGGAGCCCGAGGCATCGGACGCCTCTGCGCAGGACGGGCGAGCCCACGGCCCGGCCGGCGCCTCTGAGCCCGAAGCCGGTGCTGACCGCGACTCCGGTCCCGAGCGCGATCCCGGTCCCGAGCCCGAAGCCGGTCCCGAGCCCGAAGCCGGTGCTGAGCGCGAGGCCGCACCTGAGCCCGAGGCCCCGTCCCCGCCCGGCCCTTCCGCCGACCCCGGGCGCCCCGGCCACTCCGAACGCCCCGATCACCCCGCTGGAGGCGATACCGCGTGAACGACGTACTCGACGTCGCCCTCCGCCTCGTCATCGTCTTCGCCGTGTTCATGGTGGTCCCGCTCGTCGTGGGGCAGGCCGAACACAAGGTCATGGCCCACATGCAGGGCCGCCTCGGCCCGATGTACGCGGGCGGGTTCCACGGCTGGGCCCAGCTCGTCGCTGACGGGGTGAAGTTCGCGCAGAAGGAAGACGTCGTACCGGCCGAGGCGGACCGCCGCATCTTCCAGCTGGCACCCGCCGTCGCCCTGCTGCCGTATCTCCTCGTACTCGTCGCCATCCCGATCGGCCCCAGCGAAGGAGCGGTCGGCCAGGTCGTCGACGCGGGCATCTTCTTCGTCCTGGCGGTCATGGGCGTCGGCGTGCTCGGCTCGCTGATGGCGGGCTGGGCCTCGGCCAACAAGTTCTCCCTCCTCGGCGGTCTCCGCACCGCCGCGCAGCTGCTCGCGTACGAACTGCCGATGCTGCTCACCGCAGCCTCCGTGGCCATGGCCGCCGGTACCGTCTCGCTCCCCGGCATCCTCGACGCCTTCGAGTGGTGGTGGCTGCCCTGGCAGATCGTCGGCGCCGTGGTCTTCTTCGTGGCGGGACTCGCCGAACTCCAGCGCCCGCCCTTCGACATGCCGGTCGCCGACTCGGAGATCATCTTCGGTGCGTACACCGAGTACACGGGTCTGCGCTTCGCCCTGTTCCTGCTGGCCGAGTACGCCGGGATCGTCGTCCTGTGCGGTCTGACTACTGTGCTCTTCCTCGGCGGCTGGCACGGGCCGTGGGGCGCCGACGGGCTCGGCTGGGTCTGGACCCTGCTCAAGACCGGCCTTCTCGCGTTCGTCGTCATCTGGCTCCGGGTCACCTACCCCCGCCTGCGTGAGGACCAGTTGCAGAAGCTCGCCTGGACCACGCTCATCCCCCTCGCCCTCGCGCAGATCGCGCTCACCGGCATCGTGAAGGTGGCGATCAACTAGTGTCCCCGATCCCCGGCTCAGGCCTGGCCAAGGGTCTCGCCGTCACCCTGCGGACCATGACGAAGCGCACGGTCACCGCGCAGTACCCGGACGTCCAGCCCGAACTGCCGCCCCGCACCCGGGGCGTCATCGGGCTGTTCGAGGAGAACTGCACGGTCTGCATGCTCTGCGCCCGTGAATGCCCCGACTGGTGCATCTACATCGACTCCCACAAGGAGACGGTGCCCCCGGCCGCCCCCGGTGGCCGCGAGCGCAGCCGCAACGTCCTGGACCGCTTCGCGATCGACTTCGCCCTGTGCATGTACTGCGGTATCTGCATCGAGGTGTGTCCCTTCGACGCGCTGTTCTGGTCGCCCGAGTTCGAGTACGCGGAGACGGACATCCACGAACTCACCCACGAGCGCGACAAGCTCCGCGAGTGGATGTGGACCGTTCCCGAGCCCCCTGCGCTCGACCCGGGAGCCGAGGAGCCCAAGGAGATCGCCGCCGCCCGCAAGACGGCCGACAAGCTCCGGGCCCAGGAGGAGCGGGAGGCCCAGGAGGAGCGGGAAGCCCGGGGGGCCCAGGCAGGTCAGGGAGCCCAGCCGGATCCGACGGCGGAACAGGAGGGGCAGGCGTGACCCTCGCGGCTACCGCCGGGCACCCCGGCTTCCTCTCACCGACCGGCGTCGAGATCGCCTTCCTCCTGGTGGGGCTCGCCACACTCGGCGCAGCCCTCATCACCGTGACGACCAAGCAACTCGTTCACGCGGCCCTCTGGCTCGTCGTGGCGCTCGGTGGCATAGCGGTGGAGTACCTCCTGCTCACGGCCGAGTTCATCGCGTGGGTCCAGGTCCTGATCTACGTCGGCTCCATCGTGGTGCTCCTCCTCTTCGGGCTGATGCTCACCAGGGCTCCCATCGGCCGTTCCCCCGACGCGGACTCGGGCAACCGCTGGATCGCCCTCGGCGTTGCCGTCGCCTCCGCCGCGGCCCTCGTCTGGGTCGTCGTGGACGCCTTCCGTACGACCTGGATCGATCTGGACGGCCCCGCCCAGGGCTCCACCAAGGCCTCCGGAGAATTCCTCTTCCGGCACTGGGTGCTCCCCTTCGAAGCACTCTCCGTCCTGCTCCTCGCCGCCCTCGTGGGCGCCATCGTGCTGTCCCGCAAGGGAGACGAGGACGGCAAGGGCGACGAGGACGACAGGGCCCGAAAGGGCCGGGAGGACCGAAAGGCCCGACCGGGCACGCAGGGCACGCACGCCGGCCAGGGCACGCAGGGCACGCACGCCGACCAGGGCACGCACGCCGACCAGGGCACCCAGGGCGGGCAGGCGCGTCCGGCCGCGAACCGGGAGGACCAGAGCTGATGCACCTCGCCTATCCCGCGGTCCTCGCCGTCCTCCTCTTCTGCACGGGCCTGTACGGGGTACTCGCCCGCCGCAACGCGATCCTCGTCCTGATGTCCGTCGAGCTCATGCTCAACGCCGTCAACCTCAACCTGGTCGCCTTCGACGTCTGGCTCCGCGACGCACTCCACGCCGGCCAGGCCCTCACCCTCTTCACGATCGCCATCGCGGCGGCCGAGATCGGCATCGGCCTCGCGATCGTCCTGGCCGTGTACCGCAACCGCGGCAGCTCGGATGTGGACCGTCTCCGTGACACCGCGGAGACCGACGCCGCCGAAACGCTGCCCGACGCCGACGCCGACGCCGACGCTGATGCCGACGCCGCCCGGGGCACCACCGCAGACCAGGCCACTGCTCCGGCAGGGAAGGCAAAGAAGGCAGAGGCCACCGCGTGACCACCACGACCCTCGCCGCCCTCGTCCCCCTCCTCCCCTTCCTGGGCGCCGCCGCAGGGCTGCTCCTGGGCCGGACCGCGCCCGGCTTCGTCCGTCCCCTCGCCGTCCTGCCGACCCTCGCCGCGGCCCTCCTCGCCGTCGTTGTCGCCGTGCGCCAGGGCGGCGGCCGGCCCATCGACGCCGCGACCCAGCTGACTCCCACGGGCTCGGTCCCGATCGACCTGGCCCTGCACCTGGACGGCTTCGCCGTCCTCGTCGCCGTCCTCGTCGGACTCGTCGCCACCTGCGTACAGGTCTACTCGACGGCGTACCTGAAGAACGACGCCCGCTACCCCTCGTACGCAGCCCTCGTCTCCCTCTTCACCTCCGCGATGCTGCTCGTCGTCTACTCGGGCGACCTGATGGTGCTCCTGATCGGCTGGGAGATCATGGGCATCTGTTCGTACTTCCTCGTCGGCCACTACTGGGAGACCCCCGAAGCCCGCGCCGCCTCCCTCAAGGCCTTCCTCGTCACCAAACTCGGCGACGTCCCCTTCCTCATCGGCCTGTTCGCGCTCGCCGTGGACACCGGAACCTTCCGCATCACCGGCATCCTGGCCGCCGTCACCAACGGCGGACTCGACCACCCCACCCTCACCGCCCTGCTGCTCCTGGCCGGCGTCGCGGGCAAGTCCGCGCAGTTCCCCCTGCACACCTGGCTGCCCGACGCGATGGCCGGCCCCACCCCCGTCTCCGCGCTCATCCACGCCGCGACGATGGTCGCCGCCGGCATCTACTTCGTGGCGCGGCTCCTTCCCGTCTTCGCCGCCTCCGGCGCCGCCCTCGTCGTCCTCGCCGTCATGGCGGCCGTCACGATGACCGGCTCCGGACTCGCCGCACTCGCACAGGACGACATCAAGCGCGTCCTCGCCTACTCGACGATCGGCCAGCTCGGCTACATGTCCGGGGCCCTGGCCGTCGGTGACCGCGGGGCCGCCGTCTTCCACCTCCTGTCGCACGGTGCGTTCAAAGCCGTCCTCTTCCTCGCGGCGGGCGTCGTCATCCACGCGGCGGGAACCAACTCACTCGCCGCCATGTCCCGCATGGGCGGGCTGGCCAAGCGCATCCCCGACGCCTACTGGACGATGACCGTCGCCCTCCTCGCGCTCGCCGCCATCCCCCCGTTCGCCGGCTTCTTCTCCAAGGAAGCCGTCCTCGTCGCCGCCGAGCACACCGCCCTCGGCCACCGTGACGTCGCCCCGGCCGCGGCCGGCTGGACGATCCTCGTCGCCGGACTCGCCGCCGCGGTCCTCACCGCCGCCTACGCCACCCGACTGTGGCTCCTGGCCTTCCGCGGGCGCGGCCCCCAGGCTCCCGACCACGGCCGGCAGCCCGTCGCGATGACCTCCGTCCTCTGGGTCCTCGCCGTCCCCACGATCACCTTCGGTCTCACCGCCGGCGCCCTCACCGGCTGGTTCGACGGGCACAGCCTCACCCCCTCCCTCACGACCGCCGTCCTCTCCACCGGTGCCGGCCTCGTCGGCGGACTCGTCACCTACGGCACATGGCGCCACACCACCGCGCGCGCCGGCCGCCCCCCGGTCGGTGCGGTGGCCGCCCATCCCGGCGCCGAACCCGCTCTCGTGGAGGCAGAGGCCATCGCCTCGCACACGGCGGCGTACGGCACGATCGCGGGCGCCCCCGACCCCTCGGATCCCGGCCGCCTCCTGCTGGGCCCGCTGCACCGCCACGCCGTCACCGGCTTCCACCTCGACGCCCTGTACACGGCGCTGTTCGTCCGCCCCGTGCAGGCCGCCGCACGGCTCGTCCGCTTCCTGGACCGTGAGGTCGTCGACACCTACGTACGCGGTTCGGGCAGCATCGCCCGCGGGCTCGGCACCGCGGTCCGCCGCACCCAGACCGGGAACGTGCAGACCTACCTCGGCGCGCTGCTCGCCGGAACCCTTGTCCTGGCGATCGCCGCCGTCGTCCTTGCCAACGTCTACGCCGGGGCGTGAACCGTGCTCGATATCAGCGCATCCGTGATGCAGTTCCTTCTGGCGTTCATCGTCGTCGCCCCGCTCATCGGCGCGGCCGCCGCGCTCCTGCCCGCCCCGCCCGGGCTCAAGGGCAGGAACCCCGGCCAGGCCGTGCTCCGCCACGGCGTGACCGTCACCGGCGCCGTACTCCTCGCCTCGCTCGTCCTGGCCGCGGGCTTCGACCACGCCCACCCGTCGAAGATGCAGGCCACCACGGACATCAGCTGGATCCCGGCACTCGACGTCCGGATCCACCTCGGCACCGACGGCATCTCGCTCCCCCTCCTCGTGCTGACCGCGCTGCTGACCTTCCTCTGCGCGGTCCACAGCTACTTCAAGCCCCACGCAGGCCCCTCCCCGAAGGCCTTCGTCGCTCTCGTCCTCGTCCTCGAGTCCGGCACCCTCGCGACCTTCGCCGTCCTCGACCTGATGCTGTTCTTCCTGGCCTTCGAGATGGTCCTCATCCCGATGTACTTCCTCATCGCCCGCTGGGGCGGCGACCGGAAGCAGCCCGCCGCCTGGAAGTTCATCCTCTACACCCTGCTCGGCTCCGTGATCATGCTGCTGGGGCTGCTCCTCATCGGACTGAAGAGCGGCACCTTCGACATGGTGGCACTCGCCACTGACAACGGCCGCGGCCTCACCACGTCCGTGCAGGTCATCGCCGTACTGGCGGTCGGGATCGGCCTGGCCGTGAAGACCCCGATGTGGCCCCTGCACAGCTGGCTGCCCGACGCCCACACCGCGGCCCCGACCGTCGGCTCCGTCCTCCTCGCCGGCGTACTGCTGAAGATGGGCACGTACGGATTCGTGCGCATCCTGCTCCCGGCGGCCCCCGACGGGATGCAGACCTTCGCGCCGTACCTGGCGGCCTTCGCCGTCGTCGGGATCATCTACGGGTCCCTCGCCTGCCTCGCCCTCGCCCGCCCCGGAGCCAAGGGCGACCTCAAGCGCCTGATCGCCTACTCCTCCGTCGGGCACATGGGCTTCGTGCTCCTCGGCATCGCGACCATGACCCCCACGGGCGTGAACGGCGCGCTCTTCGCGAACATCGCCCACGGCCTCATCACCGGCCTGCTGTTCTTCCTGGTCGGCGCCATCAAGGACCGCTACGGCACAGCGGACCTGGACACCCTGTCCGGCGCCACCGGGGCCGCTCTCTACGGCCGTGCGCCCCGGCTCGGCGGCCTCCTGGCCTTCGCCGCCGTGGCCTCCCTCGGGCTGCCCGGCCTCGCCGGGTTCTGGGGCGAGATGCTCACGCTGTTCGGCGCCTTCGACCCCGCCGAAGGACTCAGCCGCCCCGCCTTCCTCACCTTCATGTCCATCGGCGCCCTCGGCACCCTGCTCACGGCCGCGTACATGCTGATCGTCGTACGCCGCGTCTGCATGGGCGAGCACCGTGAGCAGCCGCACCCGGTCGCCGACATCCAGCACCACGAGTTCGCCGCCTGGACCCCGCTCGCCGCCCTGACCGTCCTCGCCGGACTCTGGCCCGCCGTCCTCCTCGGCCTCAGCGACCCGGCCGTGCAGAAGCTCCTCGCAGGAGGCAAGTCGTGACCGTGGCAGCCGGCAGCGCAACCGGGGCGGCAGGCCTCGTCCAGTCCGTCGACTGGCTCGCGATCGCACCCCCCGTCATCGCGGCGTCCACGGCCCTGCTCGTCCTCGTCGCCGATCTCTTCACCGGCGAACGGCGCAAGCCCCTCCTCGGCCACGGCGCCGTCGCCGGGCTCGTCGCCGCCCTCGCCATGACCGTCCCGCTGCGCGCCGGGGACCGCTCCACCTTCTGCCTCACCGGCGGGACCCAGGCCTGCAGCTACACCGCCGACCACTTCGCGCTCGTCATCCAGGTCCTCGTGCTCGGCGGCGCCCTGCTCACCGCACTGCTCTCGATCGGCGACACCCGCAAACTCCCCGCCGGCGAGTTCTGGTTCCTGCTGATGTGCTCCGCGGCCGGAGCCGCGCTCCTCCCCGCCGCCCGGGACCTCGCCACCCTCGTCGTCGCCCTCGAAGTCGCCTCGCTCCCCGCGTTCGCCCTGGTCGGCATCAAGCGCGGCGACCGCCGCTCCTCCGAGGCGGCCCTCAAGTTCTTCCTCTCCTCCGTCGTCGCCACCGCCGTCATGCTCCTGGGCGTCAGCTTCGTCTACGCGACCACCGGCACCCTGCACCTCACGGAGATCGCCGCCCGCCTCGACGACGTACCGGACGGGCTCTCCGCCCTCGCGGGGGCAGGCGTCGTCCTCACCCTCGTCGGCTTCGCCTTCAAGACGGCCGCCGCGCCCTTCCACTTCTGGGTCCCCGACACCTACGTGGGCGCTCCGCTCCCCATCGCCGCCTACCTCTCGGTCGTCGGCAAGGCAGTCGGCTTCTCCGGCCTCATCCTCGTCACGGTGATCGGCTTCCCGTCGTACGCCGACGTCTGGGGACCCGCCCTGGCCGTCCTCGCCGCGCTCACCATGACCCTCGGCAACCTCGCCGCACTCCGGCAGACCGCCACCCGCGCGCGCAGCGCCGTACGGCTCCTCGCCTGGTCCTCCGTCGGCCAGGCCGGCTACCTCCTCGTGCCGATCGCCGCCGCCGCGTACTCCAGCGACACGCAGATCGGCTCGACCGTCGCCTACGCGCTCATGTACGCCGTGGTGAACCTCGGCGCCTTCGCGGTGGCCGCCCTCGTCGCCCGCACCCGCCCCGCCAACCGTCTCAGCGACTACCGCGGCCTGTACGCCACCCGCCCCCTGGCCGCACTCGCCCTGGGCTTCTTCCTGCTCTGCCTGGCGGGACTGCCGCCCGGCATCATCGGCCTCTTCGCCAAGGTCACGGTCTTCTCCTCGGCCGTCGACGCCGGGCTCGGCTGGCTCGCCGTCGTCATGGCCGTCAACGTGGTGATCGCGCTCTACTACTACCTCCGATGGACCGCCGCGCTCTTCAAGGCCCCGGAGGCGGACCCCGCTGCCGAGGCGGAGCCCCCGGCGCACAAGCACCGGATCCCCGCTCCGCTCACGCTGGCGATCGCCCTCACCGCCGTAGCGGGAATCACACTGTCCGGCGCGCCCCAGCTCATCCTCCGCTTCGCCGCCGTCAGCCTCTTCTGACCGTCCCCGACCGGTTTGCCGACGGAACCGTGCGCAGGGCATGGTCATGCGTGCACACATCACGGAAGCGGATGCGGGACGCGTACGCATGACGAGCACAGAGGAGCCAGAGCGGTGCTGAACGGGTTCAAGGACTTCATCCTCCGCGGGAACGTCGTCTCGATGGCCATCGGCCTCGCCGTGGGAGCCGCCTTCACCGCTGTGGTCACCGGCTTCAGCAACGCGTTCATCGTGCCGCTGATCGGTCTCGTCACCCGGGGTACCGGAGACTTCAGCAAGGCCTCCTACAGCGTCGACGGCGTGACGTTCCCGTACGGCCTCTTCGTCAGCGCCGCCATCGCCTTCCTCATCACCGCCGCCGTCCTCTACTTCCTGGTCGTCCTCCCCATGGCCAAGGTCCAGAACCGCTTCACGACCAAGCAGGAGGAGCAGAAGGCCCACATCAAGGCCGCCCTCCGCGACTGCCCCCGCTGCTTCGCCGAGATCCCCTCCATCGCCTCCCGCTGCGCCCACTGCACCAGCGACGTCGAGCCGGACGCGGAAGCCCGCGCGCTCGCGGGGCTCCCCGTCCAGCGCTGACCCACCGCCGCAGGCGCTCACACGCCCGCGCGGACGCACCCACCCGTACGGCCCAGGGGCGGATCCACCCGGATCCGCCCCTCCCGCCTGTGCCTCCGGCCACCTCGCACAAGGGAACTAGCTTCCTTCGCCTCGCGTTGACCAGTACGGGAGGCTCCACTGGAGAGTGGAGCACCACCGAGCAAGGGTTCCCCTGCTGCACCACTTGGAGGGCGTACCGTGCACCGCCGGCACAACGGGCTGAAAACCGCTGTACTGCTCGGGGGCCTCTCGGCCCTCATCATCGTCATCGGCAGCTCCTTCGGACGGACCGGCCTGATCGTGGCCCTCCTCGTCGCGCTCGCCACCAACGCCTACGCGTACTGGAACAGCGACAAGCTCGCCCTGCGTGCCATGCGGGCGCGCCCGGTCAGCGAATTCGAAGCGCCGCAGCTCTACCGCACCGTCCGAGAGCTCTCGACCGCGGCGCGCCGGCCCATGCCCCGGCTCTACATCTCCCCGACCCAGGCGCCCAACGCCTTCGCCACCGGCCGTGATCCGCGCAACGCCGCCGTGTGCTGCACCGAAGGGATCCTCCAGATCCTCGACGAGCGCGAGCTGCGGGGCGTCCTCGCCCACGAGCTGAGCCACGTCCACAACCGCGACATCCTCATCTCGTCCGTCGCGGGCGCCCTCGCCTCGGCCATCATGTTCCTGGTCAACTTCGCGTGGCTCATCCCCGTGGGCCGGTCCGACGACGACGACGGCCCCGGCCTCCTCGGAATGCTCCTGATCATGATCCTCGGCCCGCTCGCCGCATCCGTGATCCAGCTCGCCGTGAGCCGCTCCCGGGAGTACCAGGCCGACGCGTCGGGGGCCCAGCTCACCGGCGACCCGCTCGCCCTGGCGTCCGCCCTGCGCAAGCTCGACGCCGGGACCAAGCAGCTTCCGCTCCCGCCCGAACCGAGGCTCGAAACCGCGAGCCACATGATGATCGCGAACCCGTTCCGTCCCGGCCAGGGCATGTCCAAGATGTTCTCCACCCACCCGCCCATGGCCGAACGCATCGCCCGACTCGAGCAGATGGCAGGGTACCGACCGTGAAGACGATCCTGAACGTCATATGGCTGATCCTGTGCGGACTCTGGATGTTCCTCGGCTACATCGCCGCAGGGCTCCTGCTCTGCGTCACGGTCATCGGCATCCCCTTCGGCCTGGCCGCGTTCCGCATCGGCGTCTACGCGCTCTGGCCCTTCGGTTACTCCGTCGCCGACCGCCGCGACGCCGGAGGCCCCTCGCTCATCGGCAACGTCCTCTGGGTGGTCCTGGCGGGCTGGTGGCTCGCGCTCGGCCACGTCTTCACCGGCATCGCCCTGTGCGTCACGATCATCGGCATCCCGCTGGGCATCGCCAACTTCAAGCTCATCCCGGTCTCGCTGATGCCCTTCGGCAAGGAGATCGTCCGGACCGACCAGCCGTTCGCCGTCCGCTAGACGTACGTCACCCCTGGCAGGGAAGCCCGGCCGGCAACCGCACCCGTCCCCGCAGGCGTCCTCGCTTGCAGGAACAAGCGACGGGTAGGAACGCGAACATGAGCATCATCAGCTGGATCATCCTCGGGCTGCTGGCCGGCGCCATAGCCAAGCTGCTCCTGCCGGGCCGTGACCCCGGCGGCATCATCGGCACCACCCTCATCGGCATCGTGGGTGCCTTCCTCGGCGGCTGGCTGTCGTCCCGCTTCCTGGACCGCCCCATCAGCACGGACTTCTACGACACGGCCACCTGGGTCGCGGCCGTGGCCGGATCCCTCGTCCTGCTGATCGCCTACCGGCTGCTCTTCGGCCACTCCCGCGAACGCCGCTGACCCCCGCCCGCACAGCCCCTCCGGACACGGCCACGGGGCGGGCAGTGCCGACCGGCACACCCGCCCCGCCGCGTCCCGCTGCACACGGCAGCGAAAGCTCTACCGGTAGTTGGCGAACTGCACCGCGAAGTCGAGGTCCTTGCCCTTGATCAGCGCCTGCACCGCCTGCAGGTCGTCCCGGCTCTTGGAGGTGACCCGCAGTTCGTCACCCTGGACCTGCGCCTTGACGCCCTTGGGGCCCTCATCGCGGATGATCTTCGCCACCTTCTTGGCGTTCTCCTGGGAGATGCCCTCCTCGATCGAGGCGAAGATCTTGTACTCCTTGCCGGAAAGCTGCGGCTCGCCCGCGTCCAGCGACTTCAGGGAGATCCCGCGCTTGACCAGCTTGGTCTGGAAGATGTCGAGGATCGCCTTGACCCGCTCCTCGCCGTTCGCCTCCATCAGGATCTTCTCGCCGGACCAGGAGATCGACGCGCCCGTGCCCTTGAAGTCGAAGCGCTGGGAGATCTCCTTGGCGGCCTGGTTGAGGGCGTTGTCGACCTCCTGCCGCTCGACCTTCGAGACGATGTCGAAACTGGAGTCGGCCATGACGTGTGGCTCCTTGCGTCGTATGCGTTGGGGTACGGCACAAAGCCTAGCCACCCGCGCCCGCACCTGGTGCTGATCAAACGGGTAGCGGAGCACCCCCGGGTATCAGGTATCGTTTACGTCGTCGCCAAGGAGCCCCAACCGGCTTCTGACGCGTCGTTCCAGGCGGTGTGCCCGAGTGGCCAAAGGGAGCAGACTGTAAATCTGCCGGCTCAGCCTACCCAGGTTCGAACCCTGGCGCCGCCACAGGACGGGAAACCCCGTCCGACCTGATTGAACACCAGGTCGGGCGGGGTTTCTGCGTGTGTGCACGTGGGACCGCGGAAGACGCCGACCGGCCCACGAAGATGCCCCGTTGCCCCTGCCCCCTACGCGTCGTGCTGTCGGCGCACCATCTCGGTGATCCAGACGGGCGCGTACGGAGACGTGCAGCCCGGGGGTGTCGGGTAGTCCTTGAACACCTCAAGGCGCTCACCGATGCCGATCGCGCGGGCGCGGTGCTCTTCGTGGGCGATCCCGATCCGGGCCAGACAGTGGTTCATCGCCCACTGCGGGCGAGCCGGGGCGTTCTTCATCTCCGCCTCGATGATGTCGAGGAGCCCCGCGAGATCGAGGCCGTCGGGCTTCCTCGCCACGCGTTCGGTGGTCAGGGCCCAGCCGGCGCTCGCGACCACCGGGTCCGGATCGGCCGGCCAGGCCAGGCGCAGCTCCTCGGCGTGGGGGCTCTTCTTCACGACGTAGTTGACGAGCCAGTCGTGCACCTTGGGGGGACGCGCCTCGCGCACCATGGCATCCAGCTCGTCGCGCTCGAACGCTCCGGGGCGGCAGATCAGGAGTGCCAGCAGTCCCGCCGCGGTGTCCTGCGTCTCCCAGAGCCCGCGGGAGAGTTCCTGCTGCGTCTTCAGCCGCTTCGCGAGCGCACGCAGCCGGCCGAGGTTCACACCGTGATCGTCACCGTGCTTCTCGTTCACCGCGCGGATCCTGGGGTCTTCGAGGCCGGCCAGCTCGGCCATCACCTCGGCCACCGTCGTCCCGCCCGGCGTCGTCCCGTCCGGTGTCTTCCCGGCCACCTCGGCCTCCTGTCCCTCGCGTAGGCATGCACCCTACGGCCCGCTGCGGGCCGCCGGCCGGTCACGCCGTCCGGTGCTACGCCCCGTTCCCGGCCGGGCGCCGCAGGAGGTAGACCCCGGCGCACGTGGCCAGGGCCGCCATGCACGCGATGAAAACCAGCCCGGCGTCCTGGAGACCGAGACGCACCGAGAGGACACCCACGCCGATCACCGGCAGCGAGATGCCCGCGTACGCCACCACGAACAGCGTCGAGATCACCGCAGCCCGCCGGTCCACGGGCGAAGCCGCGGCCACCTGGGACAGGGCGGCCCGGAATGCCAGCCCCTGGCCCGCGCCGCCCAGGAGCGCGCTCAGCACGACCAGGGGCAGCAACTGCCACCACAGTGCGGCCGCGAGCAGCGCCAGCCCGCCGAGCAGACCGGCGCAGCCCAGCGGCAGTGCCCGTTGTCTACCGATCCTGCCGACCGCCGACTGCCCCGCGATCGAGGCGATGAACGCCAGCGCGACGATCAGCCCGCTCACGGCGTGGTTGTCCACGTCGAGGAACTGCGCGAGGAACGCCGGGCTGACGGAGGTGAACACCCCGAACAGCGCGAACCCCACGAAGGAGGCGAGCGCCGCGGGCCTGAACACCGCCCGGACCCCGGACGGCAGCCCGGGACGCTGCGGGCGGACGGTGTGCAGGGGCCGCCGCTCGCCCACGGTCTCCTTCAGGCCGCACAGGACGACTGCCGAGACCGCCAGCAGCACCAGGTGCACGGCGAACGGCAGGTACAGCGGCCAAGGGGCGTACTGCGCGAGGATTCCGGCGAGCAGCGGCCCGCAGCCCAGGCCGCCCATGTTGGCCGCCGTCGCCACGAACGAGGCCCTGGACGAGCCCTTCCCGGGCGCCAGCTCCATGACGTACGCGGTGGCCGCCCCGGTGAACAGCCCGGCCGACAGCCCCGACAGCAGCCGCCCCACGAAGAGCCAGCCCGGAGAGGTCGCGCACAGGAAGCAGACGGCGCTCGCCGCCGCGCAACCCAGGCCCCACAGCAGCACAGGGCGTCTGCCCACCGCGTCGGAGGCGTTTCCCGCCAGCAGGAGCACCCCGATGACCCCGAACGCGTACACGGCGTACACGACGGTCACCGTCAGCTCGGAGAAGCCGAACTCGTCCTGGTAGAGGCTGTAGAGGGGGGTCGGCAGGGTGGTTCCGGCCATGCACACGGCGAACACCGCCCCGCTGAGGCAGCAGGGGAGCCGGCCTCGGCGATCGAGGACACCGTCCATGCGCCCGACGCTATCCTGCGGATGCTCCGGTGGACCGGAACGCCTCGCGCGGCGGGTGCCGGACCGCTCAGCCGCCCCCCGGCCGCAGGGCGGTACCGCCGTCCGGACGCGTCGGGGCGGGGAGTCAACTGCGGCGGTGCTGGGCCCGCTTGGCGCCGCGCAGCCGCTTGACCACGTACGCCGCGACGGCCACGACCACCAGGGCCAGCACCACCTTGGAGGCGAGACCGACGTAGGTCTCCACGGCCTCCCACTGGTCACCCAGCCAGTAACCGGCCATCACCAGGACCGAGTTCCAGATCAGGCTGCCGAGGGCGGTCAGCGTGACGAAGACGTGCAGCGGCATGCGCTCCACACCGGCGGGGACGGAGATGAGGCTGCGGAAGACCGGCACCATGCGGCCGAAGAAGACCGCCTTGGTGCCGTGCTTCTCGAACCACTCCTCGGTGCGCTCCAGATCGGAGGCCTTCACCAGCGGAAGTCTCCCCCATATGCGGTGCATGCGGTCACGGCCCACGCACGCGCCGATCCAGTAGAGCGCCAGCGCTCCCACGACCGAGCCGAGTGTGGTCCAGAACAGCGCCGAGGCCAGGCTGAGGACCCCCTGCCCGGCGGCGAAGCCGGTCAGCGGCAGGATCACTTCGCTCGGCAGGGGCGGGAAGAGGTTCTCCAGGGCGATGGCCAGTCCGGCTCCGGGGCCGCCCATGGCCTCGACGAGGCCGGCGGCCCAGCCGGCGATGCCGCCGGGTTCCTGCTGCTGGGCGCTGTACATGAGGTGCATATGGGTCTCCAGGTCGGCGGGTCGTCACCCCGGGGCGTGTACCCCCGATCGCCCTCCACGTGAGGAACCCGCCGGGCCCGCCCTCAGTTCCCCGCGATGTCCTTGACCGCGACCGTCACCGGTTTGCTCCCGCTGATCAGTTCGAGCGTCAGGCCCGCCGTGGCCGGGGTGTCCAGCAGTTCCAGCAGGACCGCCGCCACGTCGTCGCGGGGGACCGGGCCGCGGCCCGTCGAGGCGGCGAGCAGCACCTGGCCGGTTCCCGCGTCGTTCGTGAGCATGCCGGGGCGCAGGATCGTCCAGTCCAGGCCGCTCCTGGAACGCACGTACGCGTCCGCCTCGCCCTTGGCCCGCTGGTAGACGTCGAAGACCTCGTCACCGGGGTGACCGGGGTCGGCGCCCATGGAGGACACCACCACATGGCGCCGTACGCCCGCCCGTTCCGCCGCGTCCGCGAAGAGCACGGCCGCTCCGCGGTCCACCGTGTCCTTGCGCGCCGAGCCGCTGTTCGGGCCCGCGCCGGCCGCGAAGACCGCCGCGTCCGCCCCTCGCAGGACCTCCGCCGCCTCCTCGACCGACGCGGCTTCGAGGTCCAGGACGACGGGCTCGGCGCCTGCCGCCCTCAGGTCCTCACTCTGCTGCGGGTCGCGGATGACGCCCACCGCTTCGTCACCGCGCGCGGCGAGCAGCCGCTCCAGCCGCAGCGCGATCTGACCATGTCCACCTGCAATGACAATGCGCATGTCTCCGACCGTACGCCGTGAGGCGCCCTCGTGCTCAAGGCCCGCCGCCGGGGCCGGAATCGGCGCCTCCCTGGCGGGGGAGACCGAGGGCGGTCCCGGAGCCGCGGTATTCACGCACGGCGCTCGTCCGCACCACCACGCGCCCCCGGTGCACCACGATCCTGCTGTACGCCAGGGAGAGCGCCCCGGCCAGCCCGTCCCCGCGTACGGCGAGCAACTCGGCGGGGAAACCGGCCTCGACGCGCACTCCGGGCAGTCCCAGGGCCGCTCTGGCGGCGCCGGAGACGGCTTCGTAGGCGTCCTCGGGGCTGAGACCCCCCTGTGAGGCCAGCAGATAGGCCGCCTCCAGGGGGTCGCCGCGGCCGACCGGGTGGGAGCTGTCGCGCAGGGCTCCGCCGCCC
>Ga0196960_10000399_pt1 | contig 15665 bp, 16 predicted proteins | sample S3v_5metaG_FD_183187 | JGI IMG/M metagenome (GOLD analysis project Ga0196960, IMG submission 183187) | Soil microbial communities from Anza Borrego desert, Southern California, United States - S3+v_5 | ecosystem: Environmental > Terrestrial > Soil > Desert | place: USA: California | collected... | reverse complement strand
CCAAGGCCGAGCGCGGCCCCCGCGTCGGCCGCGGCGCGCTCGACGTCGACGCGGGCTTCGGCGCCCTGTGGGTCCCGTCCGCGTCGCGGGCCGAGCGGCTCGCCCGCGTCGACCTCACGACCGGCGAGACGACCTACACCGACCTGCCGGACGGCACGCCCGTCGCGGTGGAGGCCGGCGAGGGCGCGGTGTGGGTCGGCGTGCGCGGCGCGAAGCTGCGCTCCTACCCGCCGTCGCTGGTCCTCCGGATCGACCCCAAGACGGGGAAGATCCTCAAGCGCGTGCGGATCCCGCTCGGGATTCAGGACATCGCGGTCGGCGACGGCGCGGTGTGGGCGACCAACCGCGCGCGCGACTCGCTCACCCGGCTCGACATCCGCACGGGCGAGTTCGTCGAGCTCGACGTCGGCGGCGGCCCGGCCGGCGTCGCGGTCGGCGGCGGGCGCGTGTGGGTCGCCAACGCGGAAGACGACACGATCAGCCGCGTCTCGCGCTCGGAGCTGCGGTCGACCGGCACGATCGCCCTCGACGGCCAGCCGCGGTTCCTCGCGTTCGGCGCGGGGAGCCTGTGGGCGACGACGTACACCACGTCGACGCTGGTGCGGATCGACCCGAAGAACCCGCTCGAGTCGACGGGCGAGCCGACCCAGCTGGGCTTCAACCCGACGAAGCTCCTCGTCTCGGGGAACGCCGTCTACGCCGTCAGCCAGGCGGACGGCGTGCTCGAGCGCGTCCCGATCGGCTAGCCGCTCAGCGGACCAGGCCCAGTTGCAGCGCGCGCATGGCGAGCACGCTGCGCTTCTGGTTCTGCGGCAGGTCCTCGAGCCCGAAGGCGGCGAAGAGCGCGCGCAGGTGCGCCTTGACGGCGTCGACGGAGAGGAAGAGCTCCTCGGCGATCTGCTGGTTGGTCGCCGGGGTCGCGAACTCCGACTCCTTGTAGGGCCGGCAGAGCGCCTGCAGCACGCGCTCCTGGGCGGGCGTCAGCTGCGGCGCGCCGCTCGTCCCGCCCGCGACCGTCGGGCGCGAGTCCTCGACGTCCGGGACGCGCACAGCGACGATCGTCTGGCCGACCTGGAGCACGTCGCCGTCGCGCAGCCGCTGGCGGCCGGAGATCCGCTGGCCGTTGAGCCAGGTGCCGTTGCGCGAGAGGCCGTCGTCGGCGACCGTCCACTCCCCCGCGAGCCGCTCGAGCTCGGCGTGCAGGCGCGACACCTCGGTGTCCCAGCCGAGCGCGACGTCGTTCGACGGGCCGCGCCCGATCGTCACCCGGCGCAGGGCCGCGTGGAGGGGCAGGAGCTCCTGCGATCCCTCGCCGTTGCGCCACACGAGGAAGGGGTCGCCCTGCCGTTCGGCCAGCAGCCGCTCGCGCAGCTCGGCCGGGGTCGCGTTGTGGCGTCCGAGCGGAGTGTCGTCCAGCGTGGACACGTACACCCCATCCTAGGGGTGAAGAGGACGACACCTTCGGTGGCTCAGGTCCACACCCAGGCCTCCTGGGAGAGAGGCGCGCGCGAGGAGAAGGTGTGGCCATGCTCCACACCGCCCCCATCGACCACGCCGACCGCCTCGCCGGCGGTGCCCCGGCCGGCGAGTCCGACGAACGGCTCGTCGCCCGCGTGCGCGCCGGCTCGGACGCCGCGTTCGCCACGATCGTCATCCGCTACCGCGAGCCGCTGCTGGGCTTCGCGGCCCGCCTGCTCGGCGGCTCGCACGCCGACGCCGAGGACGTCGTCCAGGACGCGTTCATCCGCGCCCTGCGCGGCCTGCGGGCCAGCGACCGCCCGATGGTCCTGCGGCCGTGGCTCTACATGATCGTCCGCAACCGCGCGTACGACCACATCCGCGCCGCCCGCCCGGCCGACGGCGCCGACCGGCTCCAGCTCGTGGCCGCGCCCGAGCACTCCGACCCGTTCGAGAGCGCCGCCGCGCGCGAGGAGCTCGACCGTGTCGTCGCCGAGATCGGCCGCCTCCCCGACCGTCAGCGGCTGGCGCTCGTGCAGCGCGAGATGTGCGGCGCGTCGCACCGCGAGCTGTCGGACCGGTTGGGAACGAGCATCCCGGCCACGAAGTCGCTGCTCGTGCGCGCCCGGACGTCGCTGGCGGAGGCGGTGGCCGCGTAGCATGCGCCGCCGTGCCGTCACCTGTCGCCCGGCTGTTCCGCGCCGCCCTGCTGGCGGCCCTGGTGCTCGCGATGCTGGTCTGCGGCCTCGCCGTGCTGGCCGTCGCGGGCTCGGAGACGGGGCCGGTCGCCTTCGGCCTGGCCGTCGGGCTCGCGGTGCTGCCCGTGCCGGTCTACCTCGCGGTCGTGCTCTTCATCGACCGGTACGAGCCCGAGCCGGTGCGGATGGTCGCCCTGACCTTCGCGTGGGGCGCGACGATCGCGGCGTTCGTCGCGATCGTGCTCAACACCGTCGGCGAGGTGGTGGTGAGCGAGTCGCTCGGTGCCGACGCCGCGGAGCTCTACGGCTACTCGATCTCCGCCCCGATCGTCGAGGAGAGCGCGAAGGGGTTCGTCCTCTTCGGGATCTTCTGGCTCTTCCGGCGCGAGTTCAACGGCGTGGTCGACGGGATCGTCTACGCCGCGCTCGTCGGCCTCGGGTTCGCGATGACCGAGAACGTCCTCTACTACGGCCGGGGCGCGGTGGAGGACGGGATCCCCGGCGCGGTCGGGACGTTCGTCGTCCGCGGGCTGCTCTCGCCGTTCGCCCACCCGATCTTCACGGCGATGACGGGGATCGGCCTGGGCGTCGCCACCGTCGCGCGCTCGCCGTTCGTGCGGACCGTCGCGCCGCTGATCGGGCTCGGGCTCGCGATGGCGCTCCACTCGCTGTGGAACACCTCCGCCGGCTCGGGGCTCTTCTTCGGCGTCTACGTCCTCATCTTCGTGCCCGTGCTCGGCGCCATCGGGATCATCGTCGTGCTCGGCCTGCGGCGCGAGGGGCGCGTCATCGCGCGGCAGCTCAACGGCGTCCTGCCGCCAGGCGAGGTGGTGGCGCTCTCGTCGCTGCGCGCCCGCCGCGCCTGGCGCCGCGAGGCCGCCCGCCGCGGGGGCCGGCAGGCGAAGAAGGCGATGATCGACCTCCAGCACGCCGCCGCCGAGGTCGCCTTCCTCCGCGAGCAGGTCGAGCGCGGCACCGTTCCCCGCTCCCCCGCCACCCTCGCCCGCGAAGCCTCCCTCGCCACCGTCGTCACCCAGCGCCGCCACCAGCTCACCTCGCTCACCGGCTGACGGGCGAAGTCCCGCCCGCGCGCTTCCGCGTCCTGTCCGGCGTCGGTCTGGAGCTCGTGTCGTCGCTGCACGGCGGGCAGGTGGGGGAAGGGTGTGGTTCGCCGCCGTGCCCCCGTGCGGCGGTGGGCCCTTTGACCGTCGGTATACGGCACCTCAAAGGGCCCACCACCGGAACTCACCCCCTTCGCCAGCCCACCGCCGCAGCGACGGCCAGGGCGCCGGTTCGCCGCGGACGAACGCGGCGGCGTTGCGGGCCGGGGCGTGGGCGGTCGAACGGCGCGGTGGACAGGCCGCACCGCCAACGCCGCAAGCCAGCCCAGGCCCCACCTGAGAACGACGAAGGGCCGCACGTGGCGGCCCTTCGTCGGAACGGCGGGTGGAGTGGTGCTTACGCGACGTCGCGGAGGACCGAGAGGTCCGTGTTCTGCGACAGGCGGCGCAGCGCGCGCTCCTCGATCTGGCGGGTGCGCTCGGCGGAGACGCCGAGGACCTTGCCGGCCTGGCCGAGGGTGTGGAGCTTGCCCTCGGGGCCCGCGCCGAAGCGCAGCTCGATGACGCGGCGCTCCTGCTCGGGGAGCTCCTTGACGGCCGACTGGAGGATCTCGGACTGCCAGGCCTCGGCGACCTCCTCCTCCGGCGACATCTGGTCCGCGGCGAGCAGGTCGCCGAAGGCCGTGTCGCCGTCGTCGCCGACGGTCTTGTCGAGCGAGGCCGGCGCCTGGTCGGCGGCACGGATCTCCTCGACCTCCTCGACGGTCAGCTCGGCAGCGTTCGCGATCTCCTCGTTGCTCGGCTCATGACCGAGCTTGAGGGCGAGCTCGCGCTCGATGCGGGCGACCTTGCGGGCGCGCTGCGACATGTGGACGGGAAGGCGGATGGTCCGGCTCGTGTTCTCGAGGCCGCGCTGGATCGCCTGGCGGATCCACAGCGTGCCGTAGGTCGAGAAGCGGAAGCCCTTGCGCCAGTCGAACTTCTCGACGGCGCGGATGAGCCCGAGCATGCCCTCCTGGACGAGATCGCCCAGCGGGAGGCCCTGGCCCTGGTACTTCCGGGCGACAGAGACGACGAGACGCAGGTTCGAGTTGATCATCCGCTCCTTGGCACTCAGATCGCCGCGCTCGATCCGCTGCGCCAGGTCGATCTCCTCGGCCGGCATCAGCAGGGGCCAGCGCCGCGACTCGGCGAGCAGCTGGTGGAGCGGGTCGATCGTGGTGTCGACGGCCTCCGGCACGTACTCAGGCTGGGGGCGCGTCTCGAGCGTCATGGTCGTAGGAATCCCTCGTTTCAAGGCTTGCAGTCCGATCTGGGGCGGTCGGAGTTGGTTATCGGAAGTTGTTCTGCGCGTTCAGAGAAACCGCGCGAGCCTCCTTCGCTAAACTGACTGGCGCGGACGCAACTCGCAGTGGGTCGCAGGGGCGCGCCTGTCTCGAAGGCAGCCTCTGAAAGATACACGAGCGCACAAGCTCGTGTCGCGTGGTCGTCATCACACACGGGTAATCCCGGCACCATGGCGTTCAAGGACCCCAAGGCGATCACCGAAGTCGCCACCGAGAAGGGCATCGACAAAGCCCATCTCCCATGGGACAAGGCGCTGGTCGCCGGGTTCCTCGCCGGCGCGTACATCGCGTTCGCCGGCCTGCTCGCGATCATCGTCTCGGCCGGGCTCGACCCGGCCCAGTGGGGCGGCGTGGTCACCCTCATCACCGGCGGCGTGTTCTCGATGGGCCTCGTGCTGGTGATCATCGCCGGCTCCGAGCTGCTGACCGGGAACATGGCGGTGCTCCCGCTGTCGGCCTATCGCAAGCGGATCGGCCTCAAGCGGATCGGCTACAACTTCACGTTCGTCGCGATCGGCAACCTGCTCGGCTCGCTGTTCGTCGCCTACTTCCTGGCGGTGAAGACCGGCGTCGTCACCACCGACGCGGCGCTCGCCCGGCTCGACGGGATCGCGACGGCGAAGGGCGTCACCGAGTCCGCGGACCAGATCTTCCTGCGCGCCGTCGGCTGCAACTGGCTCGTCTGCCTCGCGGTGTGGATGGCGTTCGCGGCCGAGGACGTCGGCGGCAAGATCCTCGCGATCTTCTTCCCGATCATGGCCTTCGTCGCGATGGGCTTCGACCACGTCGTCGCGAACATGTTCTTCCTGCCGGCGGCGATCTTCGCGGACGTCGACCTCACCTGGTGGGACGCCATCCACAACTGGATCTTCGCCTTCCTCGGCAACCTCGTCGGCGGCGCGGTCTTCGTCGGCGGCGCCTACTGGTACCTCTACGGCCGCGACACGCCCAAGGCCGCGCAGCCCGGCGACGAGCCCGCCGAGCCCGGCGTCTCGGGCAACGGCAACGCCGCAGCCGGCAACGGCAAGGGCGTCAGTGGCGCTTCTTCGGCAGCCAGCCGCGGCGCATGAGCTGACCCTCGATGAAGAGGCTCAGGCGCGTGACGGACTCGGCCCACAGCCGGGCGAGCCTCACGCGCCGGGCTCCTTCGCGGGCTCGCGGGCCATCTTCGCCACGACCTCGTCGTCGCGCGCGTTCGTCTGGCCGGCCAGCACCCACGCGAAGCGGAAGAGGAGCCCCGCGACGAGGTACATGACGGAGGCGAAGTCGTGGGCCGGGCGGCCGGTGCGCTTGCGGATCGGGCGGAGCAGCAGGCCGCCGCGGACGAGCCACTTGGCGGCCTTGAACATCCGCCCGGGGCGCCCCTCCTCCAGCCCGTGGGCCAGGTCGCCGAGGCGCCGCTCGTTGATCTCGCTCAGCGTCAGCTCCAGCCCCATCGCGACCGTCTCGACCGTGCCGAGCGCGTGGCGCGTCGGGTGGTTGTCGGGCAGGTTGCCGGTGGCGATGAGCGTCAGCCGGGTCGCGGCCGCGCCGGTCGCGGTCGCGGTGCAGACGAAGATCGGGCCGAGGAAGAGCCGCGAGCGCGCCCACAGCGGCACCGCGGTCGAGGCGAGCAGCACGCCGGTGTACGAGCCGAGGTAGCCGCCGAAGACCGCGTTGACGCCGCCGACGACCTTCGCGGCCTTCTTGCGCCCGAGCAGGTCGAGCGCCACGCTCCCCGCCGCCAGCTGCGAGAACGAGATCAGGCACCACGCGCCGAGCGACATCGGCGAGCGGACCTTGACGATCCGCAGCATGTTGAGGAACCGGGCTGGCCGGCCGAGGTCCATGATCAGCAGCACCGGCGACGGGATGACCGCGCCGAGCGCGACCTTCCGCGCCACCGCGGCCGACTTCTCGTCGCCCGCCAGGTCGCACGCCAGCGCCACGAACGACGAGCCCGCGGCGATGCCGCCGAACCAGAAGTAGAGCGGGACCTCCCACGTCCACACGGGCGCGTGGATCATCGGCCCGACGACGCGTGAGGGCTCCTCGTCGCGCGAGCCGCGGCGGCGCAGCGCCTCCTCCACGTCGAAGTCGTCGTCGCCGTTGACGCCGTACGCGGTGTCGTCGCCGTAGAGGTACGACCAGCGCCCGTCGCGCCACTCGCCGATGTGGAGCGCGACGTCCGCTCCCTCCTCGGCGCGCTGCCACGAGCCGGGCTGCCCCGGCACGCCGAGCGCGGGCGTCATGTCGCGCGGATCGGAGGCGTCGTGCTCGCGCTGGGCGTGCGCGGCCTCCTCCTGCCGGGCGCGTGCCGCGGCGCGCGCCGTGTCCCAGTCCGCGTGGACGTCGCCGCCCGAGCCGTCGCCGCCGGCCACACGGCCGTCGCTCGTGCTGTCCCCCGCTCCGCGGCGTCCCGGCCAGGCCATCACCAGCTCCGCCCGCGCATCCGCCGCACCCGGCTCATCTTCTGATCCGCGCGCTTGGCGCCCAGCACGAACGCGGTCGCGACACCCGCGGCGGCCAGCAGGCCCGCGCCCATCGCCGCGAACGTCGCCGGGACCACGTTCTCCTGCACCGGCGACTCGGCGCGGTGCGGCAGCCCGTAGGTCTCCGGCGGCTCGGTGAGCAGGAAGAACGCGCCGAGCCCGCCGGCCAGCTCCTCGTCCTCCCCCGCGCCGTAGAGGTACGCGCCGTCGACGCCGCGGTCGTGGAGCGTCGTGACGCGCCGCGCGGCGATGTCCATCAGCTCGTCGTACGGGCCGAACGTGATCGAGTCGGTCGGGCACGCCTTCGCGCACGCGGGCTCCAGCCCGTCCTCGAGCCGGTCGTAGCAGAGGGTGCACTTGGCGGCGCGGCCGTCCTCGGGCGAGCGCGCGACGACGCCGAACGGGCACGACGGGACGCAGTAGCCGCAGCCGTTGCAGACGTCGGCCTGGAGGATCACCGTCTCGTACTCGGTGCGGATCAGCGCGCCCGTCGGGCACGCGTCCAGGCACCCGGCGTGCGTGCAGTGCTTGCACACGTCCGACATGAAGACCCACTTGTCGAGCTCGGGCTGCTCGAGCATCCCGACGAGGTCCATCACGTCGTGCGAGACCCCGCCCCCGCCGTCGGTCGCCGCGCCGATGAACGTGTCCATCGGCGTCCGGACCGCCTCGTGGACCGGCGTCTCGATCTCAACGAACCGGACGTGCCGCCACGTCGACGCGTCGAGCTGGCCCGTGTGGTCGTACGAGCCCCCGCGCTTGAACTGGTAACCGTCGGCGGGCAGGTCGTTCCACTGCTTGCACGCGACCTCGCACGCCTTGCAGCCGATGCAGGTCGTGGTGTCGGTGAAGAAGCCCATCCGCTTCGATCCCGGCTTCTCCGGCCGGCGGACGGCGATCTCGGTCATGCCTGCGGGCGCTCCTCGGCCGGGTGGTCCTCGTTCACCTTCACCGGGTGGACCGGCTCCTTCACGCCCGCCAGCGGCGTCGTGCCCTTCGACGTCCGCCCCGGGCGCACGTCGCAGACGAACGCCTTGGACTCCTGGATGACGACGTTCGGGTCGCCCGACAGCGTGATCAGGTCGTTCGCCGCGTCGCCCTTGACGCCCGGCCCGCCGTAGGACCAGTGGAACGGCAGCGCGATCTGGTGGACGGTCCGCGACCCCATCCGCAGCGGCTTCATCCGCGAGGAGACCATCGCGCGCGCCTCGATCTCGGCGCGGCGCGTCGCGATCGTCACCCAGCCGCCGTCCTCGACGCCGATCTTCGCCGCCAACTCGCGGTCGATCTCCGCGAACATCTCGGGCTGCAGCTCGGCCAGCCACGGCAGGTTGCGCGACATCGAGCCCGCGGTGTGGTGCTCGGTGAGGCGGAACGTCGTGAGGACGTGCGGGTACTCGGCGCTCTCGGGGTCGGCGTAGACGTTGTCCGGCCGGGTCCAGCGCAGCGCCGCCGGGTTCTCGTGGATGTCCGGGTAGAGCGGGTTGTCGAGCGGCGACTCGAGCGGCTCGTAGTGCGTCGGCAGCGGACCGTCGAGCAGGCCGGACGGCGCGAACAGCCAGGCACGGCCGTCGGCCATCATCATGAACGGCTCGGCGCCGCCGATCGCGTCCATCCCCTTCGCGTCGTCCGGGCCGACGTAGTCCGGCCGCTTGTCGACGGGGAAGTCCGGGACGTCGGGGCCGACCCAGCGGCCCGCGTCCTCGTCCCACTCGATCAGCTTCTTGCGCTCCGACCACGCCTTGCCGGCCGGATCGGCGGACGCGCGGTTGTAGAGGATCCGCCGGTTGGCCGGCCACGCCCAACCCCACTCGGGCGAGATCGCGTCGTCGGACGGCGTGCGCCGCCGCGCCTGGTTGACGCCGTCCTTGTAGACGCCGGAGTAGATCCAGCAACCGCACGCGGTCGACCCGTCGTTCTTCAGCTCGGCGAACCCAGGGACCGGCGCGCCGGTCGCGACGTCGTAGCCGTTGATCTCCTTGAGCACCGCCTCCGCGCTCGGCTCGCGGTGCTCGCCGTGCTCGGGGTAGTCCCACTTGAGGTCGAGGATCGGCCGGTCGCGCGGGTCGGTCGAGTCCTTCAGCCGGTCGCGCACGCGCAGGTGCAGGTGGTGCATGAACCACAGCTCCGAGCGCGCGTCGCCCGGCGGGTCGAGCGCCTTGTCGCGCCACTGCAGGAGGCGCTGCGTCTGCGTGAACGTGCCCTCCTTCTCGATGTGCGAGGCGGCGGGCATGAGGAAGACCTCGGTCTGGATCTCCTCCGTCTTCAGCTCGCCGCTCTCCACCTCGGGCGAGTCGCGCCAGAACGTCGCGGTCTCGATCTCGGCCAGGTCGCGCACGACCATCCACTTCGCGTTGGCCAGCGCGCGCCGCTGGAGCCCGGCGTGCATCGAGCCGACCGCCGGGTTCTGCCCCATGACGAAGTAGCCCTCGACGCCGCCGTCGAGCATCCGCAGCGTCGTCGCGAAGTGCGCGTGGACGCCCGTGATGCGCGGCAGGTAGTCGAACGCGAAGTCGTTCTCGGGCGTCGCCGCGTCGCCCCACCACGCCTTGAGCAGGCTGACGATGTACTGGTCGAAGTGCGACCACCAGCCCTTGTCGGCGCCGCCGGTGGAGATGTAGTCCTCGAGCGTCAGCCCCTCCTCCGTGCCCTTCGGCATGTGGAGGTAGCCGGGCAGGATGTCGAAGAGCGTCGGGATGTCGGTCGAGCCCTGGATCGACGCGTGCCCGCGCAGCGCGAGGATGCCGCCGCCCGGCCGGCCGATGTTGCCGAGTAGCAGCTGGAGGATCGTGCCCGCGCGGATGATCTGCACGCCGGCGGTGTGCTGCGTCCAGCCGACCGCGTAGCAGAGGGTGGTCGTCTTGTCGCGGCCGCTGTTCTCGATCAGCTGGTCGGCCATGCGGAGGAGCTGGTCCTCCGGGACGCCGCAGATCTTGGAGACCATCTCCGGCGTGTAGCGCGCGTAGTGGCGGCGCATGACGTTGAGCACGCAGCGCGGGTCCTGGAGCGTGTCGTCGCGCTGGACGGGCTCGGTCCGCATGCCGGCGCCGGTGCGCGCCTCGAACGACATCGCCGAGTGCTCGCGCACGCCCGCGGACGCCGCGACCTCGCCGCCCTCGTACATCCACGTGCGCGGGTCGTAGGCCTTGGTCTCGGAGTTGAAGCCGGAGAAGAAGCCGCCGTTGTCCTCGGCGTCGACGTACTCGTCGTTGATCAGCGTCGAGGCGTTCGTGTACGCGAGGACGTACTCCTTGAAGTACGCCTCGCGCTCGAGGACCTGGTGGATCAGGCCGCCGAGGAACGCGATGTCGGTTCCGGCGCGGATCGGGATGTGCTCATGGGCGAGCGCGCTGGTGCGGCCGAACCGCGGGTCCACGTGGACCACGCGGGCGCCCTTCTCCTTGGCCTTCATCGCCCAGCGGAAGCCCACCGGATGCGCTTCGGCCATGTTGGAGCCCTGGATCCACACCATGTCGGCGTTCGCCAGGTCCTGCAAGGGCATGGTGGCGCCGCCGCGCCCGACCGAGGTCCCCAGACCGGGGACCGTGGAGGAGTGTCATATGCGGGCCTGGTTCTCGATCTGGACCGCGCCCATCGAGGTGAACGACTTCTTGATGAGGTAGTTCTCCTCGTTGTCCAGCGTCGCGCCGCCGAAGTGCGCGAAGCCGAGCGTGCGGTTGACCTTCCAGCCGCGGTGGTCCGTGTCCTGCCAGCCGTTGGCGCGGGCCTCGATCACCCGGTCGGCGATCATGTCCATCGCCGTCTCGAGGTCGAGCTCCTCCCACTCCGTGCCGCCCGGGCGCCGGTACTTGACCTTGGTCAGCCGGCCTTCCTGCTGGACGAGCTGGCGGGAGGCCGAGCCCTTGGGACAGAGTGTGCCCTGGTTGATCGGGGAGTTCGGGTTCCCCTCGATGTCGACGAGCTTGCCGTTCTTCGTGTAGACGACCTGCGAGCAGCCGACCGCGCAGTAGGGGCAGACCGACTCGGTCGCCTTGAGGCCCGCGATGCGCGCGCCCGCGTTGCGCGTGGTCGCGCTGACGGCGGCCTCGCCCATGCCCCAGTCGGCGAGCTTGCCCACGACCGGCAGGTCGCGGAAGCGCCGGAACGGGAGCTTCTCCTTCTGGTGGCGCCGGTTGGTGTCGGCGCTCGGGATGCGGGGGGTGTCGTTGCCGTCAGAGGACACGGTGGTCTCCGGTGTACAGGTTCACCCTGTCACCCCGCGCGAAACCTGCCAACGTCAGGTTGCGATCCGACGCCAGAGCGATTGCGAGCGAGGTTGGCGCGCCGACGCCCACGAGGACGGGAGCGCCCGCGACGACCGCCTTCTGGACGAGCTCGAAGGAGAGCCGGCCGCTGACGCAGAGGACGCTGCCGCTGAGCGGCAGGCGGTGCTGGTTCAGCGCCCAGCCGATCACCTTGTCCATCGCGTTGTGGCGGCCGACGTCCTCGCGCACGGCGAGCAGCTCGCCCCGTGGCGTGAAGAGGCCCGTGGCGTGGATGCCGCCGGTGCGGTCGAACTCGGGCTGCGCCTGGCGCAGGCGATCCGGCAGCGCCGCCAGCAGGCCGCGCTCGATCCGCAGGTCGTCGCCGCCTACGGGCGGCGCGTGGACCGCGACCTCGTCCAGCGCGCCTTTCCCGCAGACGCCGCAGCTGGAGCTCGTGTAGAAGCGGCGGGTCGGCAGCTCGCGTTCGAGCGGTCCCTCGACCTCCACCACGTTGTTGGCGAAGTCGTCGGTCGGCCCGGCCGCGCGTGCGCGCATGGGATCGATCAGCCCTTCGCCGACGAGGAAGCCGAGCGCGAGCTCCTCGTCGTGGCCGGGGGTGCGCATCGTGACGGCCACCGGCTCGCCGTCGACGCGGATCTCCAGCGGCTCCTCGACCGCGACGGCGTCATCCCGTCCGTCGTGCTCGACGAGGGCGTGCATGCCGCGATGACGGACGACGCTCATCCGACCTGGACGCTACCCCGCTCGCGCCCCGGGTAAGATCACGGCCATGACGTTCCTCGTCGGCGACATCGCGCTGTCCATGACCATCGCGCTCGTCGCGATCTTCTTCGTGCTCTTCCCCCTCGTCCTGCACGGCCTGATCGGGGCCGCCGTGGCGATCACCCTCGGTGAGCGCCAGCAGAACCAGGAGTACGAGCGCGGCGAGATCCAGCCGCGCGCGCAGGGCTAGCCGGTCCTCGTAGCGGGGTAGGACCGGCCTCCAGATGGAGGCCGGGATCGAGGCGCTCGCACGCCTGCTCAACCTGCGGGACGGATACACGGGGCTGCACGCGGAGCGTGCGTCCACGCTGGCCGGCGCGGTCGGCTCGAAGCTCGGGCTGACGGGCGACGACGCCGAGACGCTGCGCTCCGCCGCGCGGCTGCACGACATCGGCAAGGTCGGGATTCCCGATCGCATCCTCCACAAACCGGACAAGCTCGATCCGGATGAGTGGGCGATCATGCGCTGCCACCCCGGGTGGGGCGCGGAGGTGCTCGCCGGCATCGAGGGGATGAGCGGCGCGGCGCACATCGTGCGTTCCCACCACGAGCGGTGGGACGGGCGCGGGTACCCGGACGGGCTCTCGGGCGAGGACATCCCGCTCGCGTCGCGGGTGATCGGGGTGTGCGAGGCGTTCTGCTCCCTGACCGCCGACCGCCCCTTCCGCCCGGCGCTGTCCGCAGACCGGGCGCGGCAGGTGCTGCGGGCGGGCGCGGGCTCGCACTTCGACCCGCGCGTGGTGGACGCCACGCTCGAGGCGCTGAACGACGACCCGGCGCTCGCCGTGCTGCCGGACGCGCCGGCGGTGCCGGTGGCGGCGGTCGAGCACGCCGACGCCGACGAGGAGCGCGAGGCGCGGCTGGCGCTCGGGGCCGGGCTGCGGGGCCTCGGCGCCGCGCTGGCCGAGACGCGCCTGCCGGCGCTGGCGGAGTCGCGCGAGCGGCTGCTGACGCTCGTGGAGGTCGACTCCCCGTCGGCGGGCGAGATGGCGGCGCTGGCCGAGACCGACCCGGGCCTGACCGCGGCGCTGGTGGCCGCGTCGTCGGCGCAGGGCTCGCCGGCGGCGTCGGTCCGCGACGCGGTGCAGGCGCTCGGGGTCGAGGGCGTGGCGCTGGCGACGCGCGAGGTGCCGGTCTACGACTTCTTCCAGGCGGTCGCGGGAGCGAAGGTGCCGCCGGAGCGGTTCCGCCTGCACGCGGTGAGCGTGGTGCGCGCGGCGCGGCGGATCGCGCAGGTCGTGGAGCACCCGGCGCCCGGCGAGCTGGCTCTGGCCGCGCTGCTCCACGACGTCGGCAAGGTCGTGCTCGCCGAGGCGACGCCCGCGTACCCGCGCGAGGTACTCGGGAACGCGCGGACGCCCGAGCAGCGCGTGCGCGCCGAGCGGCGCGAGCTGACGCTGGACCATGCGTCGGCATCCGCGATGCTCGCGCAGCGGTGGGGTGTGGCGGAGCGGGTCGTCGAGGCGATCGGCGGCCACCACGACGACGAGGGCCGCTCACGCGAGGCGTCGATCATCCGCCTCGCCGACATGCTCGGCCACTACGCCACCGGCGGCCCGGTCGACCCGGGCGCGATGCTCAAGACGGCGCGCGAGCTCGGCCTCGGCCCCGCCGAGCTGCGCTCCGTGATGTTCGAGCTCCACGTCCCCGTCCCCGCCGCCGCCGAAGCCCGCGAACCGCTCGAGCCCTCCCCCTTCACCCCCCGCGAGCTCGACGCCCTCCGCGGCCTCGCCTCCGGCGGCACCTACCGCGACATCGCCGAGGAGCTCGGCCTCTCCACCTCCACCCTCCGCTCCCACCTCCACAACGTCTACGGCAAGCTCGGCGTCGCCGACCGCGCCCAGGCCGTCCTCCTCGCCACCGAACGCGGCTGGCTGTAGGTGTGCGCCCGGCCCTGCCCCGGGGCCGAGCCGGTGGTGGCCCTGTCACCGCGGTCCGTCCGGGCCGCCCACCCACCCAACCGCCAGCACCCCGCCCTCCGACGCTTTCCCGATTGGAAGACGTCTCGGTCTCCGGATCGTCAGACTGCCGCGTCGATGACGAGCGCGGACTGGTCCCTCAGCCGGCATGACACCGAGACCGGCGAGTGGTTCCGGTGGGACGCCGCCACAGCGGGCAAGCATCCGGGCCTTGCTGCGGCGGTCGCCGACTTCGAGGCGCACGGCGGGAAGAACGCCGAGGCCGCGGCACGAGCGACCGCGTGGTTGAAGGACGACGCGCTGCGAGAGGCGGCCTGCGTGACGCGGATCCTCGTCGCGAACGGACACGTCGCCGCGTTCTACGCGCTGGCCTCGGGCGAGATGATCCTGACGTCGGCGAAGAAGCTCGAGCGTCTCGGCATCCAGGGCGGTCAGCGCGTCGGCTCGTCGCACGTCGAGTGGATCGCGCGTGACCGGCGTGCCCATGCCGGTGCGGGGTGGTTGGCGGTCGAGCACGCCATCGACCTCGCGCTCCGCTACGTCTCGCGCCTCCAGGGCAACCGCGTCGTGACGATGGACTCGTACGACCAGGCGACCCAGGAGATGTGGCGCGCGCGAGGACTGCGCCTGTCGCAGTCAGGCGACGCCGATGGGCTGCGCCGCCTCTACATCCCGCTGTTCGGCGTCGACTACGGCAGCCTCAGCCGCGCCGCGGATCGTGGGCCTGAGACCGGCTAGTCGTCGAAGTCGATCGAGTGGTCGCGCCCGGCGGCGCGCAGGCGCGCCCCGTAGGCGACCGACCGAGCGATGAGGTCGGCGACCTTGGGATCGTCGACGGCATCGGCCAGGTCATCGCCATCGATGACCGAGACGGTGCTGATGTTCGCCAGGACGACCATGGAGATCCCTATCGACCAGCGTACCGGAGACCTCAACCCCGGAAACGGCGACGTCGCTCGAATCCGGACGCGTATTGCCTTGTTGGCAAGCAGGGTTGGCAAGAGTGGCGGCGCGCGGCACGCTGGGCGGCATGAGCGATGTCGCGGAGTGGTGGGAGGCGTTCTACGTCGAGGGGCGTGGACGGTGGAGCGGGAAGGTGAACGCCGCCCTCGTCGAGGAGGCGGAGGGGCTGGAGCCCGGGCGGGCGCTGGAGCTGGGGTGTGGGCAGGGCGCAGATGCGATCTGGCTGGCGGCGCGCGGGTGGGAGGTGGTCGCGACGGACGTGTCGGCGGCGGCGCTCACGAAGGCGGATGAGGAGGCGCGGGCGGCCGGCGTGGACGTCGTGTGGGAGCGGCGGGATCTGGCGGAGGGGCTGCCGGACGGACCCTTCGACCTGGTCACGACCGCGTTCCTCCACTCGCCGGTGGAGCTGCCGCGGGCGGAGATCCTGCGCGCGGCGGCGGAGCGGGTGGCGCCCGGCGGCACGCTGCTGGTGATCGGGCACGCGCCGTCGGAGGAGCACGCGCACCACGACCTGCAGACGGCGGACGAGACGCTCGCCGAACTGGCCCTGCCGGACGACGAATGGCGGGTCGTGACGAACGCGCTGCGCGAGCGCACCCACACCTTCGCGGGCGAGGAGCGCGCGCACGCGCGGGTCGACGCGATCCTCCGGCTCGAGCGGCGCCCAGCGGCCGGCTAGGTCGCGACCGGGGCGATCTCGGGGAGCGTGCGGCGGCGCAGCGCGGCGACGAGCGCTCCCACCGCCGCCGCGCCCACCGCGG
>Ga0196960_10000398_pt1 | contig 15671 bp, 14 predicted proteins | sample S3v_5metaG_FD_183187 | JGI IMG/M metagenome (GOLD analysis project Ga0196960, IMG submission 183187) | Soil microbial communities from Anza Borrego desert, Southern California, United States - S3+v_5 | ecosystem: Environmental > Terrestrial > Soil > Desert | place: USA: California | collected... | reverse complement strand
CCCCGCTCAGGGCTCTCGGGGCCGGGTGGGGACGGCCAGCCGACGCTGCCGCCCTCGGGTGAGGCCGAGGCAGCGGCGGCACGCTGCGCCAGTGCGGCCACGGCGATCGGGTGCGCCGAGGCGCCGCCGGCCGCGGAGTGCCTACCCACGCCGCGGCCCCGTACCGGACCGTTCGCCCTCGTCGAGCTCCATGCGGGCATGAAAGCACGCGTCTGCGACACCGGTCACCGGGGCTCGGTGCGGTCTCCCCCGGACGGACGGGAGACCGCGGTCACTCGACGCCGGCGTAGCTGTGCAGACCGGTCGAGACGAGGTTGACGAAGGTGAGGTTGAAGATCATCACGGCCAGCCCGACGACGTTCACCCATGCCGCCGGGCGTCCGCGCCAGCCGGCGGTCGAGCGGGCGTGCAGATAGGCCGCGTAGACCACCCAGGCGACGAAGGACCACGTCTCCTTCGGGTCCCAGGCCCAGAACCGCCCCCAGGAGGCCTCGGCCCAGATCGCCCCCGCGATGACCGCGAACGTCCACACCGGGAAGCCGAAGACCGCGGTGCGGTGGGCCAGCCGGTCCAGGGCCCCGGCCGCGGGCAGCCGGGACACCAGGCCCGTGGCGGAGTCGGCGCCGGGCCGGGAGCGGACCAGGTACAGGACGCTGGCGATGCCGCTGACCATGAAGATGCCGAAACCGAGGATGGCGGCGGTGACGTGCACGCCCAGCCAGGCCGACTTCAGCGCGGCGACCACCGGGCCCGCCTCCGTGTAGAGCCCGAGCCCGATGGCCACCAGCGCCAGGATCGCGGGGCCGAGCACGAAGACGCCGATGTGCCGCAGGTTCGGCGTCCGCAGCGCCAGGACGGTGTAGACCACGACCGCGACCAGCACCACCGCCGTCGCGAACTCGTACATGTTGCCCCAGGGCAGGCGGCCGGCCGCCAGACCGCGGGTGAGGAGCACCGCGGCGTGGGTGAGTGCGCCGATCGCCGTCACGCCGATCGCGATGCCGCCCCACCTGGTGGCCGTTGCCGTGCCGTCGGGCACCGGGGCCGGCGCGCGGTCGTCCACGAGGACACCGCCACCGGGCGCGGCGCCGGCGCCCGCGCCCACCAGCTCGCGGGCGCGTTCCCTCCGCCGACCGAACGCGAGCTGCGCGCAGAACGCCAGCAGCGCGACCGAGTAGACGGCGACGCTCACCGAGTAGAGCGTGTCCGACAGCGCGGCCAGCGAGGAATCAGTCACGCGAGGGGACCTCCGGATCGGTTGCGGTGCGGGCAGCCGCCGTGGCGAGGGCGTCCCGCAGGTCGTCGGACAGCGCGGTGAAGCGCGGCCCGCTCTCGCCGCCGCCCCGGGTGAGCGAGGCCAGCGACAGCACGGTACCCCCGCCGTCGCCATCGGACCCCGCCCGGACGAACACCCGCTCGCGGCGCAGGAGCAGCAGGCCGAGGAGGCCGGTGAGCAGCGCGATCGCGGCGCCGAGGACCCACAGCTGACCGGGGTCGTGCGAGTACTGGAGCGCCGCGAACTCCTTGTAACCGGTGAACGTCACCTGCGTGCCGTCGGGCAGGTCGAGGGACTCCCCCACCGACAGGTTCGCCGCCCCGACCTCGCTGAGCCGGCCCCGCTCGATCTGGGTGGCGTCCAGGGAGTACACCGACTGCGGCAGGCCGGAGTCGAGCCCCAGGTACCCCTGGTACGCGATGATCGCGACCTGGGGTGCGAGCGGTCGCGGGTCGACGGAGGTGAGCACGCCGCCCTGGAGCAGCCCGGTGGGGGCGAAGAAGCCCTCGAGGGCCAACTGCTCCTCCTGGCCCTGGCCGAGGTCGGGCAGCTTGAGCGCTCCCTCGCTGGCCAGCGTCCGCTGGTCGGTGGGCAGGAACGGAGCGAAGATCTCGGGGAACTCCGTGCCGTCGGGCAGCGTCACCGTGAACACCGGGCTGAACCCGTGACCGGTGACGTACACGCGATCGCCGTCGATCCGCAGCGGGTCGTTGACGCCGATCGTCGTCTCCTGGTCCTCGCCCGAGGGCTCCCCGTACCGGATGTCGGCGGTGAACGAGGAGGCCGTGAGGTTCTCCTCGTACTCGGCCCGGAACTGGTCGAGGTCGACGCAGAGGGAGTTGAGGTCACCGCTGTCGACCAGCGGACCGGCGGAGTAGGTGTCGTACTGCTGGAAGGTGTTGCAGAAGCCCTGCCCCTCGGTGACCAGGATGCTGCCCTCGTAGCCCCACATCTTGCCGCCGGCCAGGCCGAGCAGGAGCGCGAGCAGGGAGAGGTGGAACAGCAGGTTGCCGGTCTCCTTGAGGTGTCCCTTCTCGGCGGAGAGCTCCGGTCCTCGTGCCGCAGGACCCGGCGGAGTCGACGCAGCACCGTCGCGGCGGACCACGCGGAACCGGCGGACCCGCAGCTCCTCCTCCACGACGTCGAGGGCCGCCGCCGGCGCGAGAGGCGTGGCCAGCCGGCCCGAGTCGGGCAGCCGCAGCAGGTTGCCCGGCGCCGGCGGCGGCGGGGTGCGCAGGGCGCGGACGTGCTCCCCGACCCGGGGAACCACGCAACCGATCAGGGACACGAACAGCAGCAGGTAGACCGCCGCGAACCAGGGCGAGCTGAAGACGTCGAAGAGGTACAGCCGGTCCAGCACCGGCGCGAGGTCCGGATGGTCGGTGAAGTACTGGCGCACGTTGTTCTGCGACAGGGCGCGCTGCGGCAGCAGCGAGCCCGGCACGGCGGCGAGCGCCAGCAGGAACAGCAGGATGATGGCCGTGCGCATCGCGGTGAGCCGTCGCCACCAGCGCAGCAGCAGGGCACCCGCCCTCCGGGCCGGCGAGGGTCCCGACGGCGGGGACGGCGGTGAGGTGGGGCGCGGCGGGGCGGTGGTCGTCACAGCGCCGACTCCGCGAACCCGGTGGCCGCCAGCCAGGAGCGCAGCCACTCCATCATCTCGGTCCACGCACCGGTGACCAGGAGCAGGCCGACGAGCACCAGCACCGCGCCGCCGAAGCGGGTCACCGCCTGCGCGTGCCGGCGGAGGAACGCCGTGGCGCCCACCGCCCAGCGGGCACCCAGGGCCACGAGCACGAAGGGCACCCCGAGGCCGAGGCAGTAGGCCAGCCCGAGCAGCGCTCCCCGGCCGGCCGTGGCCTCGGCGAACGCCAGGTTCTGCACCGCGGCCAGCGTCGGGCCGAGGCAGGGCGTCCAGCCGAGCCCGAAGACGACGCCGAGCAGCGGCGCCCCGGCCAGGCCCATCGTGGGGCGCATCGTCAGGCGCTTGGTCCGCTGCAGCACCGGCAGCCAGCCGAGGAAGCCGAGCCCCACGATCACGGTGACCACGCCCATCAGGCGGGTGATCAGCTCGTTGTGCACCAGGAGGAGCCGGCCGAGCCCGCCGAACGCCGAGGTGATGGCCACGAAGACGAGGGTGAACCCGAGCACGAACAGCACCGCGCCGAGCACCATGCGCCCGCGCGGGGATCGCTCGTCGGTCTCCGGCGGGACGGTGGCCGTGGCCGTGCCCCCGCCCCCGGAGGGCTGCGCGACCGGACTCGTCGTCCGGGTGCCGCTGCCGACCAGGCCGGTGACGTAGGACAGGTAGCCCGGGACGAGCGGCAGCACGCACGGCGAGGCGAAGCTGATCAGACCGACCAGGGCGGCCACGGCCGCGGCGGCGAGCAGCGGGCCGTCGGTGACCAGGCCGGCGAACGTCTCCCCCATGGGTCAGCCCTCCGCCAGGACGAGGTCGAGCGTGCTGCGCAGGTCCTCCTGCGACACCTCGGCGGTGAAGATCGCCGCCACGCGGCCGTCCCGGTCGAGGACGATGGTCGAGGGGATGGCCGTCGCCGGGTAGTCGCGGAAGGCCAGGGCCACCTCCCCGCGGGGGTCGTACAGCGAGGGGAACTCGATGCCGAAGCGGTCGATGAAGGCCAGGGCGAACCGGTCGCTGGTCTCCTTCACGTTGATCCCGAGGAACTGCACGCCCTCGTCGCGCACGTCGGCGTAGACCTCCTGGAACTCCGGCGTCTCCACCCGGCAGGGCGGGCACCAGGAGCCCCAGAAGTTGAGGACGGCGACGTCTCCCTCCAGCTCGGTCGAGGAGAACGACCCGCCGCCCAGCAGCGTGCCGGCGAACTCCGGCGCGGTCGCGCGCTCGGCCTCGGCGACCACCTCGCCCCGCGGCGTGCCGGCCACGAAGCGGAACTCGCCGCCGTTGTTGACGTCGACCGCGTCGGAGCCGGTCGAGCACCCGGCGACCAGGGCCCCGGCGAGCAGAGCGAGCACGATCCGCCTCATGCCCCGGGCACCGCGTCCGGATCGGTGGCCCCGGCCGGCTCGGCATAGGAGACGCCCACCAGCCGGTCGTCCTCGTACGTCAGCGACGTCACGCTGGCCAGGGCGCACTCGCGACGGCGCGGATCGTGGGCGAACCGGCGTCCCTCGACGTGCAGCCGGGTGGTCCAGATCGGGAGCTGGTGGCTGACCAGCACCGCCTCGTGCCCTCGGGCGGCGTCCCGCGCGGCCTCGACCGCGGCGATCATCCGCGCGGCGATCTCGACGTACGGCTCGCCCCAGGACGGCCGCAGCGGGTTGCGCAGCCGCCACCAGTTGCGCGGCGCCCGGAAGACGCCGGTGCCTCCGGCCACGGCCATGCCCTCGAAGGCGTTGCCGGCCTCGATCAGCCGCTCGTCGGTCTGCACATCCAGCCCGAACGCGTCGGCCACCGGCTGCGCCGTCTGCCGCGCACGCTCGAGGGGGCTGCTCACCAGGTGGACGACGTCGTGGCCGGTGAACCACTCGGCGGCCCGCCGCGCCATCCCCTCCCCCGCCGTGGACAGCAGGAAGCCCGGCAGCCGCCCGTAGAGGATGCCGCCGGGATTGTGCACCTCGCCGTGGCGGAGGAGGTGGACAGTGGTCTCCTCCGTCACGAGCTCACCTCCGAGAGGTCCTGGTCGGCCGGAGCCCCGTCGCCGGACACCGCCGCGGCGGCACGAGCCGCGGCCGGCAGCGCCTCGAGCACGTGGTCGAGGGCCTCACCGAGGAGCGCGGCGTTGACGAACCAGGACTCGAAGGCCGACGGCGGGAGGTAGACGCCGCTGGAGAGCAGCGAGTGGAAGAACGCGGTGTAGCGGGCGACGTCCTGGGTGCGGGCGTCGTCGTAGTTGCGCACCTGGCGCTCGTCGGGCACGAAGAAGATCGAGAACATGTTCCCCGCCTGCTGCACCCGGTGGGGAACCCCGGCGGCGAAGAGAGCGGCGCTGGCGGCGCCGCGCAGCACCGCGGACGCCTCGTCGCAGGCGGCGTACACCTCGTCGGTGCAGTGCCGCAGCGTGGCCAGGCCGGCAGCCACCGCGACCGGGTTCCCCGACAGGGTGCCCGCCTGGTAGACCGGCCCGTTCGGCGCGAGGTGGGCCATCAGGTCGGCGCGTCCACCGAAGGCTGCGGCCGGCAGGCCACCACCCATGACCTTGCCGAAGGTGAACAGGTCGGCGTCGACGGGGTCCAGGCCGTACCAGCCGGAGCGGGTGACGCGGAAGCCGGTCATGACCTCGTCGAGGATCAGCAGCGCACCGGAGGCGGCGGTGATCCGGCGCAGCTCGGAGTTGAACCCGTCCAGCGGGGGGACGACGCCCATGTTGCCGGCGGCCGCCTCGCTGACGACGGCGGCGATCTGCGGCCCGCGCTCGGCGAAGACGGCTTCCACGGCGGCCACGTCGTTGTAGGGCAGGACGATCGTGTCGGCGGCGGCGCCGGTGGTCACACCAGGCGTGTCGGGCAGGCCCAGCGTCGCCACCCCCGACCCGGCGGCGGCCAGCAGCGAGTCGACGTGACCGTGGTAGTTGCCGGCGAACTTGACCAGCAGCGGCCGGCCGGTCGCGCCACGGGCGAGACGGACGGCCGACAGCACCGCCTCGGTGCCCGAGTTGACCAGCCGCACGCTCTCGACGGGAGGCATCCGGTTGCGGATCTCCTCGGCCAGCTCCAGCTCGCCCTCGGTCGGCGCACCGAAGGAGAACCCCTGCCGGGCCGCCGCGGTCACCGCGTCGACGACGGCCGGATGGGCGTGGCCGAGGATCATCGGCCCCCAGGAGCTGACCAGGTCGACGTACCGACGACCGTCGGCGTCGGTGATCCACGGACCCGAGCCGCTCACCATGAACCGCGGCGTGCCGCCCACGGCGCGGAAGGCGCGCACCGGGCTGTTCACGCCGCCAGGGGTGACTTCCTGACCGCGGGCGAAGAGGCCGGCCGACACCGGCGCCTCGTAGGGGTAGGGCGTGCTGGGGGGCGAGCTCACCGCTCCAGTGTCCTCTGCGATCGCAGGAGCGCCGCCCGCAGGTCGGCCGGCGCGCGTGTGGGAACGAGCACGGTGCTGCTGCCGACGATGCCCGGGACCACCACGACGGTCAGCCGCGGGCGAGCAGCCGGGCGGCCTCGACGGCCCAGTACGTGAGCACCTGGCCGGCACCGGCCCGCCGGATGGCGGTGAGGGTCTCCAGGATCGCCCGCTCCCGGTCCACCCACCCGTTGGCGGCCGCCGCCTCCACCATCGCGTACTCGCCGCTCACCTGGTAGGCGCTCACGGGCACGTGCACCGCGTCGGCGACCGTGCGGACGATGTCGAGGTAGGGCAGCGCGGGCTTGACCATGACGGCGTCGGCGCCCTCGGCGAGGTCCTGCGCCACCTCGCGCAGCGCCTCGTCGGCGTTGGGCGGGTCCATCTGGTAGGTCGAGCGGTCGCCGAACTGCGGGGCGCCCTCGGCCGCCTCGCGGAACGGGCCGTAGAAGCCCGATGCGTACTTGGCCGCGTAGGCCAGGATCGGCACCTCGGTGTACGCGGTGCTGTCCAGCGCGGCGCGGATCGCGGCCACCTGGCCGTCCATCATCCCGCTGGGCGCGACGAGGTGGGCGCCGGCCTGCGCCTGCGCGATCGCCACCGCCGCGTAGCGGTCCAGGGTGGGGTCGTTGTCCACGACGGGTCCCCCGCCCTGCCCGCGGACCCCACCACCGGCCGGCGTGAGGATCCCGCAGTGCCCGTGGTCGGTGTACTCGCACAGGCACAGGTCGGCCATGAGGACCAGTTCGTCGCCGAGGTCGGCCCGCAGGTTCTGCAGCGCCACGTTGACCACGCCGTCGGCGGCGTCGGCCTGGGAGCCGACCGGGTCCTTCTCCGACGGGATGCCGAACAGCATCAGCCCGCCGATGCCGGCCTCGGCCGCCTCGTGCGCGGCCTTCCGCAGCGAATCGTGCGTGTGCTGGACGACGCCGGGCATCGATCCGATCGGCACCGGTGCGTCGATGCCCTGCTTGACGAAGACCGGCAGCACCAGGTCGGCCGGGGCCACCCGGGTCTGCGCGGTCAGCCGGCGCAGCGCCGGCGTCGACCGGAGCCGGCGCCCGCGCGCGAAACCCGGGGTGGCCCCGCCCGCGGCAGTCACCTGCCCTCGCCGTCCTCCGCCTCGCGCAGCGCCAGCGCGTGCTCCGCCAGCGCGTCGACCAGGGGTGCCACGGCCGCGGTCTCCGGCTGCACGTCCACGCGCAGGCCGAACTCCTGGGCGCTGGCCGCGGTGGCGGGGCCGATGACCGCCACGACGGTCTTGGCGTGCGGCTTGCCGGCGATGCCGACGAGGTTGCGCACGGTGCTGGACGAGGTGAAGCAGACGGCGTCGAAGCCGCCGCCCTTGATCGCCTCGCGGACCGCGGCCGGCGGCGGCGCGGCCCGGACGGTGCGGTAGGCGGTGACGTCGTCGATCTCCCAGCCCCGCTCGACCAGGCCGGCGGCGAGGGTCTCGGTGGCGATGTCGGCGCGCGGCAGCAGGACCCGGTTGATCGGGTCGAGGACGTCGTCGTACTCGGGGAAGTCGGCCAGCAGCCCCTGGCTGGACTGCTCCCCCCCGGGCACCAGCTCCGGCGCGATGCCGAAGTCGCGGACCGCCTGGGCGGTCTGCTCGCCGACGCAGGCCACCTTCACCCCGGCGAAGGCGCGGGCGTCCAGGCCCAGCTCGACGAACTTCTCCCGGACGGCCTTCACGGCGTTGACCGAGGTGAAGACGATCCAGCCGTAGCGGCCGGTGACCAGGCCCTTGACGGCGCGGTCCATCTGCGCGGGGCTGCGCGGGGGCTCGACGGCGATGGTGGGCACCTCGACCGGCACGGCACCGTAGGCCCGCAGCCGGTCGCTCATCTCACCGGCCTGGTCCTTGGTGCGCGGCACCAGCACGCGCCAGCCGAACAGCGGGCGGCTCTCCCACCAGGACATGCGGGCGCGCTTGTCGACGACCGCGCCGATGGTGGCCACCACCTGACCGCTCAGCGGGTCGAGCCCGGCGGTCTTCTCGGCCACCGCCGACAGCTTCGCGACGACGCTCTTCTGGCCGGTGCCCGAGCCGCCGGCGGTGACCACGACGGGCGTGCTCGCGGAGAGGCCGCCCTCGACGAGCCGCGCGGCGGCGTCGGGGAGCTCCTCGGCTGCGGCGTGCAGCACCAGTGTGCCGCCGGTGCCGGACGCCGCCGCGGCGAGCGCGGTGAGGTCGGCGCCGCTGCGCAGGTCGGCGGTGACCGTGGTGCTGCCCATGGCCACGCCGGCGAAGGCGGGCACCGCGGTGGCGGTGGCGACGCCGGGCACGACGTCGAAGGGCACCGAGGTGCGGCCGACGGCCACCACCTCCTTGACCACCTCGTCGGAGGTGTACGGGTCGCCCACGACGAGCCGGACGACGACCGACCCGCTCTTCGCGGCCGCGACAGCGCCCTTGGCGATGTCGGCCGGCTCCCCCGACACGGGGGTCAGCTCGGTGCCCGGGTTCGCCTCGCGGACGGCGTCCTGGAGGGGGGTGGCGACATCGGGGTCCACCAGCACCACGGCCGCCTCGGCCAGCGCGGCGCTCGCGCGGGCGGTGAGCATGCCCGGGTCACCGGGGCCGGCGCCGACGAAGACGACCCGGCCCGACTGGCCTGCGGTCTTGCGCAAGCGCGTCATGGCGTGCTCCTGATCCTGGCCCGAGGAACTCGGGCGTCTGTCATGGCCCGGATGCGGGCCGGTGGGGGGGTCTGCGGGTGCGGTGCGGTGCGGACGCGCGCGGGGGCGGTCATCCGCCGGCCGCCATGAGCTCGGCCGCGCCGCGGTCGAGCAGGTCGGCGGCGAGGGACCGGCCGAGCGCCGCGGCGTCGGCCGGCGGGCCGGTGACGGAGCCACGGACGCCGTCGCTGCCGTCCAGGGCGGTCACCGACGCGCGGAGGAACAACTCCGGACCGTCCTCGCCCTCGGCCACCTCCGCGTAGGCGGCGACAGGCGCGCTGCAGCCGGCCTCGAGCGCGGCGAGGGTGGCGCGCTCGGCGACGACGCAAGCGCGGGTGGGAGCGTGCTCGAGGCGGCCGAGCAGCTCCCGGGTGCGGGCGTCGCTGGTCCGGCACTCCACCGCCAGGGCGCCCTGCGCGGGGGCGGGCAGGACCTGGAGGGGGTCGAGGGTCTCGGTGATGGCGGCGGTCCGGCCGATCCGGCTGAGCCCGGCGCGGGCCAGGACGACGGCGTCGAGGTCACCCGGGCCGTGCTCCGCGCCGGCCACCCGGCCGAGGCGGGTGTCGACGTTGCCGCGGATCGGCACGATGTCGAGGCCGAGCCCGAGGGCGCGCAGCTGGGCGACCCGGCGCGGTGCGCCGGTCCCGACGCGGGAGCCCGCGGGCAGCTCGCCGAGGGTCAGCCCGCCGCGGGCCACGAGGGCGTCGCGCGGGTCCTCCCGGAGCGGCACGGCGGCGAGGATGAGTCCCGGCTCCGGCGCGGTCGGCAGGTCCTTGTAGCTGTGCACCGCGAGGTCCACCTCGCCGGCGAGCAGCGCGCGCCGGATGGCGGCCACGAAGACGCCGGTGCTGCCCAGCTGGGCGATCGACGCCGAGGAGCGGTCCCCCTCGGTGCTGATGAGCACCAGCTCGACCGGAACGCCCGTGGCGGCGGTGATGGCGTCGGCGACCCACCGGGACTGGGTGCGCGCGAGCTCGCTGGCGCGGGTGCCCAGCCGGAGGGGTGCGGTGGCGTCCGTCGCCGCGGTCGTGCCCTGCACGTCGGTCGGGGATCGCAGGTCGGTGGCGCTCATGCCTGACCTCCGGGACGGTCGGGGTCGACGGTGACCGCGTCGGCGAGCCGCCCGGCACCCGGGGTGACGTCGGCGTCGATCCCGAGGCCGAACAGGGCACGCAGCGCACCGGCGTAGTCGGTGCCGCCGGGCGTCGCGGCGAGCTCCTTCACCCGCACGGTCGGCTCGTGCAGGAGCTTGTCGACGACCCGCCGGACGGTGCGGGCGATCTCCGCGCGGGCCCGGGCGTCGAGGTCGGGCAACCGGCCGGACAGCCGCAGGAGCTCGGCGTCCACCACCTCGGCGGCCTGGGAGCGCAGCGCCGAGACCGTCGGGCCGACCTCGGCGGCCCGGCGCTCGGCTCGCAGGAGCGCCGTCTCGGCCTCGATCATCGAGCGGGCGCTGTTGATGTCGTCGGCCGCCACGGGGCTCGCGCTGCTGCCGGCGCCGGCGCGCTCGCCCTGCAGCAGGGCCAGGTCGACGACGTGCACCCCGGGAAGCGCGGCCACACCGGGGTCGACGTCGCGCGGGAGCGCCAGGTCCACCACGGCCAGCGGCCGGTCGCTGCGCCCGGACATCGCGGCGGCCACGACGTCGGTGCCCACGACCAGCCCCGTCGCGCCGGTGCAGGTCAGCAGCAGGTCGGCGTCGGCCAGTTCGTCGGCCATGCGGTGCAGCGGGGCGGCCCGGCCGCCCACGGTCTGGGCCAGCCGCTGCGCCGAGGCCTCGGTCCGGCTGCAGACGACGACGTCGGCGCCGCGGCGGGCCAGCGTGGTGGCGGCCAGCGCACCCATGGAGCCGGCGCCCACGACGAGCACCGGGCGGCCGGCGAGGCCGCCGATGCGCGCCTCGGCGCGGTCCAGGGCGACCGAGACCAGCGAGGCCCCGGCCTTGTCGATGCCCGTCTCGGAGTGCACCCGCTTGCCCACGCGCAGGGCCCGCTGGGCCACCGGGTGCAGCGCACGGCCGACGGTGCCCTCCTCCCTGGCCAGGGCGTAGGCGGCGCGCAGCTGGCCGAGCACCTGCGTCTCGCCCACGACCATGGAGTCCAGCCCGGCGGCCACCGTGAACAGGTGGGCCACGGCCTGGTCCTCGTAGTGCACGGTCACGTACGGGGAGAGCTCCTCGACGGTCGCACCCGCCTGCCGGGCGAGCACCCGGCCCACGTCGGTGACGCCGCCGTGGAACCGGTCGACCTCGGCGAAGACCTCGATGCGGTTGCAGGTCGCCAGCACGAGCGCCTCGCTGACGTGGTCGCTGTCCACCAGCTCGCGCAGGGCCTTGATGCGGTCGTCGGCATCCATCGCGAACTGCTCGAGCAGCGCCACGGGAGCGGTCTGGTGGCTCACGCCCACCGCGAGCAGGCTCATGCCGTCACCTCCTCGGCCGGCACCGCACGCTGCTGGCCGAGGAAGGCCAGCACCTGCAGCTCCACGGAGAGGTCGACGGGACGCACGTCCACGCCCTCGGGCACGGCCAGGGTCACCGGCGCGAAGTTCAGGATGCTGCGCACCCCGGCCGCGGCCAGCCGGTCGCAGACCTGCTGGGCGACGTCGGCGGGAGTCGCGATGACGCCGATCGATGCGTCGGTGGCTGTCACGGTCGCCTCCAGGTCCGTCATGGGACGCACCGCCAGATTGCCGATGACCTGCCCCACCCGCGAGGGGGAGGCGTCGAAGAGACCGACGAAGCGGAAGCCCCGGCTGCCGAAGCCCGCGTAGTCGGCGAGCGCCGTGCCCAGGTTGCCGATGCCCACGAGGACGCACGCCCGGGACCGCTCGGCGCCCAGCACCCGGGAGATCCGCTCGCGCAGCGCGCGCACGTCGTAGCCCACCCCGCGGACGCCGCACGAGCCCAGGTGCGAGAGGTCCTTGCGCAGCCCCGCGGGGTTCACCCCGGCGGCGGAGGCCAGCTCCCCGGAGGAGACGGTGGTCCGGCCGCCGTCGGCGAGACTGGTCAGGACCCGCAGGTACACGGCCAGACGAGCGACGGTGGCCTCCGGGATGGTCCGGGGCCGTGGCTGGATCACGGGCTCTCCACAGCGGCCGCACCCGGGATGCCCGGCGGGCGCCGGGGGCGGGAGATGCGACATCGGGACGCGAGCGGTCAGGCGCTCGCGTACGCCACGTTAGCCGCTTGTGAACGCGCGAACAAAGTCGTGCGACGACTCCGGGGCCGTGACCAGCGAGAATCCGTCCCGCTGTGGCCGACACCACCCCCATCCGCAGCTCGGAGGTCACCCGGACGGTAGAAGGACCCCCTGCCCCCCACCGCTCGCACGCTCGCGGCGGGGCCCTGCACGGGGCCTCACATACCGAGATCTCTCCTGAGGCGCGGCACGTCCAGGGTGAAGTAGGAGTGCTCCCGGCCGTCGAGGAGCAGCACGGGCACCCGGTCGCCGTACTCCGCCTGCAGCTCCGGGTCGCCGTCGACGTCGACGTCGTGCACCTGCAACCCCGCCTCGGCGGCGATCGGCACGAGCTGCTCGGCCGCGGTCAGGCAGAGGTGGCAGCCGGCCCGCCCGAGCAGTTGCAGCCGCGGGACCTCACTCATCGGCGGCCGGAGCGGAGCCAGGGTCGGCGGCGGTGCCGGTCAGGCCCAGCTCGCGCAGTCGCGCCCGGCTGACCTTGCCGGTCAGCGAGTGCGGCAGCGAGGGGAGGAAGTGCACCGACGTGGGCACCTTGTAGCGCGCCAATGACCGTCCCGCGTACGCCCGCAGGTCCTCGACGGTGAGCCGCTCGCCGGGCGCGAGGACCACGACCGCCCGGACGGCGGAGCCGGTCCGCGGATCGGGGACGCCGATCACCGCGCTCTCGACGACGGCCGGGTGCTGGTCCAGGACCCGCTCCACCTCGGCCGGGTAGACGTTGAACCCGCTGACCAGGATCAGGTCGCTGCGCCGGTTCACCAGGTGCAGGTCGCCGTCGGCGTCCCGGTAGGCGAGGTCGCCGGTGCCGAGCCAGCCGTCGGCGTCCGGGCCGTCGATGCCGCCGGGCCAGTAGCCGGAGAACAGGTTGGGCCCGCGCACCCAGATCTCACCGGGGCCGTCGCCGACGTCGTCGGGGTCGTCCCCGTCGCCGCCCGCTGCCGCACCGCCGTCCCGGGCCCGGTGCACGGTGCCCGTGCCCACCGCGGCCGTGTCGCGCAGAGCCAGCTCGAGGCCCGGCAGCGGCCCACCGATGCAGGCGGGCTTCGCTCGGCCGGTGGCCAGGGTGCTGGCGACCACGGGAGCCGCCTCGGTCAGCCCGTAGCCCTCCCACACGGTGACGCCCGCACGCTGCCGCATCGCCGTCCACACGTCCTCGGGCAGCGGGGCGGCACCCGCGGAGGCGACGCGCACGGCGGCGAAGGCGCGGCGCAGGTCTGCGTCGTCGCCCGCCGCATCGGCCGCCGCGAGCCAGGCCTGGTACATCGGCGGCGCACCGGGGACGGCGGTGATGTGCTCCCGTGCCATCACCGCCAGCGATTCGCGGGGGTCGAAGGTCTCCAGGAGGACGGCGCAGGCACCGGTGGCGGCCACCAGACCGAATCCGGCGTTGAGCCCGTAGACGTGGAAGAGGGGCAGGACCAGCAGCACCCTGTCGTCGGCGCGCACGGGGGGTGGGTCCATCGCCAGGCACTGCTCCTGGTTGGCCCGGAGCGCCCCGGATGTGAGCATGGCGCCGCGTGGGCGACCGGTCGTGCCGCTGGTGTAGCAGAGGAAGGCCAGCGCGGACGGGTCGTCGGCGACCCCGGCCGCCGGGCCTTCGCCCTCGGGCGGACGGGGGCGGACGAGGACGTCGGCGAGGTCGTCGTGCTCCGCTCGGGCGACCAGGAGCGATGCGCCCGAGTCGGCGAGCACGTGCTCCAGCTCCGGATCGGTGTACGCGGTGTTCACCGGCACGACGACGAGCCCGGCGCGCAGCGCGCCCAGCACCGCCCGCAACCAGTCCAGCCCGTTGGGCAGCTGCACCGCGACCCGGTCCCCGGGGTGCAACCCGGACTCCGCGTAGCCGGCCGCGACCCGGTCGACCGCCGCGTCCAGCTCACCCCAGGTGAGCCGCCGGTCGCCGGCCACCACCGCCGGCGCGTCGGGGTCGCGCCGTGCGGCGGAGCGGACCAGGGCGGCCAGCGAGCTGCCTGCCTCGGACACTGACATCTCCTGTCGTTCGTGCGGCAGCATCCGGCCGGGAGCCGCCCCCCGTCAGGGCGCCTGTGGCGAGGCTGCCGTGGACGGGCTGTGGCGATGTTGTCACCATGGGACCAGCGCCGCAGCGCACGCGCGCCTCGCCGGCGCGCGCGGCGACCGGCCGCGCCGGCGGAGCGGCGGTGGAGGACGAGGTCCAGGCACAGCGGGCCGACGAGGAGGTTCGATCGCCCGCATGTCCAGCCCCCTGGACTCCGAGCAGTCCCCGGGCGCGCCTGCTCCGCCGCCGCGGGCCCGCCCGACGCCGTTCCCGCGGACGAGCGCCGAGGTCTGCCCGGCCGGCCCGGCGGACGAGCACCCGGTCGACGAGCCGGGAGGCGACGGGGGAACGGCCGAGGGCGTGCCCGTCGACGTCGTCGACGACCTGCCGCCGGAGGTGGCCGAGGGCATCGCGGCGGGCCCGGCCCCGGGGGACGTCGACGTGTGGGAGCTGGTCCGCCGGGCGCAGGCCGGGGACGCCGAGGCGTTCGGGAAGCTCTACGACCACTACGTGACGCTGGTGCACCGCTACGCCTACCACCGGGTGGGCGACCGGGCGACGGCGGAGGACGTGACCAGCGAGACGTTCGTCCGCGCGCTGCGCCGGATCGACTCGTTGTCCTTCCGCGGACGTGACGTGGGCGCCTGGCTGGTGACGATCGCCCGCAACATCATCCGGGACCAGGCGAAGAGCAGCCGGTTCCGGCTGGAGATCAGCACCGCTGACATGCGCGACGCCGACCGCGCCACCGACGGGCCGGAGGACGCCGTCGTCCAGCACGTCATGAACGAGCAGTTGCTCGCCTGCGTGCGACAGCTGGGGGGCGAGCAGCAGGAGTGCATCGTGCTCCGCTTCCTGCTCGGCATGTCGGTCTCCGAGACCGCCGAGATCATGGGCAGGAAGGAAGGCGCCGTCAAGGCGCTCCAGCACCGGGCGGTCCGGCGGCTGGCGAGCCTTCTCCCGGAGGGTCTGCGGTGAGTCCTCCCGCTCGGCCGCGTAACCGTCCGGTCGCGGCGTCGTTGTGCCGGTCGCAGCGCTCCCCGGCGGGGGCGGGGCCGCACGGGACACGAGGGCGGGGGGATCGCGCATGACCGTGCACCACGAGGACCGCCTCCCGTCCGGCACCACCTCCCTGCGCGACCCCGGGCCGACGCTCGAGGCCCGCCTGAAGGCCCTCTGCACCCAGCTCGACGACGCGCCGGACGCGCAGTACCGGACTCGTGCGCGGGCCCGGCTGGTGGCCATGGCCGCCGTGCGCACACCTGCGGCCCGCCGCCCTCTCGTGTCCCGGCTCCGCGGCGCGCGCGCCCGGAACCGACCGCCGTCCCGCTGGCGCGGCGGGCTGACCGCCGGGCTCGCCGGCGTCGCCGTGGGCGTGACCGGCCTGGCCGGGCTGGTCGCAGTGGCCGCGGGCGCCCAGCCGGGCGATCCGCTCTACGGCCTCAAGCG
>Ga0196960_10000397_pt1 | contig 15720 bp, 15 predicted proteins | sample S3v_5metaG_FD_183187 | JGI IMG/M metagenome (GOLD analysis project Ga0196960, IMG submission 183187) | Soil microbial communities from Anza Borrego desert, Southern California, United States - S3+v_5 | ecosystem: Environmental > Terrestrial > Soil > Desert | place: USA: California | collected... | reverse complement strand
CCGTCGCGTGGTGGAGCACGGTGACGTTCCGCGACGCCGCCAGCGTCGCCGGGTGGTCGCGCGTGAACGCCGCGCCCTCGCCGAACTGGAAGACGCGCGTGACGACCCGCGCGGGGTCGAGTGGGAGCGGCCGGCAGCGCGCATCGGCCCATGCCTCGCCCTCGAAGCTCGTCGCGGGCAGCCCGAACACCCGCTGCGCCCGCCGCACGTACGGCGCGAACGCGTCCGCCCCGAACGGCCAGCCGTAGCCGGCCACGCCGTCGCGCGCCTCGTGGTCGGCCGCGCAGAGCGGCACGAGCCGGATGCCGTTCCGCGTCCGGCCCGTGTCGACCGTCCACGCGCTCGCGTTCCCGCCCAGCCGCCGCTTGGCCTCCACCCTTTCGAGCCCGCCGAACCGCACCGGATCGGTCACGCCGAGGTCGTCGGCCGCCGCCTCGGGCTCGGGCCCACCGCTCTCCAGCACCGTCACCCGCACGGGCAGCCCGTCGAGCTCCAGCGCCACCGCCTGCCCGGCCGGCCCGCTGCCCACGACGCACACGTCGGTCTCGATCTCCGTGTCCGGGAGGAGGTCGCGCGCATCACGGAGCACGTGTCAATCCGTACCACCGCCGCCGCGCCCGGCGCAAGGGCGCGGAACACCCGATCCGGCGCTCGCGGGCGACCGCTCGGTAGGCTGGGGCGCGACAGCGACTCAGGGGGGCCGGAAGGATCGTCCGGCTGAGATAGGTCCGCGCTCCGTGACCTGACTCTTCGAACCTGTGGGGTAATGCCCGCGAAGGGAGCGACAGCACTGCACGAGGATGCGCGCGCACGCGCGGCGACGGTGGCCGCCGTGCGCCTGGACGGCGTGACGCGCAAGTACGGCGCGACCCACGCGCTCGCTGATGTCAGCCTGGAGATCGCGCCCGGCGAGGTCGTCGCGGTCGTCGGCCCGAGCGGGTGCGGCAAGTCGACCCTGCTCGACCTCGTCTGTGGGCTGGCGGAGCCGGATCGCGGCACGGTCACGGCGCGCCCCGCCGTGCTGATGCCCCAGCGCGACGCGCTGCTGCCGTGGCTGACCGCGCTCGACAACGCGGCGCTGCCGCTGCGCGTGGAGGGCCGGAGCAAGGAGGACGCCCGCGAACGGGCCCGCACGCTCCTCGCCCAGCTCGGCCTCGACGGGTTCGAGCGGACGCGGCCGCACGAGCTGTCGGGCGGCATGCGCCAGCGCGTCGCGTTCGCCCGCACGCTGCTCGCCGGCCGCGACGTCCTGTGCCTCGACGAGCCGTTCGGCGCGCTCGACGCGATCACCCGCGCGCAGGCGCACACGTGGCTGGCGGACGCGCTCACCGCCGAGCCCCGCACCGTCCTGCTCGTCACCCACGACGTGGAGGAGGCCGTCGTCGTCGCCGACCGCGTCGTCGTCCTCTCCCCCCGCCCCGGCCGCGTCGTCGCCGACCTGCCCGTCACCGCACCGCGCCCGCGCGCAGCGACCGCCCCCGAGCTCGTCGCCCTCCGCGCCCAGGCCCTCGAGCGCCTCGCGGGAGCCGCCGCGTGATCTGGGCCCTCGTCCTCGTCGCGGCGCTCGTCGGCGCGTGGGAGCTCTACGTCGAAGTCAGCGACGTGAGCCCGATCGTCCTCCCGCCGCCGTCCGCGGTCGCGCAAGCACTGGTCGACGAGCGCGGGCTGCTGTGGGACAACTTCACGACCACCGCCACCGAGGTCGCCGGCGGCATCCTCCTCGCGCTCGTCGCGGGCGCCGCGCTCGCCGTCGCGATGCACCTCTCCGACCGCGTCCGCCAGGCGCTCTACCCGCTCCTCGTCGCCTCTCAGGCCGTGCCGATCGCGGTCCTCGCGCCGCTGCTCGTGGTCTGGCTCGGGTTCTCGATCCTCCCCAAGCTCGCGATCATCGGGATCGTCTGCTTCTTCCCCGTCGTCGTCACCACGCTCGACGCCCTCCGCCGCACCGACGCCGACCTCGTCAAGCTCATGCGGACGCTCGACGCGAGCCGCTGGCAGATCCTCCGCTGGGTCGAGCTGCCCGCCGCGCTCCCCGCGTCGCTGTCCGGCGCCAAGCTCGCCGTCGCCGTCGCGGTGATCGCCGCGGTCCTCGCCGAGGACGCCGGCGCCGAGGACGGCCTGGGCCTCATGATCACCCAGGCCAACGCGCAGTTCGACGTCGCCGTCTCGTTCGCCGCGGTCGTCGTCCTCGCGGCGTTCGCGCTCACCCTGTTCTTCGCCCTGCACCTGGCCGAGCGGCGCATCGCGCCGTGGGCCGCCCGACCCGGAGGTTCCACCCTGTGACCCGTCGCCCGCCGACACCCGCCCTGCTGCTCGGACTCCTCGCCGCGCTCGCGCTCCTCACCAGCGCGTGCGGCGAGCGGGAGCAGCCCGCGGCGGACGGGTCGGCCTCCGCCGGCGCGGTCGAGAAGCTCGACCTCGTCCTCGACTACGTCCCCAACGCCGACCACGCGGGGATCTACGCCGCCATCGACTCCGGCGCGTTCGCGGACGTCAAGCTCGACGTCACCCCGCGCGTCCCGAGCGACCCGGCCGCGCCGCTGCGGCTGCTCGAGGCCGGACGCGCCGACCTGGCGATCACGTACGAGCCCGAGCTGCTCCTCGCGCGCGACAAGGGCGCCGACCTCGTCGCGATCGCCGCGCTCGTCCAGAAGCCGCTCACCAGCGTGATGTCGATCGGCAAGGACGCGATCAAGCGTCCGCAGGACCTGAAGGGCAAGCGGATCGGCACCGCCGGCATCCCGTACCAGGACGCGTACCTGAAGGCGATCCTCGCCAAGGCGGGCGTGGAGGAGAACGACGTCAAGAAGGTCGACGTCGGCTTCAACCTCGTCCCCGCGATGGAGTCCAAGCGGGTCGACGCGACGCTCGGCGCGTTCTGGAACGTCGAGGGCGTCGACCTTCAGCGCCGCGACCGCAAGCCGTCGGTCCTGCGCGTCGAGGAGCTCGGCGTCCCGACCTACCAGGAGCTCGTCGTGGTCGTCCGGCAGGAGGACGCGCGCGACAAGGGCGAGGTGCTGCGCCGGTTCGTGCAGGCGCTCGGCCGCGGCCACGCGGCGGTGCGCGACAACCCCGAGCAGGCGATCGAGCCGCTGCTGAAGGCGAGCAAGGGGCTCGACCGCGAGCTGACGCTGGCGCAGGTCAAGGCGACGCTCCCCGCGTTCTTCCCGGAGGACCAGGACCAGCCGTTCGGCTGGATGGAGGAGCGCGAGTGGCTGGCCTACGCGCAGTGGATGTTCCGCAACCGGCTCGTCACGCAGCGAGCCGATCCCGGGAACGCCCTGACCACCGAGTTCCTGCCCGGCGAGGGCCCGCAGCCGTCGGAAGGCTAGAGGCGTAGGTGGCGGCCAGGCCGGCCCACTCCTCGTAGGGCGCGAAGAACGCCCGCACGTCCTCCTCGGTGGAGCGAGCGTGCGGGTTGCCGGTCTCCAGGCGGGCGACGAGCTTGATCAGGTTGAGGTCGCCCGCCGGCACCACGTCCATCCGTCCCTGGCCGAGGTAGGCGAGGATGTCGAGCGTCCACTGGCCGATCGTGGGGATCGTCCGCAGCCGCTCCCACCCGCGCTCGTGGTCGGCGGCGTGGAGGTCGACGCGGCCCGAGGCCACCTCGCGCGCGGCCTTCACCAGCGCGAGCGAGCGGCGGGCGCTCAGGTCGAGCGCCTGGAACTTCACCGGCGCCTCGGCGGCGATCGTCGCGGCGGTCGGCAGGTCGCGCAGCCCGGTGGTCGGGCAGCGGCGCCCGTAGCGGCGCAGGATCCGGCGCTGGATCTCGGCCGCGCGGACGTACTCGATGAGCTGCTCGGTGATCGCCCACGCGAGCGCCTCGAACGGCTCGGGGCGGCGCGTCGGCCGGATCCACGGCGTCATCCGCACGGCCTGGCCGATGAGCGGGTCGTCCTTGAAGCGGTCGTGGAACGGCCTGAGGTCGTCGTCGACGCCGAGCGCGAACCGCATCCGCCCGAGCGCGTGGTCGCACGCCTCGTGCGTCGGCCCGTCGGCGCGGAGGATCACCCGGTCGGGCCGCGGCTGCGCCGCGCGGACGACCACCGGGGCCTCCTCGACGTGGATCAGCCGGAGCAGGACGCCGTCGCGCCGGAGCATGACCCCGTCGCGGTACAGCATCCGGGGCAGCTTGAACGGCCACTTGGGCGTGACCTCGACCGTGCGCTCGACCATCGCGCCGCGACCCTAGCCGCCGGGCCGGAGGGCACGCGTGTGATCTGCCTCCGGAAGGTCAGGCGTCTGACGGTGCGGCGTCGTCGCCGGTGAAGACGCCCTGTGCGGCCTCGGACGCCGCGGTCTCGACCCGGTTGCGCCCGCCGGCCTTCGCCGCGTAGAGCGCCCGGTCGGCCATCCGCAGCAGCGTCGCGGGATCGTTGCCGTCCTCGGGCATGATCGCGACGCCGAAGCTGGCGGTGACGCCCTCGGAGATCCCGAGCGGCTCCATGTTCGCGATCGCGGCGCGCAGGTTCTCGGCGACGACGAGCGCGCCGCTCAGGTCGGTGTCGGGCAGCAGCGCGACGAACTCCTCGCCGCCCTGGCGCCCGACGAAGTCGCTCGCGCGCACCCCGCCGGAGAGCGTCTGGCCGACGGCGGCGAGCACGTCGTCGCCCTTGTCGTGGCCGTAGCGGTCGTTGATCCGCTTGAAGTGGTCGATGTCGATCGCGAGAACGGCCATCGGCGAGGCGGCGCGCGCGGCGTGCGCGACCATCCGGCGGACGGTGTCCTGCACCGAGCGGCGGTTCGCCAGCCCGGTCAGCGCGTCGGTGGAGGCCCTGCTCTCCGCGATCGCGAGGTTGCGCATGTTGGCGAGCACCGGTGCCGCCTGGGAGACGGTGTCGTCGATGAGCCGTTCGCCGGAGCGGCCGAGCGGCTCCTCGTGCTCGACGAGCACCGACCCGATGACCTCGCCGGACACGACGAGCGGCGTGCACGTGGTCAGGTCCGTCGGCGCCTTGCCGCACAGCTCGCACTCGAGCAGCGCGTCGCCGCCGACCGTCTCGCGGTGCTGCGCGCCCAGCCGCACGGCCAGGCAGGTCGCGGGCGTCGCGTCGCGGACGGCCTCGGCGAGAGGCTGGTGGCGGATCGGCGTGGTCGCCTCGAGCCGGTCGGCGCTGTTGTTGCGCTGCAGCACGACGACGCGCGTCTCGTCCGGCAGCGCGCGCTCGAGGTGGCGCTTGACGATCAGGTGCGCGTCGCGCTCGCCGTCCATCGCCTGCATCGTGCGGGCGAACTCGCTCTGCAGGTCGCGGCGGGTGTGCTCCTGCCGGCGCAGGCGCCGCTCGATCTCGGCGGGGCGTCCGATGAAGAACCAGCCGCCGAGGCCGAAGACGAACGCGAGCGCGACCACGAGGGCGACGGAGAGGCGCTGGTCGCTGCGCAGCTCGGCCCGGCGCGCGGCCTCGACGGAGCGCGTGAGGTTCGCGTTAGCGCCACGGAACTCGTCCATGATCGCCTTGCGGCGCAGCGCCTCGGCCAGCGGCGTCTTCGTCTTGCCCGTCAGGTGCGCCTTGTAGATCGCCTGGTCGGCCTCGTCGGTCCACACGCCGCCGAGCCGCTCGAGCCGGTCGATGTACGCGTGCGCGGCGGCGTCGAGCTCGGTGCCGTTGCGGCGCACGCGGCGCAGCTCCGTGCCGAAGAGGGTCTTGCCGCTGGCGTACGGCTCCAGGAACGTGTCGTCGCCCGTCTGGAGGTAGCCGCGCAGGCCGGTCTCCTGGTCGAGCATCGCGGTGAGCATCCCGTGGACGCCCTCGCTCTGCTGGAACGAGCGGTCGACGGAGCGGCGCTGGCGCTCACCGACCCCGTAGACGGCGGCGGCGACGATGGCGACGCCCAGGGCGACGAGCAGGGTGCGACGGAAGGCGGGGAACATCTCGCCCCGTCATCGGCCCGGCCTGAAGGAACCCCACCCCGAGCCGGACATCCGTCCAGCGGACTTGGCGCACGCCCCGTCTGCGAGCGTTCGCGGGCATGAGCTGGAAGAGGACGAGCTTCGACGCACGAGATCTACGTCGTCGCCCGCGGCTCGGGCCGCGCGAAGCTCGACGACGAGATCGTCGAGCTCCGCGAGTGGGGACGCCCTCCGCGTCCCGCCCTCCGTCTGGCGCTCCTTCGAGGCCGGCGCCGACGGCATGGAGCTCATCTGCATCGGCGGCCGCAGGCCTCCCCGCGGCGACACCGAGCGCGACGAGTCCTTCTGGCCCTGACGGGTCAGCGGGCCGGCGCGACGGCCGGCGTGCCGAACCACGTGGTGAGCGCGTCGGTGAGGCCGTCGTCGGTGCCCTCGCCGACCCAGGCGACGTGGCCGTCCGGGCGGATGAGGACGGCGGTGGGCGCCGTGACCTCGCCGACGGCGGGGAGCTCCCACGTCGCTGCGTCGTGGCGGGCGGCAACGCGGCGGACGCGGGTGGGGAGCGGCGTGGCGTCGCGGTCGGCGAGGTCGAGGAGGACGGGGCGGGCGGGGTGGAGGAGCTCGGAGACGCGGGTCGCGGCGCCGTCGGAGGTGGTGAGGTCGAGGTCGGGCATGCGGCGGCCGAGGAGCGGGTGGGCTTCGGGGTCGCCGGTGTCGTACGCGATGTCGAGGCCGGCGAGCCGGGCGGCGAAGCGGCGGCGCGGCTCCTCCATCGCCAGCAGCTCGGCGAGGTGGTCGCGGAGCGCCTCGGTGCGGGCGTCGGCGCGCTGGAGGGCCGTCATCGCCATCGTCGCGCGGAGGGCTTGCGCCGCGACCGGGTGGCGTTCGGCGTGGTACGTGTCGAGCAGCGTCTCCGGCGACGCGCCGACGACCACCTGCGCGAGCTTCCACCCCAGGTTCACCGCGTCGTGGAGGCCGAGGTTGAGCCCCTGCCCGCCCGCCGGCGAGTGGATGTGCGCGGCGTCGCCGGCCAGCAGCACGCGCCCGACGCGGTAGGCCGCCGCCTGCCGCGTCGCGTCGGTGAAGCGCGAGACCCACGCGGGGCTGTGGGCGCCGAAGTCGGTCCCGTAGACATCGGTCAGCGCGGCGCGGACGTCGTCGAACGTCGGCTCGGCCCCGGCCGCCGCGGCCGCCGCGTCCTCCCGTACCACCGCGCCGACCCGCCCGTCCTCGCCGGGCCCGAGCGCGAAGACGCCCTTCTCGTCGCGCCGCACGCCGAGCTCCGGCTGCTCATGCACCTCGAACTCGGCGATCAGCGAGCTCATCGACGCGTCCCAGCCGGGGAAGTCGATGCCCGCCGCCCTGCGGACGACGCTCCGCCCGCCGTCGCACCCGACCACATACCGCGCACGGACCGTCCCCGAGCCGCCCGCCAGCACGACGTCCACGCCCGCCTCGTCCTGCGTCAGGCCCGCGACCTCGCGCTCCCGGAGCACCGGCACGCCCAGCTCCTCCACCCACCCGGCGAGGAGCCGCTCGGCCTCCTTCTGCACGAGCGCCAGCCCGTACGGGTGGCGCGTCGGGGCGTCGCCGACGTCGAGCCCGATGAAGGCGAACCCGGTCGTCTGCATCGCCTCGCCGGCCTCCAGGAACCGGTCCGCCACGCCCCGCTGATCGAGCAGCTCGATCGACCGCGTGTGCAGCCCGCGCGCCCGCGTCCCCTCCAGCGTCTGGTCCGCGCGCCGCTCCACGATCGCCACGTCGACCCCGCCCAGCGCCAGCTCCGCCGCCAGCATCAACCCCGTCGGACCGCCGCCGACGACCACCACCGCATGCTCTCGCACCTGCACGATCCAGCCCCTCCAGTTCGCTTGCGGCGAGCGAGTATGAGGCACCCCCGGGGGCTTGTTTCAAGCCCCCTACCCGGGTATAAATTGGACATGGAGAGGAGCGGCGACGCCCTCTCCGTCGTCGTTCAGGGCCGGCGTTTCACCGCCGGACGCGGAGGCGGATGCGGTTGAGCATGTCCGGCGCGTCGAGCACGCTGCGCGGAGAGCGGCGGACGGTCTCCACCACCACGCCCACCTCGCGCCCCTTCCGCGACCGCCGGATGCGCGAGAGCACCCGCGGCGTCACCCGCACCCGCACGCTCTGCCGGCCGCCCGCGGCGACGTCGACCGGCGCGCTCCCCACCCGGCCCCGGTTCTCCCACAGCCGCACCTTCCCCTGGCAGCGCACGGCCGACGTCGGCGGGCACGTCACGACGAACAGCACCCGGCCGCGACGGTCCAGCCGGCCGTTCGAGCTCCACCGCATCCGTGGCGCGCACGCCTTCGCGCGGTCGGCGTCGTCGGCGATCAGCTTGCCGTGGTGGCCGGCGAACACGGGGCCGCAGTCGATCACGTCCGGCTCGCCGTCGCGGGCCATCACGTCGTCGGCGCCCATGGCGCTGATCGTGTCCGGGCCCGGACCGCCGTCCAGGTCGTCGCTGCGCGGCTGGAACGCCACCTCGTCGGACCCGCCGGTGACGTAGTCCGCCCCCGGACCTCCCCGCACGACGTCGAAGCCCGCGTTCCCGTCGAGCCGGTCGTCCCCGGGCCCACCGTCGATGCGGTCGTTCCCCGCGTTGCCGTTGAGCTCGTTCGCTGCGGGGGAGCCGACGAGCACGTCGTCCCCTGGCGTCCCCTCGACGTCCTCGACGTCGCTGCCGATGTCGTCGCCCTCACCCACCGCGCCGTCGTCGGGCCGGTCGTCGAGCGTCACCCGGACCGGGCCGGGCGCCCCGGAGAACTCCGCCGTGTCGGTTCCACCACCGCCGCGGAGGACGTCGGGGCCGAGGCCGCCGTCGAGGCGCTCGTTCCCCGCGCCGCCGACCAGCACGTCGGCCCCCGGCCCGCCGCTGAGGTAGCCGCCGGCACCCGCGACGAGCCGGTCGTGGCCGTCGCCGCCGACGAGCGAGGTCGAGCCGCCCGGCGATCCGTCGGAGCCGCTTCCGCCGAGGATCTCGCTGATCCGCCCGGTCACCTCGTCGCCCTCGCCCGCCGACCCGTCGTCGGCGCCGCCCGCATCCGGCGTGACCCGCACGCCCTCGGTGCGCTGCCCGTAGTCGACGCTCACGAACGGCCCGCCGGCCTCGCCCGGCGCCGGGACGGGCCCGGCGAGCAGGTCGGCGCCGGGTCCACCGTCGAGCCTGCCGCCCACACCGTCGAGCACGAGGCGGTCGTCGCCCGCGCCGCCGCGCAGCGACGCCTCCATGCGGCTCGTGATCTGGTCGTCGCCGCCGCCGAGGTCGACGACGATCCGCGTGGAGACGTCGCCGCCCTCCTCGCGGGGCGTCAGCGCGCACACGACCTCGCCGGGCGCCGCGAGCGAGCAGCCCGGGCCCGAGGTGAGGGAGCCCGCCGTCGCACGCACGCGGCCGCCCTCGATCACGATCGCGTTGTTCTCCCCCACCGTGTCGGCGACGTCGAGGCGGTACACCGTCGATGACGAGGCGTACTTGTCGCCCTCCTGGAACAGGACGAACGTGGAGCTGACCGTGGCGGCGCCCGCCGGCGCGGCGAACGCGGCCGCCACGGCGAGCGTGAAGACGATGAGGAGGATCCGCATGACGAAGCAGAACGCGCCTGCCCCGCGGAAGTTGCTCGGATCGCGCTGAACGGATGCCGGCGCAGCGCCCGGCCGCTAGCGGCTGCGGGGATCGACGAAGTGGACGTCGACGAGGAAGGAGCGGGTGGCGAGGACCGAGAGGTTGCGGCGGCGACGGCGGCCCGGCAGGAGGCCGCCGCGGGAGCGGCGGCCGGCGCGCAGGACGGCGGCGAGGCCGGCGCCCGCGACGAAGGTGGTGGCGGCGACCGCGGCGGCCTGCGTGACGACCTGGCCGGCGGGCTTGGCGGCGGCGGGCTCGATGACGCGCGGCTCGGCCGCGACGACCTCCGCCGTCGTGGTCTCAGTCGTCGTGGAGTCCATGGGGGCCATGCTAGACGGACTGCCCGACGAGGTCGCGCCGGTACACGCGCATCTTGCGCGTCACGTTGGCGCCCAGCGCCTCCATGCCCATGTTGATCGGGTTGTCCTCCAGGATCCACCCGAGCTCGCCCCGGTAGACCTGGCCCTTCTCCGCCATGTCGTAGTGCTCGATGTAGAGCGACGCCGCCACACCCGTGTTCTGGTGCTTGGGATGGACGCCGAGGAACCCGACCCGCACGCGGTCCACGTAGGAGTTGCGGCGCAGGAAGTGCCACCACCCCAAAGGCAGGAGCGAGCCCTTCATCCGCGCGAGCACCTGGTTCATGTCCAGCGGCGACATCGCCACGCCGGCGACCTCGCCGTCGGGCGTCTCGGCGACCATGAACCAGTCCGGGTGGAAGGTCAGCTGGAGGTCCCACGCGTACGCGTCGAGGTCCTCCTTGGAGTACGGGACGAAGCCCCAGTTCTGCGCCCACGCCGCGTTGTAGACCTCCTGGAACGCCTCCAGGTCGCGCCGCATCGTGCGCCGGGTCATCTTGCGGATCCGGATGCCGTGCTCCTCGCGCGCCTGGCGGTCGAGCTCGAACATGAACGGCATGATGTCCTTGCGCCGCGACACCTCCAGGTGCCACGCGAGGAGGTCGACGGCCCGCTCCATCCCCGCCTCCTCCAGCATCCGCGCGTAGTACGGCGGCTGCCACGGCATGCGGATCGAGGGGGTGTGCTCGAACCCCTCGATCAGGACGCCCGCCTCCTCGTTCATCGTCAGGTCGAACGGCCCGACCATCGACGTGAGGCCCCGCGCGACCAGCCAGCCGGAAGCGGCGGCGAGCAGCGCGTCGAGCACCTCGCGGTCCTCCTCGAACTCGAGGAAGCCGAAGTGCCCGGTCCGCGAGCGGTGGTAGGCGTTGAAGTTCTGGTCGACCTGCGCGGAGACCCGCCCGACCACCCGGCCGTCGCGCCGCGCGAGGAAGAGCCGCGCGTCGCCGTGCCCGAAGAAGGGGTTCAGCCGCCGCGACAGGTAGGCGTGGCGCTCGAGACGCAGCGGGGGAACCCACTGCTCGGAGGTAGAGTGCAGCCGGAACGGCAGCTCGATGAACTCCTTGAGCTCCGCTCGCGAGCCCACCGCGGTCACGTCAACTGGCACGGTCGGCCAACCTAGCTCATGCCCACGCAGATCGACGTCTTCGCCAAGGTCCGCGGTCACGAGCGCGAGGAGCAACTGCGCGCCGCCCGCGAAGCCGACCTCCTGCCGTACTTCCGGCTCATCGAATCGCCCGCGCTTCCGATCATGGAAGTGGAGGGCCGCCAGCGCATCATGCTCGGCTCCAACAACTACCTCGGCCTCACGGACGACCCGCGCGTCAAGCAGGGTGCCCGCGACGCGCTCGAGCAGTACGGGACGGGGCTGACGGGCAGCAGGCTGCTCAACGGCACCACCCCGCTGCACCTCGAGCTCGAGGCCGGGATCGCGAAGTGGATGGGGACCGAGGACGCGATCGTCTTCACCACCGGCCACCAGGCGAACGTCGGGACGCTCGGGACGATCCTCGGCCCCGGCGACACGGTCATCGCCGACAGCGCCGACCACGCCTCGATCCTCGACGGATGCCTGCTCTCCAAGGCCAAGCTCCGCCCGTTTCGCCACGGCCGCCTGGACAAGCTCGAGAAGCAGCTCGAGCGGGCGGCGGAGAACGACGGCGGCGGCGTCCTCGTCGTGGTCGACGGCGTCTTCTCCATGGAGGGCGACGTCGCCCCGCTCAAGGAGATCGCCGACCTCACCGAGAAGTACGGCGCGCGCCTGATGGTCGACGAGGCCCACGGCGCCGGCGTGCTCGGCGCGCGCGGCGCGGGCGCCAGCGAGCTCCTCGGCGTCGAGGACCGCGTCGACCTGCGGATGGGCACGTTCTCCAAGTCGCTGGCCTCCTGCGGCGGCTTCATCGCCGGCTCGGCCGAGGTCATCGACTTCCTGCGCGTCCAGAGCCGCGCGTTCCTCTTCACCGCCTCCAACGTGCCGGCCGCGCTCGGCGCCGCCGCCGCGGCGCTCAAGGTCGTCGACTCCGACGACGGCCGCGAGCTCATGGCCCGCGTCCTGCGCAACGCCGACCACCTGCGCAGCGGCCTCCGCGCGCTCGGCTTCAAGGTCATCGAGCACGAGATCGGCACCCCGATCATCCCCGTGCTGGTGGAGGACGACTGGAAGGCCGTCCTGCTGTGGAAGCAGCTCTACGAGGCGGGCGTCTACACCAACGTCGCGATCCACCCGGCGGTGCCTCCGGGCGGCGCCCTGCTGCGCACCAGCGTGATGGCCACGCATGACTCCGAGTCGCTCGACCGGGCCTTGGAGTCGTTCGCGTCTGTGAAGGCCGCGTTCGAGGCGGAGCACGGTCCGCTTCCGTCGTCATAGCACGTCAAGGGCCTTCACGCCGCGTTCACGAAAAGGCCGCTCACAGCGGAAGATCCGGGTCTGCCACCCGTTGACCGGACCCAGTCGCGTGCTTAGGTTCATGACGCGCTCAGCGAGGCGAACGGGACGGAGACCCGGCCGCGTCACAAAGCTGCGAGACGGGGCATCTCGCACGTGACACCAGGCAGGTCTCCGGGGGAACCCGGTCGCCGCGCAGCGTGCAGTCCAAGCATCACGCAGCACACAGGCACACACCCACAACGAGCAGTCTGCCGGTCGTCCCTGAGCGACCGGCGGGGGAGGACATCCAGTGAACGCGACAGCGACGATCGCCCCTGGGCCACAGCATCTACGCGCGCTCAGCCGCGCGAACGAGGTGCGGCTCGCACGCGCGGAGCTCAAGCGCCGCGTGGCGACCGGGGAGGTCAGCGCGAGCGAGGTCATCATGCAGGCCCCCTGGGAAGCGTCCAGCATGGCGGTGTCGGATCTGCTCATGAGCCAGCGGCGCTGGGGGCACCAGCGCTGCCGCAAGGTGCTCGATCAGATCCCGGTCTCGGAGACCAAGACGGTGGGCTCGCTCACCGAGCGTCAGCGCAACGCGCTGGCCGAGCTGCTGGGCGGCGTCTCCCGCTAGGGAGACGCCCGGGGGCGGACCTTCGCCCGCACGGCCCGCAGGCCGGGGATCGGACTTACCGGATCCCCGGCCCGCGGGTCGCGATCTCGACGGTGTGGTCGTCGGGGTCGCGGATGTAGATCGAGCTGAACCCGCCGCGCTCGAAGACGTCCGTCGCCTGGACGCCGCGGCTGCGCAGGTAGTCGCGCCACGCGGCCAGCTCCTCGGCCGACTCGACGATGAACGCGAAGTGCTGCACCGAGCCGGTCCCGACCTGGCCGTGCGGCAGGTGCGGGTACTCCATGAACGAGATCAGCTGCCCCGCGCCGCCCGTCCCGCTCTCGCCGAGCAGGAACCAGCTGTGGCGGGCGTCCGGGTCGTCGGCGCTGCGCTCCTCGCGGACGAGCTGGAGCCCCAGCAGGTCGCGGTAGAACGCGGTCGTCCGGTTCAGGTCGCGGACGATGGCCGTCAGGTGATGCAGCCCGGTGAGCCGCATCCGCCGCTGCCCTCCGGCGCTCGCGGCCGGTGGCTGGGAGCCAGGTCCGGTCATGCCCTCCACGTGAGTCCTCCTGCCCTGCGGGCGAACGCGGCACGCAGCACGGCGAAGGCGACCGCGGCCGCCGCGACGCCGGCGATGATGCCGATGAGACGGATGGTGAAGTAGCCGATCGGCGCGCCGACCAGCAGGAACGCCGCGAGGGTCAGCACGGTGGTGTGCGACCGGAAGCCGGCGAAGTGCTCGCGGACGACCTGGTCCAGGCCGGCGAGCGTGCAGAGCAGGACGCCGGTGGTGACCAGCAGCTCGCGACGCCCGCCGTCGCTGACGAAGCCCGCGACGAGCGCGATCAGCCCGACGAGGACGGCCAGCTCGACGAGCGGGACCGGGTGCCACGGCGCCTTGGGCAGCTCGTCGCGCGTGGCGCGCAGACGGGGTGCGGACGGTGGAGGTGGCGGCGCTGAGGGCTGCGACCGGGGCGCGCGAGGCGCACCGGTGGCGGCGTCACGCTGGCGGCTGCGGCGACCCATGCGCCGCGCAGGCTAACGGACAGCCCGAGCTGAGCTTGACCTGCCACCAGCCCATGCACATCCCGATGATGCCGAGCCGGGGGCGGACCTGGTACGCGCCGCACCCGTCGACGTCGACGTCCTCGCGGTGCAGGCGGGCGAACTTGTAGCGCTCGGGGCGCAGGAGCATCCGCTCCAGCAGCACCTTGTTGGCCTGGACCTCCGCGCCGCGCGCGTCGAGCACGGAGCGCACGTGGCGGAGCCGGGACTGGAGCGCGTCGCGCTGCTCCTCCAGCTCGCCGAGATCCAGCAGGCGCGGCCCGGCGGCGCCGCGCGGGGCGACCCGCACGTCGACCCGGCAGCGCGGGAAGGCGGTGACGAACGCCTCGGCGAGCTGACGCTCCAGCCGGGCGATCTGGTCGCGCAGCGCGCGCCGCGCGGCGGCCTCGTCGACCTCCGGCAGCGTGACCGGCGCGGGGGCGCCGATGCCGGTGTCGGGCAGGCTCGTGACGTCCAGCACGTCCATCCCTGCGCAAGGTAGCGGACTGCGGGTCACCCGTCGAGACGAGGGTCGAGAGTTGACGCGGCAAGCCACAGCGCCTCCTCCACGTGGACGCGCGGCACGTGCGGCACCTGCACCGCGTAGAGGAGCACGGCGGCCGTCGCGGGGCCGGGCAGGTGCGGCGCGGCGGGGTCACGGAAGAGCACCGCGAGCGGCCCCTCGGCGTCCGCGATCACGAGCCGGCGGGGCGCCGCGTCCGAGACGAGCTCGCCGCGGCCCATCGACTCCCCGGCGCGCGCCTCGCGCAGCTCGAGCGGGCCACGGACCGTCGCGGCGTCCAGCGCCCACACCCCCACCCCGGTCTCGGCCAGCGCCACGGTGAGCGCGTCCGCGACCGGCCCGTGCGAGGCGAGGCCGCCCTTCTTGAGCCGGGTGAGCGTCAGCTCCTCGGCCGGCGTGCGGCTCTCGTCCGCGTCGGGGTCGAGGCCGACGTGGCGGAAGAAGACGCGGTGCGCGCGGACGACCGGCTCGGTGCGCTGCTGGATCGCGCGGGCGCCGTGGAGCCGCTGGGCGAGCGCCTTGAGGTGGTCGCGGACGTCCTTGGGCGAGCGCCGGCCGGGCGGCCCGGCGAGCGTCACCGCGCGCGTCCACAGCCGCAGGTCGGGGAAGTCGGTGCGGACCGCGGGCGCGACCTCCGCCTCGTCCGGCTCCTCGCTCACCGCAGCAGCCGCTCCACGCGCGCGCGCAGCTCGGCGTCGGTCAGGTCGCGGTGCGTCGTCTCCAGGACGGTCCCGCCCCGGCGGGCGAACGTGATCTGCGGACACCCCGCCAGGCCGTAGACCTTGGCGATCGCGCCGTCGTGGTCCCACCCGACCGGGAAGGCGTGGCCGCGCAGGTCCTTGCGATCGCCGCTGCTGCCGACCGCCACGAACGTCACGCGGCCGCGGTAGGCGGCGCTCGCGCGGTCGAACTGGCGCAGCACGGCGCGGCAGCGCTTGGCCTCGGCGGGGAAGATCGCCAGCACGAGCGGGCCGCGCTCGCGCAGCTCGCAGATGTTGACGACGTCGGGGCGCCGCACCTCGCACGCCGGGCGCGGGCCGGCGTCCGTCCCCGCCGTCTCCTCCGTCGCGAGGTTCGCGTCGCCCTCCAGCTTCGCGTCGGCGGCGGGGGTGGCGAAGTCGGGGAGCGTCCCGCCCGCCGCTGGGCCGCCCGGGCGCGCGTCGCTGCCGCCCTCGACCGCGTTGAGCAGGATCGTCACGCCGATGAGCAGCGCCGCGACGCCGAGCACCCAGCTGAAGCGTCCGGCCCCGCGCCCGCGGCGCTGCGGCGGGATCTCCGGGCGGGGCGCGTCGCGGGGGTCCGGCTCGGGCGGC
>Ga0196960_10000396_pt1 | contig 15765 bp, 11 predicted proteins | sample S3v_5metaG_FD_183187 | JGI IMG/M metagenome (GOLD analysis project Ga0196960, IMG submission 183187) | Soil microbial communities from Anza Borrego desert, Southern California, United States - S3+v_5 | ecosystem: Environmental > Terrestrial > Soil > Desert | place: USA: California | collected... | reverse complement strand
CAGGTGGTGGGCCGCGGGCCGGGGCGGACCGGGGGCCGGGGGCCGTGGCGGCTTTGCCGAACCGGATCTCAGTGGCCGGCGGTGACGCCGGAGAGTTCGTTCGTGCCCTTCGGCAGTGTCACCGACGTGATCTTCTCACCGGACTCGATGTCGACGGCGTGCACCTGGCGCTTGCCCGGTTCGGAGACGTACGCGGTGTGGTCGCGGACGAAGAGGGTGGGCCTGGGCTGCTGCCAGTCCAGCGGCTCCTGCCACTTGTCCACGACGGGTATCTTCTTCTCGACCTTTCCGGTAGCCGGGTCGATGATGTGCAGAGCACCGTCGGTGCCCAGGACGAGCGCCTCGCCGTGCGGTCCGCGCCCGAGCGAGCGGAACGAGTAGCTGGTGCCCAGGTCGACCAGGCGCAGCTTCGCGGTGCCGGTGTCGATGAGGGAGACGCGGGTCGGCCGCTCCAGTTCGGCGTCCGGGTCGGTCTTGTAGTCCCCCAGCAGGACCGGCGACGCGTCGCTGCCCGCCTGGTTGCCGATGCGGCCGTAGGCGTCGGGAGCGTCGACCTTGGTGAACTTCCCGTCCTTGTAGATCAGGACGCCGTCCTCGCAGCCGACGGCGACGGCTTCGCCCTGGGCGGCGGCCTCTCCGTGGACACCGGGGCACTGTTCGTTGCGTTCGATCTCCTTGTTGTTCTTGTCCAGCACCAGTGCGCCGGTGCGCTTCTCCTCGGTTCCGAGGGTGCTGAGGAGTTCGCCGTTGCTCAGCTCGATGGCGACACCGTGGTGCGCTTCGGCGGAGGCGTAGGTGCGGCCTTCGGGCTTCTTGCCTCCGGCGAGGCCGGCGGGGTCGAAGACATTGACCTCACCGGTGCCGTCGGTGAACAGGACCGTCTTGCCGGCGTGCCGCACGACGTGCCCTGGCTTGGCGCCGTCGTAGGTGATGTCGGTGAGGTTCTGTGCGGCGGCGTCGAGCACCCGGAAGCCGGCGTCGGTGGAGACGATGGACGTCCGCACCGGTGCCTGCGGGTATGCGGCCCACGTCGCGTATCGCGGCGCGGTAGTAGTGCACATGGTCGCCGTGGTCCACCGTCCACGTACCGGCGTCGAGGACCCGGGTGCCGCTCGCGGTGTGGAGGTAGCCGAACCGGCCGTCCGTGGTGAGTCCTGAGGTACCGGTGGTGCCGGGCACCTGGTTCACCTTGCCGGTGATCAGGTCGAGTACCCGGGTGGCGCCCGTGCCGGGGTCGTTGAGCAGGAGCCGGGACTGCTGTTCGGCCGCTTCCTGCGCCCCTTCGACGTAACCGTGCGGAGCGGCGGGGGCCGAGGGGCCCGTCTTCGGGGCGGACGCGTCACCGTCCTGCCCCGCACAGCTCGTGGTGAGCAGAGCGACGGCCACGAAGGCGGGCGGTACCCAGGAAGTGACGTTTCTTCGGAGGAAAGGGACGGGCGGGACGGACAAGGAAATCGCCTCAGGTTTCTCTCAGTCGGTTGTCGACAGGCGGATGCCGACCGGGTGCGCGCGGCGGCGGTGGCGGATGCCTGATGCCAGGTGGGAGAGGAAGAACAGACCCACCGCCAGGGCCGAGACGGTCGCTCCGGCCGCGGTGCTCAGGTGCCAGGACAGCAGCAGGCCGCCGAACGTGGCGGTCACACCGAGGAGCGCCGCGAGCACCATCACGCCCCGGACACTGCGCGCCCATGGCAGCGCCGCTGCCGGCGGAGCGATGAGCAGGCCCAGCACGAGCAGCGTTCCCACGATGTGGAAGGAGGCGACGATGGCCAGCGCCAGCAGTCCCAGCAGCACCGCGTGGGCCAGGCGTGGACGCAGGCCGAGTGTCTCCGCCTTGCGCGGGTCGAACGCCAGGGCGAGAAAGGCGCGGTGGCCAAAGACCGAGACGGTCAGCGCCAGAAGCAGGGCCCCGCCGAGCAGTGCCAGGTCCTGTGCGCGGACGGCGAGGACATCGCCGAAGAGGAAACCCGTCAGGTCCACCGCGAAGGACTGCGAGCGCGACACGAGGATGACGCCGAGCGACAGCATCCCCACGAAGAGCAGACCGATGCCGGTGTCCTCGGAGAGCCGCGGTCTGCGGCCGAGGGCCGTGACACCGGCCGTCATGACGGCCGCGCTCGCCAGCGCCCCCACCAGAAGATTTCCTCCCAGCAGCGCGGCGAGCGCGACACCGGGCAGCAGCCCGTGCGACATGGCGTCGCCGAGGAAGGCCATACCGCGCAGCACCACCCAGGTCCCTGCCAGGGCGCAGATCGCCGACACCAGGACTCCGCCCCACAGGGCGCGCTGCACGAAGGTCACCTCAAAGGGGCCTGTCAATCACTCCATGCCGAGCATACTACAATGAAAATCATGTTCAAAAACATCGCGTCCCGCCTCACAGCGCCACGGGTACGACGATTCGCGTTCGGATCGAGGAGCTGTCCGCGGGTTACGCGGGCCACCCGGTGCTCCACCGACTCAGTGCCGGGATAGGCGCGTTGACCACCACCGCGCTCGTCGGTCCGAACGGAAGCGGGAAGTCCACGCTGCTCGGCGTGCTGGCCGGAGTGATCCGGCCCATCACAGGCGTGCTGGAGCACGCCGGCGGCCGGCCGCCGGCGTTCGTCCCCCAGCGCGGGGCGGTCGGCGACGCTTTGCCGCTGACGGTCCGGCAGACCGTGGAAATGGGACGGTGGGGCGAGCGAGGTCCGTGGCGCCGCCTCAGGCGTCAGGACCGGGCCGCGGTGGACTCGGCCCTGGAACGCGTGGGCATCGCCGGCCTGGCGTCACGTCAGCTCGGAGAGCTGTCCGGTGGACAGCGGCAGCGCACCCTGATCGCGCAGGGGCTCGCCCAGGAGTCGGACCTGCTCCTGCTGGACGAGCCGACCACGGGGCTCGACCCCGAGGCCAGGGAACGCATGGCGACCCTGCTGACGGAGCTGGTCGCCGACGGCGTGACGGTCGTCCACGCCACACACGATCTGGACGCGGCCCGTTCGGCCGACGCCTGTCTGCTGCTGCGCGAGGGACGTCTGGTGGGCCAGGGGCACCCCGGGCAGCTCCTCACCCCGTCGACGCTCGCCCGTGTCTGGCAGCCGGGCTGAGGGCCCGTCCGGCACCGGGGACGCCCGGCGAGGGACGGAGGGGCCGACGGCGGGGCCGCCTGTGACGACGGACGCGCGAGGCCCTCCGGTCAGAAGGGGATCTCGAAGTGCACGGTGGCCACACCCGGCCCGTGCTCCCCCGTCGCACGGGCGTCGAACACCTCCTTGGCCATGCTCCGCCAGAAGGACTCCGCCCCCTCGACGTCCACGTTGGTGTGGAGGTAGATGCACTCGTAGCCGGGCGTGCCGGCGATGAACTCGCGTGCGGTGTCGACCAGCGTGCGGGCGAGGCCCCGGCGCCGGTGCTCCGGCCGCACGTAGACACGGACCAGCTGGGCCGTGGTGCCGGACGGATAGCGCTCGGCCAGCCGGCGGGGATGGGGCGGGTGCGCGGGACCCTGGGACCGCACCCCCGTGGTGGCGACCACCTCACCGTCATGGACGGCCACGAGCAGGAGGTGCCGCGGATCGTCGAGGTACGTCCCCTGGATGTCCACCACATCGCGGTGCCACCCGGGCACGTACCCGTATCCGAACTCCTTGTAGAACGTGTCGAGCATGACGTTGCGGGCGCCGTCCACGTCCGCCGGTGCCGCGGGACGCACGGCGTAGCCGACGGGCAGGGTGTGACTCATCGGGAGGTCCTTCCACCGGAGGCCCTCAGATTAGCCAGATGAAAACGACTTTCAAAAACCTGGGCGTGTCACCGCCGACATGTCACCGCTCCGGGGGACAGCACTGCGGTCCACCCGGGTGCCGGGCGCACAGCCCCGCTTGTCCGCACCTCCCGGGGGTACCAGCGGAACACTGGCCGAGAGAAGGAGCTTGTGGTGTCCGAAGCACGTGACGTGGTGGCCGTGATCCTTGAGGACCATCGCACCATGGAGGAGCTGTTCCGGCGGATGCGGAGCGTCGAGGAGGACCGGGAGGCGGCCCTGCGGGACTTCGCCGCACTCCTGATCGCTCACGGAGAGGCGGAGGAGGCCGAGGTGTACCCCGCGCTCAAGCGGTTCCGGAACGTGGACAACGAGGAAGTCGAGCACGGTGAGGAGGAGCACCACGAGGGCAACGAGGCACTCCTGGCCCTCATGGAGGTGGAAGAGGTCGGCTCCGACGAGTGGGACGAGAAACTGGAGGAGCTCGTGACGGCCATCACGCACCACCTCGACGAGGAGGAGCGCACGATCCTCAACGGGGCCCGGGAGAACGTTCCGGACGAACGGCGCGCCGAACTCGGTGCGGTCTTCCTCCGGGACAGGGAGAAGCACCTGAAGGCCGACTGCGGGAGCATCGACAACGTCCGCGCGGTCGTAGAGGCGCAGTGAACCTCACGGCCGGCGGCACCCGCCCGTCCGCACAGTCCGGGCGGGTGCCGCCGGCCGCTGTCCGCCTTCCGGCGCGGACCGCGCCGGAAGGCGGCGTCCGCCCGGATGCGCCCTGACCGAAGAGGGACGGAGCACCGGCCCGGCCGCGGCCCCGGAGCGGCCCTGCTCCCTGTTCGCATCCCCCGCGCCACCCCCTCCGTCGGCGTGGGTTGACTTCAGCGCCTAGTGCAGATTCACTAGAGCGACACTGGTGGCCATGCACTACGAGCTCGTGCTGTGACAGGTGACAACAGGGGCTCCTCCACGGGGGCCGCAGGACCGCGCTGCGCGGGAACGCGCCGCACGTGAGGACGAAGAGGGCGAGACATCGTGACCGTTTACCCGTTCACGTCGCATGTCGTGGTTCATTCGGGCGCCGGGCGTGTGACTCTCGCCGGCGAACTCGACCTGGACACCGCCCCCCACGTCCGGGAGGCGGTGCTGGCGTGTCTGGCCGAGCAGCCGACGAGCCTCTGTCTCGATCTGACCGGCGTCACCTTCTGCGACTGCGCCGGCCTGAGCGCCTTGCTCAGGGCACGGTCGGCCGCTCTCCGGGCAGGCGCCGCCCTGGTCGTGGAAGGGGTCGGACCGCAGCTGGCGCGGCTGCTCTCCCTGATCGGGGCCGACGGCATCCTCACCGGAAAGGGCACACCCGCGGACGCGGAGCAGGCTCGGCGCTTTCCGGGCTCGGTCACAGCCCGCTGCGACGCGGAAGCAGTGACCGCGGCGGGGCAGCCCCTCCGGGACCTTCTGGCATGATCGTAAGGTCCGCCACCTGCAAGGATGCACCGATGCCTTCTCCTTCCCCGCACAGCCGACCGGTCAGGATCCTGCTGGTCGAGGATCACGACATGGTGGCCGAGGCGATCCGCCTCGCCCTGGAGCGCTCATCCGATCTTCAGGTCGTGGGGCGCGCGGGATCGGTGGCGTCGGCGTTGGCCGACGCGAAGCGGTGTGAGCCGGATGTCGTCCTGATGGACCGGCGGCTGCCCGACGGTGACGGGGTCTCCGCCATCGCCGAGCTGCTGGCACTCGTGCCGGGAGCGCGCGTGCTCATCCTGGCGGGCGAGGGCAGCGGGTCGGTCGCCGCGCGCGTCGCGGAGACCGGCGGGTCCGGCCTGATCCTGAAGGCCCGCGGTCTGAGCGAACTGGAGGACGCCGTACGCAGGGTGGCGGCGGGTGAGATGGTCTTCAGCCAGGACCTGCTGGGCGACGTGCTGGGCCGGCTGACCGGCAGGGCGCCCGGTCCCGGAGCGAACCTGACACCACGGGAGCGGGAAGCTCTTCATCTGCTGGGGGAGGGGCACACCACCGCGGAGATCAGCGACCAGCTGGGGGTGGCTCTCAACACGGGGCGCAACCACGTCCAGCGGGTGCTGGAGAAACTGGGAGCGCGTTCGCAGCTGGAGGCCGTGACGATCGCACGGCGTGAAGGGCTCCTCACGTGACACCGGAGCCCCAACCGCACAAGCCGGCGCGGAAGCAGGCGGCTCCGCTGTCGGAGACGGCCTTCACGCTGCTGGTCCAGGGGGTGCTGGACTACGGCATCTTCATGCTCGACCCACAGGGCTACATCATCAGCTGGAACGCGGGGGCGGAGCGGATCAAGGGTTACAGAGCCACGGACATCCTCGGACAGCACTTCTCGGTCTTCTACCCGCCCGAGGACCAGTCGTCGGGCAAACCGCAGTGGGAGCTGGAGACCGCCGTGGCCGAAGGCAGACTGGAGGACGAGGGCTGGCGGGTCCGCCAGGACGGCTCCCGGTTCTGGGCGAACGTGGTCATCACCGCGCTGTGGGACGAAAAAGGCGTGCTGCAGGGCTTCGGCAAGGTCACCCGCGACATGTCCGAACGGCGGGCGGCGCAGCAGGCCCTCAGCGAGCGGCGGCGGTTGTTCGATCACCTGGTCCAGGCGCAGGAGACGGAACGACGCCGTATCGCGTGGGATGTCCACGACGACTCCATCCAGGCCATGGTGGCGGTCGGGATGCGGCTGGAGCTGATGGCGGAGCGGGTGCCGGAGGCGCACTCCGCGGAACTGCGGCGCCTGGACACGACGGTGCGCGAGGCGATCGCACGGCTCCGGAGTCTGACCTTCCGGCTGCATCCGCCCGGGATCGACCGGCATGGCCTGGTCGAAGGGCTTTCGAGCCACCTGGACGACGTCGTCCGTTCCTCCTGGGGGATGGCGTACTCGTTCGAACACCGGATGGACCGTGAGCCCACGCCCGAGACGGCCATCACCATCTTCCGCATCGTCCAGGAAGCGTTGCTGAACGTGAACAAGCATGCGCGCGCGAGCAGGGTCGACGTACGCGTCACGTCGGCTGACGGGGGCCTGCTGACCCGTGTCGCGGACGACGGGACCGGCGAGCCCCGGACGGAGGACGGCACCCGCGAACATTTCGGAGTCATCGAGATGCGGGAGAGAGCTGAGACGGCAGGAGGATGGTGGTCCATGCACAGCCGCCCCGGAACAGGGACGACGGTCGAGTTCTGGGTGCCGAACCCGCTTCCGGTCGCGGCGTCGGTGGTGGAGGCGCCGTGAACATGACCCCACCGGGCGGCCCGCCCGGCTCACCGTTCAGCGTGATCCTGTGCGATGACAACGTGTTGCTCCTGGAGACCCTGAGCGAGGTCGTCCAGGCACAGCCCGATCTGGAGGTCGTGGGCACCGCGCGCAGCGGCGAGCAGGCACTCCGGCTCGCAGAGCAGCACCGACCGGACCTCGTGGTCCTGGACATCCGTTTCCCCGGCGGCGGCCCCACCCTCGCCAGGGACATCGGACGGTGTTCACCGGCCAGCCGGATCGTGGCGTTCTCCGCGTACGACGACAAGGGCTCCGTCGAACAGATGACGAGCGCCGGCGTTCTCGAGTACGTGCTCAAAGGCGCGAGCAACCGGGAACTCCTCACCGCCCTGCGCCGGGTGGCCGGGGCCCGGTGAAGGCAGCCGGGTCAGGGGCGCCCCGCCCGGACAGCTGCCCCGGCTCACTCCAGTCGCATGTGGAGACGCAGCACCAGTCCCTGTGCCGCCGCCCGGATCTCGACCAGGTCGCACACCTGATGCATGATCCACACTCCTCGGCCGCCGGTCGTCGCCCGGGGGTCGGGCCGGCGGCGGCCCGTGAGGGGATCGGCCAGCAGGCCCTCGTCGCGGATCTCCGCGACGAGCTCCCCGTCGGCACGCCACATGCGCAGGGTCCCGCGGCCGCCTCCGTGGCGCACCGAATTGCTGGTCGCCTCACCGATGGCGAGGAGCCAGTCCGTGCGGGAGGCCGGGGACAGACCGGCGGCGGCCGCCCAGCGGTCGGCCCGGTCGCGCGCGAGCGCCAGTCCCCGCTCGCCGAACGGGACGACCACCGCGTCCTGCGGCTCGGGCAGCGGCATGTCGCAGTCGCGGCAGACCTCATGGGGATCGGTGTAGCGGGAGCTGGCACGGTAGGCCCCCGGATCACCCACCACCGGGTGGGTGCGGTAGGCCTGTGCCAGCACCTCCTCGGGCAATGCCGTGTCGTAGGGACACAGGATGCTGACCGGGCGCCCGTCGAAAGCGAGGTTGATCAGCGCTTCGTGGCGGGTCGCCTCCCACGCCTCCGCCGGCGTACGGCCGACCCAGATCGGCTCCCCCACGATCGACACCTGGGTGTGCTCCCCTGCCTGGTCGGCGAACTCCTGGAGCATCGACAGGATGCGTCCCGGATTCCGTCCCGCCTGGTGCATGTCCACCCACCGGACGTGCTCACTGCCCTCGACGGCTTCCCGCAGGAGCGGAAGGCTCGGGCCGGGCACGGCCACCAGCACGGAATGCTCCTGGGAGACGGCGTCCCGGACGAACGACCCGACTCCGTCGAGGTACTCCTCCTCGGTGCCGTAGAACAGTGCCGGATGGTAGAAGGCGGCTTGCCGGCCGGGACCGGCCGGGATGGGCCCGTACGTTGTCATCGGTCCACGACCTCCACCACGGAGTCCAGCTCCGGGAACAGTTGCAGTAGTCGCCGCACGGGCGAAGGGGCCTGTCGGACCTTCAGCGGCGGGCCGTCCCGCCGCCCGGCCGCGGCGTCGGCCAGCAGGGCCAGTGAAGCCGCGTCGATGTGGCGCAGGGCCGCGAGGTCCAGCTCCATCTGCGGAGCTGCCGCGCCGGAGAGAGCGGCAGCCGCGGCGGCGACCGCGTCCCGTGTGTCGTATCCGGCGGACCCGGACATCAGCAGCCCCGGCCGGTCCACCAGCGGAGACACCCGCAGAGCAGGCCCGGGGTGCGGTTCCCCCCTGTGCGTCAGGTGGGCGTCCGCCAGGACGCTCACGTACTCGTCGCACATCAGGCGGCGGTCGTAGAAGCACCACGCCGTGAGCGGCAGGTGCGCGAAGACCTCCTCGTGTATGCGCAGTTCGTACTCGAGCAGCCGGTCGGCACCGGTGATGCCCCTCGCGCCCCAGGACATCTCGCCGACCGCCCGCAGCCCTCGGTACCCCGAGGCCGAGGCCTCCCGGGTCGCGTCGAACCACAGTCCGATCATCTCGTCGGGATCGAAGCCGGAACCGGCGAGATACGTCTGCGCGGCGGCCGACACGGACAGCTGCCCGCGCGCCACGGCGCCCTCCGCGTCGATGCCCGCATCCGTGAGCGCCCGCAGCACCCGTCCGGGGGCGGTGGTGTCCGCGAAGTACAGGATCCGCTCGCCCTTTCCCAGTCCGGCGCGGACGAAGACGGCAAGGTGTTCGGCCCACTGCCGGTCGTCGGAGAAGACCACGCTGGAGTGGCGTCCCTCGGACGGCACCCGCCCAGGGGGCGCCGCCGTTCTTCCCGCCCTCGGCATACCGCGCCCCTTTTCCCACCCGATGCAGCTTTCCCGAACATGGAAACACACGAATGCACCGCGCCCGGCGCCGACGGTGCACCCGCCCCGCCCGAGGGCAGGTCGGCGCACGGGCGGACGGCGGGCCGGGCCGCATCAGCGGCATGGCCGCAGGGGCGGTGATCCCGGTCACCGGGGCGGCTCAGCGCACGAGCTCCCCGAGGAACGGTTTCACCCTACGCCGGGGCGCTGACAGCGGGGCCCGGCGGCAGATCACCCCCCGTGGTGCCCTTCGGGGCGGGCAGGAAGCCCGTCTCCTGGAAATAGGTCAGGTAGCGGGTCAGGGTGTCGTCGGTCAGGGGCGGCAGGTGGACGCCCAGGGCCGCTGCCTCCTTGGCCGTCCGGCTGGAGTCGAAGCTCCGGTGATCCGTCGCCTCGTGCCGGGGCTGCCCCTCGTCCCCGAGGAACAGCTGCGCCGCGTTGTCGGGCTGCGCCGCGACGCGTGCCTGCCAGTGTGCCGCGGGGACGGCGCGCAGCTCGTGGCCCAGGCGGGCAGCCGCCTCGAAGACGCGGTCCAGCCCGGGTGCGTCCGGGTTGGTGTGGTGGTAGGTCTCGCCGCCGGCCGGGCCGGACAGGACGAGCGCCACCACCGCCGCGCTGACGTGGTCCACGGGCACCCAGTCGGTCGATCCGTGCGGCAGGTCCGGTACCGCGCCGGCCTGGAGGCACCCCTTGATCAGCTGCCACAGCAGGTCGCGCTCCTGGCAGGCGCCGGTGGTGGTGTCACCGCTGATACGGCCGGGCCGGTGGACGGAGACCGGCAGGCCGCGCTCACGGGCCAGGCCGACGAGCTGCTCGGCGACCCACTTGCTCTGCGCGTATCCGTCGGGCAGTCCGGACGCGGGGCCCGTCGGGGTCGACTCCGTGACGGTGAGGGGATCGGAGCCCGGCACCGGGGCGTAGACGCTCGTGGTCGAGACGTAGTGCATCCCGGGTGAGGCGGAGTCGGCGAGCAGACGCAGGAGCTCCTCGGTGCCGGCCACGTTGGGAGCGCGCAGATCGCCGTAGCCTGCGGCGAAGTTGACGCGTGCGCCGTTGTGGACGACGGGGCCGAGGCGACGGACCAGGGCGGCCCGGTCCTCGGGTGACAGGCCGAGGCCGGGGGCGGCGAGGTCCCCGGGGACGGGGCGGATCAGGTCCGCGTACCGGGGGTGCCACAGCCTGTAGTGCTCCAGGTTGGCGCGCAGCCGGTGCGCGCCGCGCTGCTCGTCCCCGGCCCGTACGAGGCAGTCGACCGGCCCGCCGGTGGTCTCGATGAGGTCGCGCAGGAGGAAGGCGCCGAGGAAGCCGGAGGCGCCGGTGAGAAGGGGCCGGGCGGAAGGGCGCGACGGCCTGCGGGCGGAGGCGGGGGCGGGTACCTGGGCCGCTCCGGCCCGGCCCGCACCCGTGATGTCCGCCGCCAGGCGGACCTCGGCGGCGAGGTCCGGTGCGCCGGTGTCCTCCTGGTTCTCCTCCCCCGCCTCGCTCTCCAGGAGACGGGCGACGCCCTCGGCGGTGGGCGCCGCGAACAGGGCGCGCAGGGAGGGGCGCCGGCCGCAGCGTTCCTCGATGCGCTGGGCGAGGGTCACGGCGAGCAGCGAGTGGCCGCCCAGGACGAAGAAGTCGTCCGTGACGCCGACCTCGGGTACGCCGAGCGTCTGCGCGAAGGCCTCGCACAGGGCGCGTTCGAGAGCGGTGCCCGGGGCGCGGCCTCCGGCCGGCGCCGCCTGGGCGGGCGCGGGAAGGGCGCGCCGGTCGGTCTTGCCGTTGGGGGTGACGGGCAGGGCGTCGAGCCGTACGTACGCGGCGGGGATCATGTGGTCGGGCAGGGTCGCGGCGAGGTGCGCGCGCACCTCGGCGTCGTCCGGTCCCGCCGCGCCGTCCACGGGCACGGTGTACGCGACCAGACGCCGGTCGCCTGGCCGGTCCTCGCGGACGACGGCGCAGGCCGCGGCGACACCGGGCAGGGTGGTGAGCGCTGCCTCGATCTCACCGGGTTCGATGCGGAAGCCGCGGAGTTTGACCTGGTCGTCGACCCGGGAGACGTAGACGAGTTCCCCGCCGGCCGTCCAGCGCACCAGGTCACCGGTGCGGTACATCCGGCCCCCCGCCCGGTCGAACGGATCGGCCACGAAACGGGACGCGGTCAGGGCGGCCCGGCCGTGGTAGCCCCGGGCCACTCCCTCGCCGGAGACGTACAGTTCGCCGACGACGCCGGGCGGCACGGGAGCCAGTCGGCCGTCCAGGACGTGCACGCGGGTGCCGTTGACGGGGACGCCGATGGGCACGGTGCGGCCGGGGGCGAGCGGCCCGTCCGCGTGCTGGAAGGTGCTCATGGTCGCGCAGACGGTGGTCTCGGTCGGGCCGTAGGCGTTGACGAGGAACCGGTCGCGCGCCCAGGTGTGCACGAGGCCGGGCGGGCACGCCTCGCCGGCGAGGACCATCGTGACCCCTGCGGGCAGTGAGCCGGGCGGCATCACCGCGAGGGCGGCGGGCGGCAGGGTGAGGTGGGTGACGCCGCGCTCCTGGACCAGGGTGGCGAGGGCGGGGCCGGGCAGCAGGGCTTCACGTGTGTCGATCTCCAGGCAGGCTCCGGAGAGCAGCCCCATGCACAGCTCCCAGAACGCGGCGTCGAAGCTGACGGACGCCATGTGCAGCACCCGGCTGCCGGGGGCGACGCGCAGCCGCTCGCTCTGGGTCCTGGCCATGGCGCCGGCGCCCCGGTGGGTGACCACGACGCCCTTGGGGCGGCCCGTGGAACCGGAGGTGTAGATGACGTACGCGGGATGCGCCGGCAGCGGGGCCGGGGCGCGGCCCGTGCGGGCGGCGTCGTGCGCGGCTGTCGCGGCGCTCTCCTTGAGGTCGCCGGCGTACAGGTGGGGCACCGGGGACTCGGGAAGTGCGCGGTGGACGGCGGGTGTGGTGAGGAGCAGGCGCGGCCGGGCGTCGTCGAGCATGTAGGACAGACGCTGGGCCGGATAGTCCGGGTCGAGCGGCAGGTACGCCGCCCCGGCCTTGAGGACTCCGAGGAGGGCCACGACGAGGTCGTGGGTGCGGGGCAGCGCGACGGCCACCCGGTCCTCGGGGCCGATGTCCCGTGCCGTGAGGTGCCGGGCGAGCTCTTCGGCGCGGGCGTCGAGCTCTCCGTAGGTGAGGGTGGTGCGGGCGTCGCGGACCGCGGGGGCGTCCGGGGTGAGCCGGACCCACTGCGCGAAGAGGGCGGGGACGGTCGACTCCGGGAGGTTCTCGACGGGACCGGTCCCCCAGGCGGTGAGGCAGGCGCGTTCCCCGGCGGTGAGCACGTCATACGTGCTCAGCGGGCGGTCGGGCCCGGCCGCCACGGAGCCGAGCAGCAGGACGAGCCGTTCGGCGAGGCCGCGGACCGTGGACGCGTCGAAGAGTTCCGTCGCGTAGTCGACGGTGGCCCGCATACCGCTGGGTCCGCCGCCGGCGTCGTACGTCTCGGTGAAGGTGAACGACAGGTCGAACTTGCTCACCCCGGGATCGACCGGCACGCCGCCGGTGGTGAGGCCCGGCAGGTCCAGGGGCTCGGCCGGGGCGTGGTTCTGGAGGATGAGCATGGTCTGGAAGAGCGGGTGGTGGTTCTGCGAGCGCGCGGGGTTGAGCAGTTCCACCAGGCGCTCGAAGGGCACGTCCTGGTGCGCGTACGCGGAGAGGTCGAACTCTTTGACGCGGTCGAGGAGTTCGAGGAACGTGGGGTCGCCTGTCAGGTCCGTGCGCAGCACGAGCGTGTTGACGAAGAAGCCGACGAGGTCCGAGGCCGCCTCGTCGGTGCGTCCGGCGACGGCTGTGCCCAGCGGGATGTCGTCGCCCGCGCCGTGCCGGGAGAGGACGGCCGACAGGGCGGCCTGGAGGACCATGAAGACGCTGCATCCGGTGGTGCGGGCGAGGTCCGCGACCCCTCGGGCGGTGGCGGGGCCGAGGGCGAAGTCGTGGGTGGCACCGGTGTGCCGGGGCACGGCGGGGCGCGGCCGGTCCCAGGGCAGTTCGATCATTTCCGGCAGCCCGGCCAAGGCGCCCTTCCAGTGGGCCAGCTGTCGTGAGACGAGGCTTTCGGGGTCGTGTTCGTCACCGAGCAGACGGCGCTGCCAGAGGGTGTGGTCGGCGTAGTCGACGGGGAGTTTCGTCCACACCGGTGCCTCGGCACGCGTGCGGGCGCGGTAGGCGGTGCCGAGGTCGCGGGTGAGGGGGGCCAGGGACGATCCGTCGGCGGCGATGTGGTGGACCACGAGGACCAGTACGTGCGCGTCACCGGCCAGGCGCAGCAGGGTCGCCCGGAGCGGGAGGCGGTGCTCGATGTCGATCGGCGCGGCCGCGGCGGCTGCGATCCGGCCGGCGAGGTCCTCCCCGGCGGCGGCTCCGGCGGCTTGGACGGCTTCGACGGTGAACGGGAGGCGGACGTCGTCCGGGGCGGTGATGTGCTGACGCGGCCGGCCGTCGTGCTCGGGGAAGACGGTCCGCAACGCGGCATGCCGGGTGACGACGTCACGCAGGGCCTGGCGCAGGGCTTCCGTGTCGAGCGGCCCGTCGATGCGCAGGGCGAAGGGGATGTTGTAGGTGGCGGAGGGGCCTTCCAGGCGGTGGAGGAACCACAGGCGCTGCTGGGCGTAGGACAGCGGGAGCACGGCGGGCCGCTCCTGCGGCACGAGAGCGGGCCGGGCGGGACGGTCCGCCTCCTGCAGGGCCCTGGCGAGCGTGGCGACGGTGGGGTTCTCGAAGAGGGTGCGGATCTCGGTCTCCGTACCCAGGGCGGTACGGACGCGGCCCACCAGGCGGGTGGCGAGCAGGGAGTGGCCGCCCAGGGCGAAGAAGCTGTCGTCGATACCGACGCGGGCCACACCCAGCACGTCGGCGAACAGCCCGGCGAGGATCTCCTCGTGGGCACTGCGCGGCGGTCCGCCTCCTTCGCCGGGCAGGGTGGCGGGCGCGGGCAGGGCCGCCCGGTCGAGCTTGCCGTTGGGAGTCAGCGGCAGCGCGTCGAGCGGCTGGATGGCGGTCGGCACCATGTAGGCGGGCAGCTGCCGGCCGACCAGGGCCGCGAGCCGGTCCGGGTCCGCGGTGCGTCCGGGGGCCGGGACGACGTAGGCGGTCAGCGTGCGGTCCCCGGGCAGGTCCTCGCGGACCAGGACGCAGGCGGCCCGCACGGACGGGTCGGCGCAGAGGGCCGCCTCGATCTCGGCGGGCTCGATGCGGTGGCCGCGGAGTTTGATCTGCTGGTCGGCCCGGGCGACGTGGTGCAGGGTGCCGTCGGCGTCCCGGCGCACGAGGTCGCCGGTGCGGTACATCCGCTCCCCGGTGCCGGTGAACGGGTCGGCGACGAACCGGGTGGCGGTGAGACCGGCGCGCCCCAGGTAGCCGCGCGCGACACCGGCGCCCGCGACGTACAGTTCGCCCTCGGCACCGGGCGGCACGGGACGCAGCGCCGCGTCGAGGACGTAGGCGCGCATTCCGTCGAGCGGCCGGCCGATCGGGGGCACACCGCCGGGGGCGTCGCCGGGGCGGACGCGGTGGAGGGTGGCGAAGGTGGTCGTCTCGGTGGGCCCGTAGACGTTCAGGAAGGCGGTGCCGGGATGGGCCGCGGCGAGGCGCTGGAGAACGCCGGGTGCCGCTGCCTCGCCTCCGGAGGCGGCCAGGCGCAGCAGGCCGAGGGCCTCGGGGTCGGTCTCGGCGATGACGTTGAACAGGGCCGTCGTCAAGAACGCCGCCGTCACGCCGTCCCGGGTGACGAGGCGGCGCAGCACCGCCGGCTGGAGGGCGCCCTCGGGGGCCACGACGACGCGGCCCCCGTTGAGGAGGGGCGCCCAGATCTCGAAGGTGGAGGCGTCGAAGACGTACGCCGAGTGCATCAGGACCGCGTCGGCCGCGCCGTCCCCCCAGGTCCGGTCGGACGCGAGGGCGGTGATGTCGGCGTGGGTGACCCCGACCCCCTTGGGCAGGCCGGTGGAGCCGGAGGTGAACATGACGTAGGCGAGCCGGGCTCCGCCGGTGACGGCGGGCAGGACGCCCGGGGCTGCTGGGCCGCCCTGCCGGACCCGGCCCGCGGTGTCGACGCTCACCACGGGTACGTCGGGCCCCAGTTGCCGCACCCAGGGGTGTGTGCGGGTGGTTTCGTCGACGATCAGGGCGCGCAGGGCCGAGACCTCGGCGACGCGGGTGAGCCGTTCGGCGGGCCAGCGCGGGTCGAGCGGCACATAGGCGGCGCCGGCGCGCAGGGCCGCCAGGGACGCGGTGACCAGGGCGGCGGACCGGCCCATCAGGATGCCGACCCCGTCCTCCGGGCCGACGCCGAGCCCTGTCAGGACCCCGGCCGATTCCGCTGCCACGCGGTCGAGTTGCCGGTAGGTCAGCTGCTCGCCGGCGCCGGACACGGCGACCGCGTCCGGGTGCAGGGCGGCACGCCGGGCGACGGCGGCGGGAATGCTCTCGTCCAGGGTGGCGCACCGGAGTGCGGCGCCGTTCA